>Ga0307378_10002568_pt1 | contig 27539 bp, 22 predicted proteins | sample UN1MG_FD_202238 | JGI IMG/M metagenome (GOLD analysis project Ga0307378, IMG submission 202238) | Soil microbial communities from Risofladan, Vaasa, Finland - UN-1 | ecosystem: Environmental > Terrestrial > Soil > Coastal area > Acid sulfate soil | place: Finland: Risofladan, Vaasa | collected... | reverse complement strand
TACAGCCGCGAGTCAGAAGTCCATTGCTTCGCGTGCGGCGTGGATGATCCGCTCGGCGTTGGGGAGGAACGCGCGCTCGCGAGCGAAGTAGGGAAAGTGTACGTCGTAACAGGTAACGCGTCGAATGGGTGCTTCGAGATACTCCAACGCAGACTCGGCGATCCGGGCCGCCACCTCCGCCCCGACGCCGCAGGTCCGCGGGCCCTCATGGACGATCACCGCCCGTCCCGTCTTGCGGATCGAGCCGGTGATGGTCTCGGTGTCCATGGGCGACAGGGTCAGCAGGTCGATCAGTTCGGCGCTGATGTCGTGGCGTTCGGCCAGCTCCTCGGCCGCCTCGATGGTGGGCCGCATCATCGCCCCGAAGGAGATCAGGGTGATATCGTTGCCCTCGGCGACGACCCGGGCCTTGCCGATCGGCAGGGTCTCGGGTTCGTCGGGCACCTCCTCCTTGAAGGCCCGGTAGACGGCCTTGGGTTCGTAGAACACGACGGGGTCAGGGTCGGCGATGGCGGCCGCCAGCAGGGCCCTGGCGTTTCGCGGGGTCGAGGGCATGACCATCTTGAGCCCGGGGGTGTGGGCGTAGAGGGCCTCGCGAGACTCGCTGTGGTGCTCGATGGCCCGGATGCCGCCGCCGGAGGGCATGCGAATGACCATGGGCATGGTGTAACGGCCTCGCGTCCGGTTGCGGAAGCGGCAGACGTGCCCCTCAATCTGGTGGAAGGCCTGATAGGCGAAGCCCGAGAACTGCATCTCGCAGACGGGTTTGAGGCCGTAGAGGCACATGCCCACGGCGCAGCCGACGATGGCCGCCTCCGCCAGCGGCGTGTCGATCACCCGGTCGGAGCCGAACTCGGCCAGCAGCCCTTCGGTGACGCGGAACACGCCCTCGTCCCGGCCGACGTCCTGGCCCAGGATGACGACGTCCCCGTCGTCGGTCAGGGCCTGGCGCAGAGCCAGGTTGAGCGCCTTGACCATGTTCAGCGATGCCATGCGTTCTCCTTGGGGTAGCGACTACGGCGCTACTGTCCCGCGCTGCGCCTCTCGCGTTCCAGGGCCGCGGCGAACTCGTCCCGCTGGCTGACCAGCTCGGGCGGCATCTCGGCATAGGTGAACGCGAAGACGTCCAGCGGGTCCACCTGGCCGATGGATTCGTAGGCCTCGACGCCGCGCTTCACCTCCTCGAGTACGTCGGCGTCGATCTCTGCGATCGTCTGATCGTTGAGCACGCCCTTGTCGGTCAGGTACTTCGTGAACCGGGTCAGCGGATCGCGTTTCACCCACCGGTCCACCTCTTCGGCCGAACGGTACTTGGTCGGGTCGTCGGCGGTGGTGTGGACACCGAGGCGATAGGTGACGGCCTCGATCAGCGTGGGGCCGCCGCCGGACCGGGCCTTGTCGACCGCCTCGCGCCCCGCGACATAGGTGGCCAGGATGTCGTTGCCGTCCACCTGGACGCCGTCGAATCCGTAGGCCAGGGCCTTCTGGGCGAGGGTCTCACTGCGGGTCTGCTTTCTTCGGGGGTGCGAGATGGCCCACTGGTTGTTCTGAATCACGAAGACCACGGGCAGGTCGAACACGGCGGCGAAGTTGAGGGCTTCGTGGAAGTCGCCCTCGGAGGTTCCGCCGTCACCGACGAAGCCGAGGACGACCTTGGGGTGCTTCTTGAGCTTCATGGCCCAGGCGACGCCGGCGGCGTGCAGCAACTGTGTAGCGACCGGCACGGCGATGGGTGTGTCGTTGATGCCCTGGGGGACGACGTTGGCCTCTTCGTACCCGCCCCAGAACAGGAAGACGTTCTGGATCGGCCAGCCGCGCAAGAGGCAGGCCCCGGTCTCGCGAAAGGACTGCACACACCAGTCGTCGCGTTCCAGGGCGAAGGCGGGGCCGATGTGGGCCGCCTCCTGACCGCGCGTAGGGCCGTAGGTGCCCATTCGCCCCTGGCGCTGGAGGTTGATGGCCCGTTCGTCGACTCGCCGAGTCAGCAACATGGTGCGGTAGAGGCGCAAGAGGGAATCGTCGTCGAGCTGCGGGTCGAGCGTCTGGTCCGCTTGGCCGTGCTCGTCGAGGACGGACAGATATTCTACTTTTGGGGCAATAGTTACAGGCTTCCTGGGCACGGGGGCCTGCCTTTCTGTCGCCATCAACGGGTTTGCGCCCTGCTCGCCGCGCGACGGCGCAGCGGCGGCATTGTACACAATCGGTCGGCCGGGAACAGGCCTGCCCGACAGTGTGGACCGGACGCTCCGTGATGTCGTTTGTCGGGGTGACTTGACGCGGCGGTTGACCGGGCGGTCCAATGCCAACCGCGGCTCATCCTGACAAGTGTGCTCAAACGACGAGCGGAAACGGGAGGTTTGCACATGGCGGGCGAGGGTGGCTGGTACTGCGTGATCAACGGTGAAGCCGTCGGCCCGATGGACCGGCAGGAGTTGCTGTTCAGGCTCCCGCAGGCGGGCGGGGCCGACGCACTGATTTACGGGCCGGGCGTGCCGGACTGGACCAAGGCGCGCCACGTGGCGGCCATCGCGCGGGACCTGGCCGGTGCCGGTGGGCCGCCGCCCACGCCCAAGACGCAGACGGCCGACGAGATCGACTACGAGATCTTCGGCGACGACATGCAGTTCGTCGAGGTCACGCTGGACCCCAACGAGGTGGTTGTGGCTGAGGCCGGGGCGATGATGTACATGACGCCCGGCATCAAGATGGAGACCGTCTTCGGCGACCCGTCCAAGCAGCAGGGGTTCCTCGGGAAACTGCTCGACGCCGGCAAGCGCATGGTCACCGGCGAGTCGCTGTTCCTGACCACGTTCGGGGCGGTGAGTAGCGAGCGAGAGCGGGTGGCCTTCGCCGCACCGTATCCGGGCAAGATCATCCCGCTGCACCTCGACCAGCTCGGTGGGGAGATCATCTGCCAGAAGGACGCGTTTCTCTGCGCGGCGCGGGGAGTGCAGATCGGCATCGCCTTTCAGAAGAAGATTCTCACCGGCCTGTTCGGCGGCGAAGGTTTCATCCTGCAGCGTTTGACCGGCGACGGGATCAGCTTCGTGCATGCCGGCGGGACGATCCACCGCGTGGAGCTGGCGGCCGGCCAGACCCTGCGCCTGGACACCGGCTGCCTGGTGGCCCTGCAACCTTCGGTCGACTACGACATCAGGATGACCGGCGGGATCAAGAACTCAGTCTTCGGCGGCGAGGGTCTGTTCCTGGCAACCCTGACCGGTCCGGGCAGCGTGTGGCTTCAATCGCTTCCGTTTACCCGCTTGGCGGGGCGCATCCTGGCCAACGTCGGTCCCAAGGGCAAGGGCGAAGGGTCGCTACTCGGAGGCCTGGGCACGATCTTTGAGAGCCGCGACTGAGGGATGCGGGCATCATCCCTATGCAGCTTCAACGGCGCTCGAGGCGGGTGCGAAACGCGGCTTCGCGCCCGGGATCGGCTACCCAGTCGAAGTAGAAGCGTACAGCCCTGGTGAATTCGGCGCGGACCTGGTCGTCGGTCAGCTCGTCCAGTTGGGCGATGGTTTCGTCGAGAAGGGTTGGGTAGTCGACGAAGCGGGCTCCGCGGCGCTTTAGTTCGGCCAGCAGGTCGGGGTCCCAGCGCATCATGCGACCGCGGACGTCGTCGAACGTGATTCCGATCGGCGGCAGGACCTCGTTCCACTCGTGGAACTGAAACGTGAAGTGCACTTTGCACTGCTCGACCAGATAGGGCACCGGGGCGGGCTTCTCGTGGCCGACTCGGCCGCGGCTTTCCAGTGGGCGGCGGGCGAGCGTGCGGTCGGTCAGTCCGGTCTCGCACTCGACGGCGTAGGCCACCCTCGAGCGATACACCAGCCGGGCGTCGGTGCCGTAGAAGGCGACTCGGATCGGTAGGCCGTCGAAGTACCGCCGCAGCACGTCGGCCTTGTTGTCGATCTGCCGGACGAACTCGGGTGTGTAGACGGCCGGCTCGTCGGCGATGCCGTAGCGCGGCTGCCTGCCGTCGAAGGGCGACGGCGCCAGAAGCAACCCGCTGCACACCAGAACGATCAGGCCGACGCGCCAAGCCGCAGGCCGATCAGGCAACGCCATCAGGCCGAGTTCGAGCAAAATCAGCCAGAACGGCGCGACTGGGATTAGCAGCCGGGCGAACATGAAGTCGCCGCCCACGCGCATGACGAACAGCGTGTAGGTGATGGCGATGGCGGCGGCCAACGCGGCTTCTGGCATCACCGTCGCCTGAGGTTCGGGGCGCCCGTTGGATACGGCCGGTGTTGACCGTCGGGATCGGGCCAGGACCAACACCGTCAGGGGCAGCGCCGGCAGGAGCGCCCAGTACTTATAGAAGTAGAGGGAAACGTAGCGCCAACCCTGCCCGTACCAGGTCAGGTGGGCCGACTTGGCGTAATAGGAATTGGGAAAGAAGTCGCCGTAGTACCCGACACGCCAGACGACAAATGGCAGCCAGAGGACGAAGAACCCACCGGCGTAGAGCAGGGCGTTTCGCACACGCGGTTTGGACCGCCACAACACGAACCCACCGGCGACGACGGCGGGCAGGAGGCCGTCCGGTCGGGTCAGGGCGGCGAGTCCGAAGATCGCACCGCCCGCCAGGAGCAACCGTGGACGTGCACCGGCGCGAACGATGATCAGGTAGCCGGTCAGCAGCAGGAAGGTGAAGCATGACGTCTCCAGCCCGCCGGTGGCGTACACGCACCAGTCACCGTGGAGTGCGGCGCCGGCGGCCGCGAGCGGGATGGCGAACCGGCCGGCTCCGACGCGGTCTCGCAGCCGCGCGTGGTTGGTGATCAGCAGAAGGATAGCCCCTACGTAGCAGACCACGCCCCACAGTTGGGCCCACAGCTCGGCGCTGCATCCGACGGCCAGGCCCGCCGCGATCCACAGGGTCCACAGGAAGTTGGTGTATCCCTCGACCCACTCGCCCTGATTGAAGACCAGCCCCAGCCCCTGGACGAGGTTCCGGGCATAGCGGAAGGAGATGAAGGCATCGTCACAGAGCCAGGTGGCGTCGATCGCCCGCCACAGGCCACATGTGACGGCCCCGGCCGCGACGAGGCCGGCCACCGGGTGACGGACAAAGGTCCGGAACGCGGATCGCGGAGAGACGCTGTGCGGCTCCAAGGAGGCCTCCTCGAACGCCGTTCATTGAGCGATCGGCAGTATAGATATGGTCCGCAGAGGTGTCGAGGTGGTGGGTTCAGACCACGGAGACCGTTGCCTCAGTGGCCACAGCCGCTAGACTCTCAGCCCTATGTTCGGTGCCGTGACAGCGTGTTGGCTGGCCGCACTTGGCGCAGCGGTCGCAGGCGAAGCCGGAGCGGCGGTCGATGGGCCGTCCATCGAACGGGTCGAGTTGCCGCACGGTTTCTATTGGCAGGCCACGCCGAAGGAGATGGATCCGCAGACGCGGTATCCGCTGATCGTGTGCCTGCACGGGACGGAGACGCGGGCGTCCGATCTGCTGGAGTTCTGGCTCTCGCTCGAAGCCGAGCTGCCGCTCATCTTCGTCGCACCACAGGGCAGCAACGCCGGGTGGCGGGACACCGATCTGCCCCTGTTGAGCGAACTGACCGACCGGATCGCGGGCACGTTGCCTTACGATGCCGAGCGTGTTCTGCTGACGGGGCACTCGGCCGGCGGGGCGATGACGTTCCATCTGCTGTATGTCGAGGGTTTTCCGGCCACGGCGGCTGCGGTGACGGCGAATTACTTGCCGCCGACGGTGACGGCCGAGATGGTGGCACGGCGGCGCGACGTGCCGCTGTTCTATGCGGTGGGTGAGGCGGACCTCAATCGGGCCCGGATGCGCCAGGGGCTGTACCTGTTGCGTGGAGCGGGTGCCAGCGTGACCGTTCAGCGTCCGCCGATCGGGCACGTGCTCAGCCGCGAGATCGGGCAGGCGGCAATGGATTGGTTCGCCTCGGTCTGCCGCGATACTGTCGAGCGCCGGCTGGACGAAGCTCGGGTGGCGCTGGTCGGGGGGAGCGAGAGGTATCCCGGCCCGGCGGCAGCGTCTCTGGAGGATCTGCTCGGCCAACGGAGAGCGCACTTTCCCGACCAGATCGCGTCGGCTGAGGAGCTGCTGGCTCGACTCCGGCAGTCGGGTTACTTGGCGTTGACCGAAGCGCGCGACCTGATGCAAGAGCAGATGCCGATCGAGGCACGGGACGTTTTGCTGGACGTGGAGCGTCGATATCGGCCGTCGTCCGTGGCCGCGGAAGCGAAAAGGCTGCGAATCGAACTGGAGACCCGTCCTCGTGTTGCCCAACAGTTGGCCGCACGGGATCAGGCGGACGCCCGGCGCAAGGCGGCCGATCTGTGGCGGGCCGCGCAGGTGGCGCTGGCCGACGCCCGCGTGGAAGACGCCAAGCGTCACTGTCGCAATCTGCTGGCCATCTATCCTGACAGCGCGCCGGCGGCCGACGCCCGTCGCGTGCTTCGCGAACTCGAAGGGGTAAGTGATTGACCATGAACCAACCGGCGTTTCAAGCGCATGTCACCAACGACCCGATGTTCGCGGAGAACGCCTACACGCTGTACCGGCGGGACGGCGGGGCGTGCTGGATCATCGACCCGGGCCTGCCGCCGCAGGCCGAGCAGATCATCGCTTTCGTCCGACGGAAGAATCTCAAGCCGCAGGCCGTCCTGTTGACTCACGCCCACGGAGACCACATCGCCGGCGTGGACGAGGTGCGGTCCGCTCTGGGGCCGATGCCCCTGTACCTGGCTGAACCCGAGTGGCCCATGCTGGGTGACCCCAAGGAGAACCTGTCGGTCAACTTCGACATGCCCCTGACCGTAGGCAGTGACGATCTCCACGATCTGGTTGAGGGGGACACGCTGGAGCTGGATGGCTCAAACTGGCGGGTGCTGGACACCTCGGGGCATTCGCCCGGCGGACGCAGCCTCCATTGCGCCGAGCAGGGCATGGTCTTCGTCGGGGACGCCCTCTTTGCGGGCAGTGTCGGTCGGGTGGACTTTCACCACAGCGACGGCGATCGGCTGATCGAAAACCTGCACACCAGGCTGATGACGTTGCCCGACGAGACGCGGGTTCTTTCCGGTCACGGCCCGGAGACGACGATCGGTCGCGAACGGGTCTCCAACTTCTATCTGATCCACGGGGTATAGCGGGTGCAGGAATGCTCCGCGGCATGGAGAGCGTTCGCTATTCCGGCATGTCGGGCAGTTTCATGGTCAGGAGGTGGTGCAGGCGAGCCATGCCGGAATACTCCGGGGCGAGTTCGGCCGCCTTGCGAAGGTTCTCCAGGCCGTACTTCTCCAGCCCACTGTAGTACTCTGCATAGCCCAGCAGGAAGCGGAAGCGGTAGTCCTCCTTCTTCTCCAGGCGCCGTTCCAGGTCGGCCCGGCGCAGCTCGAGCAGGTCCGGCTCGGTGATGAATCTGGTCAGATCGAGCTTGAAGAAGGCAATGCCCGGGAACAGCTCGATCGCCCGGGACAGCTTGTAGGCGGCCGTGTAGTACTCGCCGGCCGCCAGCATGGCGTGTCCGTGAGACAGCAGAACCAGGGGGTTGTGTCGATCCAGCACTTCGGCCTGGGCACACAAGGCCTGGGCCTGGTAGTAGCGTCCCTCGTGTAGGAACTCTTCGGCCCGACGCAGGTAATGCTGGATGGCGGTGTCGTCTGATCCGGCGAACGAGTCCAGCGGCTGATCCATCAGTTGCCGGGCCGCCGCAGTCGCCTCCTCGTACTGTCCGGCCAGCGTCGGGCGTTTGGCCAGCACCGCCAGCACCCCGTCCGCCTGTTCCTGCTGTGTCGCAACGAACGCATAGGCGTTGGTCATGTCCGCGTAGACGTCCGCTCCGTGCCGTGAGAAGAGTGGCAGCGGGGATGGCCCGCCCTCTGGGGCGAGGTCCGGTTCGGCGCCCGGCATCGGGGCGGACTCGGCCCCAGCCTCGGCGAGTTCCGGTGCCACAGGTACGTCGGCCTCGGTGGGCAGGGTCTCGTACTCGAACGGGGGGCGCAGAACCCGCCCGGTCAACACGTCACGCCGCTCGAGCGGGTCGATCAACTGGCCCGGTGCCTGGACGTCGGAGCGGCTCGGTAGCGTCGAACGGATCAGCAGGTCGACCGCCCCGGGTTGGGCCACAGCATCGACCGGCGAGAGCGGTTGGCCCGCCTGGCTGCCGTATCGATCGAATGCGTACGCGCTGCTTGCCGGTACGGCCCCGAAGAGCGATCCCAGGTCACTGGTGAGCGTCGCGTAGGGGCTCAGCGGCTGCAGGAACGCGCTGGAATCCGCCGGTGGGAGGGACACCTGGCCGCTTTGCATCGCGGTGGTCAGGCTGGGCGATCCCAGTTCGGGAGCGTAGGCCTGGCCGAAACGGTACATGGTAAAGGCGCCCGCAGATTGCGGGACGGTGAAGATATCCTGCGAAGACAGATCACCGAACTGCTCGAAACCGGCCTCCAGCGTTCCCAGGCTCGTCGTGGTCCGCTGGCGGGAGTAGTAGGGGGTGACCGTTCCCGGTGGCTGGTTGCGCAAGGTGGTGTCGAGCGAGACGCTGTCGCGTCGGAAAGCGTCCAACGCGGAGCTGGGCAGGCTGGTCCACAAACTCTGGGCGTCTCGGATGGGGGAGAATGCCTGGAACGATCTCCCGCCGGTCACGTTGCCGGTGATGAACAGATTGGCGGTGTTGGGGACGAACGTCTCGGTTGGGGGATTGTAGCCGCCGGACCCAAGCTGATTGCTGGCGTCACCTGTGCGGTGATCGATAGGTCCCAGCTCCTGGGCCTGGACCGGAACACCGCACGTGGCCAGGGCGATCACCACAGCCAGGCTGCGAACGGCCATTGGATACATGCGGATCATGGCGAGGCTCCCGGGGGCGCCGCACGGCCCCCCGCTGCGCCGACATGGGGCGTTGGGTAGATCGGCATCGCAACGGCCTTTCCACCAATTATACGTGGGCGGATGGTCCGTTGCCAGCGGACAGCACCGCGGAGCGGCCACCGGGCGATGGACCCGGGCGCCGCCGGTGCGTATGGTACTGCGTTGCCCGGAGTGCTGCCGTCGGGCGCCGTACCGTTGAGGCCGCAGAATCCGCCGGGGAAGCATGGCCCTTCGTTTCGCATTTCGCCCGCGCCAGCGGCTGCGCCGCCAGCGCGATTTTGACCGCGTGTTCGCCAGGCGGTGCACCGAGGGAGACCGGTTCCTGGTGGTCTACGTGGATATCGGTGAGCTGGAGTGGAGCCGCCTGGGCATCAAGGTCGGCCGGCGGGTCGGTGGGGCCGTAGCCCGCGCCCGAGCGCGTCGCCGGCTGCGCGAGGCGTTTCGGCTCAGACAGCACGATCTACCCGCAGGACTGGACGTGGTCTGCGTGGCACGCGGTCCGAAGACCGCAGATGCCGGGGTCATAGCCGCGTGCCCAGGACCCGCCGGGAGGTAAACCGGTCGATCAGCGGCACGATTGTGCTCATGCCCAGAATGGCCCAGTAGGTTCCACCGGGCAGCGCATCGGACCAGCCGTTGCACCGAATGACCACGATCAGGATACCCAAGCCCACACCGAAGACCATCTGGCCGCGACCGGTCAGCGGAGACGAGATCGGGTCCGTGGCCAGCAAGACGCAGCCGAGCCACAATCCGCCACCGGTCAGGTGGAAGAGCACCACGGCCGCCCCGACGGGCAGGCCGTTCTCCGTGTGGAGCAGCGGGAGCAGTGCGGTCATCTCGACCCCGCCCGGCGAGGCAGGTCTGCCCGTGTGAATGGGCCAGATCGCAACCAGAACGGCCACGGTGACAAGCGTCGCCACCGGAAGCCGCCACCGGATGTAGCCGCGGTAGGCCAGGAACAGCCCCCCCAGCAATAGTGCGGGCAGACACGTCTCGCCGATTCCACCGGCCACGTGTCCCCGGATCGTGTCGGACCAGGGCGGCAGATAGTCACGGAACAGCTCCAGCAGTGAACCGGCGTCGCGATTGGTTTCGAGGTCGCTGCGGTAGAATTGGGATACGAGTTCAATCGGCCGGCGCATGGACCAGGCTTCGATGCCCGGTGGGGGCGAGCTTGCCTCGAAACCGAAGAAATCGGTTGAGTCGGCCGTTACTGATATGAAACCCGTCACCAGATGTCCCCTGGCCAGGACCGGATAGCGTGCCGGGGAGACCTGTGGTCCGAACAGCAGTTGCAGGATAGCCCAGCCCACCAGGGCGGGGTGCCACAACTGGTTGCCCAACCCGCCAAGCAGGCCCTTGCCGATGACAACGGCGGCCAGTCCGCCCACGATCGGCACCTGCCACGCCACCGATACCGGCAACGTGAGGGCCAGCAGCAATCCGATCACCGCGGCGTCGAGTCGATGGGCCCGTCGGGCCGCGCCGGGTGGGTCGCACCGACCGGCGGCCTGGCAGATTCGTTCGCCGATCAGGGCGCCCGCAACGCCTAGTCCGCACACCAGCAGGCTGCGCAGGCCGAACAACACCGTGCCCGCCAGCAACGCCGGTAACGCCGCCACGAGGAACGCACCATGAAAGTGCCCGATCGAGCGTCCGCTGTGGATGTGCGGGGGCCAGTCGGGTCCGGGAAGTTGCTGCGACACCTCCGCGCCGCTGTCAGGCGTCGAGGACATGGCGACGACTCCGCTGCACGGCCCGCATCACCGGCAGGTACGAAGGACAAACGTAGCTGCACAGGCCACAGTCCAGACAGGCGGCCGGGTACCGACGGGCCACGCGGTCGAACCGCCGCCGTTCCACCAGATCGAGCAAGGCCCGAGGGTCGATGCCCACCGGGCAGTGGTCCACGCACAGGCCGCAGCGGATGCAGCCCAGTGGCGGGCGGCTTGCGGGTGTCGGGACTCTTGTGAACACCAGGGCGCGCAGACGGTTGGTCAACACGGTCTGCAGGTGGCGGATCGCCGGACCTGACAGCAGGCTCCCGGCGATCACGCGCGCGGCCGTCGCGTGCACGCCCACGTGCCGGGCGACGTCCGCGACAGCGACGCCGAGCGGCATGCGGTAGTTGCCGGGCCGTTCCACCGCGTCCCCGGTGACGGTCACGATCTCGTGCGTGTGCGGCCGGCCGGCACCGACGGCCCGAAGGATGGCCAGCAGGTCGCAGACGTCAATCACCCACACGCCGACGTCCATCGGGCTTTGCCGGTAGGGAACCTCACGACCGGTGATACTGCGGGCCAGAAGCATCGGGAAACTCTGCGGGTATTTGTCAGGCAGGCCGACCACGCGCACCGCGGTGCCGCGGGTTGCACGGCGCAGCGAGGCCGACTCGCCCGCCAACACGCGACGTCGGCGATCCACGACCAGGGTGACGTGCTCGGCGCGTGCCGTCCGGTGCAGCCACCCGGCCGTCGAGATCACCTCGTCCGGCCGTTCAATCAGGCTGCGAAGGTTGGCGGTCTGGAGCGGCTCGGATTCCAGAGCATTGACGATGATCCATTCCACGTGTGACTGAGGGGTGGTCTGCGGGCCGTCTTGAAGCTCAATACCGGCGGCCGACGCGGTTTCCAGCAACTCAGCCAGGTTGCAGGTCGGCAGTTGGATCGGCGCATCGGGAACAGGCGCCGGCGCCTTCGCCGTGGGCTGCAGTTCCACGGCTGGCACCTCCTCGCTCCAGGGCGTGTCCACCGTCGTGAAGCCGCCGACGGTTGCGTCCACGGGGGCATGAATCGGAACGGCGCCCTTACCGGAGGGATCGGCGATGACCTGGCCGGCGGTGACTTGGTCACCGGTGCGAACGCGTGCCACCGCCGGGGCCTCCAGCGATTGTGCCAGCGGAACGCGAAGGCGCGGTGGCGTCGGCAGATCTCGGATGGGCCGGCGGAGCGTCTCGGCCTTGCCATCGGGCAGGTGCATACCGCCGAAGCAACCTCGATAGCGACCCAACAACCCCATGGAGACCTCGTCGGTAGACCTCGCGCGTCGATCGATCGGGGCCCGTCTCGACCGCGGTGATTTCTAAGCGGGTCGCATGGCAGACGCAAGAGGTGCGTGTCGGCGCGGCCCCGCACTCTTGCGGGCCGGGCTTCATTGGTGACAGGACGGGTGCTGCTGCACGACGCAGGTCAACTCGACGGTCCGGTCGTCGCGTTGGATCTGAATGGGCATCGGTTGTCCGATCGTGCCGCTTCGGACAAGTTCCGAGAAGTGGGCGGCGTCGCGCACGGGCGTCGAGGCCAGGCGCACGATCGTGTCGCCGACAGCCAAGCCGGCGCGGTCAGCCGGCCCGCCGGGGATGAGCCTTTCGATTTGAACTCCCTCGTGATCGCCGGAACAGGCGCAGACCAGCACTCCCAGGTATCCGTGCACGACCGGGCGGCCGCGTGCCAGTCGGTCGATCACCGACCGGACGTAGGCCGACATGGGAATCGCGTACCCGGTCCGGCGCCCGGTGCGACGGTTCGTGACGGCGGCGGTGCTGATTCCCACCACCGCCCCGCGGCGGTCGATGAGGGCCCCGCCGCTGTGCCCGGGCTCGAGGGGCACCGTGGCCTCGAGCAGATCGCCGTAGTAGCGGTTGTGCATCGGATCCAGGGCGCTTTGCAGCGACCGGTGCAGGCCTTCGAGCGAGCCCCGTAGTGCGTCGGGACCGGCGCCGACGTCATCACCCGGCGCGTGACCGAGGGCGGCGACGGCCTGGCTGATCCGCAAAGCGTCCGCATCGGCGAGCCGGGCGGCGCAGCACAGTTGAGCGTCAACCGAGATGACGGCCAGATCGCCGTAAGCGTCGGCGCCGACCAGTCGTGCCGGCAGCCAACCGCCGCCGCGGACCCAGACTTCCAGTTCCGAGGCGTCGCGCACTACGTGGTGGTTTGTCAGTATCAGGCCGGCGCGGTCGATCACCACGCCGCTGCCCTCGATGCAAAGGTGAACCGGTGCGGCCTGTGCGGATTCTGATGCCAGCACGTGGCCGTCGTCAGCCCCGGGCAGGTACGCGCTTCGCCGGCCTCGGATCGCGACGGTGAATTGGCGGGCGGCTTCGATCGCCGCCGGCGAGACGGTGCGTGACGGTCGGTCGGCGGCGGAGCCCCGGACCAGGATCAACTCACCGCGACACCGGTCGCCATCCCGGTCCGGTCGCTGACGCAGGGGGGCGGCGCCACGGCCGTGGGGCTCCCCACAGCCGGCCGGCCAGACCAGCAGCAGCAGGATCAGGAAGACCCGATAACGCGTCACGGAAGCGGTCCCCGATGGCTCCGCGCTGCAACGTGGGCGCAGGCCACCGGAGGAAAACTACGATACGGCCGCCCTGCGGCGGAAAGAATAGTGACACAATCCCGTCACTCCGACTCCCTGGCGTTTTTATCGGTTTGTTGTGGTTATGGGGTGTCAAGTCGGGGCTCGTTCATTGGCGCCGGGCGGCCCCTGCCGCCGGCGGCGTCCGTCGCCCGCATCGTGTACAATGCAACCCATGAGCGACGTACGTGGGACGTCGGGTGGCTCCCGGGCGCCGGGGGACGGCCCTGCCGATGCGGACCCCCGTTGGGATCAGGTGCCCTTCGAGGTCTCCTGCGGTCGGTGCGGGGCCGACCTTCGCGGGCGGTCCGAGCCCGTCTGTCCCCAGTGCGAACTGGCTTTCGAGTGGGGCGACGTGATTCCCCTGGAGGACCTGCGCTGTGCCGAGTGCGGCTACCACCTGAAAGGCCTGACCCGCCCGCGATGTCCCGAATGTGGCACTTCCTTCGAGTGGAGCGATCCCCTCGGGGCCGCCCGGGCCCGAAGGAATCGCCTGATCGAACACTGGCGCAGCCATCCGGTCATCCGCACGTTGTTGCGCACCTGGTGGCTGGCGGCGTTTCGCCCGCGGCGGCTGTGGGCCGAATTCAGCATTCACGATCCGCCGAAGGTCGGACCGCTGGTGGTGTTCATCCTGCTGCAATGGATCGTCTTCGCCGTCGGTTGGCCGGCAGCGGCGGCCGTGGTGGATCCGGTGATGAACGGTCTGGCCCGCTGGGTGTACACCCCCCCCGCCCAGCCCGCCCCGCAGGGCGGCGCGCCGGTCGGCGCACCTCCGGAGGCCGGGCCGGAGACTTCGGACTCTCCTGACCTGAATGGAGAGTCCGACGATCCCGGCACCGGTGATCTGGACGATGGTGATTCGGACGGTCTGGCGGACGCGGACACGGCCGGTGCGGCGGGCGCGAACGGCGCGGCCCAGCCACAGACTCCCGATCTGACCGGTCGGCGGGGGGCCGGACGCGTGGCGCGCGGCCCGGTGACTTTCGTCTACCGTTGGCGTCCGCGGGGCAACTTTTTCACCTTCCTGGCCTTCTGGTATCTGGCGACGTTCGCGTCGTTTCAGCTCTTCATTGTGACCAAGCGGCGCTACCGCATGCGGTGGCAGCAGATTCTGCGGGTGTTCGCCCACGCGACGGCCTTCACCGCGCTGTGCACGGCCCTGTGGTGCCTGCTGGAGGGTGTGACGGACTCCACCTGGTTGATCACCACGCCGTCACAGCGCCTGATGAACACGATCTACGCCAGGTTGATGCAGGGCGTGTTCGTGTTGGGCGTTGGGATGACCTGGCTTTACCTCTGGCTCGGCTTCCGGTGCTACCTGAAGGTGCGGTACGGCTGGGCGGCGGCCGCCGCCTGCATCGTGCTGGGCAACCGCCTGGCCTTTCTGGTGATGATCTACTGGCCGCAGGGGCTGAGGCTGCCGCTGCCCTTGCCGTTCTGATTCCTGCGGGTGAGCGTGCCGCGCCGACGCAGCATCACGGCTAGACGTCGACAGCCGAGTCGGTGATGCCGTCGGCGGGAAGGCGGGCGGCCAGGAGGTTTTCGTAGAGGCGGGCGTGCTGGTCCACGCAACGGCGGAGGCCGAAGATCTGGTAGGCCTGGCCGCGGGCGGTTTCACTAACTGCGGCAAGCTGCCGGCGGTCGTCGAGCCGGGTCACCAGTCGCAGAGCCACGCGTTTGAAGCTGTCCGGCTTGACCAGCAGGCCGTTGTGCCTGTCGGCCAGCATCTCGGCCGTCGCGTAGACCGCGGTGGCCAGCACCGGCACACCGGCGGCCATCGCCCAGGCGATTCCCGTGGTGGGCACTTCGCCGCTGGACGGGACCAGCATCGCATCGGCAATGGCGATCAGCTCTTCGCAAGGGACTCCCTCGCCCGGGCAGCACAGCAGGTGGGACAGGCCGACCTGGCCGGCAAGTCGGGCTACTCGGGCCTGCTCAGGCGATTGCCCGGGGATGATCAGCCGGACGTGGGGCTCGAGGAACGAGCGTACGCCGGTGGTCCAGAAGGCGGTGAAATGCCCGCCACGGCGGGTGGCGGGCTCGGGCGCGATCAGGACGCGGTCCGTCCGGCTCAGGCCGAGTCGCCCGCGCAGGTCCGACCGCCGGGCGGCGTTGATGAGCGCGAAATCGACGCCAGGGCGGATCACCACGCAACGGTCCGCCTCGAGGCCCTTCTCTACCAGGCAACGCCTGACGGTCTGGGTCGAGCAGACGATGGCGAAGCGCCCGGCACCGGCGATGGAGCGCAGCATCTTGGCCTGGCGATCGGACAGGCCGGGATCGAACAGCTCGATGACAATGGGCGTGGTGTCTGCGCCGACGGCGGCGGCGGCCAAGGCGGCCCGGATGCCCCAGGCGTGAATCAGATCAACGCGCTGGTCCTGCAGATACCGCCGCGCGGCGGGTGCGCCCAGGAAATCGATCCCCCAACACTGGGACCACAGATCGACGCACTGTCCGCCCGGCAGGACCCAGCGCCGCACGCGCCCGCTCATAGCGGCGGCCCGACTGGTGAACCTTTCCACCGGGAGCCGGTCGATCAACTGCGACGCACCGACCCGCTCCTGCCATCCCGAGTTGTCGTCGAACAGGTGTAGGATTCGGATCACTTAGGAAGACTCGACGTCGGCCACGCGATGGTCGTAGAAGAGTCTGGCCAACTCGGCGGCCAACTTCTCAAAAAGGTGATCTGCGATCGCCTCCGGCGTTTTGGCCCGGATGACCTCCGTGGCATCGAGCTCGGCCGACACTAGGCGTCCGTCGCGCTCAATGGGCCAGACGCGGACTTTGCCGGCGTCCTCTTTCTCGAACACGTTGAGCACCTTGACCGCGACGGAGATACGGGCGGCGCCGGTCGCTTCTTCGACCTGTGACTCCGCGTAAAAGTCGCGGACGGCCAGGTAGAGCACCTGGTGGGCCCCGACTTTTTCGCCCAGTTCGCGAGAACTCATCTGCTCGAAGCCGGCATGTTCGCGGCGCAGGGCGTCGACCTTGGTCTGCGGAATGATCTCGGTTACCGCCTCATGGGTCTGCAACTCCGCACCCACCTGCCTGGCCAGCACCGTCCGGTTTCGTGGCGACTTGAAACGTTCCTCGAAGTCGTCCACCAGGACCAGCACCGGTCCCTTCCGGGTGAGGTCGAACTCGGCCTCGATCTTGGGTCCCGCCCAGGGGGCAAGGAAATAGAGCAATTTCCCCTGGGTGATGCCGCACCCGCAGAGTGCGCACGCCACGGTCGCCAGACCGACGCATGCGGCCGATGCTCGAACAGCCAGCGCAGGTCGGGCCCACGCCTCGATGCGCCGCCGGGAGATGAAGGTTGGGCTACAGTTCCTCGTCATGGGTGTAGAACTTCCGGCTGACCAGATCGGCGAACTTGTCGTAGGTTTCACTGCGGAGCCTGTTGGCCGCAACCAGGCTGAACAGGACCGGTTGGTCAGGGTGCTTGGCGTCGACGCCGGCCAGCTCGTACTGCTCTGCTTCGTCTATGTCGGCGGTGAGGTCGTACACGCTGACGGCTGCGCGGATGTGCCCCTGAAGCAGGGCGGGCGCGTCGGGGTCACGCATCTGGAACTCCAGAAGCTCGATGTAGACCACCATGTCGGCGCCGAGTTCCCCTCCGACTCGCTGGGGGTCGAGGGCGGCCTGGGGGCTGTCCTGAATGAAGTCCTCCACCTTCCGGTTGTCCGTGAGCTGGACATCCTTCACGTGGGCCCGGAGTTTGTCGCCGACGTAGCTGGCCAGCTCCAGGCGCACGTAGGGATAGTCGTAGAGGGTCTCCGGCTCGGCCCAGACCATGACCGCCACCGTCCGGCCCTCGAGCTTGGCGAACTCCGGCGGGACCTTCTTCGTGCCCGGATGCAGGAAGACGAGCGGGATGAGCCAGTTGCAGCCCGCAATCAGAACAGCCGTGCCGAGCACGATCCATCGGAGGCTTGCTGGTCTCATGTGTTCCACTCGCAGGATCTAGTAGTCTTCGCAGTGCGCCGATCTCTCCCTGAGCGTCGGAGGCCTCGCGTCGGATCGTTCACCACAACCTGGCGTTCCTGCCCGCCGACCGATCACCTCGCCGGCAGGGTCCCGTCCAGGACGCCAGCGGTGATTTTGTAGGCCCATCCCGCAAGAAGCAAGCCGACCAGCCCCAGCGCCAGCCAGGTGGGCGAGATCCGGTACCAGTTGACCCGCCAGGTCTTGCCGGTAAGCACCACACTCACGGCCATCCCCGCGACGCCCATCACCGTGACGCAGAGGGCCCAGCCGGCCGGCTGGGCATTGAAGGCCTCGATCCAGCGCCCGCGCACCGTGTGGGCGAAAGCCGTGGTCATTCCGCACGTGGGGCAGGGGTATCCGGTGACCAACGGGAGCGAGCAGGGCCACATGCCCAGCGCTCGATGGGTGCCGTAGCCCCGGGGATCGGGCTCCAGGAGGCCGGCGGTGGCCAGCAATGTCAGGCACCCGCCCGCCACCAGGGTCGCCCAGACCCTCGCCGCTCGGGTGTTCACCGGGCGCAGCCGGTAGAACAACGGCCCCAGCGGATGGTCGCGCTTGGCAGCCGGGCGCGCCTGAGGCACAAGATTCGTGTCCGACTTTGTGATCATGGGCCGAACGTTCATTGGAACGGACTATCCCGCTCGACCCTAGCCCAAGGACCAGGGGAGGTCAAGGATTCGGACATCCGCAGGCCCACCTCTGGTGCTTGATCCGAGGGGCGGGCCTGCAGCGCTCCGTGGAAGGTACCAAACCGATCGTATTAGCTTGTTGACGATCTCGACGCCACTCCTATAATCCTCGCCCGGATAGGGTTGGTCGCGGCTTGACGTTCGCGATTCAGCGACATCCCGGTCCCGCTCGCGCGAAAGGGACTGGACCATCTGCAGCAGACTGCGAGGCATTCCGTGGCTGATTCTGCAAACGAGAGTTTCTTCCAGCGTCATCACTTCTTCCTTCGTCGTCTTCATTCGCTCACCGGGATCATCCCAATTGGTGTGTTCCTGTGCGTGCACCTGACGATCAACTCGACCATCATCCATGGGGCAGCCGCCTTCCAGACGGCGGTGGAGGGCATCCACCTGCTGGACAGGGTGGGGATGCTCGGGGTGGTGGAGTTCGTCTTCATCTTCCTGCCCCTGTTGTTCCACGGCGTGCTGGGCGTGCAGATCTGGCTCACCGGCAAGTTCAACGTCACGACGCACCAGTACGGCGGGAACGTTCGTTACACCCTGCAGCGGATCACGGGCCTGATCGCGTTTGCCTTCATTCTCTATCACCTGTGGCACATGCACTGGCTGGGCCAGCCCTTGGGTGGTGGTTTGTTCCAGCCGCACAACGCCGCCGCGTCTGCGGCCAATGCCCTGGGACCCTGGTACTTGCGGGGAATCTACGCGATCGGCCTGTTGGCCGCGGTCTTTCACTTTGCTAATGGAATCTGGACGTTCCTGATCACCTGGGGCATCGTCATCGGGCCACAGGCCCAGCGCAAGGTGGGCTGGGTTTGTGCCGCCATCGGCGTGCTGTTGGCACTGGCCGGGCTGGGTTCGCTGCGCGGCTTCGGGCAGATGGTCGCCCAGCCTCAGCAGCCCGAGGGGCCGACCGCCGAGATGGTGGCCCAGGTGGACCATGCTCCCTGAATGTTTTGCATCGACTCACTGAGGTTCGGCGACCGATATGGCAGATCAACGCATCATCGTGATAGGCGGGGGGCTGGGCGGCCTGTGGGCTGCCCTGCGGATGGCTGAGGCCGGCGTCCACGTCGATATCTTTTCCCTCTTTCCGGTCAAGCGCTCCCACTCCTGCTGTGCTCAGGGCGGGATCAACGCCGTGCTGGACACCAAGGGCCAGGAGGACTCGATCGAGCAGCACATCGTGGACACCATCAAGGGCGGGGACTACCTGTCCGAGCAGCCGCCCATCAAGACCATGTGCGAAGCCGCCCCGGGTATCATCCGCACCTACGACCGGATGGGCGTGACCTTCAGCCGCACGCCCGAAGGCATCATGGATCAACGCCTCTTTGGCGGCGTGAAGAAACGGCGGACCGCCTTCGCCGGGGCCACCACCGGTCAGCAGCTCCTCTACGCGGCGGACGAGCAGGTCCGCTACCACGAGTCCGAGCAAAAGGTGACCAAGTACGAGGACTGGGAGTTCCTCTCGGTGGTGCTCGACGGCGAGGGGGTCTGTCGCGGCATCACGGCCATGAACCTTCACGACATGAAGGTTCATGCCTTCCGCAGCGATGCCGTGATCCTGGCCACGGGTGGTCTGGGGTTGATCTACGGCCAGTCCACCATGTCCACGAACTCGACGGGTGCGGCCGCCGCCCGGGTCTACCAGCAGGGGGCCAAGTTCGCCAACGGCGAGTTCGTCCAGTTCCATCCGACGGCCATGAAGGGCCACGACAAGAACCGGCTCATGTCCGAGGCCTGCCGCGGCGAGGGCGGGCGGATTTGGGTCCCGAGCGAGAAGGGCGATACGCGAGAGCCGCGAGAGATTCCCCAGGAGGAGCGCTTCTACTTCCTCGAAGACTGGTACCCGACCTATGGCAACACCGTGCCCAGGGACGTGGCCTCGCGGGCCATCGTGCGGGTGACCCGCCACATGGGCCTGGGCCTGAACGGGCAGGACGTGGTTTACCTGGACCTGTCGCACCATCCCCGCGAGTTTCTGGAGCAGAGGCTGGGCGGCATCCTGGAGATGTACACCACCTTCTCGGGGGAAGACCCCTACACCGGTCCGATGAAGATCTTCCCGGCCACGCACTATTCGATGGGCGGCGTGCTGGTGGACTATGCCAAGGACGAGCAGACCGGCGGTATGCAGAAGGTCCACCCGCGCAACCACGTCACCACCATTCCCGGTCTGTACGCCTGCGGGGAGTGCGACAGCGGCTACCACGGCGCCAACCGCCTGGGAGCCAACTCGCTGCTCAGCGCCACGTTCAGCGGCCAGATCGCCGGTGCCGCGGCCGCCGCCTACCTCAAGAGCCTCAAGAAGAGCGCCGCCGACCTGGACGAGAAGTACTTCGAGAGCGAGCGCACTCGACAGGAGGTCATCAACCAGGAGCTGCTCAGCCCCAACGGCACCGAGAACCCGTTCGCCCTGCACCGGGAACTCGGCGAGGCCATGCGGGAGCACGTCTTCGTCGAGCGGAGCAACGCCGGGCTGGACAAGGCCCTGGTGACGATTAAGGAACTCAAGGAGCGTTCCAGGAACATCCACCTGGACGACCAGGGAACCTGGAACAATCAGTCGCTGTCCTGGGCCCGGCAGGTCCAGGACATGATCGTGTTGGCCGAGGTGATCGCCAAGGGCGCCCGCCTGCGGGACGAGTGCCGCGGATCGCACTACAAGGCCGAGTTCGAACTCAAGGTCCCCGAGGGCAAGTTCGAAGGGGACCCGGAGTACGAAGAGTACAGGGCCGAGTGGAAGGCCAACAACAAGGAGTGGATGAAGCTGACCGTCGCGACGCACACCGAGGACGGACCGCGGATCGACTACAAGCCGTTCGATGCGTCCATACTTGCCCCGGAAAAACCCAGGGACTACCGCTAGGTGGTAAGCCGGCTCAAGACCGGCCTGCGACCGGTCGGTAGGATCGAATTATGGCCAATGAGAGTCATTTCAGGATCAGGCGGCAGGACGGGCCCGACGCCCGGCCCTACTGGGAAGAGTTCAAGATGCCGTACGCGCCCGCCCACAACGTGGTGTCGGCCCTGATGTACCTGCGGGAGCATCCGGTCAACGCGGCCGGCAAGAAGGTCGCGCCGGTGGTGTGGGACAGCAATTGTATGGAGGAGGTCTGTGGGGCCTGCTCGATGCTGATCAACGGCACACCCCGCCAGGCGTGCGCCACCCTGATCGACGACCTGGACCAACCCATCGTCCTCGAGCCGCTCACCAAGTTCCCGGCGGTCCGGGATCTGCTCGTGGACCGCTGCAAGATGTTCAACGCCTTGATGAAGGTCAAGGCCTGGATCCCCCTGGACCACACCCAGGACGTCCACCTCCATGCCCCCTTGATCGGGCCGGGCGAACAGGCCGTGCGCTACATCTTCTCCCGGTGCATGACCTGTGGATGTTGCATGGAGGTCTGCCCGCAATACCACCAGGATTCGGAGTTCGTCGGGCCGGCCCCGCTGGGGCAGGCCAACCTGCACAATTCGCACCCCACGGGCAAGTTCTTCAAGCAGGACCGGCTGCACGCCCTGATGGGCGTGGGCGGCATCGCCGACTGCGGCAACGCCCAGAACTGCGTCCAGGTCTGCCCCAAGGACATCCCGCTCACCGACGCGATTGCCGAGCTGGGGCGTCGGACCACGGGCCAGTGGTTCCGCGATCTGTTTGCCCGGTAGCCGGCGGCCGTCGGCGTCGCCCTGATCACACGCTCCTGCGCGTTCTGCCGACCTGTCCCTCGTGAGCGCTGTTGTCTCGCCGCCTCGTTGCCCGCTACCATGGAGCCGTCTCTGGCCGAGAGGAGGTTTCGGATGCGCATCCCCGTGGGTCTGACAAAGCGATGGCTGGTCTGTGGGCTGGTCGGGGTCCTGGTCGGGGTCCTGCTGCTCCCGCAGGCTTCACCGGCCGGTACGATCGACTCCGCTGACCCGCCACGCGGGCTGTTTTCCGACGAATGGATGGTCATCCTGTTCGCGGGACAGAAGGCGGGGTATGCCCACCAGACCATGTCGCGTCAGGACGACGTGGTCACGACTCGCATGATCATGACGTTCCGTCTTGGCCGGGCCGGGCAGGATATCGAGCTGTCCACCATGGAATCGTCCGAGGAGACCGTCGCGGGCAAGCCGCTCTCCTTCGAAAGCGCCATGAAGGTGGCCGTCATGGACGTCGTCTACCGGGGGCGTTTCACCGGCTCAAAGGTCCACGTCGAAACCACGCAGGGGGGCATGACCCTGGAGCAGACCTACACGCTGCCCGAGGGCGTCGTTCTGTCCTGGGGGGCGTACGCCGAGCAGTTGCGCCGGGGACTCGAAGAGGGGACCACGTATGAACTGCTCACCTACGCTCCCTCGCTGGTGCAGAGTCAGCCGGTCACGACCAGGGTCGCGGTCGGGAAGTGCGAGACCATCGACCTGCTGGGCCGGAGCGTGGCTGGCACGCGGGTCAACAGCACGGTGATCTCGCCGATGGGGGCGCTGGATCAGGTCTCCTGGATGGACGCAGACGGCCGGCTTATCAAGATGGAGATGGACATGATGGGGCTGGGCTCCATCGAGTTGATTCTGTCGGACAAGGAGACCGCGACGCGCCAGGCCCCCGCTCCCGAGTTCTTCGTCAATACCATGGTTCCGGCCGGCCGGAAGATCGACCGGGCCGCGGCCCGGCGCCTCGAGTTCCGCCTGCGGGTCACCGGTGAGGAGGAGCCCATACCGGACCTGCCCACGACCGGCATGCAGAAGCCACGCCGAGGCAAAGACAACTCGATTCAACTGGTGGTCACCCGCCAGGACCACAAGGCCCTGCAGAGTGCCAGGCTGTCGGAGCCCAGTGCGGATCTCGCTCCGTATCTGGAGCCCAACATCTGGATCAACAGCGATGACCCGGAAGTGATCGCCATGGCCAAGACGGCGGCCGGTGACGCGAAGACGCCCTACCAGATCGCCGATCGGCTTCGCTGCTACGTCACCGAGGTCATCGAGGAGAAGAACCTCAACATCGGCTTCGCCAGCGCCAGCGAGGTCTGCCGCAACAAGGAGGGCGATTGCAGCGAACACGGGGTGCTGTTGGCCGCCCTGGGCAGGGTGCACCGCATACCGTCGCGGGTGGTCATCGGGCTGGTCTACGTGCCCTGGTTCGCCGGGACGGCCGACACGTTCGGGTTCCACATGTGGACCCAGTTTCACCTTGGTGGACAGTGGGTTGACTTCGACGCCGCCCAGCGGGAGTCCGACTGCAACCCGACGCACATCGCGGTGGCGACGTCCTCCCTGAAGGACTCGTCGCTCGCGGACATGGCCTTCGGGCTGATCAAGATCATCGGCCGTCTGGAGATCGAGGTTCTCTCGGCCGACCCGCCGACGGCAATCACCTCACCGTAAGCCGGCCTCTGGCGGACCGGCGGGTCCCTACGCCCGGGCGAGGCTTGGCGGGCCTACTTGGATGCTGGGCCGCGCCACCATCGTTTCCGGGCCTCCCTTCTTGCACGGATCGGAAAGTCGCGGCAAACTGTTGCCCGCGATGCCGCGTACAACCCGGGAGTTCAGGATGACACGAGCAATAGAGATTGGACGATGGCCGTGGGTGACGGCTCTGTGTATGGCTTTGCTGCTTGGCGGCTGTGCCGCCCCATCGGGCGGCGGTGGCGACGGCGCTGGCGGTGACGACCCGTTCCCCGACGTCCAGTTCCAGGGCGGAGATCCCCAACTGGACGCTGACCTAATCGCGATCGCCGACGCGTCCGAACAGGCTGTTGGCTGCCTCGGAGAAGGAAGCCGCCCCCAGGAGGAGACCGTGCTCATCGTGCTCAAGGGGCAATACGATCAGGACCCGACGTTGGGCCCGACGCTCGAAGATTACGTGGCTGAGACCGCCCAGCTCGAGGGGGCCCGGGCCGACGAAATCTGCAACACGACGGTCGACAATGCCTCGGAGGAACTTCTGGCACTTATCGCTCGCCTCACAGTTGCCGCCAATCGCAACGCGGAATGCATCGGTGAACCGGCCGACGCATCTGACGAGGATTCGCTGGACGTGCTCAAGAAGGGGTGGCTGCCCGCATCGCCTCACGTTTTCCCAACGTTGATGGACTTCGCCGAGGCCTTCGTCTCCGAGGTCGAAGCGGTGCCGTGCCCCGGTTGACGTGGCCGGCTACCGTGATCGGTTGCCCACCTGACGGCGGCGCAGGGCTTCGAGGCGCATGTGGTCCTTGGCCTCGTCGTTGCGGTCGATCGTGGCCTGGTCGATGCTGTGGTCGGTACCGCCGGGATGGCGGATGACCTCGTAGATCGGCTCGGTCACCCGGCCGATCCGGTAGCGCTCGCTGATCCGCAGGACCAGATCATAGTCCTCGCCGTAGTTGCGGCAGTACGGCACGTCGTTGAGGCCGAAGCCGCCGATCTCCCGAATAACCCGGGTGTAGGCCGCTCGCGGCGCGCCCGCTCCGTTGATGCGCAGCAGGTTGTTTCGGCCGTTGTCGTCGGTCCACTCCTCGTGCCGGACGACGGAGATGTCAGGATTGCGGGCGATCCTCCGTGTTTCCGGGTCCAGGTCCCAGACCTCGTACGATCCGATCACCATCCCTATCCGCCGGTCCGACTCGAAGACCGCGAGCATTCGCTCCACCGCGTCCGGCTTGAGCCGATCGTCGGAGTCGAGCTGCACGTAATACGCTCCGGCCGCCGCCTCGATGCCGGCGTTGAGGGAAAGCCCGATGTTGTTGACATCCAGAACGAGCAGCCGAACCGGCGGCGCCGCAGGGTTGTGCCGGTCGCCGGCCTCCTGATAACGCCTGACGGCCCGGATGGTCGGGTCGTCCGGCCCGCCGTTGACCACCACTATTGCCTCGATGTCCCGCACCGTCTGGGCCTGCACGCTTTCGATGGCGCTGCCGATGAATTCAGGCCGATGGTTCACCGGGATGACGACACTGGCGATGCAGCGGTCGCTCCCGGGCTTCTGTGTACCCCAGGGCGCAACCTCGCAAATGCCGGCGCCCGGCGCAAGATAGGCCCCGGTCCGTTTCAGGTGATCGGTGAGCGCCCGCTCGAACTCCAACTGGGCCGGCCGATCGGCCAACAGGTAGTCGAACACGTTGTGCTTGCCGGGCGGTGCGGAGACCGCGTACAGGGCTCCGTCGCGGCGGTTGGCCACGTGGATCACCTCGTGCCGCTCGCCGATCCGCAGGCGAAGGTCGTACAGATCGGCCGTCGCATACGACTCGTCGAATCCCCCGATCTCCCGCAGCACTTGGGTCGGAAAGAGCCGCATGGGGCCGTAATCCGTCGTGTCGCGCAGGCGCCCGGCGTGGTGGTCCAGCAGGTGCACGTCGGCTGTGTGGTCCGCGGGATCGATCCGGGCGTAATCGGCGTACACCATTCCGACTCGGTCATGGCGGCGCGCAGCCATGACCATGGCGCGAACGGCCGAGCGCCGCAGAATGACCGAGCCGAGTTGTCCGTCGGTCAGCAGCAGGTAGGCGCCGCCCGCTCGTTCGATTGCCGCGTTCAAGGCGGCCGCCCGGCTCGGATAGCCTCCTGGCAGATGCAGGATGCGCCGATCGGAGCGCAACGAATCGGGCAGGAAGTCGAGAGTCGCCGCCGAGCCGCGATCGTCGACCAGAATCAGCTCGACCGGCTGATGGTCCTGCTCGAGTGCGGCGGACACCGCTCGGGCAATCGCCTCCCGGTCGTGGGGCAGTCCGCCGCGGTAGAACATGACCACGCTTACCGGCTGACCGAGAGACGAAGATCGCATGTCCGGATTACAGAAAGGTGGCCCGACGGTGTCAAGGTCGGTCGCGGTAGGGGCGCCTATCGGCCACACTTGACGCTCTGACGGCGGCGCGGCAGAGTGGAGGTATGCTCCGTGGGAAGAATGTGGCCCTGCGCCCGGTCGAGCCGCGCGACGTCGAGTTGCTCACTTCCTGGTGGAACGACCCGGCCTTCATCGAGGGCGCTGCCGGCCGTTGGCCCACGCGCTCCCAGGAAGTAGCCAAGCGCGTGGCCAAGAAACCCAACTACGACAAGCTCGGCGAGTTCCTGATCGTCTCGGCCGACACGCTTGGCACGGACCGGGAAACGCCCCTCGGACACATCGCCTTCAGCGCGCCGCTTCGCCTGCCGACGTGTGATTGCCGCGAGATCGGCTTCGGGATCAACCCGGACCACCGGCGCCGCGGGTACGCCACGCAGGCCGCCAGGCTCCTCATCGACCGGCTGTTCAGCGCCCAGCAAGTGCACCGCATCCAGGCCCATTGCCGGGTGGAGAACGTCGCCTCGCAGCGCGTGCTGGAAGGCGCGGGCATGACGCGGGAGGGCACCTTGCGCGGGTTCGCCTATCTCGCTGGGCGGTACCTGGACGTGGACCTCTACTCGATCCTTCGGCCGGAGTGGGGTGACCGCCAGAGCTACGCCGACCGTTTCGGCGGTTTATAGATCGACCGCAGCCGATGATGGCCGTCCGAACCCGGCGCTCAGGGGCTCGAACCCTGAAGGTACCCGAGTATTTCGAGTTGCCGGCGTCGCTCCGGACTCAGCGGGACTTGCTCGGCCTCGAAACCGGCCGCCAGCCGGGCGTTCAGGGAAACCTGGCTTTCCAGGATCGTCAGGAGATTCCTGACCCGTATCTGCTGCTGTCCGGCCAGGTTGTTCTGTTCCAGCGGGTCCTGGGCGATGTTGTAGAGCTGGACAGTGTTGCTGGTGACGAACTTGATGAGCTTCCAGTCGCCCACGTAGACCGCCTTCTGCTCGCCGCCCAGCTTGACGCCCTCGGCAAACGCGATCACCGGGTTCGACGGCGGGCGCCCGGCGATGTACGGCGACAGAGAAGCTCCCTGCATCCCGGGCGGAGTGGGCAGGCGGAGTTGCTCCACCAGCGTCGGCAGCACGTCGATCAGCCGGATGGTCTGGAGCACCCGCTTGCCGGCCGGCAGCACGCCCGGCCAGCGCAAGATCAGCGGCACATGCAGGTCGGTGTGGTGGGTGCTCCAGCCGTGCTCCCAAAGGCCGTGCTCGCACAACGCCTCGCCGTGGTCGGCGGTGAGCATCACGTAGGCGTCGTCCCACAGGCCCATCTCCGTCAGGCCGGCCCGTAGCTGCCCGATGTAATAGTCCATCTGTCGGACGCCCGCGTTGTAGCGGGCGGCCCAGTATTCCTGAAAGCGGAACAACCGGCGATGGAGGTCCGGGTTGTCGTGGACCGTGGGCAACTGGTTCTTGAGGTAATTGAGCTCTTTGAACTCCCGATCGTTCAGAACGCGCTTGCGCGGCATCTGCTCGACCCGGGCCAGCAGCGGATCGAGAAACTCGGGCCCGGCGTCGTACGGACCGTGACAGTCCATGTAATGCAGGTAAACGAAGAACGGCTTGTTCGGGTCCCGCTGCCGCAGCCAGGCGAAGGCGGCATCGTTGACCACGTTGCCCGGCGTCAGGTTGTTGGCAAACGACGTGTCGAAGTGGTCGAACCCCTGGGCGAAACCGAACTCCTCGACGATGTAGGGGTTCGCCACGAAGCCGGCCGTCACGTAGCCCCGCTCGCGCAGCGCCTCGGCGATCGTCGGGAACGACTCGTCGAAGACCGCCACCTTCGGCTGCCCCTCGTGAGTCGCCCGGAACGCAGTCGCATAGTCCAGCACCTTGTGCACGCCGGGATA
>Ga0307378_10002567_pt1 | contig 27546 bp, 20 predicted proteins | sample UN1MG_FD_202238 | JGI IMG/M metagenome (GOLD analysis project Ga0307378, IMG submission 202238) | Soil microbial communities from Risofladan, Vaasa, Finland - UN-1 | ecosystem: Environmental > Terrestrial > Soil > Coastal area > Acid sulfate soil | place: Finland: Risofladan, Vaasa | collected... | reverse complement strand
GCGTCGTCTCAAAGCCCGCCAGCAGGCGCGTGCAACCCAAGCGGCAGGGGCTCACTAGCCGCCCTGCTCCCGGGCCCTTCCTCCTCGCCCACGACCCCCGTCCGCGCCCCATGCCTATCTCGGGCGCTTACTGTTTCCCGCAATCTTCGCAATAGATCGACGCGCGGGCATTGTCGAATATCGACGTCCCATCGTAGTCGGCTACGTCGAACGCTACGGGCGTTGTGTATCCGCCCCGCGCGTCGCAACCCCCGTGTATCTGCAGCATGACGTGCGCGCCGTCATCATCCGACCAATAGACATACTGGAGAATCTGGGAAAGCAGGTCTTCCCCGTTGTACGTGTTGACGACAACGGGGCCGGAATCGTCCCCATAGACTCCCTTCCCGTCGATGGATTCGACAAACGCCCGCGCGGAAGGTAGGTCAAGGCGTAGCGCTTCCCGCTCCACGTATTCCCGGTAGCGCTGGTCTAGTTCCGGGTTGTATTCCAGCCGATCCTTCAGGAAATGGTAGACGTTGACCACGGGGAGAATGTCTAGCTCCCCGTTGCGCTCCCAACATTCCAGCCGGCCCTCAGAGTGCGCTTCAAAGTCGGCCCCTTGGTTTTGCTCCCAATGTCGGCCGTAGTAATCGCCCGAATCCAGGATGTTACGGCCCGTGTTCTCTTGCAGCATTTCGGCCAGTTTGTCGGCCGTTGTGTCGGTTGTGTCGGTTTGCGTTGTGGTCATAATGAGCGCTCCCGTTGTGGTTCGGTTATGGGTGCGGGAAGACGTTCTTCGCCCGCTGGCTGGCAGAACGCGCGAAGAAGATCGGATTTGCCGCCTCCGAGGTGCAGGTGTCGGAAACGGAGACGCCTCTCCACCGGTTGGAGACGGTGTACCGGCGTATGATTGAGCGGCTCGGGACGGCCAATGCTCCAGACGGTGCGTTGCGAGGCGTCCTCGACGGGTGGTTCTACACGCTGGAGGAGGACGTGCTTGCCGAAGGCACAATCGCCCCGGACGACAGCGCCCGACTTCCAGGAAGGACCAATGAGCTTCTTGAACAGCGGCTGGCAGCCGTGACAAGAAGTGCCCCCATGTTCAGCGCGGCATTGCGGGGCTACCGTGAGCCGGTCCCCATTCGGACGCTCGCTGCAAGGCACGGTGTCCCGGATCGATTTTTGGTCCAGATCCTGCTGCAACTCAAAGCGGCCGGCTTGGTGGCCAGCACCCGGGGCTCAGCCGGAGGCTATCGTCTGGCTCGCCCACCGGCGGAGGTGTCGCTGGGCCAGGTGATGGACGGAGGGCTCGACCTCGACTACAAAGGGCCCCAGCGCGCCGCCCGATTCCCCTGCGGTCCCCCGTGTCACAAACCGGTGTGGCTCCGGTGTCATCGGGGGCATAAGCCTGACCGGGAACCACGGCGAGGACGCCCCCCCACGGGAGCGTGTCACGCACGGTCGTTAAATGCGATTCTCAGGAATCGAAAGCTCGTGGCTCCGCCGGCGGGAAGGAATATGGCGAGCAGCGCGGGGCGAGGGGAGCAGTGAGTAGCCAGCCAGTCATCGAGCCACCGGGACGAGCCCGATGGGGGGCCGCTTCAGGCACCCTACTCGCCGGTGCTTCAACACTGCGTGCCAGCAAGCAGTGCCACACCGGACGTCAGTCGCTGAGCGGCAGAACGGGAAAGCTGCTCCCGCGTCCCGCCATGTGAACGCTCTGCTCCACGCCCGAGAACTCGCGGGTCAATCGGGGGACGTGGCCCGAGGCGAAGCTGAACCATTCGAGCACGTCGACCACCTGGTTCGGGCTGCTCGGTTGCACGGCGATGCGTTCCAGGGGGCCTGCCTTCACGGCCTTCAGCCCGGCAAGCAGGGCGTAGGTCAATACTCCATGCTCCAGCGCGTCGGCTTCGGTGGCCACCTCGCCGGCGGCGGAGGCGGCGATGACGTAGATCCCCTGCGAGCGGCTGAGACGTTCGATCTCCCCGCGGAGCGCGAACGGATTGCGCGAGGCGACCTGGAACAGCTCGACCGCTCCGCCCGAGGCGCACGTGTCGAGTATCAGCATTCGCTTCAACGCCGATCCCATGGCCAGGAAATCGCCGAGCACATCGACGGGCAGCCCTTGATCGCGGATGTCGTCGTTAAGCGGCGTGTTGGCCGTTGGGCGGAATTCGTGGGGGATGAAGTAATAGCGCTGCCCGACCATGGCCCCGTGTCCGGAGAGGAACAGCAAGAGCGTGTCCTGCGGTCGGGCCGCCTTGGCCGCTTGCTTCACCGTGCGGCGGACTGCCTCGGCGGTCGCCTGCTCGTCGAGCAAGGGGTACTCCTTGATTTCCTCGTAGAGCGCACCCCCGCGATGCTTGAACAACTCGGCCAGGGCCTCGGCGTCGCGCCGCGCGAATCGCAGCGTGTAGGCTGCCTGGGCGTATCGGCTGATTCCCACGGTCACCAGGTGCAGCACGGGTTTTTCGAGCGGCTGCTCGAGCCGCAGCACGCGCACCGCCGGTTCGGCCTCCCAGGAGCCGTCGGCGCTGGCGGCGCAGACCTCGATCCGGTTGTCGCCCCCCAACAGGGCCACCTCAAAGGTGCGCAGCACTCTGTCGTCCACGCGCCGGGCACTGCCTGGTGCGAGCACGCGCGCGCCGTTGTGCATCAACCAGGGGCCCTGCACACCGCCGCCCCGGTCGACCACCTCGACTTCCAGCGTCACTCGGGGGCTCGCGACCGTGCCGTCGTCGTCGGGCGAGAGGATCCGCACTTCGGGCGGCTGCTGCTTGAAGAGATCTTCCCGCGGCTGCAGGCGGGCCCCGCCGAACAGGGCGGCCAACAGGCCGGGGCGATAGAAATCCTGGAAGAAACGATCGACCGGCACGACGTTCAATCCGTCGCCTACGCGATAGCTCACAAGCTGCCGACCTCGGGCCGAGCCGTCGAAAAGCCCCTCCGGCGTGATCACGAGCCAGTCGGCATCGCTTCCGTGGACGGGCACGACGGGCGCGTCGGACAGGTCGGCGCCGCCGGGAACCAGGCCGATGAGTTGCCCGATCTCCACGCCGGTGGCCAGGTCCCAGATTCGGGCCGTGCCGTCGAAGGAGCCGCTCGCGAGGTAGCGGCCGTCGCCACCGATCGAAACGGATACGACGCTACCGGAGTGCCCTTCAAGTGTATGCACCAGCGCACCGCCGGCCGCCAGCCAGACCATCACGCGATTGTCCTCCAACCCGGCGGCAACCAGGCGTCCATCCGGGCTCATGGCGACCGACAGGACCAGGGCGTCGGCCCCCTCGAACGTTCGCTGCTGCGATGCACTCGCGACGTCCCACAAGGCCACCGTGCCGAAGGCGCCGCCGCTGACGAGTTGCTTCCCGTCCGGGCTGAAGGCCAAGCTGTTGAGGAACTCATCTTGCTGCTTCAGCGTACGCAGACGACGCCGCGTCGACAGATCCCACACATCGGCCGTCGTGTCGTACGAGGCGGTCACGCCGAGGCGCCCGTCGGGGCTGACGGCGAGCGACGCGAGTGCCTTTGGCTGATTGCCGAGGGGATGCTGCGAACCATCGGCAGCGTCCCAAAGCGCCGGTTGCGATTCCTCCATCGAGCCGACCAGTGCCCAGCGACCATCGTCGGAGCAGTCGAACAGCGTGGGCGCGGTGGCGTATCCGCGGAATACCTGCCGCCGCTTCCCGCTGAACACGTCGAACAGCTCCGACGAGCCGTCGCGACCGACGAGCAACAGCCAGCGGGCGTTGTGGCTCCACTGCCCGGAAGCCAGGTTCGCCAGATTCAGTGCATTCGGACCGAACACCTCGGGCTGACCGCGGTCGAGGTCCCAGCCGAGACCCAACACGGCATGGCCGGAAACGAGACGCCGCTCTGCGGCGGAGAAACTCACCGGCTTGGCCAGCACGCCGTATCCTTCGAGCCGGCGCACGGGCTCCCATGTGTTCGGATCCCAGATTTCGGCCGTGGCCGAGCCGACGCCGAGCAGTGCCTGCTTGCCGTCGCGGCTGAAGGCGACCGACCACGCTCCGTTATCTCCGGGAAATCGTCCTTCGGGCGAGAACGATTTCAGTTGCCGGCCCGACTCGGTCGCCCACACGATCACCGTCTTGTCGAGCGGGCTGGCCGTGACGATCTGGCTCCCGTCGGGCGAGAAGGCGGCCGCCCAGATTTGGTTGGTGTGGCCTTGGAGCACGTGCAGTGGGCGGCCCGTCTGCGCGTCCCACACGCGAGCCGTGTTGTCCCACGATGCGGTCAGCATGCGCGAGCCGTCGCGGCTGTACGCCACGGTCCAAACGGCGTTGGAATGGCCGGCGAGCGAGCGGAGCTTCCGGCCGGAGCGCGTGTCCCACTCGATGGCTTCGGGAGCGTCGTTGCCGTACGACCCGGTGAGAACGCGCGAGCCGTCGGGGCTGAACGTGAGCGACTGTGGCTGCTGGCCGTCTTCGTGGTAGCGGACGAGAAGCTTCCCGCTGGCGGCATCCCAGAGCAGCGCGTCGAGGAGGCCGGTGCTCAGCACGTAGCGTCCATCGGGGCTGAAGTCGACAGCCCAGACGGGCATCTTCACGGCCGCGGAGACTTCCACGCCGAGCGGCTCCCGGAGCACGTGCAGGCGCTCGCCCGTGACCACGTCCCAGATGGCCGCCGTGCCGTCGTGCGAACCGGTGACGAGACGTTTGCCGTCGGGGCTCAACGCCACCGAGCTGACCGGGCCGCCATGTCCGAGGAATGACCGTAGCTGCCGGGCGCCGGCGACGTCCCACAGCACGGCCTTGCTGTCGACCGAGCCGGTGACGGCGTACTTGCCGTCGTTGGAGAACTCCGCGGCCCAGGCCGGTCCGGCGTGGCCGGTCTGAAGCACCAGCTCGGGCCGCACGGGCGGCGATTCGGAAAGCGGCAACCGGACGTTCCATCCTCCGCGGAGCAGGACCTTGCGCTGGAGTTGGGCACCGCCGGCGAAGCGGACCGAAATCGTTTGCTGATAGATCCGCCCCTCGGTCAGCGGACGAAACTCGAACCGACGCCGCTGGCCGTACTGCTGCCCCGAGATGCTCACCTCGGCACTGTCGGGCAGGTCGAGGTCGAGGATTGCCGTGTCTTCGGTGACGACGTGCACGCCCCGCTCCTGGGCGACGACGGCGGTAGAACAGACGATCCAGGCGGCCAGGAGTACGGCCAGTCGCGTTGGCCATTGGCAAAGCGATTCACGAGCCATGGGAAAAGCCTCGCAGCTTGTTGATGTCTCTGTTGTGCCACGGTCTGCTGTCTCCTGACCGTGGCATTCTCGCCAAGCAAAAGGTTTCCAAAACCAACGGGGGGGTTAGGCAGGTAGACCTTCGGTCGCGTCCCGTGGCGTGGTCAGGAGACCACGCCATAACACGTTGCGCGCAGGTGGCCGGCACGGTCCTGATCCGCTCGCACCAGCGGCGGCCGATCTCGGGGGAGTTCCTTGCGCGATCTGCCGGTCGATCACCACCAAGCGGACGAACGAACTCGGCCGGGAATCTCTCGCCCGTACCCCCCGGCGGAGGCATACCGACAGCCGGGTCGCACGGAGCCAGTCGCGCCTCGTTTCGGGTGGTTTTTTCGGACATGCCGTACGGAGCTGGACTGAGCACCACCTTGTGTCCACGGGAGGCATGCACAACGCCGGGCCGAATGCTCCGAGTTACTGTTTGGCGGCGATCACGCCGACCCACAGATCTCCATCAGTGTACCAAGGATCACCGCCGCCGTTTCGCCCTTCGAGGTTTTTGTGGAAGCCCGGCACCCTGTAGGTCTCCGTCAGTCCGTGCGTTTGTTCGATGGTACCCAGGACATGGTCCCGTTCGGCGTCGACATCCGGAGCGATGTGGTGAGTGACTTGGCCCGTTGTATGACTGAGGCCGACGCGTTTGTCGTAGCTTGCCGACCCAACCCAAAGGGGACGGCCGTCCTGGTCGACTTTGCCGCTACGCCAGAAACGCACGTGGTGGCGGTGACGCGGATTGTTGCCCACGGGCTGTTCAAAAGCGAGGTCTTCCTTGCGCCCGAAAAGAAACAGACTGCTGACCGGGGCCTCGTCGTACGGCCGCTTGAGGACCGTGTCAGCGCCGATCTTAAGATCACTTTTCAGGCCGAGCGGATCGGCCGCGTACCATTTGGCCGCCTGCATGATCTCCTTCACTTCGGTTTCCGTGCCAATCAGGCCCACGTTCAGCGGATCTCCGGGATGGCCGTCACCCGTCTCCGTGACGCGAGGATTGTCGTCAAGCGACGGGTGATGCCGCACATACATTTTCCACGCATGTGGAACGATCAGATACGCCACCGCCAGGTACACCACCACAAAGACGGCAAAAATCATGGCCACTTGCTTCCAACGGCTCAGACGCTTGGATGGCAACTGATCAGACGCAGCAGGCTCCATGTCCACGTTACATCCTCTAGGTCAATTCAGTTCAAAAAGGCGGCGGTGGCATCGCCTTGCTCGACGGCGGACAAAATGGGGGTGACATGAGTCCGAGGCGTAGCTTTCCGTAAGATGCCGACGCCCACGATTATAGCGGTCGGTTGCGGCGGCCGCCCAAGCCGGCTCCACCACGGAGGGTGTACGAAGTGTCCCCGAGCCGCGCCCGAGAGAACCTTCCTTTCTCAGAGCACTCGGAAAGCCCAAATCCGGCCCATCCGAGTGCCCGCGGAATCCACCGACTTCACACCCCCTCTACAGAGCTGCGAGACTGTGTCGCAGACGGTCCTTTTCTGACACGTCTCGGAATAGGCAATCCCGGCCGTGATCCACGGCCAGCGGCCCTCGACCATCTTGCGGAACCGACGTTGCAGCCGGCGAGCGAAGAGTTCGTTGTCGACGTGGGGCGCCGGCTCCACGGGGCCCGCATGCCATTTCGGTGGACGTCCGAGCCTTTTCCTCATTGTATTAACCTTCGCCTCAAAAGACCTGCCGTCAGGCAAGCACCGCTTTGAGCGCGTTGACGCGGCCGGCGCCGTAGAAGTCGTCATTGCCGGGCCTGCCCAAGTCGTCGGCGAGTATTGCGAGGATATTGGGGCGCTGCGGCTCTTCCGCCGCGAACAGGGAAGCCAAGATGCGGAATGACGAAAGAAGAAGGGTGAGGAATCTCATCGTGGCAACCTGGAATCAAGGCAGCTTCGGTTTCAGCGGCGTGCTGCCATCCTCTTTGTCCACAGGGTAGAGAGCGTTGTGTTTCTTCAGGCTTGCGGTCAAACCCTGTATCATCAGGCGGAGCTGATCGGGGCTGGAGGGGGCGAGATTGTTCGACTCGAAGGGGTCTTTGGCAAGGTTGTAGAGCTGGTAATGAGAGTTTTCGGAGGCCTCGGACGGGAAGTAGTGATAGATGACCTTCCAATCTCCATGCCGGTAACAGGTGAAGTATTCGCTTCGATGCGGTGAGTGGGGGTAGTGCATGAGAAACGTCTCCTCGCGCGTCTCGTCGGGCTTGCCCGTGAGAAGCACGTCGAGGCGCGAGCCATCGACGATCCGGCCCGCCGGTGGTTGAATGCCGGTAAGAGCGAGGACGGTCGGAAACACGTCGTAAACGGCGGCTTGCTGGCTCTGGATGGCACCGGCGGCGATCGGAAGGCGCTTTTGATGCGGGTTGTCGCCGTTAGGCTTTGCCCAGGCGGCGATGAAGGGCACGCGCATGCCGCCCTCGTAGTGCGCGCCTTTCTTTCCACGCAGCGGAGCGGCGCAGGCAACCGCATGCTGATGTCCGAGTGGAGCATCGGAGCCGTTGTCGCCGAGGAAGAAAAGGAGTGTGTTCTCGGAAACGCCGAGCGCGTCGAGATGATCGAGGACGTCGCCGAGCGATTTGTCCATGCCTTCAATCAAGGTGGCAAAAGCCTGGGCGGGGGCGGGTTTGCCGGAGTCCTTGTAGTTGGCGGCGAAACGCGGATCGGAGTTGAACGGCGCATGCACGGCGTAGTGCGCCAGATAGAGGAAGAAGGGCTTGCCGGCTTTCACCGCATCCGTGGCATTCGCCTTGGCCTCGATGGTCAGCGCCTCGGTAAGGAAGGTCTCGGTGCCGTGATATTTCTCCAGGTGCGGAACGGCGTTGGACGCCCTCTTCTGACCATGCCCGTAGTTCTTCGTGCCGTAGTAGCTGGCAGGTGCTCCAATCGAACAACCGGCGACGTTGATATCGAAGCCGAGGTTCTTCGGTTCGGCACCTTCAAACTCGCGCGGTCCGAAGTGGCCTTTGCCGACGTGGATCGTCCGATAGCCGGCTCCTTGCAGCAGCCCCGGCAAAGTCACGTCGCCCTTCTTCAAGCCCGTCCAGTTCCATTTCGGCGGGCCGAATGGACCGCGGTTGTCCCTGTCGGGATTGATCCAGTTCGTCGTGTGATGCCGCGCGGCGTTTTGCCCGGTCATAATGGAGACGCGTGTGGGCGAGCATACGCTCATGGCGTAGAAGTTGTTGAAGCGGATTCCACGCACCGCCAGCCGCTCCATGTTCGGCGTGCGATAGAAGTCATTGAGCGGGTACTTCTTCGGTTTGCTACTCTCATCGGTGAGAAACGGCACCGAGGTGTCCATGACGCCCATGTCATCGACAAGGAAAATGACGATGTTGGGCTTGTCAGGGTTTGTTTCGGCAGCGCGAATCGTCGCCAGCGGAGCCAGCAGCAGGACCGCGGCGCATGTTACGAGAGTGTGTCTTGTTGCTCTGGCCATAGGGGGATTCTCTTTCGTAGGTAGATGGTCAACCGTGCGGCTCTGACAGCCGGTCAATTCAGCATCCTACCAGTCTAATGGTGCCGAACGCCGTGCCAGAATACCTTGGTTTCGCGGGACGCACAATCTGCCTCGATTTCGTGCGGTAGGCCGATGGCCGAGACTGTTGCCGCCGCCCCCCCGACGGGGGATTCCGGAAGGGCCCTCGCGCTCGCCCCATCGCCGTGTCAAAACCGGTCCTTTCTTTGGACCCCGAGTAGTGAGGCAGGCTGGGCGTGAGAAGCCGCCGTGCTTGAGTTCTCTTCTGCCGTCCTCTCAGAGGCTGTCCGGATACTAACCTGTCAGCAGCCAACGACTTGCGACAGGTGACGCGGGGACTCGGGTGGCCGCGCCGCGGGGAAGTCGCCGAAAACCCGCCTTGTTAAGCTGCGCAGTATTGCCGTAAGTCCTTGCTAAAAAGAACATCCTTTCCGGACAGCCTCTCAGAGACTGAACGTCTGGTCAAGCAGGCGGATCTGCCGTCCCTCCCCGTCCGCGTGCAGAGTGGGGCGGTCCGCCGCCAACGCGAAGACCCACCAAACCACCGGGCCGGCGCCGTCGATCGAAGAAACCAGTGAAAGCTGGCCGCGCGAGCCGGGCAGCCGCTCTAGATCCGCCCCCGAAAGCCGGCCCTGGCTGCACGTGAGCCAAAGCGGTGCATCGCCGAGCGCGATCATGGCCCAACCAGCCTCAAACCACCAGGCGGCGGGGTGGGCGTGCCAGTGGTAGGTCGCTTGAGGTGGCTTCGCGGCCTCCAGCTCGTCGGCGACGACCACCAGGTTCTTGCCCGACAGCCACACGTGCCGCACCAACGTCTTCAGAGACGCCCCCGCGGGGTAGCACGCCGTCAGATCGATGGCCACGCGGTGGACGCTCGGGCTGACGTCCTCCAGGACGATCCGGCGCGGCCGCTTCTGACTCGGCCCCTGGTTGTTGACCAACGGCGCGTTGTGCGCCGCCGCGCCGACCGTGAACTCGCGCTGGTCGCCTCGGATGTACTGCTGGTAGCCCGGGTCGGCCACGAGCCAGTTGCCGCGCGTGCCGATCACCAGGGTGCCGCTGTCGTTCTGGATGTGACCCATGGGCGAATTGGAGCAGGCAACGGCCACAGCCAGATCCTCGGCCTCCCAGCCGCTACGGAGCACGGCCGCGTAGTGCGCGTCGAGGGCGCCGGCCGGGGGAGCCTTGCCAGACGGCACGTCGGGGACGTCTCGCAGCGCGGCCAACGCGTTGCTGCGGAGCACGTCAAGCGGACATCGCCCCATCAGCCACGATCGCACGGGCTGCGGCCGAAGCCGCTGTAGCTTGGCCTGGGCCGACAGGTGGAAGGGCATCTGGCGAGGCTCCACGTCGCTCAACTCGGCCACCTGCTCGACGGCCCCCGGCGCGCCCAGCATGGTGGACTGCTCCAGGTAATGGTTCAGGTTGGGATGATCCAGGACCGCGGCCCGCTCGGGCTCGGGCAGCGTGGCCAGCCAGTCAGCCACGAAGTCCAGGACGTAGCCGTCGTAGCCCACGCCCTCGCTGTGGCCCTTCGTCCGCAGGTCGAGCACGGCCCCGAACAGGGCCTGCACGCGGGCGTTCAGGAGGGAGGCGGCTGAGTGGCCGGCCGCGGCGGCAGTCAGCGCTGCGCCCACGGTGGCGATCAGGGGGATATTGTGCAAGAGAGCGTGAGGCGCGTCCCGGCGGAGAACGTCCTCCTTGGTGCGAACGGAGGCGAAGATCTTGTCCGAGGCGGGCAGCACGGCTTCCACGTGGTGGACACACGCCTCGCGGACGCTGCGACGGAGGTCCTCGCCCAGCCACCCCCAGCGTGTGGAGGCCGTCCAGAGAATCCGGCCCGCGTGGGCCGAGCTGAGGCCGGGTTTGGCAGACTGCTGATACGTGGGCCACCTCGCCAAGGCCGCCAAGTCCGCTGCCGCTGCCTGCCGAGCTTGCTCGTCCCCAAACCATTCCGCGGCCCAACCCAGGCAGTCAATCCGCTCTTCAAGAGTCCACAGTAGCCACGTGGCCCAGGGATAGGCGGGGATGCCGGGCACGCGGACCTCGGGGATGACAAGATTCGGTAGCGGCAGGGGGTACGCGATCTTGCGGCCGATGCGATAGTAATCCACCACCAGCCGCGTCTGCTCGAGTTGCCACCGTGCCCGGCGCCGCATGTCCGCCTCAACGGCCCGCCGCTCGGAGCCAGCTCCTGAACTTCGCGGCTCGTCATCGGCCGCGTGTGCCGACGACGCCCAGCCCTCGCCCGAGCCCGGTAGCCATGCACCCAGCGCCTCACCGGCCACCAGCGCCCGCAGGAATCCTCTCCGTGTCGTTTCTCCGGCCATGACTCACCTCACGGCTTGACGATCCGCATCCGGATGGCGGTATGGTATCGCGCCTTCCCGTTCCCACCCCGCCAGAAGAGACAGGTTTTCCCGCCCTCTGCGCTGAGCCGCATCGGGTGGTGGTAGGTGAATCCCTTGTATTCCCTCTCGGACCCTGTATTGGTGGGGATGGTTTGCTCGCGCCCCCATTGCTGAAGACTCTCAGGCTCGGTGCTTCTGCGGTAGAAGAGGTTCGGTCCGCCGTGTTTGGAGTAGAAGACCGTAAGGTGCCCGTCCGGCGCGGCCGGGATGACCGGGCTGTCGTGGTCGTCCGATTCCAGCTTCTCGCGAAGGGTGCCGACGAGGGTCTCGCCGGTGTCGGCGTCGATCGAGGCGACCTGGACGTTCCCGGCCAGCGTGATCCAGCCCGCGTAGCTGCCGCGATGCTTGCCCTCGAAATAGACCGCGCGGGGGTCTTGGAACCGGCACCATTCGCCGCTGGGGGCCAGCCCCGTGATGCGAGTAGTCTACTGGAAGGCTCCCCGGCGGACTGGCCAGCAGCCGTTTTCCCCGAGAAGGCGGTCCATGCGCCGAGCATCAGGAGGCCCTCGCTCGAAAGGCAAATTCAAGGGCGTCGTCGCATGATTCCTCGCCGGAATACCACAACAGGCGGAATCTCGGTTCTCTTCATGGCGCGTCGCGCACGGTCACAGGCTCACGGATGTAGATCTCACCGCACTCCCGGTGGATGGTCTCGGCGGCCGAATCCTTGGTCCGGATCGCGTTGTTGCGGATGACCGCCCGGAGGGTCGAGCGCCAAGCTGGATACCCTTGCCGCAACCGGTAAAGGTGTTGTTCTCGATCACCCTCATCATGACACCGCCATCCTCGTGGACCGGCGGTTTGGCGTACTGTTTCCGACGCGTCGGCAGAATGCGGTCGTTGAAGCTTCGGGTGTGAAGGAAGGCCGCTACCAACACGTGATTCTATCATGAGTGCCCCCGCATGACCGCTTGCACTTTCGGGGAAAGGTATGGCGAAGATGAGACGGCCGGCCGTCTCATCGCCTCCCCCACCCGAGGGCTGTTGGGCGGCGGCGCCGGCCGCGCGCCTCGCAATTTGGTCGACTTTTTTGGGGATTCCCAAACGTGTGAGTACTTGGGACACTCGCCATGGAGCAAGCTCCCTTGCGTCGAACCGTCTAATGCCGACCCGCATGCTGGTGGTGTGGGGGCCGGGAAGGGAAACCCTCCTGGCTATCCGATTTGGGAGGCACCTAACGCACCACCTTTGAGGTCTTCATCAAGCAACTACGCTGCAATTGGAACTTGACGGTGCATAACGGTGCGTATTTATCTATTCTTCTTTTCTTTTTTCAGTTGTCGTTTTTCCTTTGGACTACGCTGGGCCTTTTTCTGTTGTTCCCTTTTGCCTTTATCTTTGCTTCCCTTATCACCCATGTCTGTTTCTCCGTGATTGAAAACGAATGTTCCTCTCAGCTCCGTCAGACCGGCTTGACGTTTTCGGCTCTTGGCCCTTTCGGTCCGCGTCCTTCGGTGTAAGACACTCGTTGTCCTTCTCGGAGTTCTTCGTAGCTCACCCCTTCGAGGTTTGACGAGTGGAAAAAAATGTCCTTGTCGCTCCCGGTGTCGATAAACCCGAAGCCCCTGTCCGTCAGCCGCTTGATGGTGCCTTCTGCCATTTGTCCAATTCCTCAAAAAGTGTCCTGCAGCGTTGCCCGAAAACACGGTGTTCAGGCTGCTCCACTGCAAAGATGCCATTCTAGCGGGTCGATTGGCTACAATCAACTGGCGGCAGGCGATGGCACCTGCCAGAGAGCGAATCTGGAGCCCAGGCCGCGTGAGGGTTCAGCACGTGAGTCGGCAATGCATCGATCTGAGGAGGCTCAGTTCCTGTTCTCCGGTGCTCACTCGCGCGTGGCCAAGCGGGCGAATTTCAGAGGAGTGGGCCGGGGCGGCTCATCGTCGGCACGAGATTCTGACGCGCCCAGCAGTGTTCCAAAAAGGGTGGTTGGATAGGACTGCCCTGCTAACCGGCTGTCATCGAAAGCCCCCTCTGTGCCCAGAACCTCTCCGCGCGACTGGCCGCTCGCGTGCAGTTTCAAGGATTAGCACCGGTCACGCAGCATCCAATTCGGACGCGCAGTTCGGACAACGGGTAGCCTTGATCGGGATGCTGGAGCAGCATTTCGGGCAGTCTCTTGTCGTCGGTTCCTTCGGTGCTTCTTCCTCTTTGCTCTTCATCCGGTTCATCGCCTTGATAACCATGAAAATGCAGAACGCAACGATGATGAAATCGAGCACAGTGTTGATGAACAGGCCGTAGCTGACCGTGACGGCTTCAGCCTCGGCAGTCTTGTCGCGCAGAGTGATCGAGAGTTGGGAGAAATTGACATTGCCGAGCAGCATACCGATTGGCGGCATGATGGACATCGTTGACGAGCGACGTGACGATCTTGCCGAACGCCCCGCCAATGATAATGCCGACGGCCACGTCGAGATTCTCTCGCCCGGCGATTGTCGCCAAGCGGGAGACCATCGTCAACTCTTAACAAGCAATGGGACGCTTCCAAGCGAGTAACCGCGGTCTAGTCTAATCCTCAGTGGCCGCCCGTGTCCACCGTCCATCCGGTGCTCAAGTGCTCAAGATCGCCCGGATAGACGTTCGGTGAATGTCACGCATTGCGGCAAGGCGATGCCCCAATCGGGGGGGCTTCGTCGCGTCGTTTATCGTTGGGAATTCGGTGCACGTCGCCACCCATTCAGGCCCGAATCGCCGAGGGAGGCCCGTTCTCGAAAAAGGTATGGAGAATATGGGACACCCAGCCGCCTGGTCGCCCCCTACCCGTTGCTGCCGCCGCAGTCAGCCAGGACCAAAATCCCCTTCGCCTTGGCATACCGGCGCTGCCCCCAGGCGATACCACCAGCGTCGCAACGCGTCGCAAGCCAACTCGTCCGCCAATTGCCGCGGCGAACCGTGTCGGGATCGCAACCGAACAGCTCCGCGATATACGCCGTTCCCCCGTGTCCCGGTTTCGCCACTTCCACTGCTGACCGCTCGGTACGAGAATCAGATTACTTTCTCGTGTGGTTTGAGCATCCCGGATCTTGATCTGGGGCCGCGTCGAATCGCCAGCGTTGTCTCGTCAGATTGCAGTTGGTCGTGAGTCGAACTGATTGGACCATGTGCCATTTCCCGCCAATGAGCAAGTGCGATCTGCCCCGACTCACCCTTGTTGTCAATCCAGGAACCACGAGCCGTTAACCTTTTTGAACGACATCGCAGATGGTCTCTCCCTGTCGCCGATCTTCCACTTCCTGGTCGCGGTGGCCACGTCGCCGTCGATGCTGACGTTCGTCAGTTCACCTGGGAACAGGAATGGCTCGATTTTCGACTCGTCATCCATTTCGACAATCAGATTAAGCGCATCGACAAACAGTCCCCTTCGGTCCTTGATCGAGTCGGCCAGAAGTTCGATATCCTCATTGGGGTCTCTGGAACGCTTGCGGTTGTTCTGGTCTTCTGCACCGAGCCCGTGGCGGACCAGGACGGATTGGCACTTGTCTCGCCATGGGGAACCAGCGTTCATTTCCGGGTCCAGTGTGATGAGGAATCCGAGGGCGTATCTCTTCTGGAGCCCCTCGGTCATGCAGTCGTAGACGGTGCCCCAGTCAGTTCTGTCCGCCGCCTCCTGGACGATCATCAGGGCTTGTTCCGGAGAACTCGCCTTGGGGCTGCTGCCCGTCGAACCTCCGCCGCCAGACTTGCTGCAACCAATCAAAATTGGTCCAAACGCGATTGCGATCGAAAGAAATGCCCGTAGACTCATCTCCCGTTCCCTTCATGCGAGGGCGATTCTCGGCCGGCCCGACGCTGCCGGGAAGTCCGGCAAACCAGACCGGTAGAATCCACATCTTGGACTTGGAAAGCACTCCCTAACGCGTTGGGCGCCAACGACTTTTTTGCTCGCAAAATGGCACACCTCTGACCAGCTATTTCTTTGGAAACTTCCCATCGAACGTTCTCGTGTGGGGCTGGCGCTTCATGGAGCAAGGTTCTCGATCGACGCGGCGCACTTCTTGACCCGCGCCAGTTCGTCCGTGTCGAGCGTGAACGTCTCCGACATGTCGATCGCCTGGCGGAAACGGGGACTGCGGTCGACGAGCAGCGGGCCGATCGAGGGATTTGTTCGTAGGTCCCACACGTTCCAATCCGGCCAGACGAGGTTGCCTACTACCTTTCGGGATCCACAGTATCGCCAGTAATAGAACCAGTGGTCGGCCTTGGCGATGACACGATCCTGGTCATCAAGCAGTGACAGGCGGACCGCATAGCCATTGTGGCGATTCTGGATTGCGTTCACTTCAGGCAGTACCCACGCGGGCACCGGATAGTCTTCCCAATCGCTTGTGGCGCCGTCCGCGCCCATCCCCTTGAAGACGTAGAGTGAGTATTCTGCCTTGGGTGGCGACCCGGAGAATACCCAGCCCCGGCCCTCCAGGTACGAGCCGCTTCGCCTGCCGGGGGAAAGCTGCCCCAGCAGCGGCACGAGGTTGGCACGGATGGGCTTCCACGCCTCCAGGTTGGCAGCCACCCGATAGGACACGGTGAGCTTCACGCCGTCGGGCCCGCGCTCAACGGCCGGTTTTTCCTCGGCGAGGCTTACGGTGAGGACCTTGTCGGGAGTGAAGTCGGCCACGGCTTTACGAAATAGCTGCTTGGCCGCCTCTTCGTTGAGTTCCTCTATCCTGATGCGGATCGCTATCTTGTCGCCCTCGATCTCGCGAAGAACGACGTTCTGGGCCTTCAGCTTCTCGCCCAACCGCGTTGCCGAGACAATCGCACGAATGCGGACGTAGTGCAGGCCGTTTTCCTGCCAGCGGTAGATCTCCTTGAAGTCCTCGACGAAACCGCGGCTGTAGGTCAGCACCCGGTCGCGGACGATCTCGTCGTTGTTGACGATGGTCTCGGCGTCGACGAGTATCCCCACCACCTGCTCGACGGCATTGACCACCGCGTTTTGCGTGGCGCCCTGGGGATCGGTACCCACGCCCGTTGCCACAACCTCCGGGCCGCGCGACTGGATGCCCGGCGCCGGCTCCTGAGCATCCTCAAGATCGAACGGCAGCACGTCGGCCGCCTTCGGCGCGCCCGGTTTCCGGGGCGACGTGGCCGGCGATCCGGCCTCGGCTTCGGAAGGAGGGGCCGCCAGGGCCGGTTGTCCTGGTCCGCCGGGGATCCAGGGTCCCCCGGCTGCCGCGAGGGCGACCGCCAAGAAGAGTCGACGAAGCGTGGTGGGCATGATCATGCTCCCATGAGACGGTTTGGAGAAGCTTTCCCGTGGGTGACGTTCCCCGTGGAGAAACACAAGATGCATGGATCGTCTGCGGCGCACGAGGCGGCCGTTCACTTGGGCTGCGATCCGAAGGTCTCGCTACTCGGTCAGTCTTTGACCTCCGCGGGCCCTGAGATCGTGTCCCGGAGACGCTCGGAGGCCATCCAATACGCCTTCTCCGCCAGGTCCTGCGCGGCCGACGTGGAGATTTCCATCGCGAGGTCGCCGGCCTGGTCCAGGAACTCGGCCGTCGCGCCGGCGGCGAAGACGTCCATGACCTCGCCGAGCACGCGGGAGGCGTCCTCGGGGCGGCCGAGCTCTCTGAAGCAGCGAGCCGCGTCCAGGCAGAACTGCTGGGAGGCGAGCTTGCGCTGGTGCAGATGGGTCCACAAGAGCAAGGCCTCGCTCCAGTTGGACTGCTTCATCAGTTCTCGCGCCTGCCGGTGCATAACGTCGCGATAGACGCCCTGCACCTTTTCCAACTCTGCGGGCTGAAGGAGATGGGCGGTCAGCGCCGACTCGTCGGCGACGACGTATCCGACGGCGAATTCGCCCCGGACGGTCGTTTGGTGCATCAGCCCTTTCACGTTGCCGGATACTTCCAGCTTCCCTGCCGCCTCCTCCACCGCCTGACATAAGGTGGTAGCATCGGTCTGCCCTGTGGCGGCGTAGCGATCCAACGGCGATTTCGCCCGGAGAAGCTCCTGGACGGCCAGCATGTGCGTCAACTGCATGAGCGCGGGGGCGGAGCGCTCCCGGATGTCGCCACCCGGCAAGCGCTTGGCCCCGATGCCGAACATGGTCGGGCCGGACCGGCCCGACCATCGGGTGCCCGCGGGGTGCTGGCGGAGCACCGTGAGCATGGCCGTACGCACGGGGTCGGGCAGGTCGGCTCCTGCCAGGAGGGCGGCGGCTTGCTTCGAGGCGGAATCCGCGGGCGGCTCTTTGCGGCTTGGGTCGTCCGGGGGCGGCCCAGACCCGGCAGTCTCGCGCTGCTCCGGAAGGTTCGTATCTCCAGGTTCCGGCTCTTCTGCCCGGGGTCGTTTCGTGAGCTCCAACTCGACGCGGGTGATCCACCCCTCGGGGAGTTTGATCTCGCGTCCGTTCTGGTAGTAGCCGTCGAGTTCCACGATAACCTTGCGAACCCCGGGGGGGACGAGGAACAGCCCGTGGGACTGGCCGAGCGGCTCTCCGTCCAGGATGATCTTGGCCCCCGGGGGAACGGTGCGAACGAAGAGCCGCGTTCGTGGCACCTCCTCGGTTTGGAGCGGAGGCGCGCCGGCCGCCAGAGCGACGAGGACGAGAAAGACGTTCATGGATTTCCCTTTTTCGGATACAGTAGGGTAGCAGCTTGGTGATTTTGTTCAACCGGGGCCGTTGCGACTATTGACTGATTACCGTCTTGTGCCGAAATCTGCCGCGAACATCGCCGACCTCCTGGTTGCTTGATCCTAACCACTTGCGGAGGTGGCGCCGAATTGCCGGACACTCCAAATGCTTGGTTTTGCTGCTAAACTGAGCAGCGGAGGAGTGAGCTATGGCCGGAAATTCGAGTCGCAGGAAGCGTCGTGGTCGTCGTGTGTACAGTGACGAGCTGAAGGGGGAGGCCGTCCAGATGTTGCTGGACGGGCACCGCGCCGAAGCGGCGGCCGAGAATCTCGGGCTCAGCAGCGTCAGCCTTCTGTACCGCTGGAGGGCCAAACTGCTCAGGCAAAGCGGTCCGGCGGAATTCCCGAATTCCGGGGACACAATACCTATTTTGGCTGTTTGCGTAGTGTGCGCTTTCGGCCGGGTCTCTTTGGCGTTAGGACGCCACCCACGATACGCTCCAAACGCTCGACAAACGTGGTGCTCCCAAGCGGCCGACCGGTGCGGCTATGCTGGCGCAAGTCCCGAAGCTCCTCCTCGGTGAGCCCACTGTTCAACAACGCATTCCAGTCCCCGGCTATCGCCAGCAACGGAGCGACCTTGACCAGGGCGTCGTCGCGGCCCAGCAAGTGCGGGCTCGCGCTGCTCCAAGGCCACTCCGCGGCACCTTTGCCCAGATTGCCAGGCCGGCAACGTTGCCCTAATCTCCGTTGACGCGGAGGGCACTCTAAGGGATACTCCCGGGTTGCCTTGCGGCGTGTGTCCTTTCCCGTCCGGCCGCAATCACCTAAGTTATTGTTGGAAAAGAGGTTATGTGATGCCATTGGGTGAGGGTGAGGACCTCCGGCAGTATTGCATCGACGTGGCCCGGCGGGCCAAGGAGGCGGCGGCCGAGCTGGCCACCGTGACCGGGGCCCAGAAGCAGGATTGGCTCCGGCGGAGTGCCCGGCTGTTGCGGGAGCGGACCGCCGCCCTGGCCGAGGCGAACAAGGCCGACCTGGCGGCTGCTCCCGGCTATGGGCTGACCGACGCCCAGGTGGACCGGCTGCGCCTCACCCCGGACCGCGTCGAGTCGATCGCCGTCGCTCTGGAAGAAGTGGCCATGCTGCCCGAGCCGGTCGGGGAGGTGATCGAGTCGTCCATCCGGCCGAATGGGCTGGAGGTGCTGAAGGTCCGCGTGCCCTTGGGGGTGATCTTCTTCATCTACGAGTCGCGGCCCAACGTGACGGCCGACGCGGCCGCGTTGTGCGTCAAGAGCGGCAACGCCGTGATCCTTCGCGGCGGGAAAGAAGCGGCCCACTCGAACCGGGCGATCGCCGCGATTCTCACCGAGGCGGCCGCCCAGGCCGGCCTGCCCAAGGACGCCGTCCAACTGGTGGCCACCGCCGACCGCGAGGCCGTGGGCCATTTGCTCAACATGCCGGAGTATATCAACGTCTGCATCCCCCGGGGCGGCGAGGGGCTGATCCGACGCGTCAGTGCCGAGGCCAAGATGCCGGTGATCAAGCACTACGCGGGCAACTGCCACGTGTACCTGGACAAGTCGGCCGACGCGGACATGGCCGAACGGATCGTCGTCAACGCCAAGTGCCAGCGGATGGGCGTCTGCAACGCGGCCGAATCGCTCGTGGTCCACGCCGACGTGGCCGCGACGCTTCTGGCGCGGATCGGAAAGGCCCTCCGAAAGCGGGGGATCGAAATCCGCGGCGACGAGCGGACCCGGGCGATCCTCTCCGACGCCAAGGAGGCAACCGAGAAGGATTTCGGCGAGGAGTACCTCGGCCCGGTGATCTCGGTCAAGGTGGTCGATTCGCTGGATGAGGCGATCGCCCACGTCAATCAATACAGCTCGCAGCACACGGAAGCGATCGTCACCAGCGATCTGGATTCCGCCCGGCAGTTCGTCGCCCGGGTCGACAGCTCCGCCGTGATGGTCAACGCCAGCACGCGATTCAACGACGGCGGCGAGTTCGGGTTGGGGGCCGAGATCGGGATCAGCACCGACAAGTTCCACGCCCGAGGGCCTTGCGGTCTCCACGAGCTGACGAGCTACAAGTACGTGGTCTATGGCACAGGCCAGACGCGGGAGTAGTACAAAAACGCAATATGCCGTTAGTTCTCAGGATTGAGGAAACGTCCTCGAAGTCTCACGCGGCGGGGTCGCAACGTGTTTCGTGACAATGGGCTTGGGGTTCAGTGGTCAGGGTTCAGGGTTCAGGATTCAGGATTTCGCTTCATACCATTATTTCGAGGTCCTGAACCCTGAACCCCGAACCCTGTTGGTTGCGGCTCCGCTGCGATATGGGATACGGGGCCCCCATCCGCCGCCGACCGGGCGGTCACCGGCCCCGTGAAGCCCACGTGAACGAGTCTCCACTTCCTCGATTACTCAATCGACGTTTCAACCCCATTGACGCCACGGACAGGCTTACCAGGCAAAGGACGCTTCGATGAGCGGTGACGTACTCAGCCAGGAGGAAGTTGAGGGCTTGCTCAGCGCGATGTCCTCGAGCGGCGAGGAAGCGACTGAGGCGAGTCATGCGCCCAAGCCAACGGAACCGGGCGCAGGTGCTCCTCCGCGCAAGTCCCGCGAGAAGATCGTTCCCTACGACTTCAAGCGCCCGGAACGCGTCGGCAAGGAGCAGATCCGCGCGTTGCAGACGCTCCACGAGGGGTTCGGGCGGAACTTCGCGGCGGGGCTGTCGGCGATGCTTCGCACCATGGTGGAAGTGAAGCTGGCCGGCGTGGATCAGCTCACCTTCAGCGAGTTCATCTTCAGCCTCGAAAACCCCACCTGCTTGAATCTCCTCACGGCGGAGCCGCTGGAGGGGAATCTCATTCTGGAGATTAACCCCTCGATTCTCTATCCGATCATCGACCGGCTGCTGGGCGGTGGTCGCGAGGGCGGCCCGCTTGCCCGACGCCCGCTGACCGAAATCGAGCTCCGCCTCGTCTCCCGGATCAACGACCTGTTCCTCAAAGAGCTGGGCGATGCCTGGAGAAACGTGATGGATCTGGACCCGAAAGTGGAGCGCGTGGAGAGCAACCCTCAGCTCGTGCAGATCGTGCCGCCGAACGAAGTCGTCGTTCTGATCAGCTTCGACCTCGCCTTGGGTGAAATCCGGGGGATGGTGAACCTCTGCATCCCCTACAATTCCATCGAACGGATCAGCGGGAAGCTCTCGGCCAACAGTTGGGTGGCCTATGGCCGCCGCGAAGCCACGCCCGAAACCATCCGGCAAGTCAGCCGCAATTTGCAGAATGCCCTGGTCGAGCTCCGAGTCCGCCTGGCGCAAGCGCGGATCACCACGGGCGAGCTGATCGGTTTGCGGGTGGGCGACATCATCACCACCGAGAAAGACGTACGCAGCTCGCTCCTGGTCACCGTCGAAGGCGTGCCCAAGTTCCGCGCCTCGCCCGGCGCCTACAAGGCCCGCAAAGCGATCCGCATTGAAGGGGTCATCAGCGACCTGTCCGCCGCGTCGGGCGATTGACGCGGCGACAACCGGGCCGGATGAAGGGTCCTCGACGGGGCCGACCTCCTGCCCGGCTTCACTCTCGCGCTGGCACGCTTATTCGTCGAGCCGGGAGAGACGTCCAAGTCCTGAGGGCACGAGGAATCCCCCCAGCACCGCGTCGGGAAATGCCGGCCAATGCAACGCCCCCGGGGACTATCTCGGGCGCGACCGGTGGGCCGGCTCACGCCGCTCGTAGTGTGCGGCGCACTCGGCTTCGCGTCCCCGGACCACTCGCCGGTTGCGCAGCTTGCCGTATCGGCCGGTAATCACGGTCCACCGGCCGTGGCCCTCCGGGTCGTCGCGGGAGATGACCACCCAGTCTCGCGTGGTGCCCAGCTCGTGGGCCCGGGCCGTGTTGGAGTAGAGCGCCGTGTAGTGCCGGCTGCCGTGCTGGGTGTGCAGGACGGGCAGCCATGCCTCTTGCGTCGGGTTGAAGCGACGCGGCGCGATCCGCGGTAGACGCCCCAGCTCGGCCAGGAGGCGATAGCGCCGGTCGACGTCCAACAGCTCGGCCACCGGCGGTTCGTCCGACGGGTCGCTCCACGCCGCCGGCTTCGCGCGGGCCTCGCGTCGAAACCGACCGGCCAGCGACTCCCGAACGGCGCGGACCCGCTTGGGGCCCATGCCGGGCACCCGCGCCAAACGGCCGTCGCCCGCGGCCGCCTCCAACTCGGCCAGGGTTTCGATGCCAAGCTGCTCGCGGATCTGCCGGGCGAGCCCCGGGCCGATATCGGGGACGGTCGCGAAGAGCTTTTCCGGCGTACTGCCCGCCTGCAATCGGTCCAACCGAGCGCACCGTCCGGTCCGCACCATCCCGTCGATCGTGTGGGCCAGCGACCGGCCGATCCCCGGGAGCCGCTCCAGACCCCCAAGGTCCTCTCGCCGGAGGATCTCGGCGACGGGCTCATCGAGCTCCCTCAGCGTGCGGGCCGCCGTCCGATACGCCCGGACGCGAAACGGATTGGCCCCCTGGGCTTCCAACAAGGCGGCGATCTCGTCCAGACGCTGAGCGATCTCCCCGTTGCCCAACGGCGACGGGCCACCCTGACCGGTCGCCGCCGCGCTCGGAAACGGCAAGCACAACTGCTCTTCCACCGCGTTTGACTTCATCGGGCCACTCCCCAAGGTTCCGCTCGCCCGCAGGGGGGGTATGCCATGGGACAAAAGAGCCAAGCCAGAACGTGGGAGGCAACCGCGACGCCGCGGACAGTCCGGAGACTACCCGCCGGCGGCTCCCCTTGAACAATTGTATACCAGGGGCACCCTCCGGACAACGTTTCGCGACTGCACGGGCAGGACTGCGAGGGAAGGGCAACCATTCCAGAACGGCAACGGAACGACCAGAGAGGGCCACCACCGGGTGGTGCCGCCACTCACCACATATAGGGAATCTTGCTGGCCCAGGCGGCTTCCGTCTCTCAGCAGGGGCACACGCGGGCCGCCCCTACGAACGGACCATAGCCAACCCCCGCTTGGCGGCGACTCCGCTGCACTCGCGCAACACCATCTGGGCCATGCGCCGGATAACCCGAGTCGACATCTCGGGGTAGAGGGGTAGGAATACCACGCGAGACAGGACGTCCCGGGCCGCGGTCGGCTCCAGCCACGGACGGTCCCCCGGTGCAGCGACCACCCAGAGACTCTGGCCCTGGGTGGCGTCGAAGCCCGCCTGCCTCAGCCCGGCGAGGACCTGCTGCGGGTTGTCCACCAGGATCGGGAACACCCAGTGAGTATGCGGGACCACGGTCGCGGCGGGGCAGGCGACCTGGTGGTTGAGAAGGCGGGCGAGCCGTCTTCCTTTCTCCCTTTGATCCTCCAGGCGATGAACGTCGAAGGTCCGCAGACGCCGCTTGAGAACCGCCAACAGCGGTGCCGAGGGGCGCCGCCGAATTCTCTCCAGAAGCCTTCCCTCGCGAAAGCCCCGCACGCTGCCGTTGATCGCTCGATCCGGGTCGCGCCCCACCGCCCGCAGCACACCCATCAGGACGCCGAACGCGACCCGCGACGAGCACGCCTTCAGTGCCCCGCATTTCAGCAGCCGTCGCACGTAGGACCCTCTGGACTGTACGGAGTAGCTTGCCTGCCCGATGCGCATCTGCTGGAGCAGTCGGGCATCGCGGACGGTGAGGACCGCGCCGCCCAGGGCGGTCGCCTTCTTGATGGTGCCGAAGCTGAACATGCTCACGTCGGCCTGCGGGTGTCCTCCGTGCCGGGGGCCCGCAAACGCCTGGGCGCAGTCTTCGATCACCAGAAGCCCGTGCTCTTCGGCCAGGGCGAGGATCGGCTCCAGGGGAGTGCGGCTGCCGAACAGATGGGCGACGAGCACGGCCCGGGTCGCCGGCGTGACGGCCCGCCGCATCCACTCCATCCGCGGTGCCAGCCGCTCGACGTCCAAATCCACGGGAATCGGCACCAGCCCGTGGCGCTCGATGATCTCGACCATGTGTCGGATGGTGATCGCCGAGACGAGCACCTCGCTACCCGGCGGCAGCGCAAGCGCGCCCAGGAGCAAGTCGAAGCCGCTGCGGACCGAGAGACAGGCCAGGGCGTCTTCCGAATCGGACCAGGCGCTTTCCACGCGTCGCTGGGCTGCCCAGCGATCCGCGGGCAGGCAAGCGTGGAGCAGCCCGAAGGCGAGATCCGACCAGCGGACGTCGAGCCGCTTTCTCGCCCACATGGTTCCGCCTCCCCTTCCAGGTGCATGGACCAGAGTGACAGACGCCCCCTTCAACCCTCAACCATCAACTCTCAACCCTCAACCGTCTTTCCTCAACCCTCATCCTCATCCTCGTTCTCCTCGCCCGTGACCGAGCCCGCGATGACGACCACCAACGCCAGCGCCGCCAGCACGCTCACGGCAAGCACGACCAGGACGAGGAAGCTGGCCAACGGCGGGACCCCCAGCCAGCTCAGCCCGCCGAAGAGCACGGCCAACGCCGCGGTGACGCCGAACAGCGCCGGCAGCGTGAATTGCAGCGGGGGCTTCCGGGGACGTGCGGGCTTCTCGTCGTCGGGCATGGGCGTTTCATCCTTCGGATCGGAGCGAGATTCGCCGCCGCTGCCACTGTCGGAAACGCATGACGGCGGCCAGGATGTCGTCGTGGCGTTTCGACAAGACGGCCGACAGGGCGATGATCGCGGCAGCCACGCAGATGCCGAACAGCCAGAATATCCACATCTGCTCGTCGACAAACGCGGCGTGGCAGATCATCGTCACGATCACCAACGTGAGGAAGGTGATTCCCAGGACCACGAAGGATCGCATCCGCAGAACCAGGCCCGCCAACACCCCCAGCACCGAAAGCAGGATCAACACCATCGGCAGCCAGAGCGACTCGCCGAGATGGCCGAGAAACTCGGTGCTCGAGGAGACGTAGATCAGGCTCAGGGCGACGTACCGAAACACCGCACTCTGCGTCTTGGTCAGCCGGTCGTAGTTGACGTATTCGGCCAGCAGGGCGGATAGCCCGATCGGGATCAGCCACAACTGCGGATGGTCCAGGAAGCCAAGCCCGTCGTATTGGCGCCAGAGCACGCAGAGCCCCACGTTGGCGGTCGCCAGGGCGATCACCGAGAAGAGCGGCGACCGCTTGCTGATCGCCAGGAAACCGTAGAACAGGGTCCCCAGCATCCAGAACGCGGGGCTCGCCCCGGCAAAGCCCGAGGCCGGCGGCGTCATCGGCAGCCAGAAGACGATCGCCGGCGCAAGCGGCAGCAGCACGGCCGTCCGCTCCAAGGGCTCACTCAAGACGGGCATGCCACGGCGGTGGAACAGCTCGCTCAGGCTCGCCCCGGCGAAGGCCCCCACGATCACCAACAGCATCCAGTAGTTCTCCATGATCCCCAGCCGGAACAGCCACGGCATGGTAAGCCAAAGATGGACACCGACCAGTCCGGCGAGCACCTCGGCGGCGTAGACGTACCCGGTCCGCCCGCGATCGCTCAAGCCTAACGGGTCCAAACGCGAAAGCAAGGCCAGCCCCAGACCGGCGGCCGCCAGCGCAGCGACCGCACAGGCCACGACGACAATCGCCGGAATCGCCATCGGTGTGCCGTCCGGGAACTCGAACAGCAGCGCCTCCTGGGCCAGCACGATCGCCAGGAACACGAGGGCGAGGCCGCCCAGCACGGGCACCATGCGACGCCCGGAGGTGATCCAATCGCTCCCGGCAGGCAGGACCCGGGCCAGCCCGAATTGAGTCACCAGCGCCATCACCACGGCGGCGGTCATCAGAATGACGTTCCGGTGGAGCCACGCGGAGGCCCCGGCCCGGTCGAGCCAAGCGGGGTCGAGCCAGGCCCAGCTCAACTCGGCCAGCCCCAGGGCGGCGAGTGCAAAGGTGGCATACTGCCAGCCGATCCGCCAACGTCCGCGAGCCTGGCTCGCCATCAGGATCGCCGCCGCCATCAGGGCCGCCGTCGCCAACGGCCCGGCCATCCGGCCCGAGATCCAGCCCATGCCCGGGCGGGTGAGGCCGTCGAAGCCAAAGTCGATCGAGATCCACACGCCCAGCACCAAGGCCAGGCCGGCCACGACCGCCTGGACGTCCGCCAGCCAAGTCGCCGGCTCACGAGCCTGCGAGCCGGCAGTACGCAACGCCCGCCACACGGGTCCCAGCTTCGGCACGAGCCAACCGAGCGCCGCGGCCACCAGCACGAAGCCGGCCAACTCGTGGCCCGCCGTCCACAGGAAGACCCGTGGCAGGAGCCCCCGGGCGTCCAGGGCCATGCCCACGGCGATCAGCCCCGCCCCGTACAACACCGGCCACCCGAATCGGGCCGTGCGATCCCAAAACGAGATCGCGGCGGCCGTCGCCACGGCGGCCAGCGCGAGCCAGCCCAGCAAGTCGCCCCCCCACTGCCAAGCAGCGGGCACGTTGGCGATTCCCAGTCCGTTGTGGACGACCGATACCACGACGAAGACCGCCAGCATCGCCGGCGCCGCTTGAGCCGCCAGATGGGCAAACGCGAGCCGGCGGTCGCCGAGTTGGAAGGCGGGCACGCCGTCCGGGCGCGTGAGCCTCACGAGCGACCAGACGCACGACGTCACGCCCAAACAGAGCACGTTGGTGTGAACGAATCCCGCCACCGTCCACGGCGACTCCCAGGCCATCCACGTCACCGTGCCCGCAACGTTGACCAACAGCCCGGAGACGTACACGTAACCCGGCAGCCGCAGCCACATGGCCACCAGGCCGGCCGTCACGCTGCCGGCGAGAATCGCCCGGACCGACCACCAGGGGCGCCCGGGGTCTTCCAGACAATACCCCAACGCCAGGGCGACGCTGGCGGCGGCGATCACCGTGACCCAGTCTCCCACGAGCCGGCCGGGAAAGGCGAGTTGCCGGGGAAGCGCCGGTCGGCCGATGGAGCCCGGCGCAAGACGGTCCGGCTCGACCTGTCCGGCCAAGCGGAGGTTGCGTCCGAGCATCCCTCCCCCGAGGATCACAAGTCCGGCGGCCGCCCAGCAGGTGGTCAGCAGGTGATACTCGAGCCAATCGAACCGCGGCGCTGCTTGGGTGAGGTTGGCCGCCGAGCACGCGACCAACACGCCGATCCCCACTCCCAGACCGCCGAGCACGTGGAACAACTGGTGCGGCGCAACCTGCCGCAGGTACCAGGCCGCGGCCATCGCCGCCAGCACCAGCGCGATCCACCCCGCCGGCTCCGAGAGTTGGGCTGCCCAGCCCGGCAGATGGGACGGGACCAACCCCAGCCTGACCACCGGGAGCAGCACGAGAAACGCGGTCCCCGCTACGCCGAGGGCCGTTTGCGCCGCCAACAACGGGCTCGTGCCGATCGTCAATTCCCGCAGCTCGTAGAGCCGCTTGCGGGCGGCCAGCCACACCAGGGCCACCGTGGCACTGGCGATCACGTTGGCCTGGACGAGCAGGAGCCACCACTGGTCGAAGGCGAGCTCGCGCTGGTAGTACCAGACGACCAGCGAGGCGGCCAGGTTCACGCCCGGCGCGGCCGCAAAGGCCCAACCTTCGCGGCGCCGCCAGACCGACATCGCCGCGCCCGCGGCACTGGCCAGCCCGATCGCCGCGGCGGCCCAGAGCAGATCCTCCGGCTGCCGGTGCAGGAAGGCCGCCTTGATCCCCAGGAGCACGGCCAAGATGCCGGCCGTCGAGACCCACGACGCGGCGGCGCGGATCAGGGCCTGGGGAGGGCCTTGGGCCCCGGGGAGCGTCCGGACGGTCGCCACCCACCAGGTGGCCAGCACGACGAACAGGGCGTACATGCCCCAGCCGAGCATCAACGTGCGATAGCCCCATC
>Ga0307378_10002564_pt1 | contig 27578 bp, 20 predicted proteins | sample UN1MG_FD_202238 | JGI IMG/M metagenome (GOLD analysis project Ga0307378, IMG submission 202238) | Soil microbial communities from Risofladan, Vaasa, Finland - UN-1 | ecosystem: Environmental > Terrestrial > Soil > Coastal area > Acid sulfate soil | place: Finland: Risofladan, Vaasa | collected... | reverse complement strand
GTCGGCGTGAAGAACAGACGCCTCACCGCCGGCTGGGACGACTCCTACCTGCAACAAGTGCTGTTCGGACAATGAGTTAACGTGCAATCGCCCTGGGTAACAACGTTGGTTGCCGTGAGCCTGGGGCTGATCGAGACGGCCGTGGTATTACCGCATAAGACCACCGAGTGAATCGGGGGGGGCCCCCAACCCATTGACACGAAAGGGCTTGTTCGGCGAGAATCGGGTATTCAAGAAGCGCGCTATCCGGCAAACCAGTCCGTACAAGACGCCGAATGCGGGTTTGTACGGAAACCAGATATTCACTGAGTTCGCCGATGCAGAATGGATGCCGAACCCTTGGATTTCTATCGTGTCTCGAATGGTGACGCACTTTTCTGATTGGGCACGACATGACAAGTTTCGTCGACTCTTGGCAGTACACATCTCTACTCGACATCGCCAGATCGCACCGTGATGCGATCGATGACGAAAGAATCACACCAGAGGGTGTCATCGGTGTCGACAACCACAATCGGCTGATGGTATCGACCGTATTCTCTGCCATCACGATCGAGGCCGCACTCAACGACTACACGTTGATTCACTGCAACTTCCTTGATGTGCCGTATCTGCAGGGCATATTCGGTGACATAGCTTCGGACTACCTCCGCGGCTCGATACACAAGAAGATCGACCTACTTCGTCGGCATTGGCCTGACGAGATTCCGTCCGAGGTCATCAAAGAGGTGAAGGAACTGATTCGAATTCGGAACCGTATCGCACATCAAACCGGAGAGTTTGTCCGCTCCTTCAAGAGCGACACTGGCGACGCAGTGATGACCAATCGGCCGTTGACTGGCGACGAGATGTTGCACATGCTGAGGCATTACGATATTGCGTACGATTTTCTCAGCCGGTTTTGGCTGCCTGGCAGTCGCGAACTTGCTTCTCGACGTCAGCCCCAGACTCGATGACGCGGCGAACCATGCCGTGCACCGGAGCACTCGATCGACCGTTTTCTTGAAGTCCAAGTCTTCCGCTCGTGCCCGGTGACGGCGGACGTTCTTCTGCACGTGCTCGCCTGGCGCGTGGGCAACACCGCGTTTCGGGAGCCGGAGAGGGGCGCTGAATGCACTCTTGGACAACCGAGCGGAACAATGTCGGTCTCCCAAGCGAGCCCTACCATGCAAGAGCCAAGGCGGCGGTGGGCCCAGTTCAGCCTGCGGACATTGCTTCTGGTGACGACGTTGGTGGCCGTGAGTCTGGGGCTGATCGAGACGGCGGTGGGGTTGGGGATCGCGCTGGTGGCGACGTTCGCCCGGTCGCTGGCCGTCGTCGCCTCGATGGCGGTCGCCTGGCTGTGCACGCTCGTCATCGCCGGCTTCGCGGCGCTCCTTGGTGAAGTAGGACGGAGAACACGCCATGCCTGAACGTCAGTTCCGCAAAGGCGATCTCGTTACGTTTCGATTGGGAACGCGCTCCATTCGGGGCATTGTCAAGGAAGATCGCGGTCCGATTGGAGTCAATGGCAGGCATCTCTACCTGGTGGAGTTTCGTGCCGAGCCTCAGTCCATTTCTCTTTCCCTGATTGAATTGCCGGGTGAACAGCTTCAATCGGTTCAAGAGACGGTTTCGATGGAATGACCGGTTCGTGGGCGAACCAAGCGATGCACGCGACGTGCTGCTGGTTCCGTGCGCTGACGTCTCTGACCCGGAACCGTGTTCGGTTCACGGACATCTTCACCGATGGTCGGCACGCCGCTGATCTTGGTCGTTAGGCGTCAAACGGCGACTGACGCCAGGACGCGACGGTGGCCGGCAGATCAGCCGCCGGCTCACGGATGGGTCACCGTGACCGGCCCGCTCCTTCGCGGCCCGTTCTCCCACGCGGGTGAACCGCGCTTGTGCCGCTACGGCCGCTCGGCGTGTCTGGTGATGATCGGCAGGAGGGCGTCGGCGATCAGGCGGTGGCCTTGGTCGTTGGGGTGCATGCCGTCGAGGAGGAGGGCGTCGAAGCCGCGGCCGTCGGCGGTCTTGTGGGCGGTGAACCGCTGGTACAGGTCGACCAGCTCGACCTTTTCGCGCTCGGCCACGTCGCGCACGGCCTGGACGTAGTCGACCAGCGTGGCGTTCAGTCCCAGCGGGTCCTTCGTGTCGTAGGGCGACCTCTCGTGATGGGGCGGGCCGCCGTACAGGCCCGCCAGCTTCTCCGTCCACGCCATCGGCTGCGGCGTGACGAGGATCGGCAGGGCCCCGTCGGCCTTGAGCGTCCGGACCATGGCCGTGAGGTTCTCGCGGTACGTTGCCAACGGAACGCGGGGCGTCGTGGCGTCTCGCCAGACGTCGACCATCGAATCGTTGATGCCGAACAGGAGGATGACGACGTCGGGCTTGTAGGCGCGGACGTCGGATTCGAGCCGCTTCACGGCATCGTTGGTGTTATTGCTCGGGACGCCCTGGTTGACGACCCGGGCGGAAAGGCCGTGGCGGGGCAACTCTTTTCGTAGGAGGTCGGCGTAAACGCTCTCGACGCCGGCGCGTCGCGCCGTCGTCGACGTGCCGAAGGCGACGATCGTGACGTCCGCGTCGAGGGCCCCTGCGTCCGGCTGCCCGGCCAGGTCGGCCTCGGCGATCTTCATGCGCAAGCTGCCCTGCATCGTCGTAATCCAGAGCTCGCCGGGACGGCGCTCGTAGACGTGAGGGTACGATTGCCGGGCCATGTAGTACGGCTCGCCCGGCCGGAGCGGTCGCCGGGATGCGACCACGGGCTCGGTCCAGGTCTTCCCGTCATCTTCCGAGAAGGCGACGGAAAGCTCCTCGCGACTGTGGATGTTGTGCGGATCGTCTTCCGTGGGGCGGTTCCAGAGCAGCACGAGTCGGCCGCCGGCCAGCCGTCCCAACTGCCCGCAACAAGTGCTCGACCGGATCTTCGACCGGGCGAGGCCCTGCCAGGTCAAGCCGCCGTCGGAGGAAAACGCTTCCCAGAACCAGCCTTTGGTGGTGCGAATCAGCATGTAGACGCGCCCTTCGGTCAGCTCCGCGACGGACCCTTCCATGGTCCCGCTGTGGTCGCCGCCGTCTTTGGGCTCGATGTCGAGCGGCTCGCTGGCTGTCCAGGTTTTGCCCTGGTCGTCGGAGACGTAGGTCAGGGTGACGTGCCGCCAGGGGATGACCTTTTGGCCGACCAGCACCAGGCGTCCGCTCTCGAGCTCGATGAGCGAGCGGATCGCCCCGCACCAACGATCCTGGATCTTCAGCGGCTCCGTCCAGGTCTTCCCGTCGTCGACGCTCCGGCTGACGTAGACGGGAAGGACCCATTGGGCCGCTTCGGCTTCCCCGCCTTCACCCCACGGGCCGCCCCGCTGTCGCTGGCGGTCGTTCATCCAGGCCAGGATCACCGTGCCGTCGCGCAACCGGAGGAGCGCCCGTTCGTCGCGGGCTTGGTACTTCTCGTTGTCCTGGAAGAGGGGGTACGCCGTCCAGGTCGTTCCTTCGTCAGGGCTGACGTAGGCATGGGATCGGCCCGCGGCGAGCACGCCGCCGTCGCCCGTGGTGACGAAGGGGCCCTGGTGGTCAAACGGCAGTGCCTCGCCCTTGGGGTGCATCTCGATCGGTTCGGCCGCGATGGCCACCACGGCGGCCGAGGCGAGAAGCAGAGGGCCAAGGATCACCGGCAGAACACGTCGCGGGGAGCATGGCATGGCGGGACGTCCGGGGCAAGGGGGACTATCGGCCGAAGAACAGCCGCCGCATTGGCGGACGAAATAGAGTTGCACGATCTTGGGAGTCACGGGCCGTGTGCCACTGCTTGCTTGCAAGCAGTGCTGCATCAGACTGCCGGCCAGAAGCCCTCCCGGCACTGCTTGCAAGCAAGCAGTGGCACACACCAGGATTCCCAGAATCACGAAATGCCATCTAGCAGGCACACGCCGGGTGCGGCAACCGGCGGACGGCACACGGCGTGTGCCTGCTACGGAAGGCGCGAAGCCATTTTGAAGGACTTAGTTTTGACTTGCAAGTGGTCTCGGGCGTATATTGGACCCGGCATCTTGGAGACACGAAGGCCTCCTGGACCAGGGTAAGCGGGGCGAGACCATGCAGAAACGCGGAGGAGACGAAATGTTCCCACGAAACTGGAAGTCAACTTGCCTCGCGATCAGCCTGCTGGCGCTCGTCGCGCAGGCGTCCGGCGCGGAGCTGCTCGTCGGGACGGCGAGCACCGACATTACGCCCGGCGAGCCGGTGCCCCTTTGCGGGCAGTTTCACCTGCGAATCTCGCAGGGCACGGAGACGCCGGTCACGGCCAATGTTCTGGCCTTGGAATCGCGCGAAAGCGGCCAATCCGCCGATCTGGCGATCATGGTTTCCTGCGACGTGGTCTATATCCCCGCAGACGTTCTGGAGCTTGTCCGTCAGGAAGTCAAGAAGCGAGTGCCGGACCTGGATCCGAAGAAGGTCTTTCTCTCCGGCACCCACACGCACACGGCCCCGGAGCTGTTGGCGGGCAAGTGGGTGCTTCCGAAAGAAGGCGTGATGACGGTGGAGCGGTATCAGACCTTCTTTGCCGAGCGGGTGGCCGACGCGGTTGCCACGGCGTGGAAAGGCCGCGCCCCGGCCAGCGTTTCGTGGGGGCTCAGCCACGCGGTGGTGGCGTACAACCGCCGCGCCGTCTACGCCGACGGCTCGGCCCGCATGTACGGCCCCACGAACGTGCCGGAATTCCGCGGCCTGGAGGGCTACGAGGACCACGACGTGGGCACGTTGTTCGCCTGGAACGCGGCCGGCAAGCTGATTGCCGTGGCGGTGAACGTGTCGTGTCCTTCCCAAGAGGTGGAGAGCAGGACGGCCATCAACGCCGACTTCTGGCACCCCGTGCGCGAGGCCCTGCACGAGAAGTACGGCGAGGGGGTGTGCGTGCTGGGCTGGACGGGGTCCGCCGGCGATCAGTCGCCCCACTTGATGTACCGCAAGGCGGCCGAGGAACGGATGCGAACCCTCCGCGGGCTGACTCGCCTGGACGAGATCGCGCGGCGCGTGGTCCGCGCCGTCGAGGAAGCGTACGAGGTCGTCAAGGACGACCGGCACGCCGACGTTCCCCTCGTGCACAAGGTCGAGACGATCCGCCTTCCCATGCGGTTGGTGACCGAAGCGGAATATGCCGAAGCGAAGGGCGAGGTCGAGCAGGCGGCCGCCCAAATCGAGAAGGACCCCAAAGCCACCGATCGCGTCTACCGGCGCATGAAGTGGTACGAGGTGACGGTCGATCGCTTCGAGGCGCAGAAGACCGACCCGAAGCCGACGCTCGAAACGGAATTGCACGTGCTGCGGATCGGCGACGCCGTGGTCTGCACGAACCAGTTCGAGCTGTTCACCGACTTCGGGATTCGCATCAAGGCCCGAAGCAAGGCGGTCGAGACGTTCGTCATCCAACTGGCCGGGCCGGGGACGTACCTGCCGACCGACCGGGCCGTGCGGGGCGGGCACTACAGCGCCATCGTTCACAGCAACCTCGTCGGGCCCGAGGGTGGACAGATGCTCGTCGATCGGACCGTCGAGGTGATCGACGCAATGTGGGAGAAGTAATCGCGCGAGGGGACGAAAGGACAATCAGAATGCATTCACGCAGGCGAACCCTCATCCTGGTGGTCGTCGGCGCGTTGACGCTCGTTGGTGACGGCGCAAGCGGGGCGGAGCTGCTCGTCGGCGCGGCCACCGCCGACATTACGCCCGAGCCGCCGGTGGTGTTGGCGGGCATGCGGATCGCCACCACGGTCGAGAGCCGCTGCATGGCCAGCGTGTTGGCCCTGGAGTCGCGTGATGGGGATCGGGTGGTCGACCAGGCGATCGTGGTTTCCTGCGATCTGTGCATCCTGCCCGGCATCCAACAGGGGTTCCGCCAGCACGTGGCCGACCGGCTGCCCGGGTTCGACGTGGGCAAGCTCTTCCTGGCCGCCACCCACACGCACACGTCGATGATGGTCTATAAGAACGAATATGACGAGAAGGACTACGGTGACGCCGTGCAGCCGAAGGACTACCTGCCGCTCTTGTACGAGCGATTGGCCGAGGCGGTGGTGAAGGCGTGGGAAAGTCGGTCGGTGGGGGCCGTCGCCTGGGGTCTGGGCCACGCGGTTGTCGGCTGCAATCGCCGCGCAGTGTACGAAGACGGCCACGCCCAGATGTACGGGAACCCCAACGACCCGGAATTCCGCCACATCGAGGGCTACGAGGACCACGCGGTCGACGTCCTCTGCTTCTACGACCACAAGAAACGGCTCAAGGCGACGGCCATCACGTTGGCGTGTCCGGCCCAATCGGCGCCCCGGGGCCAGGTGAGCGCCGATTTCTGGCACGACGTGCGCGAGCTGCTTCGCAAGCGTCACGGGGAGGACCTCTGCGTGTTAGGCTTCTGCGCTCCGGCCGGCGACCAGACGCCGAACCTGACGTTCGGCAAGGCGGGCGAGGCGCGTATGCAACAACTGCGCGGGCTGACGCGGACCCAGGAGTTGGGCAGGCGGATCGCCGACGCCGTTGATGACGTCGCCGGCGTGATCGCTGGCGACGTCCGCGCCGACGTGCCGCTGGTCCATCTGGTTCGCCAGGTCGATCTGCCTGCGCGGATCGTCACCGAGGCCGAGTGTGCCGATGCCCAGAAAGTGTGCGACGCCATGGATGCCGAGAAGGCAAAGGGCGAAGCGGGCGCGCGGCGGTGGTACTGGCGCGTGTACTATGGAATGGTGGTGGATCGCTACCATGCCCAGCAGAAAGGCGATCGGCGAGTCTACCCCGTGGAGGTGCACGTGCTTCGACTGGGCGACGTTGCGGTTGCCACCAACCCCTTCGAGCTGTACCTTGACTATGGCGTGCAGATCCAGGCCCGCAGCGCGGCCGGCCAGACAATCCTGATCCAGTTGGCCAGTGCACCCTCAAGCTACGCCGGCTACGTGCCGACGCCCCGGGCCGTCGAGGCCGCCGGCTACAGTGCGGAGGTCGTGGTCAACATGGTGGGCCCGGAGGGGGCCCAGGTGCTGGTCGACCGGACGGTCGAGGCAATCAATGAAGTGTGGGAGAAGTAATCTCGGGACGGGACGAGCAAGCGATTCAACCGGCCATTCCTCCCGAGAACCGCGAATCCCGGGATGCCGCTGAAGGGTGAGAAACGACCGGACCTGAACTGAACATTCCCCGCCACCAGTGTGAAGAACCAAGAAGACACTCATGGATAGGCGTTGTTTTATCGCCGGCACCGCGCTGGGCGGAGCCCCGCACACGCCGCCGCGCTCCGGCAGCCACGAAAGGGAGTGGGGCCACGCCTGCAAGGGCGGGCCGACGCCGCTGTCGGACTTCGATTACTCCGGCCCGGTGATGGAATTGCCGTTGCTGGGCAACGTCGCCGGCTTGTTCGATCAGCCGCTGGAGTTCGATCCCGCCCGTTGCAGGATCGTCAACCGTGAGGAGGCCGACCGGGCAATCCGCGCAGAATATCGGGACGGCTGGTCCTTGTGAGCGCAAGCGACCGGACGGTTACCTCAACACGAAAGGCACGACATGATGACACCACAACAACGAGTGACTCGCCGCCGATTTTTGGGTGCCACGGCGGCAACCGCCGGCGGGATGTTGATGCCCGGCGCGCGCAGCCTCGGTGCCGACCCAAGCGATACCCCGTCCAACTTCCCGTCGACGGACCACTTCTGGTATCGCCCGCAGCCGGCGGGTCCTTACCTTGATTCGCAGCGCGACGACAAGGCGTTCGGTTTTGCGGACGGGACGGTTTTCCTTTCCGAAGACAACGGCCGCACCTGGCCGTACAGGATCGCGTTTCCCGACGCTCGCCACGTCGTGTTTAGCTGCATTCTGAAGAACGGAAACATTCTCTTCAGCGCGCTCGCAAAACTCTACCTCAGCACGGACAACCTGAAAACGTACGAGCAGATCACGGTGAAGGATACCGACGGTGCGGATTACATCCCGCATACACCCCAAGCCGCCGACCGCCCCGGCTGGTACTTTCACAGCATCGATGGCGTTCACACGTGGGACGTGAACGGCGTGGAGATGCTTGCGTGGGGGAATTACTGCAACGTGATCGGCGGCGCGGCCCCGGTCAACATCTACTACTCAACCGACAACGGGCAGACCGTGAAAATCGCGTATGCCTTCGGACAGAGTCCCTATTATCGGGACAACGGCTCTGGAGGTGGAGGCTCGACGGGCACGCTGCTTGGCGACCCCGACAACCCGGTCATTTGCCGCCACGTCCACTGCGTGGCGTACAACCCCGCCGAAAACGCGTTCTATGCCTGCACGGGCGACCGTGATCGAGCAGAGGGGTTCGAGTGCCACTGGCTGAGAGGTACTTATGACGCGAAGAAGGACGAGTGGCGTTGGAAGGTCATCGTGTCGGATAAATTGAACTCGCGGTACAAAGCCGGCGGCATCAACTTCGTCGACGGGCAGCTCTACTGGATTAGCGACTCGAACGGCCCCGAGCCGTACGACCGGGGAGTCTTTCGGTGCGACCCGGCTGACATCGCCAACCCCAAGGCGCACACGCTGCTGTTCAATCCGGAGGTCGAATCCGGCAACATGATCATCCAAGACGGCGTGATTCTGGCATCGCATTGTGCGCCCGCGTCGCCGATGGCCACGGGGATCATCGTTTCCTTGGATTTGGGTAAGACCTGGGCGCAATACGATCTCAAGGAGTTCGGCAAGCGGTCGCCCTGCCGCTTCCAAAAGAAAAATGGGGAAGGCTGGTTCCGGGTGGACTTGAGATCGGGATGGGTTACGCCTGCCGAGATGATGTTCATCAAGCCAAAGGAAGCGCCCGCCGCGGACAAAAGGTGAGGGCGATGGAATCGTGCGAGGGCGAGAAGGTCGTCGACCGGGCTGTTGAGCTGATCGGCGCGACGTGGGAAAACTCCAAATGACACTCGCGGCGATTGCCGCCGAACCGGGAGATTTCGAATGAAAAGAGAGTCCTACTGCACAACCGAAGAAAGCGAGCGGCCTTCGCGGCGGCGTTTCCTTGCCGCGGCTCTTGGCGCCGTCGCCTGCCCTCAGATGATCCCGGCTTCCGCACTGGGAAAGGGCAACCAGGTGGCCCCGAGCGAACGAATCGCGGTGGGCTGCATCGGGCTGGGAAACCGCGGCCCAACGCTGATGTCGGCGTTTCTCGGACAGAGCGACGCCCGCGTCGTGGCCGTTTGCGACGTGAACGGAAAGCAGCGTGAAAAGGCCAAGCAGATCGTCGACCAGCACTACGGCGACGGCGGCTGTGCCGCGTACAACGACTTCCGCGAGCTGTGCGGGCGGGCGGACGTCGACGCCGTCTCGATCGCTTCGCCGGATCATTGGCACGTGCTGCACTCCCTCGAAGCCGTGCGCAACGGCAAGGACATCTACACGGAGAAAGCCCTGGGGCTGAGCCTTGCCCAGGACAAGGCCCTGCGCGCGGCCTGCCACCGGTATAGCACGGTCTTTCAGTGGGGCACGCAGCAGCGGTCCAGCGAGAACTTCCGCTTCGGCTGCGAGCTGGTCCGCAACGGACGCATCGGCAAGCTGGAGACCATCGTGGTGGGCGTCCCTCACGACTTCCCCTTCGCGAATCAGCCCACCCAGCCGGTGCCGGAATACCTGGACTACGACCTGTGGCTGGGCCCCGCCCCTTGGGCCCCCTACACCTATCATCGCTGCCGCCCGTGGAGCAAGGAGGAGAGCTACAGCATCTGGTATCACATTTCCGACTACTGTCTGGGCGGCATCGGCGGCTATTGGGGTATCCACCACCTGGACATCGCCCAATGGGGCCACGGCACGGACCATACCGGCCCGGTCGAGGTGGAGGGGACGGCCACGTTCCCGGAGGACGGGCTGGCCGACTGTGCCATCGCCTGGAACGTTCGGCACACCTACGCGGACGGCGTGACGATGATCTACACCGACAACAAACAGAACAAGCAGGGGGTCGTGTTTCAGGGGACCGAGGGCTGGGTGTACGTCCGCCGCGGTCAAATCGACGCCGAGCCGAAATCGCTGCTCGACTCGCAGATCGGCCCCAACGAAATCCACTTGCCCAAGAGTCCGGGCCACCAGCGCGAGTTCCTCGACTGCATCAAGACCCGGAAGCCGACGGTCTCCACCATCGACGTGGCGGTCCGCAGCGACACGATCGCGCATCTGACCAATATCTGTACCCGGCTGAAGCGCAAGGTCCGCTGGGATCCGGAGAAGGAGGAGATCCTCGGCGACGCCGAAGCCGGCCGGATGCTCTGGCGCGCGATGCGGGAGCCGTGGCGGGTGTAGCGTCCCCTTGAAAGAGTAGTCCCTCGGCGACTTGGGTGCCACTGCTGGCTTGCCCAGCAGTGGTTTTCGAGCGAATTTGTACAGCACTGCTGGGCAAGCCAGCAGTGGCACCCTTTTTCGACGGGCTGTTTGGGGGCGGCCGAAAGACAACCTGGAAACGGGTCCTCTCCCGAGATTGTAAAAGCCTCGCCCGCATACATGTACCGAAGGAGAATCAACCATGTCCCAAGTGACGCGACGCACGTTTCTCACGAGAAGCGCGGCCGTGGGTGCCGTTGCCGGGCTGTCCGGTCTCGGAGGTCTCCGCGTCCGCGCCGCCGAGCCGCTTGTGAGGGGAATGCCCAACACGCAGAAGCTCGGTTGGCGGGTCGGTTTCTCGGCCTACTCGTTCCGTACGGTCACGCTGTTCGAATCGCTCGAGAAGATGGCGGCCACGGGCCTGCACTACACCGAGCTGTTCGCCTGGCAGAAGCTCAGCCCGGCGGACCCCGACGCAATGCCGACGGCCGGACTTTCCCCGACCCTGCGAAAGGACCTCCGGAAGAAGGCCGCGGATTCGGGCGTCCAGATGATCGGCCTTTACACCGCGTTGAAGGATCGCGAGTCGGCGAAGGCCGTGTTCGAGTTCGCCGCGGAAACGGAGGTCGAGGCGATTGTCGCTGAGCCTCCGGCCGAGCTGCTCGACAGAGTTGAAGAGCTTACCGACGAGTATCACGTCGATCTCGCCCTGCACAACCACCCGAAACCGTCGACCTACTGGAATCCGGAGACGGGTCTCGCCGCGATGGAAGGGCGGTCGCAACGGATGGGCTTCTGCTGCGATACGGGCCACTGGTGCCGCTGCGGACTCGACCCGGTCGAGACGCTCAAGAAGGTCGGCCCGCGCGTGAAGACGTTCCACCTGAAAGACCTCGACCAGTTCGGAGTTCGCGACGCGAAAGACGTGATCTGGGGGCAGGGCAAGGGACGCATCCCCGAGATCCTCGCCGAAGTCAAGAGGCTGGGCATCAAGAATCCCTATTTCGGGATCGAATGGGAACGGGACCCGAATGAATCGCTCGAGACGCACGCCAAGTCGGCCGCCTACTTCGAACAGGTCGCCGGCAAGCTCGTCGCGTCGTAAGCCGGGCTCGGGTCGAAGCCGCCTTTTCGCCGTGAGGACTCTCGCCATGAAGAAACGGTCTGCGGAAATGTTGTCCGGTCGCCTTGGGTTCGTCGTCGGAGTCGTCTGCACGCTCCTTGCGACTTCGTCGCCGGCCTTCGCGAAAGCGCCCGTCGGCAAGACGTTTCGAGCGGGCGTGGCGGCGGTCGATATTTCGCCGGTCAAGTTTCCCGTGTTGTCCAGCGGAGGGTTCTTGGCCCGGGTGGGCCACCGCGTCAACGATCCGCTTTTCGCCCGAGGATTGGCGCTCGATGACGGCAAGACCCGACTGGTCCTGGTCGTGGTCGACACGCTGTTTGTGCCGCGTGATCTCTGTGACGAGGTGAAGGAGGCCGCGTCGAAGAAGACCGGCGTCCCGACCGGGAACATGATGATCTCGGCCATTCACTCCCACGCGGCCGGCTCGCTGGTCGGATGCCTGGGCACGGACGCCGACCCCGATTACGTCCGTCAAGTTCGGCCCCAGTTGGCCGAGTGTATGGAGAAGGCGGTCGCCGACCTTCGGCCGGCGCAGATCGGGTGGTCTTCGGCAATCGACGAGGAGGACACGCATTGTCGCGTGTTCATCCGGCGGCCCGATTGCATCGGCGTCGACCCGTTCGGCGAAAAGACGATTCGCGTGATGATGCATCCGGGCTATCAGAACCCGGAATACATCGGTCCCAGCGGCCCGGTCGACAATGAGCTTTCGGTCCTTTCCGTGCGTTCGATCGAGGGAAAGCCGATCGGGATTCTGGCCAACTACTCGATGCACTACTTCGGTTCCCAAGCGGTCTCGGCCGATTACTTCGGAGACTTCGTCCGCATCATCTCGACGAAGATTGCGGCGGACGACGAGTCGTTCGTCGCCATGATGTCGAACGGAACGAGCGGCGACCTGCACTGGATGGACTACACGAAGCCTCGCAAGAGCATCGCGCGCGCTGAATACGCCGAATCGGTTGCGGCGGCCGCGATGCGCGCCTACCAGCGCATCGAGTATCGCGATTGGGTCGAGCTGAAGGTTGCCGAGCGGTGCGTGAAGCTCCATCGGCGCGTCCCCGACGAGAAACGATGGGCCTGGGCCAAGGCGATCCTCGACAAGATGGAGGACCCCGTCCCCCGCAACCAGCAGGAAGTCTACGCCCGAGAGGCGAAATACCTCAGGGAAGATCCGGTTCGCGAGCTGAAGCTCCAGGCGATGTGTATCGGCGATCTCGGCATCGCGGCGATACCGAACGAGACGTACTCCATCACGGGCCTGAAGCTGAAGCGGCGGTCTCCCATGGCCGACGCGTTCAATATCGAATTAGCCAACGGGAGTGAAGGCTACATCCCGCCGCCCGAAGCGCTTCCGTTGGGAGGCTACAACGCGTGGCCGGCGAGAACCGCCGGGCTGCAAGTCGACGCGGAGACGATCATCACCGACACGCTCCTTTCGATGTTCGAGGAGCTGAGCGGCAGGAAACGCAAGATGGCCGACCCGTCGAGCGCACCCTATGCGAAGAAGGTGCTCGAGAAGAAACCGCTTGCCTATTGGCGGCTCGGCGAGATCGACGGCACGTTGGCCGAAGACATCTCGGGCGGAGGCCACCATGGCCGGCTCGAAACCGGTTACTTGTTCTATCTCGACGGCCCGGAGCGAGACGACCTGCGATGCGGCGGGGAGACGTCGCGTGCGATTCAATTCGTGGGCGGTCGCATGAAGGCGGAAGTCGATGAGCTGGGCGACGACTACACGGTCGAGCTCTTCTTCCGGAACGGATTGCCCAATGATAACCGCCCGATTACCGGCTACGTCTTCTCGCGCGGTCCCGAGGGCGTCGACCGTTGCCCCGGCGACCACCTGGGGATCTGCGGCCGTTGGCTCGGCGAGGAGAAGCAGGGACGCCTGATGTTCTTCAACGGCGACGAGAAGCAGGAGGTGCTGACGGGCGGTCCCGTGATCGAACCGAAGACCTGGAACCACGCGCGCTTGGTCCGCCAGGCAGACCAGGTGCGCGTTTACCTGAACTTCGAGGAGAAGCCGATCATCTCGGGCCGCGCGAGCGTTACGCGACCGAAAGACTGCTCGCACGTTTTCCTTGGCGGCCGAAGCGACAACGTCGCCAACTTCGAGGGCCGCGTGGCCGACGTTGCCATCTATCGCGGCGAAACGAAGTGACCCTGGAAGGACTCCTGGAACGACGAGAACGTCACACTCGTCCGTGGCGGATCTTGGTGCCGCCCGGCGCAGTTCCCGAACCACCCTTTGCTGGAGGACCCACCATGCACGAACCTACCTCACGACGTTCCTTCTTGAGAAGCGCCACGTTCGCGGCAGCCGCTCTGGGAACCGCCTCGGCGGCCAAGGCGGCCGAAGTGCCGAAGATTCAGGGATTTGAGGAGGAGAAAGCCGACCCGCAAGCCGCCAAGCAATGGAAGCCCGTCTCGGACCGGAGAATCCGCATGGGTATCGTGGGGTACGGAGCGTGTAAGTTCGGCGCGCAGTTCTCTCTCCAGCACCACCCGAACGTCGAGGTCGTTGCCGTCAGCGACCTGTTCCCGGACCGTTGCCGAGCGCTGGCCGAGATATGCAAGTGCGAAAAGACCTATCCCTCGCTGGAAGAGATGGTCAAGGACGACTCCATCGAGGCCATCTTCTGTGCGACCGACGCGCCGAGCCATTGCCGCCACGCGATCGAGGTCCTCAAGCACGGCAAGCACGTCGCCAGTGCGGTGCCGGCCGTCTTCGGTTCGCTCGAAGAGGCCGACCAACTCTACGAAGCGGTCAAGGCGTCGGGCTTCAACTACATGCTGTTCGAGACGTCCTGCTACCACGCCGACCTCTACGCGATGCGAGAGATCTACGCCGCCGGCGGTTTCGGCAAGCTCGTCTACAGCGAAGGCGAGTACTTCCATTACTCGGCTTCGGGCATCGCCTCGTACAAGGATTGGCGGGTCGGCCTCCCGCCCCAGTGGTATCCGACGCACTCGAACGCCTACTACGTGGGCGTGACCGGCGGCAGCTTCACCGAGGTTTCGTGCATGGGGATGCCCAGCCTCGTCGAACGATTGCAGCCGAACAACAACCGGTACAAGAACCCTTTCGGTACGGAAATTGCGCTGTTCCACACGAGCGAAGGCGGCATGGCCCGGATGGGGGTCAGTTGGGATACGCCGGGCTACGGCGGCGAAGTCGGTCGGGTCCGCGGTCAGAAGGGCTCGATGATCGGCATGGACTATGAAGGACTCGAAAAGAAACTCCCGAGCCTGGAGAAGCCGGCGCTTCCGCCCAGCGTAGAAGCCGGCGGACACGGCGGCTCGCACGGATACCTGGGCCACGAGTTCGCGATGTCGATCCTCGAACGGCGCAAGCCGCTGGTCGACGTCGCCTGGGCGCTCAACATGACCGTCGCCGGCGTCGTCGCTCACCAGTCGGCCCTCAAAGACGGCGAGCTGATGAAGATCCCGCAGTACACCCTGGACTAGTCGAGCGGCGGGCAGTAGACCCGGAAACCGGAGATCGGCAGTTCCGTGGGCTTCCGGGGAATCAGCTTCAAGGTGTGCGTATCGTTCGACAAGCCCTGCGCAAGGGTCACGATCGTTTCCGTGCCGTCGTGCTTCGCGGGCGAAAATCGCAGCTCGTCCGTCCCCTGACACACCACGCTCCACGTCACCCGGAAATCCGGAGGCATCTGCCGCTTGCGATACTCCAGCGCCCAGGCGATCATCCAGTTGCTTTCCGGCTCGATGACCACACGTCCGGAACGGGACGCGAATTCCTCCGTATTGGTCCCCACGCCGTCGTCCCCCGTCACAGACCCGCTCGCCCGGAACCGGAAGCGGGTTCCGTCGGGCGTGCTTTCCTGGATCTCGAGTGTCCAGTCTTCCTCCACCAACGGCGCTTGATGCCCGATGCGTTTCAGCGCGGGACGGACGGCGTCGAACGGCGCGTTGCTTGGCCGAGTCAGAACGTGAAGCCCGGGAAGCGTCGAGGGCTTCCGCCCGTCGATCAGCACCTCGGCAAGCGGCGCGTCGCCGGCGTCGGGCGAGCCGATCGCGTCGATCCGGTTGCCCGTGAACGTCACTTCGATGCTGCCGTCCGGGAGCCGGCCGGCGCGCTTCCGGTCGGCGAAAGGAACGTCCGTCACGAGCTTTCGGCTCTCGTCGCTGATGAGCTGCGGGTCGTACTTGAAGAACGGGATGATCATTCCGGCGAGCAGCTCGCAGCCTTCCTGGTTCAGATGCGGACCGCTGCTGAGCAGGGCCTTCGGCGGCAGGTTCCGCTGGGCCAGTAGCTGCTGCCACTGCTGCATCACGTCGACCAGGCCGCAGTCGTATTTGATCGCGATTTGGCGGATCCGTTCGGATTCCTCGTAGTCCCGTTCGCGTCCGACGTCATGGTGCGTCCAGAGGAGGATTTCCGCGGCCGTGCGCATTCGGGTGCGCCGGATGATCTCTTCCCACTTGTCCATGGCGTCTCCGGGGCCGCCGTAGACGTGGAAGATGAGCAGGTCGGGATAGAACGGGTAGAGGTCGAATTCCGCCGTTTGGATCAGGCTGGGCGACTGGAATCCACCGATTGCCCGGTTCTCGACGATGAGATTCGCGTTGGGATAAGTCCTGCGAAGATGATCGCCCACGATCGGCCACCAGTTCTGGCGAGTGATCGACTGCCCATAGAAAAGGATCCTCACCGTGTTTCTTGCCTGGGCCGTGGACTCCTCCATCAGCTTCATGCTCCGCTGGATGTTGGCCCCCGGCCGGGTGATCGCGGCAAGATCGGGCGCTGCGCCGCTGGCGGCGTCTCCGGCAAGAAGCGCAGCAAGGGCGGCAAGAAAGGCGGCGACTCGCATGCGTGCAATATCAGCGATCATCGCGGGCTCCTCAAGCGGGTGTGTATTGGTCCATCGGGACGGTCGATTTCAGAACGCCGGCAAGTCGCCATTCTCCGATTGCAGTGCCTTGCGGCCGACCGTGTCGGTGGGGCCGGGGTAGCCGGGACCGCCCGCGGCGACGTAACCGTTGCTACGCCCGTCGGCCGCAGGGCTGACCCAGAAGGCGAACAACGAACCGGCGGTCAAACGAAACCGAAACCGCACCGGTCGATCCCGCAACGCGGCCAGACTCGGCGTATCTCGCCAGGCAACTTGTTCTATCGTGCCGTCGGTCGATATCGCCGTGCATCGCTCGGCCGTGAAGGGCTCGATGGGGCGCCCGTTTTCGTCGAGCACTTCGACCGTCAGCTTCCCGCCGGGACAATCGACGTTGACCCAGAGGTGCTCGCCGGAGAAACGGACCGGACGGGTCGTCAGGCTGCCCCCTTGGGGGCCGGCGTCCATCGAGGCAAACCCGTCGCGACGCAGGAAGGCCACGCCGGTGCTGCCCCGATCGTACATGCCGTTCTGCTGCCAGTGCTCGCCGCGCCGGGTGGTGTCGCCCTGGAACCCGATGTAATAGAACCACAAGCGATCGCCCCGAACCAGGCACAGCCCGCCCACCGATTGCACGTAGCCCCGGTCCCAGACGTCGCGGCGCGAGGCCGGGATGAACGGCTCGCGATCGGGCCGGTGCCAGTGGAACCCGTCGCGGCTGTAGGCCAGGTTCAGCTCGGTGATCTTGGGGAGCCCCACCTTCATGCATTGGTCGTTCGGCGGGCCGAGATGGATTTGGTGGATGCCCAGCATGATGCTCTCGTACGCCACGGCGTCGAGGTTGTAGAGCTGCGCCGGCTGTCCGACCTCGGCATCGGGCGGATCGAGCCGGTCGGCCGCCGCCCAGAACACGGGCGTGTCGTCATTCAACTCCACGAGGAAATCGTGCCACTGGGAGCCCTCCAGGAAATCGTCGCACTCCCAGTAGTGCCGGCTCCGCCCTCGCACGGCCGACCGCAGGCTGTACACCCATTTTTTGCGGAACGGGTTGTAGAACATCGTGCTGCGGTCGCCGGTCGGCCCGCTTTCGATCGGCTTGCTCCAGTGGACGCCGTCGGGCGATACCATCGAGAGTCCCGGCTGGTGCGCTCCCGGCGGCCTCAGGTACATCTTCCAGCGCTGGGCGGGGTCGCCGGTGTCGTAGTCGGGAAAGACGGCCCACGAGTCGGGCGTGATGGCCCGGTCGAGGATCCGGTTGGTGCCGGGCTGAATGTCCAGATCGGGGCGATCCCAGTGGAGGCCGTCGCGGCTGGTCGCGTAGCAGATCGTGTGAATCCACCCCGCCTCGTACCACATCCGAAACCGTTGCTCTTCCGGGTCCCACCACACGCCGCCGCTTTTGGGGCAGGCGATCGCGTTGCGATCCCCGTTCAGTTCCAGTTCCGTCTCGGGCCGGAGCACGGGGTTGCCCTCGTACTTCGCCGCCTTGTGGAACCGGCGCTCCAGATCCGTCGACTCGATCAGGAAATCATCCACGAACAACTGACGCCCCACGTCGATCGGGATCACTTCCGGCGGATGCTCCAGGTAGGGGACCGGCATCGGCTCGTCGCTCGCCGGGTCCAGGTGGCGCGGCGGCCACTGCTTGGGCAGGCGGATCCCGTTGTACAGCAGCTCGCCGTCGTTTTCCGGCCACGGGTTCGGCGGGGCCGGACGCCAACGGGTCATCCGCTTCGGCCCGACCAGCACGGCCCATTTCGGCAGGCGGTACTGCTCGCCGAGATCGAGCCGCTTCTGATAGACGCGGACCCGATCGTATTCCGCCTCGCCGAAAAGTTGAAACACCGGGGGCTCCACGACGCGGACGAATCCGGCCGCTTCGAGCTGCTCGCACCGGCTGCATGCCCGCGGGTGCGCGGGATCGGGCGTCAGCAGCGTCACCACCCCCGCCTTGGTGCAGCGGAAGCCCGTCCGGTCGATCGGGCTGCGGGCGAACGGTTGCCCGAGGAGGTGGTCGGGGGCTTCCTTGAGCGTGTACGTGCGATCGGTATAGAGCTTCACGCCCAAGCGGAACGTGTCGGGCTCGAAATGCTCGAACACCTCGACTTCCGCCGCATCGCCTTCGAGCGCGGCCGTGCGCTCTTCGGCGCAGTCGCCTCTTGGCGGCCAAATTGCCGCGGCCAACAGACACACCCCGAAGAGCGAAGCACGGTTTATCCAGGCAAGTGACATGGCTTTCCTTTCAACGCGTCGGCAGCTTCGCCCCGTAATAGACGGCTCGATGGCGGTTGTCGTCGAAGGCGAAGTGCAGGTACCGGCCATCGCGGCTGACGAACCCATCGGGGTAGTTCAGCCGGCCCCCCTCATCGACCGACTCGGGCACCAGGACCCGCCGATAGGGCCACGTGTTCATCCCGTCGAAGCTGATCCAGAGAGCCAGCGGACTGCGATGCTTGGGGTTGGGATTGTGCAGGAGGGCCACCCGGTCGCCGCCAAGTGCGTACAGCGTGGCCTTCGAGCCCGGGTTGGGGACATCGGTCTTCCGGGCGAACTCGGGCCACGTGCGACCGCCGTCTTTCGATTCGGCGTAGTAGAGCGCGCCGCCCAGCCGATCCGCCCGGATCATCATCGCGATGGTGCCGTCGGCCAGCTCGACGACGTTGTTTTCCGCCCAGCCGTGATAGTCCTCGTCGTCGGTGATGCGGACGTCGCCGAAGATCTCCCAGGTCTTGCCGCCGTCGGAGCTGGCGATCACCCCGTTGCGCGGGTCGCGCGGTGTGTGGAGGAAACGCCCTTTGCTGATCGTCGTTGCCGCGGCATCGCAGCGGTTGTAGTGCTGGAACGGCATGAGAATCCGGCCGTCGCGCGTGACCACGTGATTGCGAATGAACGTGCGCACCGCCAGCTTGCCGGGCGCCGGCTCCAGGGCGGACCAGGTGCGACATCCGTCGGCACTATGGGCGAAGTACGTCTTCCAGTCGCCGAATCCGCCGTTGTGGACCGAAACCACGAGCGTGCAACGATCCGGCCGGACCATCAGCTCGCTGGGACAGAGCGCCTTCTGCGGGTCTTGCGACTTGACGCCGAAATCGATGGGGCTCACGGCGGACCACGTCTTCCCCCGATCGCTGCTGCGAGCGATGCAGATGCGGTTGGCTGGCAGCGGTTCCGTGTCCCCATAGCCGAGCATCACCAGCACCCAGCTTCCGTCGGGCAACTCGCGGAGCGTCGTGTCGCAGACCAGTTTGTTCGGCGACTTGCCGTCGAAGACGACGCAGGTGCGATCTTGCCGGGCATCCACCTCCTCCAACGCCAAGCGGGTAGATCCGTCTTTGGCTGTCGCATACGCAGCGTAGGCGAAAGCCAGAGCGGCCAGCAGGATCGACCATCGGGCGGTTGCCATGGCGGGGCTCCGTTCGGGCGACGAGGCAAAAACACCTATGGTAACATCGGCTTCGTTCGGCACGGTGTCACGACTTGATCCAAACCGTTCGTCCGGCGAAACGGCGGTCCGAGCCGGCCCTCGGCGTCCGTGGTCAGACGATTCGCGTCACCAGCGGCCGGCCACAGCATTAGGCCGTCGGTAACGGGCAATGCGAAGCTGGTCGCGTCACCCGGCACGCCGACGGCCGAAAACAGCAGGATTGTCACACAGGCCCATCGTCGCGTTTTCATGGGCGGGATCTTGGGGGACGCGCGATCGTGACGGGCGTGTTGTCTCAGGGAGGAACTACGAACCAGGATACTCCCGCGCACTCGCTGGTGTCAATGAGGACCTCCATGGAGGCTTGTGCGGCGAATGAGCAAGCGCGGCCGGCGCTGTTTTCGGTTTCTTGCCATGGATCACAATCCCTCTCACAACGGTCCCGGTTGCCGCCGGGAATTGACCGACAAGTCCGCACGGAACATACCGGGAGCGGGCCCGTGTTCGGTTCCTTGCCGCCAAGGAGCCGGCAGACGGGTTGCCGCTCGTGACCCCTTGCTCTCCTCGATCCGCGACCCGCTCCTACCGACGCAGTGGGTGGAGGGGGAATGACGAGCGTGCCGCACGGTCGGAATGCCGGTGGAGGAGACAATCATGCTGAGCTCTCTTGCCTCGACGCAGGCCGGTTGCCGCGGGTGCGTCCCGCGTCGCTTGCCACACCGCATTGCCACATTGGCCATTGCCGTACTCGCGACGGCCACTGCTGAAGTTGTTTGCGCCTCATCGCTGAAGGCCGAGTCAAGTCAACGGCCGAACGTCATTCTCATCCTGGCCGACGATAAGTAGCAGCAATCCGCCGGGAGATGGTCAGAATACGCGGAAAACGAAGTACAAGAGCCGTCTAATGCCACATCGGCGAATCATCGAGGATCACGTCAGATTCAGGTGGATCCAGGGGAATCAACTACACTTTGCTACATCGAGGATGCGGAAGAGGGCCGTCTTCAGACTCCCGAGCCGTGCAGCGGGTGCCGAAAGCTCCAAGTCACGACGACAACAATCACAAGAAGCACGGCCTCAGGCCGTTGGGTCCGCTTGAGTTGGGTTCGGTCTTTCCCCATGCGTCGAGGCTCCGAAGTCCACCTTGCTAGAAGAAAACGCCCACGTGATCCAGGAGTCGACAAGGACGACCGTTCATGGCCGGGCCACGCGGTGTGATGGCAAGGCCGGTAAACCGAGGCAAGTGCTCGACCGTTCACTCGCTGAGCCAACTGCGAGGTGGTGTGGTGGCGATTCCCGGCGGGCGTTGCCCTTCCCCGCGGATCCGGTACAGCCGGCGAGATTGGAAGTAGTCCTTCTTCTCGGGCATCACCTGCTGAACGCCGTCCCCCAGGTCTTCGCGGGCCTGAGCGATCTGTTCGAGCAATCGGTCGACGATTTCCGGGTGCTCGCCCGCCACGTCGGTCGTCTCTCCCACGTCGTTGAGGATGTCGTAAAGCGCCATGCTGACGTGTGTCCATTCGTGCTGGCCGGGGTTGCCGTCGGTGCCGGGCTTGACGACGGCGTAGAAATCGTGGGGCAGAACCAGTTTCCACCGGCCCATCCGCACCGCCTCCAGCGCCCAGGCGTTGTAGTAGAAGAACACTTCGTGGGGGCTGCGAGCGCCCGGTTGCCCCGCCATCAGCGGCCAGATGTCCTTGCCGTCGATACGTTTCTTGGGCATGGGCGTCCGGGCCAACCTGCAAAGCGTGGGCAACAAGTCCATGGAAGTCACGATTTCCCGGCAAACCCGGCCGCCGGGAACCTTCCCCGGCCAGCGAACAATGCAAGGCACGCGCTGGCCGCCGTCGAACGTCGTGGTCTTGCCTTCTCGAAGCGGCCCAGCCTTGCCCGCGTGATCTCCGTAGCTCAGCCAGGGACCGTTGTCGGACAGGAAAACGAGAATCGTTCTATCGTCGATTTCCTCCCGCTTCAGCGTGGCCAAAATCTCGCCCAGAGACCAGTCCAGTTCCAACAGCACATCGCCATAGATGCCCCGGCCCGATGTGCCCTGGAAGCGATCGGAGACCGCCAGGGGGACGTGAGGCATGGTGTGTGCAAGATAGAGGAAGAACGGCCGGTCTTTGTTCTTTTCGATAAAGTCAACACTTCGCTCCGTGTACTGCCGCGTAAGTTGACTTTGATCCGGGTTGAATGCGATCGTCTGCTCCCCTTCCATCAAGGGCAAGTCAGGGAAAAAGTTCTTCTTGACGGGATGGTTGGGCCACATGTCATTCGAGTACGGCAAGCCAAAGTACTCATCGAAGCCGTGCCGCGTGGGCAGAAACTCGGGGCGGTCGCCGAGGTGCCATTTGCCGATGCAGCACGTGCGGTAACCGCCGGCCTTCAGGAGTTCGGGAAGGGTCTCTTCCTCACTGTTCAGTCCAACGTTGGAGTCGGCTTCCAGAACCGCAGGCAGGCCGACCCGTTGCGGGTAGCAGCCGGTCATCAGCGCGGCCCGCGACGGACTGCAAACCGCCGATCCGACGTAGAAATCGGAAAACCGCATCCCCTCGGCAGCCAACCGATCGAAGTGGGGCGATTCGACGCCGGTGGCCGGATAGAACGACTTCAGGTCGCCGTATCCCTCGTCGTCGGTCAGGATCACGATCACGTTGGGAGGAGCCGGCGGCACGGCACCGAAAACTGCTCCGCCGCGAACGAGCAGCACCGCACATGCGGCAAGCCAGCAAATCAAAGCCGGCGCCCGATGGGCTACCCATGTCCTGGCTTGAGGCAACGAACGGTTCATGCGTGACTCCTTCGTGAGACGGGGAATGCGTGTCGGTTCATCTGCCCCCCTTTGATAATAGCACCACCGAGTGAGGAAAGCGATACACTGAAATTAGATGCGTTTGTCGGAAGCAGGCAGATGGGGTGGTCCACAGGGAGCCGGATTTCCATCGGCTCGCGGCGCACGGAATTCTAAACGGACTTCATGGTGTTGAGCAATCGTTCGATGTAGAATTGCCCGTTTGAGAAGCGAATGCCGAACGGGTCCCTTTCGCGGCATGACTGGACGGTTCAAGAACCCCGGAGTGCAAGCCGTGACGAAGACCGACATACTCATCGCGGGGGCCCTGCTCGCTCTGGCCGCGACCGCCTCCCCGCTTCGCGGCCAAGAGGGAAAGGCCAATCCGACGGTATGGATGGGCCCTCCGTCCTATGACAACGGGAAGTGTTTCCGCGAACTTTTCGAGCATCCCGATGCGTGGAAGGAAACGCGGTCGGCGATCGATGTGCTCATGTACGCCGACCACCAGTTGCACAGGCAGTTCACGGACGATGAACTGCGGGCGTGGTTTTCGCAAATGCAGCAGTGGCGGCTCAAGTTCGCGCTGGAGGTCGGGGCCGTCAAGCCGTGGGGCGTCACCGGCGAAAGGACGTTCGCGGTCCAGCGTCCCAAGTGGGACCGCTTTCGATCTCTTGGCGGCAACATCCACGCGATTGCGATGGATGAGCCGCTGCTCTGCTGCCGGATGCACATCCACAAGTCGGACGACTACGCGCTCGAGGAGACGGTCAAGTTCATCGCGCAGGTGCGCCAACACTATCCCGAAATGTTGATCGGCGACATCGAGACGTACCCGTCGATTCCGCTGGAGGACCATTTCTGGTGGCTCGAGGCGCTGGAGAAACGTCTGGCCGAACTGCAGGTCCGGGGGTTGGACTTCTACCGTTTGGACGTGAACTGGGCGGAGTTCGTCGTGTTCAATCGTGGCAATTGGCAGGACGTCAGAAAGCTGGAACAGCACTGCCGCCAGCGCAAGCTGCCGTTCAGCTTGATCTACTGGGCGTCGGGTTACCCGGGGCTGGCCCGCAAGGGTCTGGCCGACGACTCCACCTGGTACGTGTCGATCATGCAGCAGGGATACGACTACGCGCTGGTGCAAGGCTCGCCCGACCAATTCGTCATCGAGAGTTGGCTGGAGGCTCCTTCACGGAGCACGCCCGAGACCGAGCCGTGGGCATTCACCCGGTCGGTGCTCGATTTCACTCGCAAGTTTGTCAGGCAACATCCCTGAGGGAACGATGTATCGAGCTGTCGGTTTGCCGATGGTTCTCGCTTTGGTGCTTGCCGGCTCGGCCGGTTCGAAAGCGATCGCCGGTGACGTTGTCGACGCGACGACGCTGCGCGGAAAAGTGGTTTGCGGCTACCAGGGTTGGTTCCGCTGCCCGGGGGATGCTGCGAGCTTGGGGTGGGTTTACTGGAGCCGTGACCGCAGGCAGATCACGCCGGAAACGCTCACCTTCGAGATGTGGCCCGACGTGAGCGAGTACGGGGCGGAGGAGCGGTTTGTGGCACCGGGCTTTACGTACCCTGATGGCCGGCCGGCCGAATTGTTCAGTTCCGATAACGCGGCAACTGTGTTGCGGCATTTCCAGTGGCTGCCTATGGAACTTCCACACGAACAGCTTTGCCGGCGAATCACCGCCCGAAGGGTTTCGTCCTCTGTTTGACGGGAAAACGCTTGCCGGTTGGCATCCTATGCCGCGAACCCAAAGCGTCAAGCCGGCGAAGGGGACGAAACCCGCAAATGGAGACTCGTTTTACGAACGATCGCTGAAGACTTGCGGACGTTGGACCGTTCAGGATGGGGCCATCATTGGAGAGCAAGACCCGCCCGGCTCGGGACTCGGGGGATACCTCGTGTCCGACGAAGCCTTTGGTGACTTTGAACTGTTGATTGAGGCAAAGCCCGATTGGGCCGTTGACACGGGAGTGCTGGTGCGGACCACACCCGCGGGAAACGTCGGATTTCAGATTCTCATCGATCATCGAAGGGACGGCGGAATCGGCGGTTTCTACGGAAACGGCCTAGCCGGTTTTTACGCCCTCCCCTATTCCCTTACGGCGGTCTTCGACGATACCGGAAAGCCCATCGGACTCAAGGAGGCGGATCCCGGGACCGCGTTTCAGCCGGTGACGGAAGACAAACGCCGTTTGCTGACCTATGCGGCTCCGGTCGAAGAGTTCTTGAGGACTTGGAAGTTTGGCGACTGGAACACCTTCAAGATCCGCTGCGAAGGGGAGCTCCCCCATCTGACGACGTGGATCAACGGCACGAAGATCTGCGAAATGGATGCATCCACGATCAAGTGGCCGGGCTTCGACAAGGAAGGGGTTGCGTCGCTTCTGGGCCGCCGCGGCCATATCTCCGTGGAGGTCCATAACAACGGACCGCGAGATCGCCTTGGCAAGGATCGTTGGGCCCCCGGCGCCGTTTGCCGCTGGCGAAACATCTTTATCAGGCCGCTGCCGCAATGAAACCGAGCCAAGCCGGCGGCAAACGAACTAGTCTGGTAGTTAACAAGGCACGCAAAGAAAGCACAAGTCACATGAATACATTGGTAAGCCGGCTCGCACAACGATTCATCCCGGTCTTGGGAGCTCTTCTATTCAGTCTATGGTGCTTGACGACCGCCCCGGTCCAGGCAGACGCTCTGGGCGAATTTGAGAACGCCACCGACGTCGGCAAGATCGAATTGCGGGGTTCTGCGGAGTTCCTGCCCGACAAGGCTCAGTATCGCATTCAGGGCAGCGGCGCGAACATCTGGGCCGATGAGGACGCGTTTCAGTTCCTCTGGAAGAAGACGACCGGCGATCTGGTGTTCAGCATGGACGTGGATTGGGTCGGCGAAGGGAAAATGAAGCATCGCAAGGCCTGTGCGATGGTCCGCCGGGATTTGGCGGCCGACTCGCCGTACGTCGATGTGGCCGTCCACGGGGACGGCCTGATTGCGTTGCAGTATCGGAAGGAAAAGGGCGCGATGACGATGGGCGTGCAGACGCCGATTCAAACGCCGGCGACGGTCAGGCTGGATCGCGACGGCGACGTCTTCACGGTGTCCGTCGCCAAACAGGGCGGCCCCTTTCAGCCGGTTGGAGCCATGTCACTGGCGTTGCCCGACCCCGTGTACGTCGGCTTGGCAGTTTGTTCGCACGATGCCGGCGTCTCGGAAACCGCAGTCTTTTCCAACGTGGTACTGAAGAATCGCGTGGCCCAGCCGAACGAAAAACGTGTGCGGGAAACCAGTCTGGAAACCGTCTCGATTGAGACGGGCGAGCGGAAAACCATCTTTCGAGAACGCAAGAGTTTCGAGGCGCCGAACTGGTCGCGCGACGGACAACTGTTCTACATCAATCGGCAGTGGGCGATGTGCACGCTTCCCGTCGAAGGGGGCGAGCCGACGCCCTTGGACACGGGGGACGTCAAGCGCAGCAATAACGACCATGGACTTTCCTTCGACGGCAATTGGCTTGCCATCAGTGCCGCTGACGGAAAGCCGGGATCGAAGATTTACGTCTTGCCTGCCGGCGGCGGAACCCCGCGGCTGGTGACGCCGCAGGCGCCTTCGTACTGGCACGGGTGGTCGCCGGACGGCGGAACCTTGACTTTCTGCGGTCAGCGCAAGGGGAACTACGATATCTACACGATTCCGACCGAAGGCGGCGAGGAGAAGCGGCTGACGACGGCAGAAGGACTCGACGACGGGCCGGAATACACGCCCGACGGCAGGAAGATCTATTTCCAGTCGGAACGTACCGGGATCATGAAGATCTGGCGGATGAACCCCGATGGTACGGAGCAGGAACAGGTGACCTCCGACAGGGACTACGCCGATTGGTTCCCGCATCCCTCTCCCGACGGCAAGTGGATCGTGTTCATGTCGTACGACAAGAGTGTCACCGGACATCCGCCCAACAAGGACGTGGTGCTTCGTCTGATGCCGATTGAGGGCGGAAAACCCAAGGTGATCGCTACACTGTTCGGCGGGCAGGGAACGATCAACGTGCCTTCCTGGTCGCCTGACGGCCAGTATGTGGCGTTTGTGAGCTATCGCTACGTGCTCCCCTAGCCTCGCTCAATCCTTGAACCGGGAGAGGTTCTCAATGATCGCGCCACGAACGGTGAACCGTACTCTCTTTTGGCTAGCAATCATCGGGTCCGTGTTGTACGCCTCACCAGGGTGGGCCGACGAGCCCAAGGGAGAGACAGCGACGCAATCGACGGCTCCGGCCAGTGCCTCGCATCGGCCCAACATTTTGTGGATCATGGCCGATCAGCTCCGCTACGACTGCGTGGGCGCCAACGGCAATCCGATTATCAAGACTCCCCATCTCGACCGGCTGGCCAAAGAATCGGCCAACTTCTCCCATGCTTTCATCCAAGCACCGGTCTGTGTACCTTCGCGGGCCTCTTTCTTCACCGGGCGTTATCCGCACAGCCATCGCAACCGCGTGAACTATACGCCCCTTGCGGCGAGCGAGGTGCTGCTGCCGGCCCGGCTCCAGAGGGCCGGCTATCGTACGGCGATCGTGGGCAAATCCCATCTTTATTACCGTTATCCACCCACGGCGGACGAAGCCCGGCAAACCGGGTTTGAGTTGGTCGACCTGCACGACGGAGTCTACTTCACCGATCCGTGGTCGGCGTATGCCCGCTGGCGCCAAGCGAACGACCCGATGTGCGAAATTCCCTACCGCAAATTGGCAAGGCAGGTTCCGCGGCTTCGTGGAGACTTGCCTCCCGATGCCAATCCCTACCGCGCGGCGATCGACGAGCGGTACACCGATACAACCTGGACGGGAATTCGCACCCGTGAGCGGCTGAAGGAGCTGGCCGGCGGCGAGCAGCCGTTTTTCCTCTTCTGCTCCTTCTGGAAGCCGCACGGCCCCTATGAAGTCCCCGTGCCGTTCGATTCGATGTACAACGACGTCGAGATCCCCCTGCCCGAGCCGGAAACCCTCGAGACGATCGGCCGCCTGCCGCCGCCGGTCGAGAAGCTCATCCTGCGCGGAAAGAAACCGCAATACGCCATGGAC
>Ga0307378_10002563_pt1 | contig 27579 bp, 15 predicted proteins | sample UN1MG_FD_202238 | JGI IMG/M metagenome (GOLD analysis project Ga0307378, IMG submission 202238) | Soil microbial communities from Risofladan, Vaasa, Finland - UN-1 | ecosystem: Environmental > Terrestrial > Soil > Coastal area > Acid sulfate soil | place: Finland: Risofladan, Vaasa | collected... | reverse complement strand
ACACGCATAAAAAACAAGGAGTTGAAAGATTGTATTACGAATCAAACGAATTTTTAGCCACAGAGAACGCAGAGAGAATTCAATAATATTTAACCACGGATCCATTCGACCCATTCGACTACCTCTTAGGTTGCCCCTTCGGCTGCGCTCAGGACTGCGGCTAATTCAGGGTAAACTCTGTCGAAGGGACCGCAGTCGAACGGATCAAACCACTGATTTTATGCTAACATTATACTAATCTCAACATATTTGAAATAGGTGATGATTAGTTAGTAGGGGCTTTCAACACAACCACATCAAGAATATATACCCACTCATAATCCAGACATTTTCCTTGACGGGAAGGTAGCGGATTTGGTATAAATAAGGAAGGAAGGAGTTGTGTCAGCACTGAACGTGCATCTATGGATTCTGGTCTTCCAGCGGACGCAATTACTGTAGTTTTTCGAATAGAGAAGTAGTTATTATGCAAGATACAGAATTACAGGCAAAGAGATGCACCTCACAGTTATTTTTTTTACATTTCAACCAACAACTTATGTTTATTTTTTGAAGGAGGGCTATTCTGTGTAAAAAATTGATTTATTTGGTTTCTTTTGTTTTGGTGCTGGGCATGGGCTTTTCTCCTGCGCATGGCCAGGAAGGACTCATCGGATACTGGAAATTCGATGAATCTTCGGGCACAATCGCAGCCGATAGCACTGGGGGGGACAATGACGGCACGTTAATCGGCGACCAGCTCAGATGGACGGCAGGCAGGTCCGCCGGTGCTCTCTCATTTCCGGGAGATCCGATTGATGCCCGCGTGGAGTTCCCCACAACGGGCATGTCGGCGACAGCGGGAACGGTTGCCATGTGGGGTTACCTCTTCGACCCACAGCCCGAGACGGACGGCCGGTTCTTCTTTGGCCATACGACCCAGCCGCAGTGGGCCAATCGTGTCCAGATCTATATGCAGGAAGGAAGAACGCCCTCGACACTGCTGGGCATTGGCCTTGGCAACTCCCACACCCGCGATACGGACATCATGGAACTGCCGTTGGAGGAATGGCTCCATGTGGCTCTGACCTGGGATTCAGGCAACTACGTGGTCTATGTAAACGGAGAGGAGGTCTCGAGTGGAAACTACACGGGGCTGTCTGTTATTCATCCGACTGCCAACATCGGCAACGACGGAAGCTCAGGGCCTTATGAGGCTTTCTGCGGTCTTCTCGATGAGGTGCAGCTTTATGATAATGCTTTGAGTCCCGTTGAGATTCTTTCGGCTATGCACGGTCAGCCGTTTCTCTTAGCCTCAGGCCCGAGCCCAAAAGATGGCGCCCTGATTCTGCATACCTGGGTGAACCTTATCTGGACGCCGGGAGCTTTTGCGGTCACGCACGATGTGTACTTCGGTGAGAATTTTGACGACGTGGATGCCGGCACCGGCGGCACCTTCCGGGGTAACCAAGCCTCAAATCATTTTTCTGTGGGCCTGCCCGGATGTCCCTATCCGGACGGTCTCGTTCCCGAAACGACTTATTACTGGCGCATCGATGAAGTGGAGGCCGACGGAGTGACCAAACATAAAGGCAGGGTCTGGAGCTTCTTCGTCCCCACCCGGAAGGCCTATCCTTCAGCTGTATCGACATTTCACTGTATAGGAATTTACTGGAGCCCTCAAGATGGCAGTAGTTATAATGTCTGTCAGGTGCGCTATCGTTCTTACGGTTCAACTGGTTGGAAAGAGGCCCTGCCACTATGGTATGATGACCGAGAAGTCGGGGGATATCCCGCAGGATATCGCGGTAGTATCGTTAATTTAGATCCTGGTACGGTATACGAGATCAAATTGGAATTATTAAATACCGGTACTGAGGAAGAATTCATAGCTGAAACATGGAGTGAAGATTTTCCGATAGCTAAAACTGTATATCTTCCTGCCGGGACGACTAATCAGGCCCTTGAGATAACCGAATCCGGCTCACCTGACGGCTATATTCTTTATACCCATCCCGAAGGGGAAAGCTCAAGTATTAATGTCAATAATGAGGAAGACTCCTGTATATATGTTAGCGCTTCCTATATTATTATTCGTGGCTTAACTCTGAGAGAAGCAAGTGTACACGGTATCCGCATACTAAATAATGTGCATGATGTTGTTATAGAAGAATGTGATATCAGTGGATGGGGCCGTCTTCAGGAAGGTGAGTGGGGTCACGATAATGATTCTGCCGTTTATTCTAATTCACCAAACATTGAAAGGATTATCGTCCAGAGGAATAAACTTCATCACCCCAGGCCAGATACTAATAGCTGGAAGGAACCAGCCAGAACTGTGCCAAGAAACACGCATCATCCCCTGGGACCTCAAGCCATTACGTTCACACCCAAAAATGAAAGATCGGGCCACTATGTCATACGCTACAACGAAATCTATTCGGATGAGGACCACTATTTCAAGGATAGCATGGGAGATTCACATAACTATAGTTACCATGGTTTTCCTATTCGCGATACAGACATATATGGTAATTATGTTGCGAACTGCTGGGACGATGGTATACAAGCCGAAGGTGCAAACTGTAATGTAAGGATATGGGGTAATTACATAACCAGGACAGCGGAAAAGATTGCAACCCAATCTGTTTCTGTAGGTCCTTTATATATATGGCGAAATGTCTTTGGCATCAGTCGAGTAGGCCCGAATGACAACTATGGATGGCGAGCTTTCAAGTCAGGTGATGTGGAAGGCTGGGGTGGTGGCAAAACTTACATCTTCCATAATACGATATTACAGCCCCCGCCTCCAGATCATGGATCTTCTGATGGAGTAAGTGCCCACGACGCTATACTTACTAATACCTGTACCAGAAATAATATCTTCCATATTCCTTCCAACGGCGACAGTATCCATAGTGGCGGTTCAAGTTCTGCCAATGATTTTGACTATGATTTATACAACGGCTACATCAATGCCTATCCCGGCGCCGAGCGAAACGGAATCTATGGTGTTCCAATATATGACCGACATAATGGTGTTGGGGAATTCGCGCTTGATTCATCCAGTCCGGGGTATGACGCAGGCGTGGTAATTCCCAATTTCAATGACAATTACAACGGCGCCGCGCCGGATATAGGCGCGCACGAAGCCGACACCCCGCCGATGGAATTCGGCGTTGACGCATACCAATAAAAAATATACATAAAACACGGATAAAAAGCGAATTGTAAGAGAAATGTCAGGATTGTAAAAGAAATGCTAAACTTTTTATCCCGGTAGTAATAGACTCGATTATTTTCATTCATTTCAGCCATTTCATTATATAGAACAATATAGGTTTACCAACAACTTCTGTTTGTTTTGAGGCAAAATCCACGGAACATCGTCCGAGATAGTTGCTATTATCAGGCAGATTTGGTATCTTAATCTAAAGAAAAATTAAGCGCAAATCTAAATTGATTTTAATTGGGAATAAGAGATAAAGGGACTCGTATTCGACATTAAGAAGTACGCCATACATGACGGCCCGGGTATCCGCACGACAGTTTTTTTCAAAGGTTGTCCGTTGCAGTGTCAGTGGTGCCAGAATCCGGAAAGCCGGAGGGATTACGCCGAACATGGCCTCCGCAAAGGCCGATGTGTCGGATGTGGTCAGTGTGTGGATGCATGCCCGCAGCAGGCAATTTCGCTCGTCGAAAACGCCTCGACTGAACTCGTCGGAGTCCAGCCTGCCCCCGCCAGTCACAAGCGGGGGCCTGTAACAGATACGGAAAAATGCAAACTCTGCGGCCGATGCGTGGATGCCTGTACGGCCGGTGCAAGGGAGATTATTGGGCGCAGGATGACCGTTAATGAGGTCATGGTTGAGGTTGAAAAAGATATTATTTTCTACGACCAGTCCGGCGGGGGTGTTACGTTCTCCGGAGGTGAGCCGCTGATGCAGCCGGAATTTCTTCTGGCGTTGCTGAATCAATGCCAAGCCAAGCAGATACACAAAGCGGTGGATACGAGCTGTTATGCAGAGCCGAAGATTTTAGAAATGGTCAGCGAAAAAACGGATTTGTTTCTTTGCGATATCAAACATATGGACAGCGAAATTCACGAGCGGTTGACCGGCGTGGGAAATAGTTTGATTTTGGATAATATAAGGCGTCTCTCGGAGGCCGGCAAAGAAATCATTATCAGGGTGCCGGTCATTCCGGGTTTTAATGACGACGAGACAAATATTGAAGCTACAGGCAAATTTGCAGCGTCTCTGCAGGGTGTGAGCAGAATTGATATTCTGCCCTTCAATCCCGGAGGGAAAGAGAAATCGGCCCGCCTGACGGGGGGTGTAAAACCTGTGCAAATTGAAGCTCCCTGCGAGGAGAAAATGAAGTCGATTGCAAAGGAACTTAGCAAATACGGATTCGAGGTCAAGATTGGTGGTTAATAATATGAACGAAAGAGTAGCGAAACTACGCAAACAAAGTGTTGATACCAGGCCGTACATCTCCACCGAACGGGCGGAGCTGATGACCGAGTTTTACAAAAGTGATATTCCCCAGCGCGAATCTGTTCCTCTCTGCCGTGCTTTATCGTTCAAGCACCTTATGGAGAATAAAACAATTTGTATTAACGATGGTGAGCTGATTGTTGGTGAGCGCGGGCCGGCTCCAAAGGCCACGCCGACTTACCCCGAGCTGTGCTGCCACAGCCTGGAAGACCTGCGCATTCTCAATAGCCGGGAAAGAACACACTTTGTGGTTACGGAAGAGGTCAGGAAAATCTACAGCGAGAAAATCATTCCGTTCTGGACCGGCAAAACCATACGGGAAAAACTCTTCGGCGCAATGGAACAAAAGTGGCATCAGGCATTCAATGCCGGAGTGTTCACCGAGTTTATGGAACAACGTGCACCCGGCCATGCTATCCTTGATGACAAAATTTACCGCAAGGGTATGCTGGACTTTAAACGTGACATCGCAGAGAACCGGAAGAAACTCGATTATTTCAATGACCTGCGCGCCTATGATAAGGACCAGGAATATCAGGCCATGGACATTTGTGCCGATGCGGTTATTATCTTCGCTCAGCGGCACGCAGAGAAGGCAAGGGAATTGGCGCAGGGGGAGACTGACCCTGTCCGCCGTGGCGAATTGGAACAGATAGCCGAGGTCTGTTCACACGTACCGGCCAATGCGCCGCGAAATTTCCGGGAGGCATTGCAGTCGTACTGGTTTGTACACTTGTCGGTGATTACGGAATTGAATACGTGGGACTCTTTCAACCCCGGCCGCCTTGACCAGCACTTGCTGGGATTCTACAAAAAGGGTCTGGAGGAAAGAAACCTGACGCCTGAACAGGCCAAAGAGCTGCTGCAGTGTTTCTGGATAAAGTTTAATAATCAGCCCGCTCCGCCGAAAGTTGGAATTACCGAAGAACAAAGCGGGACCTATACAGACTTTTCATTGATTAACATCGGGGGTGTGAGGCCGGCAGATGGAGGTGACGCGGTCAATGATGTTTCATATATGATGCTGGACGTGGTTGAAGAGATGCGCCTGACCCAGCCAAGCTCCTGTATTCAAATCAGCAAGAAGAATCCTGACCGGTTTCTCAAGCGTGCCTGCGAGGTTATTCGCACCGGATTCGGCCAGCCATCCGTATTCAACACCGACGTTATAATCCAGGAAATGCTTCAGGACGGCAAGACCATGACCGATGCCCGCACCGGTGGTCCAAGCGGATGCGTAACGGTCAGCTCGTTCGGCAAGGAAAGCTGTACCCTGACGGGCTACATGAATTGGCCGAAGATTTTTGAACTTGCCTGCAATAACGGGGTTGACCCAAATACCGGCGAGAAGATTGGCCCTCAGACCGGTGATATGCGCAAATTCACTTCTTATGAGCAGCTTATGGATGCCTACAAGGAACAGCTCGGGTATTTTATAGACCTGAAAATCAAAGCTAATAATGTCATCGAACGGCTTTATGCCAATCACATGCCCGCTCCATTCATGTCAATTCTGATGGACGACTGCATCGCCCGCGGGCTCGATTACCACAACGGCGGCGCAAGGTATAATCCGACTTATATCCAGGGCGTTGGTATCGGCACGGTAACCGATGCGCTGGCAGCAGTGAAATATTATGTTTTCGAGCAGCAAAAAATCACTATAGACGAATTACTGTCGGCGATGCGGGCTGATTTTGAGGGATACGAACACCTGCAACATGAACTGCTGTATCATACCCCCAAATACGGCAATGACGATGATTACGCAGACGGCATTGCCGAAGAAATATTCAATGCTTACTACGATTTGCTTAACGGCCGACCGAATACCAAGGGCGGCAGGTATCGTGTTAACCTACTGCCCACAACGGTACATATTTATTTCGGTTCTGTTGTGGGCGCCCTGCCCAACGGCAGAAAAGCCGGCGAGCCGGTCTCCGAGGGTATATCACCCACCCAGGGTTCCGATACAAAGGGGCCAACCGCTGTTATCAAGTCAGCGGCGAGAATCGACCACGTCCGCACCGGCGGAACTTTGTTAAATATGAAATTCAATCCGCACGTGCTTGCCGGTGATGATATTGATAAACTTGGCCATCTAATCAGGTCTTACTTCAAGCTCGACGGCCATCATATCCAGTTCAATGTCATCGATGCCGAAACTCTGCGCAAAGCCCAGCAAAATCCTGAACGGCATCGTGACCTGATTGTAAGGGTGGCCGGTTACAGCGATTACTTCGTGGATGTAGGCCGAGACCTGCAAAACGAAATCATCGCCCGCACCGAACAGCAGTCATTATAGAGAATTATGGGCTTCGTTTTTTCCTTGATGTATTGTTGCAACGTGAGGTTAAGTATTATTATCAGGTATAAATTGGAGCTTTGTTATGAAATATAATTCAACTGTGGTGACATTGTTAGTTGTATCCTTTTTTTTTACCGGTTGTATTCAAACCGCAAGGGAAAAACAATTGGAACAATTTATTGACATTCACATCGCCAAAGTGGAGCCCTTGACGACGCAGGCGAATCTTGCTTATTGGGACGCTTCCACGACAGGCAGGCCGGAAGATTATGAAAGATTCAACAATTTGCAACTGGAGATTCGCCGGATATATAACAATCCGCAGGAATTCGCCTTTCTTAAGGAAATAAAAGAATCCGGTCAGGTCGGCAATACGAGGCTGGCCCGACAATTGGATAAATTATACTATGCCTATCTGAAGAACCAGATAGAGCCGGAGCTGTTGCAGAAACTCGTTGATTCGGACGGTAAAATCCAGGAAAAGTACAACACTTTTCGCGGCACTATTGACGGCCAAGAAGTCACCATGAGTGACATTTATACAATCTTAACTACGGAGAAGAACTGCCGCAAGAGGGAGCTGGCCTGGAGGGCGAGCAAGCAGGTTGGAGATGCGATTGCCGATGACCTCATTCAATTAGTCAAACTGCGTAACGAGGCTGCTCGAAAGGTTGGTTTCGACAATTACCATACTCTTTCTATCGTTACGGGTGAGCAGAATATAAAGGAACTCGATCGCATCTTCGAAGAGCTTTGTGCATTAACCAACGAGCCCTTTGCCCGTTTGAAGAAAGAGCTGGACCGAATCCTGGCGGAAAGTTACGGCATTGCCCCCGGGGATTTAATGCCCTGGCATTATCACGACCCCTTCTTTCAAAGAACGCCTCTGGTTTATGACCTGGATTTGGACATCTATTACCAGGACCGGGACGTGAAGGAATTAGCGGATAAATATTACGCCGGTGTTGGCCTGCCCGTGGATGATATCCTGGCAAGAAGTGACTTGTATGACAGGGAAGGTAAATATCCACATGCATTCAGCTTTGAGGCGGACCGCGATGGAGATGTTCGTATTTTATGCAATCTTCAAAACACCGAACGCTGGATGGAGACCATATTACACGAGCTGGGCCATGCTATTTACAGTAAATACCATGACCGCAGGGAGCCCTGGCTGCTAAGGGAGCCGGCCCACAGCTTTACCACCGAGGCCATCGCGATGTTTTTCGGTCGATTAAGCCGCAATGCAAACTGGATGCAGCAAATGTTGGGTCTGCCGGATGAACAAAGAGCGAAGATTGAGAAAGTCAGTGAAAAGTATCTGCAATATCAACAGGTGCTCTTTGTGCGCTGGGCTGCCGTTATGTATAATTTCGAAAAGCAATTATATGCCAATCCCGAACAGGAACTTAATACGTTATGGTGGGACCTGGTTGAGAAATATCAATTCGTTAAGAGACCACCCGGCCCTGTCGATGCCGGTTGGGCGTCCAAACTTCATTTCACCACTGCGCCGTGTTATTATCACAACTATATGTTGGGCGAGCTGTTGGCGTCCCAACTGCATAATCACATTGTTCACAAAGTTCTAAAGCTTAAATCGGATGAAGGTGTCAGTTATGTCGGAGATAGAAGGGTCGGGGATTATCTGCGCAGGAAAGTTCTCCGGCCGGGAGCACTTTATCATTGGAACGAGATGATAACGCGGGCAACCGGAGAGCCGTTGACGCCGAAATACTTTGTGAATCAGTTTATAAAATGAGGGAGTTGTGACTTACTTAATTTCCATATTAATCTATTTGTTTGTCCTGACCGGTATCGGAATTTATAAATCCCGTCAGGTCAGGACCCATGCCGATTTCTCAGTGGCCGGCAGGACTCTTTCGCCCTGGATTCTGGTCTGTACGATGCTTGCCTGTTGGATAGGCACCGGTTCGATTGTAGGCAACGCCGGTAAGACCTACGAGACCGGACTCGCTGCCGTCATCCTGCCCATCGGCAGCGTCATCGGCATGATTCTCCTGACCCGTATTGCCGGAAAAGCCCGCAGCTACGAAGTATATTCGGTCCCTGAAATCATCGGAACGCGTTATGGTCAAGCGGCCCGTCTGTTGGCCGTGATTGCTCTTGTGATAGCATATATGGTGATTGTGAGCTATCAGTTCAATGCCGGCGGGATGGTGCTGGAAGTTATCCTGACAAACGCGGGCGGAAAGCCCCTTATAACCGCTCACTTTGCAACTATCATTGCGGCGATTTTCATCATTACCTATACCATCCTGGCGGGGCTTATGAGCCTTGCTTATACGGACATTGTCACCGGTATTGTTGTAACCGTGACTCTTATTATCGCCTTTCCGGTGCTATGGTTCAAGGCAGGCGGATGGAGCGGTATGGAAGCTTCCTTTGCGGCTATGGGAAAGCCCGAGCACATGAAGTTCTTGGGTGTTTACAGCAAGACTGAAATAATCAATTACTGTCTGCCGGTGTTTCTGCTTATTATGGGTGATGCCAACCAGTATCAGCGGTTCTTTGCGAGCAGGGATGCCAGGGGCGCAAAAACCGCTGTCACCTTCATGATATTAGCAGTACTGGTTATCGAAAGTCTGATTATTTTGGAGGCATGGATATGTTCGAGCATGATACCGAACGCCGAACATGGAAAGTATGTGCTTATCTACGCGGCCAAACAATTCATGCCGCTAATCCTGGGCACCTTTTTTATGATAACCGTCGTGGGCATTATTATTTCCACCGCCGATTCCTTTTTGCTGGTGCCCGCCACCTGCGTCATTCGAGATATATACCTGAACTATATCAATCCTAAAGCAAGTGAAAAGAGAGTCATTTTCCTCAGCAGAATTATGGTATTGGCATTCGGCATAATTGCCTGGCTGGTTTCTCTGGCATTTGCCGAATCCACAACGGTCTTTGAAAAAGCGCTCTATGCTTTCACCATTTATGGTTCAGCAATTACTCCGTGTCTGGTTGCCGCTTTGTTCTGGAAAGGCGCCACCAAGCAGGGCGCTATTGCCTCAATCGTTTCAGGAACGGCAATGGCGTTGGCCTGGGAAGAAATGGATTTTATAAAAGAGTCCCTGCCGGCTTATCTATCAGGCCTGGATGCAGTATTGCCGGCAATCACCCTGTCGGTGATTGCTCTGATTTTTGTAAGTCTGTTGACCAGGAAAAAACAGACCTCTGACGAGGACTAAGAAATGTTTCCAGCAAACGTCTATGTTGAAAGAAGAAACCGCTTAAAAGAGCAGATTCAGTCCGGATTGATTCTTTTCCTGGGCAATGAAGAAAGCCCAATGAATTATCCGGACAATCAGTATTCTTTTCGGCAGGACAGCTCATTTCTCTACTTTTTCGGACTCGATTTTCCATCTCTGGCTGCACTTATTAACGTTGACCAAAATGAAGAAATCATCTTTGGTGATGATTTGACGGTTGAAGATATTATCTGGACGGGGCCGCAGCCGGCTTTGAGTGAGCGGGGTCTGGAAGTAGGTATTAATAAAACCGCTCCTGTTGATAAATTAAAGGTTTTGTTGGAGAGAGCTGTTCAGCAGGGCGGAAAGATCCATTTTCTTCCCCAGTACAGGCCGGAAAATGTCTTGAAAATCGAAAGATTATTGGGAATACACCCGACAGTAATCCAGGATAATATCTCGGAAACTCTAATAAGAGCCGTAGTAGCGCAAAGGTCTTTAAAAAGCAGTGAAGAGATTGAACAAATTGAAGCGGCTCTTGACGTTTCTTATGAAATGCAGACGGCCGCAATGAAAATGTCGAAGCCCGGCATGCTTGAAATGGAAGTTGTTGGAGCGATCGAAGGAATTGCCATATCGAGTGGGTGTCGTCTTGCCTTTCCCACTATTTTCTCGATCCGCGGAGAGATACTTCATAACCACTACTACGGCAACGTAATGAGCGCGGGCGACATTGCCATAAATGACTCCGGTGCCGAAACCGGCCTCGGCTACGCCGGTGACATCACCCGGACCATCCCTGTTAGTGGGAAATTTTCACAAAGACAAAAGGAAATCTACACGATTGTCCTGAACGCGCAAGAGAAGTCGATTGAAGCTATAAAGCCCGGCGTTGAATTCAGAAACGTCCATCGTCTCGCCTGCGAGGTTCTCACATCCGGCTTAAAAGAAATTGGATTGATGAAAGGGGATATCGAGGAAGCTGTTCAATCAGGGGCACATACCTTGTTCTTCCAATGCGGATTAGGCCACATGTTAGGCTTGGATGTCCACGATATGGAAGGACTGGGAGAAGATTATGTCGGTTATACGGATACGATTAATCGGAATCCTGAGTTTGGATGGAGGTCTTTGAGACTTGGCAGGGCGCTTGAGGCAGGTTTTGTAATAACAGTGGAGCCGGGAGTTTATTTCATTCCCGAATTGATAGACCGGTGGATGGCTGAGAAAAAAAACTCGCAATATATAAACTATGATATGGTTAAGAAATATGAGGATTTTGGAGGTCTGCGAATAGAAGACGATGTTCTGGTGACAGAAAACGGACATCGTGTGTTGGGCAAAAAAATACCGAAAACCATAGATGAGGTTGAAGATATATCATCCCGTTAACCATATCCGGCCATTTTACTGAAGATGTACAGGCACTACGTAACGAAAATTATTATCACTATCAATCAATATTCATCAAGATATTACAAAGTGAATATATTTGGTGGCATATCAGCGCTTGTGCCGGCAGCGGTGACCTTCAGGTTAAAGACAACCAGCCCAAACGACGGAGACGCTGTTTCTGCTTCGCTCTCCGCAAGGTACTGAGAGCGATTTGTAACACCATGCATCAACGGTTCTGAGCAAGTGAGTACCTGCTATGAAATCCGCCCCAAGATGCGATCCAGAGAGTCCGACGTGTGGTAAATCAAGGCCTCCGGGTAGTGTGGATAGGGATGAAAATACTCAAAGGTGACGTATCCGCGATACCCTACCTTATCTAATTCCTCCATTACGGCGGGCCAATTGGTAGTGCCGTCCAGCAGCGGGCGGAACGTTTCCAGTGAATAATCAGTGCTCTTCTTCGAGAATTCCTTGAAGTGTGTATTCTTGATGCGTTTACCCATTAACGGCACCCAGTGCTCAGGATGCTGAAATATCGAGATATTTCCCGTGTCGAAATGAATGTTCACATATTCACTTTGGAACGAGTCGACAAAATCGTTCATTTCCATGGGAGTCATGAGGTAGCCGTTGAAGAAAATGTTCTCGATGTTCAGGGAGACCTTTAATTTTTCGGCCTGGCGGGCCAACTTTCCGACGGCTTCTTTGGCGCGACGGTCACAGACCATATTAGGTACCGGCTCATAATCGTCTCGCCAAGGGATATCAACCGCACCCGGCACCAGCAGCACGTTTTCCACCCCGAGGTCGTGAGCGGCGTTCGCGATTTTTCCGGCCAGTTCGATGCCTTTCGCGCGTTTATCCGGGTCGTTGCTCGTTAAAGGATAAGGCCAGAAAAGAAAGGAGCAAAGCCCGCTAATCCGGATACCGATTTTGTCGGCCAATCGTCGAATGTCGAGGTAGTCTTTCGTTCCTGACCTGGGCGAAAGGTCGGTCTCCAGGTCGTAGTTCAATTCGATGCCGTCAAATCCGGCGTCCTTGGCTAACTGAAGGCATTCCTTCAAATTCATTTGTTGGGGATAAGGAAACGCCCACTGGTTGATGGATTTCTTCATGTCATAGCGTTTGGGCGAACCCTTTCTCGGATCGGGCTTGCGTTTCGTCTTCTGTGCCTGAGTTGGGCTCCAAAACGCCGCCGCGCTCGTAGAAGCCAACACTGCTTTGAGTGCATTGCGACGAGTCAGACAATTGTGTCCCGGCGGCAAGACGCTGGCTTGCGAATTTTTTGTTTGGTAGCCTTTTGGTAAATGTTTCGAAGAGATAGAATCTTTCATGACGCAAATGATATCAGGTTTTGAATGTCTTATCTGGCATTCCCATTTAGGGCCACTCAGCTACGCTGCTGAGTCTTGTGTCCAATAAAATATCAAGTCTCTCCTGAGAATGCAAGCGTTCAGTCCGCTTTTTCGGTAGTTTATCGTGCAAAAAACCTCAGAAATACGAATTTGGCGACTGATTACAAATTTCAAGACGTATCTCCACTGTACTCAGGAGAGTACGAAGGTTTATTAGAAGATTTCCTGTGGTGTTCATGGTAACAAGATAGTAAAATTAGTGACATGAAGCAAGCTCACGTAAGTCCTTCAGTGACAAGTAAATTGGAGTTTTTTGGGGAGACAACTATGCGAACCAAATTGATATCCCTGCTTTCTCTCGTGCTGCTGCCGGCGATAGTCACGAGAGGCGTGATCGCCAGTGAGCCCAGCCGGGCCGCCTCGAGACCTTACGGGGTACTTGTGGTAATCGGTGACCAATGGGACGACCCAGGCAGTTACAACATCGATGAACAGACAAGCTCTGGCGGTCGAACACGCAAGTCGAACGAAGACTTCCGTGACGTAATCACCATGCTCAAGATATGGGGTATTCCTTTCGATATTCTTCGTCTTGACCAGCAGCGGCTTCAGATCAACCGGTTCCTGAACGGCATCGCGGAGCCGAATTACGGTTGCCTTATATGGATGGCTGATCCGGAAAAGCTGGAAGGATTCTCCGCCAACTATGAAACCGTGCGCCGCGCCGTGAAAGAATATGGAATGAGCTTTATAGCCCTGTTTGACAATATCGCAACTCCCGAACTATCCGACCTCCTGGGCGTTGACTATCAGGGCGTTTCAGACCGACCGCCCAAGAGCGCAAACGCCGCATTGACGATATCCGGGGAGCATTTCATCACTGCCGGTGCAGTCGGAACGGTTGTGCAGGCCGAGGAGCAGTCCGAGCTGCGGGTTGTCCGCTGCACGGCGCGACCTGCCACAGTCGTGCTCGGTAAAATAGGGGAATACCCACAACTGGTGGTGCGGGACATAAGTGACGAAACGAAGGCTGTCTGGATCGGTGGCGGCCGCAACTGGTTTGGCAAGTTTCCGGTGATGAGGCAGCTTTTCAGAAGAGCGCTTGTCTACTGCATTGGGTATGGTCTGTTCAACGATAACTTCGAGAATGCTTTCATCTTCGTTATGGACGACATTGGAGCCTCGGAACATGCCTATAGCCTGAGGTGGCACTATCCCACGCCGAGCAAAGAGGACATCATCAAGTACCTGGTTGAGCCACTGGAGGAGTACGGTTTCGTGATGGTTCAGAACGTCACGCCCGGCTATGCCAACCCGGTGACGCGCATGGTCGAAACCCCCTGGACTATTGATAAGTTCACTGATCCGTTTGGCAATGTGCAGGACTACGGTTCCACCAAGGAAGGACTTGACGAAGGTCTGCGGCGCGGTGTGTTCGAGATTCAAGCTCATCGGGTGTGGACGCACATGACCTGGGACCTGGATTCACCGCCCGGGCCGTGGTGGGATGCGTCTATCGCTGGAGAGAGGGCACACTCAGACTGGTATCAGGAAACCTATGACGAGCGCCGCGACAGACCCGTACCCTCGAACGATATGCTTTTCCTCTACAAGGTCGGGCTCAATGCGATCGAGAGACAGTTCGGCGTGACTCCGCTTGCAGTCACTATCCGCCCCGGCACAAGCCTCGAGCACGATAACGGGCGTCTGGCGGCGATCGCCGGCTACGGCGTCGGTCGATGGCACTATGTCGGAACCGACTACACTATCCAATTCAGTATACCTCAGATGTGCCCGGAACAATTCTCTTGTCACGATTTAGATTTGGTCGAACGGACAGACTCAGAAATCACCAGCCTTATAAAGAACCTCCAGCAGGTACCAACGGCGACCTTGCTTGCGGCGAAGGTAGTCGGAGAACGGCGCATCGACCTGAGAACCAGGGACTGGATCGAGGCCAAGAAAGACAAGCGATGGATAGGCTTTAACGAGTACTGCGCCTACCTCCATAGTCGGGTCGAAATCGTTCCGGCCAATGGGTTTCACGTGCGGTTCGATTACGATCCTCACTACTGCCGCCATTTTGCCAGGAATGCTTCCAGGTGGACGTTAGAGCTCTCCGACCGCTACCTGAAGAAGCTCGGCATGAAGGTCTCTCTTTCCATCGACGGCAAAACGGAATTGCAGTCTCTCTCTGAACGGCAGACCATCACGATTCCGCCGGGCGTAGGGACTCGGAGCGCGCACCTTCGACCAGAGTAGATTCCTCCTCCCAAATATAGCACGACCATTGGCAAGTTGAAGGGCGGGTCAGTGCAATCTGTGTTTGTTTCGGATGCTGTTTGGAGAAATGAATTTGAAAGTATCCGGCAAGTGTATTAGAATCAATCGTTAGGTGCTGTGTAGTGAATAGTTCCAGTGTAAAACGTCGGTAATCATGTTGAATCCATCGTCCATCATAATAATAGCATCGTCTCTGCTTTTTGCTTTAAGCGGTTGTGACGATTTGAACGGCAATCGAACTTGTGTGAGAGAGCTGTCAAATCCTGAGATTTCCGCCGAGAATCCTTCTACCCAAGGTGCACTTGTTGATGTCTTAAATGGTGTTCCTCTGAAAGGAGTCCCGTGGACTGTAGCCGACCTGGTGATAAGAAATGCCAAGGTTGTTACTATAGACAAAGACAATCCTCGTGCCCAGGCGATAGCTTTCAAGGGTGAGACAATTATTGCTGTCACCTCGAATAATGCCATCGAGAAATATATCAAAAAAGGCCTTACCGAAATAATTGATGCACAAGGCAGACTTGTGGTTCCCGGTTTCAATGATGCGCATATTCATTTCAACTTCGTTGATCCCGACTATATTGACCTTCGTTACATTACAGACCCAAGTATAATTACCAGGAAGGTCAAAGAGGCGGTTGCTAAAGCCGAGCCAGGCGAATTGATCCGCGGCGGCCATTGGGAGCACGAAATGTTCTACAATAGGCAGTGGCCTACTAAAGAGCTTATTGACCCGGTGGCGCCGAATAATCCGGTGGTATTGTCCCGTGCCGATGGACATTCGGTTCTGGTCAACAGTTATGTCATCAGAAATTCGGGAATTACTAAAGAAACTCCGGACCCTTTTGGTGGTGAGATACAACGCGATCCGGTTACCGCAGAGCCCACCGGTATCTTTAAGGAAAAGGCCAAAGCGTTGTTGAAATATGGAGAGATATCCGTTCGTCGAACTCCCAAAGAGCAACAAAAGCGACGTATGCGTGGATGGCAGGCTGCGTTTGAACTGGCCAGGAAAAATGGTGTCACATCGATACAATTGCCTCCGGGAGGCGACTTTGATTTATATCAAAAGTTCATGGATATGGGTAAACTTACGTTGCGGATATATATCGGTGGGTCTTTGACAGCCAACAAACAAAGGCTAAGCCGCTACGCCGAACTGCAAAAGAAATATCCCAGGGACGGTAACTGGATACGATTTGGCTATCTCAAGGGATATATCGACGGAACGCTCGGTTCGGGTACAGCCCTATTCTTTGAGCCTTACGTCGATTCTCCCGAAAAGACCGGTCTGCCTCAGATGTCGTATCAAGAGCTGGAGAAGCTGGTAGTGGCCGCTGACAAGGCGGGATTCCAGATAGGTATTCATGCCATTGGCGATAAGGCCAACCATTGGGTTCTCAATGCCTGTGAAGAAGCACAACGGCTCAACGGCAAACGGGACAGCCGTCATCGTATCGAACATGCCCAGGTACTTCACAATGACGACATTCCTCGGTTCGCCGCGCAGGGGGTAATCGCATCAATGCAGCCTACGCATTGTATAACTGATAAGCGTTTTGCCGAAAAACGAATCGGTATAAAACGTTGCAAAGGGGCCTATGCCTGGCGGCGGCTGTTGGATGCAAGAGCAGGGGTAGCTTTTGGTACTGATTATCCCGTCGAGCCAATCAATCCACTGGAAGGTTTGTATGCTGCGGTCACCCGAAAGGACAGAGCCGGCGAACCCGGTGACGGATGGTTCCCGGATCAAAAACTAAGTATGGAGGAAGCCATCGAGTTATACACCCTTGGCTCAGCATATGCGGAATTCATGGAAGATCGCAAAGGTATGATCAAAGAAGGTTATCTGGGCGATGTAGTGATATTCAATAACGACCTGATGACCGTACCGTATGACCAGATTATGTCTGCAAAAGTGGACTATACAATTGTAGGCGGAAAGGTTGCGTACAAACGACAAGAGGTGAATTGATGTACAAACGCCGCCAATCATCACCCCGAAAATGCCTATTAAGAGAGACAGTTGATTAGTCGCCATAGGGAGTTGTTTTGTAGTTTTCGATACAGTTTGGCTTGCTCGACCATTTTGTGCTATACGTCCAGGAGCGTGAAAGGTTTTCGCTGCCGATGTATTCTGCTACAAAATCATACCTCAATTCCTTACTTTTCAGAGCCGGCTATTGTCATAGTATTTTAAAAAAAGAGTTGAACCACATAAAAAATTCTTGTATTATCCTTAATTACGAATCAGGCTTATTTGTCCGTAAGAAGCGGTCTCGTATATATTTTATAACATGTAATCTCGGATACATAAATGAAAAAGTTTTTTTCAGTTCTGCTTGTTCTTTTAATAGTTGCGTTGATCGGCTGGCAAGCATACACACGAATCACCGCCTCTGCCGCTAAGACAAGCCCCGGTCGTTTGGCTGTTGCGGTGGCTATCGAGACCAAACCGATTCGCAAAGATGTAATCAGGGATATTGGAATATTTACCGGCTCTCTACTACCGAAGTCACAGTTTATTATCGCTCCAAAGGTGGCCGGCTGGCTCAAAAAACTCTTAGTCAATATCGGTGATACGGTTCAGCAAAATAAGGTGATCGCAATCCTGGATGACGAAGAATGTACCCAGCAGGTACAACAGGCCAGGGCCGAATTACAGGTCGCAAAAGCAAATGCCGAAAACTGTACCAGCGATCTCGACATCGCCAAACGTGAGTATGAAAGGGCAAAGGCGCTTCGTGAAAAACAGATTGCCTCCGCTTCCGAGCTGGATGAATCCGAGGCCGCATTTAACGCCTGCCAGACGAGACTCAAAGTCTCACTCGCTCAGGTGGCTCAAATGGAATCTGCTCTAAAAACTGCTGATGTTCGACTTTCCTATACCAAGGTTCAGGCGTTCTGGGAAGACGGTGATGAGCCAAGAGTTATCGGTGAAAAATTTGTGGACGAGGGAGCGCTGCTGCAGGTGAATGAGCCTATTGTTTCCATCCTCGAAAACAATCCATTGACCGCAGTGGTTTACGTTATTGAAAGGGACTATCAAAAAGTCAAGGTAGGTCAGCAGTCTGTTGTCACTACCGATGCCTATCCCGATAAAACTTTTACCGGCAGTGTTGTCCGCATAGCACCGCTGCTCAAAGAAAGCTCCCGTCAGGCCAGAGTGGAAATAGAAGTCCCGAATCCTGATCAGCTGCTCAAGCCGGGAATGTTTGTAAGGGCAAAAATTGAGTTCGCCAGGCATGATAACGCCACATTGGTACCGTTCGCCGCTCTGGTCAGAAGAGAGGGTAAAGAAGGGATTTTTATTGCCGACACGAGCGCTCTCAAGGCTCGTTTTGTTCCCGTAACAACAGGCATCATAAACGGCGAATTAGCTGAGGTTACAGAACCAGAAATTTCAGGTTTGGTGGTCACTATGGGTAATCATCTTCTCGAGGATGGCTCAGATATTATGCTGCCCGAGAAGAAGCTCTCGGAAGAAATTCCTCAAAACAGGGGCACCAAATCTAATAAGGCATCCGTCAATACCGGCTCAGGAGATTCGCGATGAGAATCTCACGTTTTGCTGTCCACCGCCCGATATTCACGATTATGTTGGTTTTGATTGTAGTCCTCCTTGGCACTATCTCGCTGTTAAGGCTTCCTATCGACCTTATGCCGGATATTTCATACCCGACTCTCAGCATTTCCTGTGCTTACGAAAACGCCGGCCCTGAGGAAATCGAGGAGCTTATCACGCGTCCAATCGAAGAAGCCATGAGTGCTGTGCCTGGAGTGGATGAGGTAACCTCCGTTTCCGTTGAAGGCCAGGGCACCGTTCGGGTAACTTTCAGTTGGGGAACTGATCTTGACGCCGCAGCGAATGATATCCGTGACCGTTTGGATCGGATTATCGATCATCTACCAGATGATTCCGACCGACCCACACTTCGAAAATTTGACCTTGCAAGCTTCCCAATCTTAATTCTTGGTGCTTATAGTAACCTCGATCCCGTCCAGACCCGTCAGATTATTGAAGACCAGGTAAAATATCGCCTCGAGCGCGTGCCCGGTGTGGCTGCGGTGGACATATGGGGAGGCCTGGAGCGTGAGATTCATGTTAATCTCGACCCGGCCAAGATAAATGCTTTGGCCATACCGCTCAACGAGATTATGGGGCATATACGCGAGGGGAACGTAAACGTTCCGGCGGGCACCATCGAAAGGGGAAATTTGGAGGTTACTATCAGAACGCCCGGCGAATATACCGACCTCACGCAGCTACAGGACACTGTAATAGCGATTCGGCAGGGTGTGCCCATTCAATTGAGGGAAATCGCTTCCGTAGAGGATTCCTGGCAGAAGATTACAAGGATTGTCCGAGTTAACGGCATGCCGGGAATGCGGCTCTCGGTCAATAAACAGTCAGGAAAGAATACCGTTGAGGTTGCGCGTGGTGCACTTGAGGAACTTGAACGCATCAACCATGATATACCGCAAATTAATATAACCTCTATTCTTGACACTTCCGATTATATCAAACGTTCCATCAAAAATGTGGGCTCTTCCGCAATTTATGGAGGAATCCTGGCTGTATTGATTCTGCTTTTATTTCTTCGCAACCTTCGAAGCACCATAGTTATTGCGACCGCGATTCCGGTCTCAATCATAGCAACTTTTGCCTTGTTATATTTCGGTAATCTTACTCTCAATATCATGACACTTGGCGGATTGGCTCTTGGAATCGGCATGCTCGTTGATAATGCAATTGTCGTACTCGAAAACGTCTTTCGAATGCGGGAATCCGGCGACTTGTTGGAGCATGCCGCCGTCAATGGCACTGAAGAGGTCACAAATGCCATCATTGCAAGCACACTGACTACAATGGTTGTCTTTTTGCCGCTGGTCTTTATGAGAGGCATGTCCGGCGTGATGTTCAAACAGCTCTCAATCGTGGTCAGCTTCTCGCTTCTATGCTCCCTGGTAGTAGCGCTGACGGTGGTGCCGATGCTCTCTGCACGTATTCTTCCTGCTGCTTCAAAAGATGCAAAGCTTAGACAAACGTTTGGAAGCAGGATATTCGAGATTAGTGCGCGATTTCTCAAACGTCTGGAAGACAGCTATAAAAGGCTCCTCCACCTTGCTTTAGATAACCGTGCCTTTGTTGTGGTTGTTGCGGTTTTAGTTTTGGTTGCAAGTCTGATGCTTATTCCATACGTGGGTGTAGAGTTGATGCCCAGTACGGATGAAGGTGAGGTCCGAGTCGATGGCGAAATGCAGGTCGGCACTCGTCTGGATTTGATGGACGAGAAATTTTTATTCATCGAGGAAATCGTTAACGGCGCCGTACCTGAAATTCAAAACGTGGTTACAAGTGTGGGGGGCTCCCGATGGCGTGGAAGGGGGGGGCATACAGGCAGTATTCGCATTTCACTGAAACCTCAGTCTCAGCGGTCGAGGTCGAGTGAGCAGATTGCTGTCGAGCTGCGCCGCAAATTAAGCAACATACCGGGAATGATTATTCGATGCCGCGCCGGGCAGGGATTATTTATATTCCGTTTAGGCACCTCGGGAACTGACAAGATTCAGGTAGAAGTCCGTGGGCACGACCTGCAGATGGCAGACGTGTTGGCCGCACAGGTCAAAGATATTGTGGAATCTGTGGAAGGGATAACCGATGCCCGAATCAGCCGTGAATTAGGCAGTCCTGAAGAGCTGATTTTCATAGACCGCCAGAAAGCCGCCGATATGAATCTGACCGTTTCAAAAATCGCAAATGCCCTTCAAACTATAATCTCTGGAACAAGGGCCGGATACTATCGCCAGGCTGGGGACGAATATACGATTCTTGTTAAGCTCAGAGAGGCTGAGAAAATGGACTTGAGAGATATTCTTGACCTTACCCTTGTCAACTCCAACGGTGAGCCGGTTGTCCTTAGAAATGTCGTAAATGTAGCTCCTCAAAGTGGTCCTGTAGTAATTGAACGAAAGGACCAGGAACGCATCGTTAGCATTTCGGCTGACATTAGCGGAAGGGACATGGGCTCAGTTGTCTCGGACATACGTGGACTACTGCGAGGCATCCCTGTACCGGCAGATTTTACTATCGCCTTCGGTGGTGATTATGAAGAGCAGCAGAAGTCATTTCGCGAACTCTTGTTCAGCTGCGTTCTGGCACTGGTGCTGGTTTATATGGTGATGGCCTGCCAATATGAGTCTTTACGTGACCCTTTCGTTGTGATGTTTTCGGTGCCGCTGGCCGCGATAGGAGTTATTCTAATGCTTTTCCTCACGGGTACAACTTTTAACGTTCAGTCTTTCATCGGATGTATTATGCTGGGAGGAATTGTAGTCAACAATGCGATTCTTCTTGTTGACCACACCAACCTGCTGCGTCGCAAAGCCTCTATGCCGATTCGAGACGCTATAGAAGAAGCAGGCCGAAGACGCCTCAGGCCGATTCTTATGACTGCAATGACAACTATTACTGCCCTGATACCTTTGGCCCTTGGCCTCGGTGAAGGAGGCGAAGCTCAGGCTCCCATGGCAAGAGCCGTCATCGGAGGTTTGCTAAGCTCAACATTGATTACACTCGTATTTGTTCCTGTTGTCTATTCTATTTTTGAACGCCGCAGCTTTGGCGGAACATCCGGCGGTGAAAGTGATATGGAAAATATTTCAGATTAACGGCGATTGAAAAAGTGTTTGTTAAAAATTCAACCACCATATTTTGCGGCATGATATTGGTTGTTAAAACCGTTTTGCTGTCCTCATGCTTATCACTCAACCCCGAACCCTACTCCGATCATGACATGCCCAACACTGAGGATGATTTACCAAAGAATCAACAAAAGCTTCCAATGAATAAACCTATCGATGCGAACGATACTACTATAACCAAAGGTCCTCTCGAAATAGGTATCCAGAAGGCGATTCTTCTTGCTATGGAAAACAACCGGTCGCTTGTTGTTGAAAGAATGAATCCTGAAATAAGCCGTACGTTCGAAGAGGAGGAGCTCGCCATCTTTGATCCGCTCCTTGGCGCAGAAGTATCCAACAGAAGAACTGTTGCCGATAGACTGTCTCGAGCAGGAACCAGTACCGAAAGTCAAACTGTCGATTCCGTTACAGGCTTGATTTCAGTGAGTAAACTTTTCCCTACCGGCACATCCGTCGGACTCCAGGGCAGTACAAGTTATACTGATTCATCTCTATACAGTGATACGTTTACCTCCAATCGTCTCGGATTTACGGTTACTCAGGCGCTTCTCCAGGGAATGGATATCTGCGCCAATCTGGCACGCATACATCAGGCCAGAATCGAGTCGCTTATATCAGAGTATGAGCTGCGTGGTTTTATGGAGGTTCTTTTAGAAGAGGTCGAATCCAAGTTTTGGGACTATGCCCTCGCTCAAAGGCAAATTGAAATCTATACCAACTCGCTCAATCTCGCCGAAAAGCAAATGGACGAGGTTCAGGAACGAATCAATATTGGACAACTCGCCGAGACCGAGCTGGCTGCTGCGCAGGCCGAGGTCGCACTCAGGCGGGAAAACCTTATAAATGCACGAAGTGACCTTGCCAAGGAACGCTTGAATCTACTACGCCTTCTGAACCCTTCGCAGAATATTAATTGGAACAGGGACATCATTCTTGAATACCAGACTTCGCTGCCCAGCGTCGAACTTGATGATGTCGAACAGCACGTCCAGGTTGCGCTAAAAATGCGTCCGGAACTAAATCAGGCCCGGCTACAGATGCAACAAGGTGATCTGGAAGTGATAAAAACCAAAAACGGGCTGCTTCCTAAGATGGATTTCTTTATTGCTTTTGGCAAGACAGGCTATGCGGACACTTTCAACAGGTCCACAAATAACATATTCGGTGATAGTTACGATGTTACCGGCGGTCTTATATTCGAGTATCCTCCGATAAATCAAAGCGCTCGGGCCCGGTATAGTCGGGCTGTTATCAGCAGACGGCAGTTACTCGAAGCCCTAAAAAATCTCACCCAGCTTATACAGGTTGACGTTCGCTCCGCTTATATTGAAGCAACTCGCACCAGCGAACAAATTGCCGCAACGGCCGCCACCAGTAATTTCCAGGAGGAAAAACTCCGCACCGAAACCGAAAAGTTCCGGGTGGGCAAATCCACTTCTTTGCTCGTTGCCCAGGCCCAGCGGGACCTTCTTGCCAGTCAGATTGCTGAAATACAGGCTGTTGCTAATTATCTGAAGGCTCTGGTAGGTCTTTACAGACTGGAAGGCTCACTGTTACAACGACGGGGCATTTCGGCACCGGGCATAAAACCCATCAGTCCCGACAGTGAAAAATAATACGATTGTGATATAATTATCTCCGGGGCTATTGTAGGGACTTTTTTATCAGGAGCTATTTTGAGCGATTCCTTTCTTGCGGGATGATTATATTCTTTAAGCCCAAAGTAAGCCCTGGAGACAAATTTTCAATAATATCTCTCGATGTATTAGAAGAAGTGAAGGGCCTTTGTAGCGTTGTAGTGCGGGAGCAGTAATTGTGGATGATAATCGCCTGGCACCAATGCTGACAAAAAGACAAAACAATGAAGGGTGGCGACCTTTTAGCAAATGGTTGGCATGTCAGCTTTTCTAAGTTTTATGTGAATTCATATTTAATTTGTCTATCGTAAATATATAATGTTCTATGCTTTGTATAATCGAGCGAAGTGGTTCTGGTAGTTCGAGGAATTTAATATGTGGCGGAGAATTCTCTATTTCTTTCGCAAGCCGGCAGAGAACGACAACCTCCTGGCCGAGTTCGAAGACACTTTAATGCTCATAGTTGATCCTGAGCAGCTAACCAATAATTTGCTTAGCAAACTCAAGGAGCTGATAAGTGTGGAAAAGGCCTTTGTATATCTTGTAAATCAGAGTGAGTCGTCTCGAACTTTCTCTCTGGTGGATAAGGTTTCTGAAGGCGCATCCCGGTTGCCGGATCTCGCTATTAATAGCAAAATAGCACAATGGTTCCGTGCAAATCGTCAAATCTTATTTTTTGAGGGAGACAAAGAGGTGATAGACTATTTGAGTTCAGAACTTCAACCGTTTCTGGATTTGTCTGTTAATCTGGCTTTCCCTCTTATTTCGATGGATAGATTAATTGGCATAGTGTTTCTGCATATAAGTCAGGAGCCGCTGAATAAGATTCAGAATGCAAATTTGCAAGTGCTCGGCAAACAGGCTGGTTTAGCGTTTGAAAATGCACTTCTTTTCAAGGAGCGCTTACGCCAGAATGAACGAATGTTCCGCGCCGAGCAATTAGCCACAATGGGCCAGTTTGCTGCGGGGATCGCACACGAGCTTCGAAATCCCCTGACGGCGATTCGCAGCACGATACAGTACCTTGCGGGCGATTTTGCTGAAGACACGGACCAAAGGAAACTCGCTAATGACATATTGGATGAAGTCGACAGGCTCAATAATATTGTGGGTAATCTACTTTCGCTTGCCCAGCCTGCTGAGAGTAACCCGGAAGAGATAGATATTCCTCAAGAAATCGAACACTGCCTGAATTTCATTAAGGCTAAAGCTAAGAGTCAGAATGTCAAGTTACAAACAGATTTCGAGAACAACCTTCCCAAGCTTACCTTCGATGCAGCCGAGTTACGTCAACTGCTTTTGAATGTCGTGATGAATGCGCTGCAAGCTATGCCCAAAGGTGGAACACTCTCAATCAAAACTAATCAGTTGACGGAAGGAGGTCCTGGCTATACCTCAGGCTTCAACAGGCTGTTGATACAGGTTGAAGATGAAGGAGCCGGAATAGCCTCTAACCTGCATGACAAGGTTTTTGAGCCTTTTTTCACGACAAAAGCTGGCGGGACAGGTCTCGGACTGGCCATTTGCAATAGTATTGTCAAACGATATAATGGAGAAATCTGGGTAAAGAAGGCTAAAAGTGGCGGTACAGAAGTCAATATAGCATTGCCTGTAAGCTAAACACGGCTGTCTGGAGTCAAGTCACATGAAGAAATCCAAAGTGCTTATTATTGATGATGAGGCTGGCATATCTTCCATATTGTCCGCACTATTAACGAAGAACGGTTACGAAGTGGAGGTTGCCAATTCCGGTGAGTCGGGGCTTGACGCATATGCTCAATTTATGCCGGCCGTTATTCTGTTAGACCTTAAAATGCCGGGAATCGATGGCATAAAGGTAATGGAAATACTTAATAAACAGCTCGACACCGACTGCAAAATTATAATAATGACCGCACACGGGGAGGTTCGTTCTGCAGTTGAAGCAATGAAGAAGGGAGCTTTCGATTATCTCGAGAAGCCTTTTGATAACGACGAGCTTCTGGCCATAATTTCTCGAGCGGTAGAGATGGTAACACTCAAACGGAGGGTCAAGCAGCTGGAAGACCAGCTGGAAGAGACCTACCGGTTTGAAAATATTGTGGGCGTCTCGGACAAGATGAAGTCAACGTTCGCTCTCATGCGCAAATTTGCTGCCACTGATGGTACGGTATTAGTCTACGGCCAGAGCGGTACAGGCAAAGAATTAATAGTGCGGGCAATTCATCAGGCCAGTAAACGCAAATCCGGGCCATTTGTTGTAGTCAACTGTGGCGCCATGCCCCCGAATCTTATCGAGAGTGAGTTTTTTGGTCACGAGGCGGGTTCATTTACCGATGCCAAAGAGCTTAGGGTAGGCAAATTTGAATCTGCTAACGGCGGAACTTTGTTTCTTGACGAAATCGGAGAACTTACTCTTGAAGCACAAGTGAAGTTTTTGAGGGTCATCGAGGAAGGGACTTTTTCCCGTGTGGGTAGCAACATGCCCATTGCGGTCGATGTCCGTGTAATGGCAGCAACGAATCGAGACTTGGCAACTATGGTTGAGGAAGGAAAATTCAGAGAGGACCTTTACTGGCGATTGAACGTTCTGAGCTTGAATGTTTGTGCACTGCGTCAGCGCAAAGAAGATATTCCAATACTGGTGGATTACTTCCTTGAGAGGTATGCCACACCGCTGGGAATAGAACAGGCTGCCGTTTCTGATAAAGCGATGGAATTATTGATGGCTTATGATTGGCCGGGCAACGTAAGAGAACTGCAGAATTGCATTTATAGCGCGATGACGATCGCGAGCGGCCCGACCATTGAACCTGCTGACTTGCCAAGGCGAATTTACCTTGATTCGGAGCCGTCAGAAGTGACCAGTGTTATATCAGGGCGAATATCACTCGCCGAGACTGCCGCTCAGGCCACAGCGAAAGCCGAGCAGGAAGCGATTAACAAGGCCCTTTTGGAGACCGGGGGCAATCGTGAAAAGGCCGCTGATTTGCTTGGCATCGGCAGGAAAACTCTTTATCGCAAGTTGAGACAATACGGAACAGAATAATTCACTTGTTTGATATTAGTGTGTCATTGGTGACCCAAGTGTGTCATTCATGACCCAATTGTGTCATTCGTGACCCACTGGATACCGCAACGGCAGCATCTCTTAAAAGCATTTTTGGCCTCTATCTCTTTTCAAAACAACGACTTGCGAAAGTTACACAGGATTATGCCTTCTTTGGCATGCTTTTTGCGAAAGTAAAACCATGAAATCAGCAAAGAGAATCAGGCGGCAAAAAAGTGAATTGGCTAAAGGATTTGTTGAAAGCCTATAGTCTTCATGGGCTTGAAACTGAGCAGAAGATAAAAAGAAATAGATCGCTAATATGCAAAAGGCGAAAAAGCACAAAGCTATCATGAAACAGTGGAGAAGTTAAGTAGTTAAATTCAATCTCATCAAATTCTGAAAGGGCGGTATTATGAAGAAATGGATTGCCATAGCTGTCATATTGATGTGCTGTCTTGTGTATGCAATTGTTAAACTTAGCATGTCAGAAAACCAAAATGTGAATGATACCACAGAAGAGAAGCAAATTACAAAACAAATAAATGCTGACAACACTGATAAGGCAACACCCGAAGAAGGCTCCGGTTCCGCTGTTCCTGCTGTTCAGGTCGAAGCCGTTACAAAAGTCTTAAGCGAATTTCTAAGTGCCATCAAGAGTGAAGATTATGAGCAGGCATGGAAGCTTACGTCGGAATTCTTCAAAAGTAAGCTAAGCTTTGAGGAATTCAAGAAGGTTGAGCCTGAAACGGTGAACCTCACCATACATCCGGAGTCTGCCATTAACATTGAGGGTCGTGTGGGATTACTTGTTACGCTCCCGTCTGAGGAACAAGGCATGTATTTTCTTTTCAATCAAGAAGATGGGCAGTGGAAATTAGATGGTATGAAGCAATCTGCCCAGAACGTGGATACCCCGAAAGAATGATTCTCATAAGGTAAGTATTTGTCGTCAGAGCGTCTTAATGTTCATTATGTCAACGATTCGACCGTGTAAGAGGAATCCGACATGATTTGGAAAATTGCTAAAAAGGAGTTCTTGCTGAATCTGATGACGTTCAAGTTTGCCGTCGGAACATTGCTCTGCATCGTCTTAGTGGCGGTATTCGTTCCCATCCTTGCAGATGACTATCAGCAGAAGTTGGCTGTCCGGACAAATGAACTGTTAGGCATAA
>Ga0307378_10002561_pt1 | contig 27583 bp, 32 predicted proteins | sample UN1MG_FD_202238 | JGI IMG/M metagenome (GOLD analysis project Ga0307378, IMG submission 202238) | Soil microbial communities from Risofladan, Vaasa, Finland - UN-1 | ecosystem: Environmental > Terrestrial > Soil > Coastal area > Acid sulfate soil | place: Finland: Risofladan, Vaasa | collected... | reverse complement strand
TCGGAACTTGTAAAGGCGATGGAAGATAAGTTTGGTGTCAGCGCTGCGGCGCCTGTGGCGGTTGCGGCAGCTCCGGCAGCCGGCGGCGACGGTGCGGCGGCGGAAGAGCAGACGGAGTTTACCGTCGTTTTGAAGAGTTTTGCAGATGGGAAGAAGATTCCCGTAATCAAAGAAGTCCGGGCCATTACCAGTCTTGGGCTCAAGGAAGCGAAAGAGCTTGTCGAAGCTGGTGGCAAAGCAGTGAAAGAAGCCATCAGTAAAGAAGAGGCTCAGAAAATCAAAGAGCAGCTGGAGACAGCTGGCGCCACGGTTGAGGTTACATAATCGTAGCTTTTTACCACATCCTCAAAAACTCATCTGCCATGCCATCGGGGAGGCTCTGTCTGCCGGTGGTGTGGTATTTTAGATTCTTAAGAGATAGGGGGAAGCATGGTTCCTGAAATGATTAAAAGGATCTATATAGGTCAGGGCTCGGAAGAAGCGATGGAGATGCCTAGTCTGATCGCTATACAGCTCTTGTCGTTCGAGCGTTTCCTGCAGCGGGAACAGCTGGTAGATGGAAAGTCATTGCAGCGGCAGGGCCTGGAAGATGTGTTTCAGGCAATTTTCCCGATAGAGAGCCCCAACGGGGACATGGTTCTCGAATACAGTGGATACACGCTCGATGAGGAGGCCGTTGTATTCGGAGAGCAGGAATGCAAGACCAAGGGCTTGACCTACGCGATCCCGATAAAAGCCAAGATTAATCTGATCTTTCTCAACACAGGGGAAATCCGGCAGAAGGAGATCTACATGGGGGATATCCCCCTGATGACCCCTCGAGGGACCTTTATCATCAACGGCGCAGAACGTGTTGTGGTGAGCCAGATCCATCGGTCTCCAGGTGTGATCTTCAGTCACGACAAAGGGGCCTTCTCCTCGCGCATCATACCCTATCGCGGCTCCTGGCTGGAGTTCGAGATCGATCAGAAGAAAGAGCTTATCCATGCCAAGATCGACAGGAAAAAGAAAATCCTGGCTACCGTGTTTCTTCGGGCCTTGGGATTCGACACCAGGGAGAAGATAATTGACCTTTTCTACCGGACCAAGGAAGTGACCCTCTCGGAAAGCAGGCAGGACAAAGAGCAGGTCCTTGGAATGGTATTTGCCCGGGCAGTGTACAAAGAGGAGGGAGGGGAGACGAAGAAGCTGTACCGTGCGGGCGATAAAATCCATCCCCACGATGTGGAGGAGCTGATTCACTCGGGAATCACAAAGATTGAAGTGATCGATTTCCAGAATGAAAAATCTCTTCACTCTCCGATCATTCTCAACTGTTTCGAGCGGGAAGAGGTCATCTCCTCCAGGGACAATCCTGAGAAGGACGAACCCACAAAAGAGGAAGCGATCAGCCGGGTCTACGGCGTGCTCAAACCGGGGGAGCCGATTACTCTGGAGAGTGCGGAGAAGGATCTGCAGAGTATGTTCTTTACTCCGCGACGCTACGATCTTGGCCGGGTAGGTCGGTACAAGCTGAACAAGAAGTTCGATTACGAGCAACCCTACAAGACCCACACCCTGATCCCCGAGGACATCATCAACACGGCGATTTTTCTGATCCAGGTTTATATCGGGGAACGGAACGTGGATGATATCGACCATCTGGGCAACCGTAGAATCCGGTCGGCGGGAGAATTGCTCACCAATCATCTGAAAGTCGCCTTTACCCGCATGGAGCGTATCGCCAAAGAGCGGATGTCTCTCAAGGAAGCCGATACGATCCGTCCGCAGGACCTGATCTCCATTAAACCAATCGTGGCTGCGGTCAAGGAGTTTTTCGGATCCAGCCAGCTTTCCCAGTTCATGGACCAGGTGAACCCTCTGGCCGAGCTGACCCACAAGCGCAGGCTGAACGCCCTGGGACCGGGGGGCCTTTCCAGGGACAGAGCCGGGTTCGAGGTGCGGGATGTTCACTACACCCACTACGGGCGAATGTGCCCCATAGAGACACCGGAAGGACCGAATATCGGTCTGATCGTATCCCTGGCAAATTACACTCGGGTGAACGAGTACGGTTTTCTTGAGACCCCATACCGTAAAGTCGTCGATGGGGTGGTGACCAGGGAGATCGAATACCTATCGGCTATCGACGAGGAAAAAAATTTCATCGCCCAGGCCACAAGTAAAATCGACGGTAAGGGGAAGTTTCAGGAGCAACTCATCCCGGCCCGTAAGGGGGGGGATTATACAACCCGGAAGGCCAAGGACATCCGCTATATGGATGTCTCACCCAAGCAGATCATTTCCGTCTCTACTTCTCTGATTCCCTTTCTGGAGCACGATGACGCCAACAGGGCCCTGATGGGTTCGAACATGCAGCGTCAGGCCGTGCCTCTGCTGCAGCCGGAGCCTCCCCGGGTTGGTACCGGGATGGAGCGAAAAACCGCCTTCGATTCGGGTGTGGTGGTGGCTGTAAAACGGGCTGGGAGGGTGGAGTATGTGACTTCCGAGCAGATTGCCATCAAGCCGGATAAGGGCAAGGCGGAGGAACTAGACGTCTACCCGCTGATCAAGTTTCAGAGGACCAACCAGGATACCTGCTTCAACCAGAAACCGATCGTAGCTCTCGGGCAGAAGGTCAAGGAGCGGGAGGTGATTGCCGACGGACCGGCCACCTACAACGGAGAGCTGGCCCTCGGGGTCAACGTTCTGGTGGCTTTCATGCCCTGGAACGGCTACAACTACGAAGACGCAATCCTGATTTCCGAAAAACTCGTTCGAGAAAACCGCTTCACCTCGATACACATCAAAGAGTTCTCGATCGAGGTCAGGGAGACCAAGCTGGGGCCGGAGAAGATCACCAGAGATATTCCCAATGCCAGCGACGACTCCATGGACCATTTGGACGAAGAGGGCATCATCCACATCGGCGCAGAGGTCAAGTCGGGATCCATCCTGGTGGGCAAGGTGACGCCGAAGAGCGAGACCGATTCGACCCCAGAGTTCAAGCTGTTGAACTCAATATTCGGCGAGAAGGCCAAGGATGTTCGTGACACCAGCCTGAGGGTGCCCCACGGCATCGAGGGGACTATCATTGATGTTCAGAGGCTGAAACGGTCCGAAGGAGACGAGCTCAATCCTGGAGTGGAGGAGGCGGTAAAAATCCTTATCGCCACCAAGCGAAAGCTTCAGGAGGGAGATAAGATGGCCGGCCGTCACGGGAACAAGGGTGTGATTGCCCGGGTTCTCCCGGAAGAGGACATGCCCTTCATGGAGGACGGAACACCTGTAGAGCTGGTACTCAATCCTTTGGGGGTACCATCGCGTATGAACCTCGGTCAAATCATGGAGACCGAGCTCGGCTGGGCAGGGGCGAAGTTGGGAGAATGGTATGCCACTCCCGTGTTCGAGTCCGCTTCCAACGAGATGATCGAGGAGAAGCTCAAAGCCGCCGGGTTGCCCGTCAACTCCAAGGTCGAACTGTTTGATGGCTTGACCGGCGAGCCTTTCGAGAATCCCGTTACTGTGGGCCATATCTACATGATGAAACTGCATCATCTGGTCGATGACAAGATGCACGCTCGGTCAACGGGCCCATATTCCCTGGTCACTCAGCAGCCCTTGGGAGGAAAGGCCCAATTCGGAGGTCAACGGCTCGGGGAGATGGAAGTGTGGGCTCTGGAGGCCTATGGAGCGGCCAACACTCTTCAGGAGTTGCTGACCATCAAGTCGGATGACATGTCGGGGCGGGCCAAGATTTACGAGAGCATTGTGAAAAATGAATCGTTCACCCAGGTCGGTATTCCGGAATCCTTCAACGTTTTAGTGCAAGAGCTGCGCGGTTTGGCCCTCGACGTATCGATCTACGACAACAAGGGCAAGCAAATCGCGCTGACAGAGAGGGATGAGGAACTGATCAACCGGCAGGGAAGCCGTTTCTAATAATATCACAATCTTCGATTGCAACTGATAAGGAAGATTGAAGGGGAGGGATAAATTCATGCGAGAAATGCAGAATTTCGATAGTATTATGATCAAACTGGCCTCTCCGGACCAGATTCGTGCCTGGTCGTACGGCGAGGTGAAGAAGCCGGAAACGATCAACTACAGAACGCTGCGGCCTGAAAAAGACGGGTTGTTCTGCGAACGGATCTTCGGAACGACCAAGGAGTGGGAGTGCTACTGCGGGAAGTTCAAGTCGATCCGTTACAAGGGTGTGATCTGTGACCGTTGTGGAGTCGAAGTAACCCATTTTCGGGTGCGCCGCGAGAGGATGGGCCACATCGAGCTGGCTTCGCCGGTATCTCACATCTGGTACTACCGCTCCGTTCCCTCCCGAATGGGGTTACTCCTTGACCTGGCGATCGTGGCGTTGCGCTCGATCCTGTACTACGAAAAGTATATCGTCATCGATCCTGGCGACACCGATCTGAAGAAGATGCAGCTGTTGTCCGAAGAGGAGTTCCTCGAGAGCCAGGAGCGATACGGTATGGCCTTCACCGCTGGAATCGGCGCCGAGGCGATCCGTACTCTGCTGGAGAATCTCGACCTGGACGCACTATCCGCCGAACTGCGGGTGAAGATGCAGGAGAAGGGTCGAAAGAGCGACAAGCGCCTTCTCAAGCGTATCGAGATCGTCGAGCAGTTCCGTGATTCCGGAAATCGTCCGGAGTGGATGATTCTGGATGTTATCCCGGTAATTCCACCGGAGCTTCGGCCGATGGTACAGCTGGACGGCGGGCGCTTCGCGACCTCGGATCTGAACGACCTGTATCGCCGGGTGATCAACCGGAACAACCGGCTGAAGCGCCTGCTGGCATTGAACGCTCCGGATATCATCATCCGCAACGAGAAGCGGATGCTCCAGGAGGCCGTCGATGCCCTTTTCGACAACTCCAAGAAAAAGCGGGTCGTGAAAGGCGCCGCCAACCGCCCGCTGAAATCGCTCTCGGACATGCTCAAAGGAAAACAGGGGCGCTTCCGCCAGAACCTGTTGGGCAAGCGGGTCGACTATTCAGGCCGTTCGGTGATCGTGGTGGGTCCGGAGCTCAAGCTGCATCAATGCGGACTTCCCACAAAAATGGCCCTCGAGCTGTTCAAACCCTTCATCATGCGCAAGCTGGTGGAGAAGGACGTGGTGTACAATATCAAGAAGGCCAAGACCCTTGTGGAGATGGGGACTCCCGAAGTTTGGGCCGTGCTCGAAGAGGTGGTAACGGAACACCCCGTGTTGTTGAACCGGGCTCCGACCCTGCATAGGCTCGGTATTCAGGCCTTCGAACCGGTGTTGGTGGAAGGCAAGGCGATCAAGCTGCATCCTCTGGTCTGCCACGCCTTCAATGCCGATTTCGACGGCGACCAAATGGCGGTTCATGTCCCCCTGACGCCGGCGGCCCAGATCGAGTGCTGGACCTTGATGCTGTCCTCGCGGAATCTGCTAAACCCGGCCAACGGCTATCCGATCGTCATTCCCACCCAGGACATGGTGCTGGGCATTAATTATCTGACCATGGAAAAAGCTGGCGCCAAGGGGGAGGGCAAGTACTTCAGCAGTACCGAGGAAGTCTTGATGGCCGTCGATGCTCGCTCGGTGGAATATCAGGCGCTCATCAAAGTAAAAAAGAACGGTGAGTACATTGAAACCACGGCGGGCAGAATCATCCTCAACGAGGAGTTGCCGCCGGAGATCGGATTTATTAATCAATCCTTGGGGGAGAAGGAACTCCGTACGCTGATCGCCTCCTGCTACAAGGAGCACGGCTCCGATGTTACGGTTAAGATGCTCGATGCGATCAAGGATCTGGGCTTTCGCTACGCCACTCGGTTCGGGGTGACCATTGGTATGGAAGATATCATCATTCCGGATACCAAGAAAGATCTAATTTCCAAGGCGAACGCTCAGGTAGAGGAAATCCAGAACCAGTACCTGCAGGGACACATCACAAATGAAGAGCGTTATAACCGCGTTGTCGAGGAGTGGAGCCAGACCAACGAGCACATCACCAACGAGTTGATGAACGAGCTGCGAAAGGATCGGGGCGGATTCAACCCGGTGCACATGATGGCTCACTCCGGTGCCCGGGGTTCCCGCAGCCAGATACGCCAACTCGGGGGGATGCGGGGTCTGATGGCCAAGCCTTCCGGTGAAATCATCGAGCTGCCCATTCGCAGTAACTTCAAAGAAGGACTGTCGGTGATTGAGTTTTTTATCTCCACCAACGGCGCCCGAAAGGGGTTGGCCGATACCGCTCTGAAAACCGCCGATGCGGGATATCTAACCCGTAGGCTGGTGGATATTGCCCAGGATGTTGTAATCAACGAGGAGGACTGTGGCACGATAAACGGCTTGGCGATGCGTCCGATCAAGGATGGTGAGGAGATCGTGGAGTCTCTGCGTGACAGGATTGTGGGCCGGTTCACCCTGGAGCGGGTTCGTCATCCGATTACAGGGGAAATCATCATCGATGTGAATCAGGAGATTATAGACGAGATCGCAGATCAGATCGAAGCCGCCGGAATCGAGCACGTGCGGATTCGTACGGTGCTGACCTGTGAAGCCAAGCACGGGGTATGTGTGAAATGCTACGGCCGTAACCTGGCGACCAATAAAACCGTCAATATCGGAGAAGCCGTGGGCATCATCGCAGCTCAATCTATTGGGCAGCCCGGCACCCAGCTTACCATGCGGACCTTTCACATCGGTGGAGCGGCCACAAAGATCAGCGAGGAGAACCGAATCTATCTGAGATATCCTGTCTTGGTCGAAAGTATCACAGGGAACACCGTGCTTTTGAAGGACGGAAACCTTCTGTTCACCCGCAAGGGGTATATCATGGTTCATAGGATCCTGCGAACCGTCGAGATGAAGAAAGGAGACCGGGTTCTGGTCGAGGACGGTCAGAAGGTGTTGAAAGGCGAGGTGGTTCTGCAGCGAAAGGGAGAAAAAATCACAGCGGAGGAGATCGCCTATGTGCATCGGGGCAAGGAGTCCTTGCTACTGATCGCCCAACCCCAGAGAGTCGACATTCGCAACGGCTCCGAGCTGATGGTCTCGCAGGGACAGATCGTCGCGGCGGAGGAGGCTCTTGCCTATTTTGATCCCTTTAGCGAGCCGATTATTGCTGAGTCAGAGGGAAAGGTGGTATTCGAAGATATCGTCCTCGGGACAACTCTTAAAGAGGAAATCAACGAAGACACGGGGAAAATCGAGAAGAAGATCACCGACTACACCGTAGAAACGCTTCAACCTAGAGTCGTTATTCAAGACGATAATGCAGAAGTCGCGGCGACCTACTATCTGCCCGGCAATGCCTATCTCAACGTTGCCGACGGCGAGAGTATAAACTCGGGGCGAGTTTTGGCAAAGCTTCCGCGGGAAAGCGTGAAGACCCGGGATATTACCGGAGGCCTGCCCAGAGTCGGTGAGCTGTTCGAGGCCCGAAAGCCGAAGAATCCGGCGGTGCTGGCCAAGGTCGGCGGGAGCGTCAACTTCCGGGGATTGCTCAAGGGCAAGCGGGTTATCGTTGTCGTAGATCTATATGGCAAGGAGTTAAAGCACCTCGTCCCGATGGGTAAGCACCTCCTGGTTCGTGATGGTGATATAGTCGAGGCGGGCGAGCTGTTGTGCGACGGCAACACGGATCCCCACGACATACTGTTGATCCTCGGGGAGCAGGCGTTGCAGAGCTATCTGGTGAACGAGATTCAAGAGGTCTATCGCTTACAGGGAGTGAACATAAACGACAAACACATCGGGGTGATCATTCGTCAGATGATGAAAAAGATCGAAATCATGCAGGTGGGGGACACAAACTTTATATTTGGACAGCAGATCGACAGGTATAGATTCAACGAGGAAAACAGAAAGGTCATTCGCGAGGGCGGCCAGCCCGCAATTGCCGGCCCGCTGTTGCTTGGAATTACCAAGGCCTCGCTGAACATCGATAGCTTTATCTCCGCGGCCTCCTTCCAGGAAACGACCCGGGTGTTGACCAATGCTTCCATCAAGGGAAGTCGTGATAACCTGCATGGGTTGAAGGAAAATGTAATCATTGGTCACCTCATCCCCGCTGGAACAGGAATTCGAGCCTACAAAGATATCAAGCTGCTCGACGAGAATATGGAAGACCTGGATGTGCAGGTGGATAGGATCATTGAAGAGAAGAAACGGGAGAAAGAGCTGGCCGCGATGCTGCAGGAAACGGAGTAAAAATAGGCAAGAAACTCTTGATTGTTTGGGAAGTTTTTGCTATTCTCAGCGAGTGAGTTCGATTCTTTAAAAGGTTGAGGGCTCACTGCCCAGAAGAAGGTTCTGGCGCACGACGGTATAGAGATAGAACAAAGGCCAACCCTGATCAATCTTGCGGGGCGGTAGCTCTGTGGGGTTGACACTTTGTGTCTATATTGTTAGATTCTCACCCGCCTGTTTGAACAGATGGGTGGTTTTGCTGAAGAACTTCGTAATGAGCCACCGACGAATCGAGGGTTGCGATCTGCGTGTTTGTACACGCTAGGAGAGATGTGATGCCAACGATCAACCAGCTTGTCCGCAAAGGCAGGGAAGCTGTACACAAGAAAAACAAAGCCCCGGCTCTACAGTCATGCCCCCAGAAGAGGGGGGTGTGCACCCGGGTTATGACCGTTACACCAAAGAAACCGAACTCCGCCTTGAGAAAGGTAGCTCGTGTTCGGTTGAGTAACGGGATCGAGATTACCGCCTACATTCCGGGGATCGGTCACAACCTGCAGGAGCACTCGGTGGTGTTGGTCCGAGGCGGCAGGGTAAAAGATTTGCCCGGGGTACGTTATCACATCATCCGGGGAGCCAAGGATACCTTGGGTGTCGAAGATCGGCGCAAGTCGCGGTCAAAATACGGTACCAAGCGCCCGAAGGTTTGACGAGGAATTTCTATGCCAAGAAGAAGAATACCGCCGAAGAGGCCTATTCCGCTGGACCCGAAGTACGGCAATCTGAACATTTCCCGACTTGTTGTTCGAATGATGATGCGGGGCAAAAAGTCGGTCGGCTATGACATCGTGTACGCCGCCCTGGATGTTATTAAAAGCAAAGTTGACAAAGATCCGGTAGAGGTATTTGAAAAAGCGCTCGAAAATGTGAAGCCTGTGGTTGAGGTCAAGTCACGAAGAGTTGGGGGTTCAACCTACCAGGTTCCGGTCGAGGTCCGCGAAAGCAGACGGGAAGCTTTGGCTATGCGTTGGATTATCCAGTATGCCAGGGATCGGCATGGCTCGTCGATGAGCGAGAAACTGAGTGCCGAGCTGATCGACGCTTATAATCAGACGGGAGCTGCTTTCAAGAAAAAAGAAGACACTCACCGGATGGCCGAGGCAAACAAGGCGTTTGCCCACTACCGTTGGTAGTTTAGCTAGTCGCCAGGGGTGCTCACCGGAGCATCACGGGGCATGAGCGTATGTCCGTTCCGTTCCCGCTCGAGAGGATTCGTAATATCGGAATCACGGCGCATATAGACGCCGGGAAGACGACAACGACGGAGCGAATCCTTTATTACGCGGGCAGAACCCACAAAATGGGGGAGGTGCACGCGGGGGAAGCGGAAATGGATTGGATGGAGCTCGAAAAGGAGCGGGGTATCACCATTACCGCCGCCGCAACTTTTTGTTCCTGGAAGGGCTACCAGATCAACATAATAGATACACCCGGCCATGTAGATTTCACGGCCGAGGTGGAACGATCTTTGAGAGTTTTAGATGGAGTCATAGGCGTTTTTTGTGCCGTCAAAGGGGTGGAGCCTCAGAGCGAAACGGTGTGGAAGCAAGCCAACCGTTATCGGATCCCACGGATCATCTTCATCAACAAGATGGATCGTACCGGGGCACGTTTTGAAGCTGTTGTTGAAGAGCTTCACAGTCGTCTCGGGGCCAATGCTACGGCCATTCAACTTCCCATCGGGGCGGAGTCGGATTTTACCGGAGTGGTGGATCTCATCGGGATGAAAGCGTATCTGTGGGATGAAGATGTTCTGGGTGCCCGCTACCGCGTGGTCGGGCTTCCCGAAGGATTGTTGGAAAAAGCGGCGGAGATGCGAGAGGCGTTGCTGGAGCGGTTGTCGGAAACCGATGATACTTTTCTTGAGGAGTATCTGGAAGGAAAACAACTGACCGAAGACCGAATCAAGCAGGTCTTGCGGGCTGCAACGCTGAAGGGAAAGATCTTTCCTGTGCTGTGCGGAGCCGCTTTTAAAAACAAGGGGATCCAAACACTTCTCGACGCGGTGTTGGATTACCTGCCTTCCCCCGTAGAGATCCCGAGCGTTTCGGCGATACAGCCGAACACGGGGGATTACATAAGCTTGAAGCCGGAGGTAGAGCAGCCTTTTGCGGCTCTGGTGTTTAAGATCATGAGCGACGCTTACGTTGGTAAGCTGGCTTATTTTCGAGTGTACAGTGGAGCCTTGAAGGCGGGAAGCACCTTATACAACGCCACGGCGGATCGGCGAGAACGAGTGCACAGGCTGCTGCGCATGCATGCCAACGATCGGGAACAGGTTGAAAGCGTGCGTGCCGGAGATATCGCGGCAGCTGTGGGCTTGAAGAAGGTAAGCACGGGGGATTCTCTGTGTGACGAGAAGCACCCCGTCATTCTCGAATCGATGGTGTTTCCAGAGCCTGTTGTCTCCATCGCGATAGAGCCTAAGACCAAAGCCGATGCTGAAAGCCTTAGCACTGCGATCAGCAAGCTCCTGGATGAAGATCCTACCTTTCGGATCCGTCATGACCGGGATACGGGTCAGACGATTCTTTCCGGAATGGGAGAGCTTCATTTGGAGATTCTGGTGGAGCGGCTGTTCAGAGAGTATAAGGTGGCGGCGAAGATCGGCAAACCGGAGGTGGCCTACAGAGAAACCATTGCAGCCTCCGCAGAGGCTGAAGGAAAGTTTATCAGGCAGAGCGGTGGACGAGGCCAATACGGCCACGTGGTGATGCGTTTTGAACCGCTTCCGACGGGTACTGGGTTTCTTTTCGAAAAGAAAAAAGTAGTCGGCGGCATTCCGAAGGAGTATATTCCTGCTATTCAAAAGGGAATAGAGGAAGCCAAAGCGAACGGGGTGCTGGTTGGATATCCGATGGTGGATTTTCGAGCGATTCTGCTCGACGGATCGTGCCACGAGGTAGACTCCAGCGATATGGCCTTCCGGATCGCCGCCTCAATGGCCTATAAAATTGGGCTTGAAAGAGCCAAACCGACCATCCTGGAACCGATCATGGGCGTGGAGATTTTCACCCCGGAGGAGTATCTGGGGGATTTGATCTCCGACCTCATGGGACGAATGGGAAGGATTGAGGGGATCGAAGATCGGCATGGGGGTAAGGTGGTGAAAGCTGTCGTTCCGTTACGACTTCTGTTCGGGTATACTACCCGGCTGCGTAGCCTTTCGCAGGGACGAGCCAACCACACCATGCAGTTTTCCTTCTACCAGCCGACTCCTAAAACAGTCCAGGATGAGATCGTGGAAAAGGTGCGGGGTTATTCCCCCTATCTTCGCAAAAAATAGGATTTGATTTGCCGCTTAAGCGCAAGGAGGTTAGCATGGCAAAGGCAAAGTTTGAGAGGACCAAACCCCATATCAACGTTGGGACAATTGGTCACGTGGATCATGGCAAAACGACCCTGACTGCGGCGATTACCATGTATTGTAATGCTAAATACGGCGATAAGGTGATGAAGTTCGAGGACATCGACAACGCGCCGGAAGAGAAGGCGCGGGGTATCACCATCAACACCCGACACGTGGAGTACCAGACCGAGAAGAGGCACTACGCCCACGTCGACTGCCCGGGTCACGCCGACTACATCAAGAACATGATCACCGGCGCAGCCCAGATGGATGGGGCCATCCTGGTCGTTTCGGCTCCGGATTCGGTTATGCCCCAGACACGGGAGCATATCCTTCTGGCTCGCCAGGTAGGGGTGCCCGCCATCGTCGTGTTCCTCAACAAAACCGACCAGGTGGATGATCCTGATCTGATCGAACTGGTCGAGGAAGAGGTCAAGGATGTGCTGAACGAGTACGAGTTTCCTGGAAATGATATTCCCATTGTCAAAGGCTCGGCTCTGAAGGCTATGGATAATCCCACAGACCCGGAGGCCATGAAGCCGGTGGAAGATCTGCTCAAGACCATGGATGAGTACTTCCCCCTGCCCGAGCGGCCCATGGACAAACCCTTCCAGATGCCGATCGAGGACGTTTTTTCGATTTCCGGTCGTGGAACCGTGGTCACCGGTAGAATCGAGCGCGGTATCATCAAGGTCGGGGAAGAGGTGGAAATCGTCGGCATCAAGGACACCCGCAAGACCGTTGTAACCGGTGTCGAGATGTTCAACAAGATCCTGGATGAGGGACAGGCCGGTGACAACGTCGGTTGTCTTCTCCGGGGTGTTGAGAAACAGGAAGTCCAGAGGGGGCAGGTTTTGGCCAAAACGGGGACAATCACTCCCCACCACAAGTTCAAGGCCCAGATCATCGCCCTGACCACGGCAGAAGGTGGACGTCACTCACCCTTCTTCTCGGGGTATCGTCCCCAGTTTTACTTCCGGACCACCGACATCACCGGTACCGTGACTCTTCTGGATGATCGCCAGATGGTCATGCCCGGAGACAACTGCGAGGTACAGGTGGAGCTGATCCACACGATCGCCGTTGAGAAGGGCTTGAGGTTTGCTATTCGTGAAGGCGGGCGCACTGTCGCGGCCGGCGCGGTAACAGACATCATCGAGTAATGGAGCGCCGGTGCGATAGCTGCCGGGCCTCCGGCCCGCCTGGTTTCGGCTGTCCAATTTGCATTGGTAAAACGACAGCCTCAATACCCGGCTGGACAAGAATTTGTGAGCTCTCCCAAGCGCCGGAGCAGCTTAAGGCGAGGATATGCGCAATGAGCTTAGAGCAAGACTAGGATTGCCTGGAGGAAGAATGGTTAAAGAGAGGATTCGAGTTCGTCTGCGGGGATTTGATATCGAGCTGATCGACCAGAGTGCGAAAGCTATCGTTCAAACGGTGCTGAAGGCCGGATCCAAAGTGTCCGGTCCGATCCCTCTGCCAACCCGGATCAACAAATTCACCGTTCTTCGCTCGCCCCATGTGAACAAGAAATCCCGGGAGCAGTTCGAAATGCGAACGCATAAGCGTCTGATCGACATCATCGAACCAACGCCGGCGGTAATGGACGCTTTGATGAAGCTGGAACTGCCCGCCGGTGTGGATGTTGAAATCAAGCAATGAGGAAAACCATGCTGGGTTTGATTGGTAAAAAAATTGGAATGACGCAGGTCTTCGACGAGCAGGGGACACAGACTCCGGTGACTGTGATCGAGGTGGAGCCAAATGTCGTGATCGGGGAACGGACGCCGGAAAAACACGGCTACTCCGCGGTGGTGCTAGGCTACGGGGTGCGGAGAAAATCGCGGATAAGAAAACCCTACGCCGGGCAGTTTCCCGAAAGCATAGACCCGAGCCAGTTTCTAACCGAAGTGAAGGATTTCGATGGAGAATACAAGCTCGGTGAGAAGATCGGTTTGGAGACCTTTGAGGGTGTGCGCTTTGTGGATGTACGGGGAATCTCCAAGGGAAAGGGCTATCAGGGGGTCATGAAACGGCACGGCTTCAGCGGCGGTCCAAGAACTCACGGTTCCCTCGTGCACCGAGAACTCGGTTCCACCGGTCTAGCCAGTGGAAAGGTGTTCAAGGGTACGAAAATGCCGGGGCGTATGGGAGCGGAGCGCAAAACAGTGCAAAACCTGCAGGTGGTCAAAGTTGATCCGCAAGCGGGGGTGCTGTTGGTAAAGGGCGCGGTACCCGGACGGAGAGGCGCAACCCTGTTCGTTGCAAAAGCGAAGAAGAAGTAGAGGATACCATGGTTGTGAAGGTTTATGGCATCGATGGATCTAAACAAAGGGACATCGATCTTGTCGACGCAGTATTTAACAGATCCGTCAGCACGGGGTCGATCTATCATGCCATCCGCAACGAGTTGGCAAATTTGAGGGTGGGAACCGCATCTACAAAGACCCGCAGCGAAGTCCGAGGCAGCGGTGCCAAGCCCTGGCGCCAGAAAGGAACGGGCCGGGCACGGGCGGGAACGCGACAGTCGCCCCTTTGGGTAGGGGGCGGTGTGGTTTTTGGGCCCAAGCCCCGGGATTACAGTTATAAGGTCCCGAAAAAGCTTAAACGACTTGCCTTTAAATCGATCCTCAGCCAGAAGATCCATGAGGATCGTCTGATGGTGGTCGAAGATTTTACGGTGGAATCCGGGAAAACACGGGAGCTGGTCAAGATTCTTGAAGGATTGACGCCGGAAAACGGCAACCGCACAGTCATTGTGATTTCCGGAGAAGATTCCATGCTGAAACGGGCGGGCCGAAACGTGCCGGGCTTGAGCATCCTGTCCTACAACAGACTCAGAGCTCACGACCTGTTCTACGCAAGTACCGTGATTGTGTTCGAGAAGGCCGCGGACGAGCTCGGTCGTTTCTACGGTGGCGGGAAACCGGAGCGTGCGGTCGGGAAACCTGAGGCCAAGCCTGTGGCAAAGCCTTCTTCGAAACCGGCAGCCAAGGCAGCCGGCGCGCCACCGCCGGAGCGTGGAGTCAGGGATAGCGAGGAAGCGGTGGCAAAGGCTGCAGAGAAGCCTGCGACCAAGCCTGCAACAAAGGCCGAGCAGAAACCAGCAGCCAAGACCGCGACCAAGCCTGCAACCAAGCCTGCAACAAAGGCCGAGCAGAAACCTAAGGCCAAGACTGCGGCAAAGGCTACGGCCAAACCTGCAATAAAGGCCGAGCAGAAACCCAAAGCCAAGCCTGCGACCAAGCCTGCAACAAAGTCCGAGCAGAAACCTAAGGCCAAGACCGCGGCAAAGCCTGCAACCAAGACCGCGGCAAAGCCTGCAACCAAGACCGCGGCAAAGCCTGCAACCAAGACCGCGGCAAAGGCTACGGCGAAAAAGTCGGGTACAGCGAGCAGTAAGGCAAAGAGCGGCAAATCTTCCGGTACCGGCACGTCGGGAAGCCGCACCGCGGCACCTCGCACGGGCGGACAGAACAAAGAGGGTGCGTGATGGATCTATCCAAGGTCATAATCGAACCGATTGTAACGGAAAAATCGAACCATATGCGGGACAGCGGTAAATACGCTTTCAAGGTGGACAGCCGGGCGAATAAGATCGAGATCATGCAAGCCGCTCGTCAGTTGTTCAACGTACATCCCGTTTCCTGTCACGTTATGCGCGTGAAGAGGAAGCCAAAACGTGTACGGTATCAGCTCGGGTACACCGCGGAGTGGAAAAAGGCTATCGTAACCTTGCGTGCGGGCGAAGTCATTCAGGTATTTGAAGGGGTATAACTCATGGCAGTAAAAAAGTACAAACCGATCACCCCGGGAATGCGCTACAAGACTGGATTGACCTTTGAGGAGCTGACCACGGATCGACCGCATAAGGGACTTACCAAGGGGAAGTCTTCCAAAGCAGGTCGTGGTGGGGGTGGACGCATCAGTGTCCGGCGCAAGGGCGGAGGCCACAAGCGGAAGTATCGGGCGATCGATTTCAAGAGAGACAAGAAGGGCGTGCCCGGATCCGTGGCAACGATCGAATACGATCCCAACAGGAGTGCTTTTATTGCTCTTGTCAGCTACCGGGATGGAGAAAAACGCTACATATTGGCGCCCGCGGGACTGCAGGTGGGTGCTCAGATAGTAAGCGGCCCTGGCGCTCCTTTAGAGCCGGGAAACGCCTTGCCCATTGAAAAGATTCCTCTTGGTATGGTCGTTCATAATGTCGAACTTACCCCTGAAAGGGGCGGACAAATCGTCCGTGCCGCCGGGGCAGGAGCAACTCTGATGGCCAAAGAGGGGGAGTATGCCACCCTCAAGCTGCCGTCGGGGGAGATGAGGCTGGTGCTGGCCCGGTGTTATGCCACTCTCGGTGAGGTGGGAAATCAGGATCATATGAATGTCTCTTTGGGGAAAGCGGGACGTGGCCGCTGGCTAGGTCGTCGACCCAAAGTCCGGGGTGTGGCTATGAATCCCCACGACCATCCCCATGGCGGAGGTGAAGGAAAGACCTCCGGTGGAAGGCATCCGGTAACCCCTTGGGGCGTTCCTACAAAGGGGTACAAGACCCGAAAGAAGAAAAAATCTTCCGGCCGATTTATCGTGAAGAAAAGGAAATAGGAGTAGCTCGTGTCCAGGTCTGTTAAGAAAGGTCCATTTATTGCCAAGAGCCTATACAAGAAGGTTTTGGAGATGACCAAGGGTGGTGGCGAGAAAAAGATGATAAAGACATATTCTCGCTGCTCTACGATTTTCCCGGAAATGGTGGGATATACCATTTCCGTGTATAACGGAAAAACTTGGATTCCCGTGTACATCACCGAGAACCTGGTCGGACACAAGCTTGGAGAGTTCTCCCCGACCCGGTTATTCCGCGGCCACAGCGGATCGGACAGGAAGGCAGCGAAGAGGTAGAGATATGGAAATCAAGAAAAGCTACTCAGCCCATGTGCGCTACGTGAGAATGTCACCGTTCAAGGTCAGGCGGATCGCCGACAAAGTGCGGAAAAAACCATACGGGGATGCCATCGCCCTCCTTGAAAATCTACCGCACAAAGGAGCGAGACTGTTGAAAAAAGTCATTCAATCGGCCGCGGCCAATGCTTTGTACACCAACAAGAACCTCGACGAGGAGCTGTTGTATGTCCGGGACCTTCAGGTCAATGAAGGGGCGAGGACGAAGAGAATCTGGCCCCGGGCGCGGGGAAGGGCGGACAGGCTAATTAAGCGAACGTGTCACATCTCGGTGGCGCTGGATGAAATCGCCGGAGCAGGAGAGTAACGTGGGACAGAAGGTAAATCCATACGGTCTGCGGCTGGGTATCAACAAGACCTGGAGGTCCAAGTGGTATGTGGATCCCAGGGAATATGCCAGTACACTGCATGAAGATCTGCTACTGCGCCGCACCATCGACAAAGCCTCGGAAACACAAGGTGCGGATATCGCCAACGTGGAGATTATACGTCATCCCCAGAGGATAACCATTATCATTCATACGGGGCGACCCGGGGTGATCATCGGGGCAAAAGGGGCGAATATCGAGAAACTGGGAAAGCGGCTTCAGAAATTGGTCGGCAAGAAGATACAGATAAAAATCAAAGAGATCTCCAGACCCGAGACGGATGCGCAGCTGATTGCACAGAATGTGGCCAGGCAGCTTCGTTCTCGCGCCTCCTTCCGCAGAGCTATGAAGATGGCGGTGGTGAATGCCATGAAGGCGGGAGTACAGGGAGCCAAAATAAGGGTGGCCGGCCGACTGGGCGGTTCCGAGATGGCCCGCCGGGAACAATATAAAGACGGTAGGATCCCTCTGCACACTTTCCGTGCGGACATAGACTACGGTTTCGCCGTGTCGACCACAACCTTCGGATCGATCGGGGTCAAAGTCTGGATTTATAAGGGGGAGATCTTCGGTGGTGAAACCCAAGAAGACGCCGGGTTGCTGCTGAAGAAGCAAAGGTCGGGTAGGAGTAGATCAGGCTATGCTCAGTCCTAAGAGAACCAAATACCGTAAGAAACAAAGAGGCCGAATGCAGGGATTGGCCACCCGGGGAAACACGATCGTTTTCGGCGAATATGGTCTGGTTGCGATGGAAAAGCACTGGATCACGAATCGACAGATTGAAGCGGCTCGAATTGCCATGACCCGTTATATAAAAAGGGATGGGAAAGTCTGGATTCGAATTTTCCCCGACATTCCTTTTACAAAGAAGCCGGCGGAAACGCGCATGGGTAAGGGCAAAGGCACTCCCGAGTATTGGGTTGCGGCTGTAAAGCCGGGAACCATCATGTTTGAGATAGGGAGCGTGGACAAAGAACTGGCCGAATCGGCAATTCGGCTGGCGGGCAGCAAGCTTCCCATCAGAACAAAGTTTAAGATGCGAAGGGATCTGGAGTAGGGACATGAAGGATTCATTCAACGACCTGAACTATCAAGAACTGCTCACCAAGCGGGAAGAGCTGAAAAAACAATTCCGGGACCTCCGTTTTGACCTGGTCCTCAGGCATGTGGATAACCCCCTACAGAAGCGGACACTGCGAAGGAAGATTGCCCGGTTAAACACGATAATCCATGAATATGAGACCGGAATCAGGCAAGCCTAGTACCAGGAGCTAGAGAAATGGAAGCGCAAGTCAAGGAAAAACAGAGAAACAGAAAAACACTGGTTGGGACGGTGGTGAGCAACAAGATGGAGAAGACAATTGTGGTGAGGATCGAGCGGAGAAAGCTCCATCCTCTCTACAAGAAATACATCACCCGCTCGAAAAAGATAAAGGCCCATGACAAAGGTAATCTCTGCCGAATCGGTGATCTCGTGAAGGTGATTGAATCCAGGCCACTGAGCAAGGAGAAACGTTGGTGCCTTTTGGAGATACTCGAAAAGGCAAAATAGGGTCACATGAACGGAGCAGACTATGATTCAAATGAGTAGCTACTTGAACGTTGCCGACAACAGTGGAGCGAAACGTGTTCAGTGTATCAAGGTGCTGGGTGGAACACGGAGAAAAACTGCCAGTATCGGTGATATTGTTGTGGTCGCCGTAAAAGACGCATTACCAAATGCACCGATAAAGAAGGGAAACGTTGAACGGGCGGTTATCGTGAGAACGAAAAAAGAGTATAGGAGGCCCGACGGCACCTACATACGTTTTGACGACAATGCCTGTGTGCTCATTGATCCCAGCAGCAATCCAAAAGGAAAGCGCATATTCGGTCCTGTCGCCAGGGAACTGCGCGACAAGGATTTCATGAAGATAGTTTCCTTGGCGCCGGAAGTGATCTAGGAGTGTAGGACCGTGGCAAGAAACAATGCAGTGAAATATAAAATCAAAAAGAATGACCAGGTGCAGATCACGGCTGGAAAGGACCGCGGTAAATCCGGTCGGGTCCTGCAGGTAGATCGGGACCGGGGAAGGGTCGTAATCGAAGGTTTGAACATGGTTAAAAAGGCAATCCGTCCCCGTGGACAGAATCAGAAGGGAGGTATCTCTTCTGTAGAAGCGGCTTTAGCCATATCGAATGTTCAGATCCTGTGTAAGAAGTGCGGTCCCACCAGGATTGGACTGCGCATGGAACAAGATCAAAAGGTTCGCTTCTGCAAGAAGTGCGGGGAGCAGTTGTAATGGCTACGGCAGTAAAACAACCGAGGTTGAAAACTCTGTACCGGGACAAGATAGGCAAAGCCCTCATGGATGAGTTCGGCTACAAGTCTGCAATGCAGGTACCCCGATTGGAAAAGATCGTTGTAAGTGTGGGTGTCGGGGAAGCATCCCAAAACAAGAAATTGCTGGACTCGGCCCTGCGAGAGCTTACTCAGATTACCGGCCAGCGGGCAGTGAAGACGGTAGCACGAAAGTCGATCGCAGGATTCAAACTCCGCAAAGACATGGAGATCGGCGCCATGGTAACCCTGCGGGGTGACTATATGTACGAGTTTTACGACCGACTGGTGAACATCGCGATTCCCAGGGTAAAAGACTTTCGTGGTACGAACCCGAATGCTTTTGATGGACATGGAAATTATTCTCTGGGGGTCACCGAACAGATCATCTTCCCGGAAATCGACTACGACAAAATCGAGAGGATTTCCGGGCTTAATATAGCCATTGTTACAACGGCGAAGACGGATCGTGAGGCCGGCAGCCTGCTTGCCCACCTGGGGATGCCCTTCAGGAAGTAGAGGAGATTTTTAAATGGCTCGAAAATCGCTAATCAACAAAGCATTACGAAAACCGAAGTATATGACGCGGAAGGTGAACCGCTGCCGTATCTGTGGTCGATCGCGAGGATATATGCGCAAATTTCAAATGTGCCGTATCTGTTTCCGAAATCTCGCCAGCGAGGGCAAGATTCCGGGAGTAACGAAGTCTAGTTGGTAGGGAGAGGTGTAATGAGTATTTCCGATCCTGTTGCGGATATGTTAACCAAGATACGCAATGCAAACATGGTGAGGTATGAAAAAGTCGATATTCCCTCGTCGAAATTGAAGATCGAAATAGTAAAGATTCTCAAAAATGAAGGTTTTATTAAGACCTTCAAAAAGATCAGTCAAGAAGGAAAAAATCAGATCAGGATTTTTCTGAAGTACGACGACGGGAATAACCCCGTGCTTCACGGGCTGGAGCGGCTGTCTACACCGGGGCGTAGGATGTACAAGGGATATAAAAGCATGCCCCGTGTGTACAACGGTTATGGGGCTCTGATCGTTACCACGTCCAGAGGTGTCATCACCGGAAGAAAGGCTCTCGAGCAACAGGTCGGTGGTGAGTTGATCTGTAGCGTTTGGTAAGTAAGGAAAGAGAGTATGTCACGAATTGGAACAATACCTATTCAGATCCCGGATGGAGTAACGATGACCGTCGGGAATCGCACGGTTACGGTAAAAGGCACCAAGGGGGAGTTGTCGCAGGACTACCACGAATCAATTGTGAAGATCAATTTGGAGGACAAAGTCTGTACAATAGAGCGGAAGAGCGAGAGTAAACAGGCTAAGTCTATGCATGGTCTGTATCGAAAGTTGATACATAACATGGTTGTAGGGGTTTCCGAAGGATTTACCAAGGTGCTCCTGGTAAATGGTGTCGGTTACCGTGCGGAGTTGCGGGGTGATGTTCTGGTACTGAATCTGGGGTACTCAAACCCAATCGAATATCCTGTTTTTGAAGGAATTGCAGTCACTGTCGAGGGCAATAACCGTATTATTGTCAGTGGTGCGGACAGACAGCAAGTCGGGCAGGTGTCTGCGGAAATTCGTGGTTTCCGACCGCCGGAGCCATACAAGGGAAAGGGTATTCGCTACGAGAACGAATATGTCCGCAGGAAGATCGGTAAAACAGGGATCAAGTAATCCAACAGGAAGAAGGTAATGGACAGAGTTGAGCAGAAAAAGATACGCCGGATACGACGAAAAAAACATATCCGGAAGAGCCTATCCGGTGTCGGCAACCGGCCAAGAATGACGGTGTATAAGAGCGGCCGCTATCTGTACGTCCAAGTAATCGATGATGAAACGGGTCATACCCTCGTTTCTGCATCAAATATCGAGAAGGATCTACGGAAGATAAAGAGCACAACCACCGGAGCCGAGCAGTTGGGGCAGGTTGTAGCAGGGCGCCTAAAAGAAAAGAAAATTGACAGAATCGTTTTCGATAGAAACGGGTACTTGTATCACGGAATCGTGAAATCTATTGCCGAAGGAGCCCGCAAAGCGGATGTTACGTTCTAGGAGTTTGGATTTGGAACAGGAATACGTCGAAAAGCTTGTCAGACTAAACCGTATCGCCAAGGTCGTCAAAGGTGGTCGGAGGTTCTCTTTCTCGGCCATTTCGGTCGCCGGCGATAGAAACGGTCACGTCGGCTACGGCTTCGGAAAGGCAAATTACGTCTCCGATGCGATTCGTAAGAGCTTGGATCGGGCCAAGAAGAATATGGTCAGAATCCCGATGAGAAAAAACACCATACCCCATCAGATCATGGGAAAGTATAAGGGTGCCAAAGTTATGTTGAAGCCGGCTTCCCCCGGTACAGGGATCATCGCGGGAGGCCCGGTCAGGGCAGTTATGGAAGCAGCCGGGATCAAGGACATCTTGAGTAAATCCCTCGGATCGGCAAACCCGATGAATGTCGTCAAGGCGGTATTTGAAGGATTCGGCAGATTGCTGGATGCGAAGGTAGCGGCGGCGAACCGCGGCAAAACCTTAAATGAGTTCTGGGGTTAAGATGGCAAAACAAGAGAAACAGATACGGGTACGATTGGTGAAAAGTCCGATCGGCCAAAAACCACGGGCACGGAAGACCGTTAAAGCGTTGGGGCTGAAGAAGCTGCAATCCTCCAGCGTTCATGAGGCCACCCCATCGATACTGGGCATGGTTCGTGCCGTATCTCACTTGGTGGCCGTGGAGGAGATTTCCACCCCTCGGGCGTTAAAAATAAAGGAGTAGTTGGATTATCATGGATATCGTCAAGCCAAAGGGAGCCACAACACGCAGTAAAGTATTAGGCCGCGGAACAGGCACGGGCAAGGGAGGCACGGCCGGCAAGGGCACTAAGGGGCAGAACTCCCGTTCCGGCGGAGGCACACGACTCGGCTTCGAAGGCGGCCAAATGCCCCTGTATCGACGGGTAGCAAGGCGGGGATTCTCCAACTATCCTTTCAAGAAGGAGTTTCTGATTCTCAAGGTAGAGGCACTGAACGTGTTCAAAGATGGGGACACGGTGAACCGAGAAAGCTTGGTCGCTAAAGGCCTTATTCGCGCCCAGACTCACACAAAAAAAACTGCCATCAAGATCTTAGGGAACGGTACAATCGAGAAGAAACTGACGGTGGCTGTCGATAAGGTAACCTCGGGAGCTGCGGAGAAGATCAAGGCGGCTGGAGGAACAATAACTCCTGAGAACAACGAAGCTTAAGAAGTAGGGAACGTAGTAGTATGGCAAATCCGATTATTGATATTTTCAGAGTAAAAGACCTGCGGGATCGTATCCTGTTTACCATATTTATTCTCTTCATATTTCGTCTGGGTGCGAATATTCCCATTCCGGGAGTGAACTTGGTCGCTCTGAAACTCTACATGACCGCTCAGGAGACAGCGGGTACTTTCGGGATCACCGACTATCTGGATTTCTTCGCGGGCGGCGCCTTCAAAAATTTCTCAATTTTCATGCTTGGCATCATGCCTTACATCTCTATGTCGATCATCATGCAGCTTCTGATGCTGGTGTTTCCCAAGATGAAAGCAATTTCCCAGGAGGAGGGGGGGAGGAAGAAGATTCAGCGCTATACGCGTATAGGTACGATCTTTGTCTGCCTGATTCAAGGTTTTGCCGTAACTTCCTACATTGACAGGATTCCCGATGCCATAACCTTGAGCCGTACGGCTTACACCTTTATTGCCATATTGACGGTAACCTCGGGAACCATTTTTCTGATGTGGCTGGGCGAACAGATAACCCAGAGGGGGATCGGTAACGGGATATCCCTGTTGATTTTTGCAGGAATCGTCACCCGGATTCCTTACGCGATCTACACGATCGTCGAGCAGATTCGCCGTCGAGAGCTAAACCCGGTGTTCATGATCGTGGTTCTGGTAATGTTCGTTGTGGTTGTAGCCCTCGTTGTATATGAGCAACAAGGACAGAGAAAGATCCCCGTGCACTATGCAAAGCGGGTGGTTGGGCGGAAGATCTACGGCGCTCAAAACTCATACCTGCCCTTCAAGATCAACCCGTCGGGAGTGATTCCGGTGATATTCGCATCCTCCATCCTGGTTTTTCCCCTGCAGATCGCCCAAAGCCTGGGTTCACAGGTGGACTGGCTGTCCCGTTTCGCCTCCTGGCTGCGACCAAGCGGGATTCCCTATATACTGACTTACACCGGCTTGATTATCTTTTTTGCCTATTTTTACACACAAGTGACATTGAATCCGATAGAGATTTCGAAAAACATCCGGGAGAACGGTGGTTCGATACCGGGAATTCGGTCGGACAGGATGGAGGAGTACTTCTCTAGAATCCTCAATCGAATCGTTCTTCCCGGAGCTATCTTCCTCGCCCTTATCGCCGTGATTCCAACGATCGTTCAAACCTGGTTGAATATTCCCAGATCGGTGGCATATCTAATGGGCGGCACTTCTCTTCTGATTATGGTAGGTGTGGACCTGGACACGATGAGTCAGATCGAAGGTCAGCTGCGCATGCACCATCATGAGGGAATCGTGCGTAAGGGAAAGATCAGATCCCGGTACCTGTAACACGGGTGGAGGTATGAGATGAAGGTACGAGTAAGTGTGAAACCGATTTGTGATAAATGCAAGGTGATCCGTAGAAAAGGCGTTGTACGCATCATCTGCCAGAATCCCAAGCACAAGCAGCGCCAAAAGTAGGAGGAGTACATGGCTCGAATTGCCGGGGTTGATCTCCCCAACAAACACGTGGATATTGCTCTGACCCAAATATTTGGAGTCGGACGCTCTTCGGCAGAGGCGATCTGTGCCAGCGCAGGTGTCGACACAACACGAAGGATTAACGATCTGTCCCCGGAGGAGATCAACGTTCTCAGGAAGATTATAGAAAACGACTATAAGGTCGAGGGGCGCCTGCGAACGGAGATCTCTCTCAATATCAAGCGCTTGATGGATATTGGTTCCTATCGGGGCTTGCGGCACAGGAAAGGTCTACCTGTGCGAGGGCAGAGAACTCGGACCAACGCCCGGACTCGAAAGGGCAAACGAAAGACCGTTGCCGGAAAGAGAAGAGCGAAATAAGGGGAAGTGAGAAGTGAGTAAGACTAAGAGAGATAAAAAAAAGAATGTTGCAGAAGGCAACGTGTACATTCAGGCGACCTTCAATAATACAATCATTACCATCACCGACAGGATGGGTAATGCACTGTCATGGGCTTCGGCAGGGAGTCTGGGTTTCAGAGGGGCGAAGAAGTCCACGCCCTATGCGGCTCAGATGACCGCAGAAGCAGCTGTGACCAGGGCAAAAGACTATGGTCTGAGCGAAGTGCACGTTTTTGTAAAAGGTCCAGGCATCGGGGGTGAATCGGCGATCCGATCTTTAGGCGCATTGGGCTTAAGGGTGCGTTCTATTCAGGATGTCACGCCAATCCCCCATAATGGGTGCCGGCCTCAGAAGAAACGCCGGGTGTAGGACGAGGGAGGAGTTGAATGGGACGTTACACTGGTCCTCAGTGTCGGCTGTGTAGAGCCGAACAAACGAAGCTCTTTCTCAAGGGAGAGAGGTGTAAAACCGATAAGTGTCCAATTACCAAGCGTAGGGGAAAGCCCGGAAGAAGCTTGCGGGCACGACCTAAGAAGGTTTCGGACTACGGTATTCAGCTTCGGGAGAAGCAGAAGCTAAAGAGAATGTACGGCATGATGGAGAAGCAGTTCCGACTCTTCTTTGCTAGAGCGGCACGTCAGAAGGGGATCACCGGTGAAACCCTGATTACCATGCTGGAACGTCGTCTGGACAACATGGTGTATCGCATGCATTTCGCCGGCTCAAGAAAGCAGGGACGGCAGCTCATTTCCCATGGGCACGTTCGAGTGAACGGCCGACGCGTCACGATCCCTTCCTATCTGGTCAGAAAGGGAGATGAGATCGAGGTCCAAGAGAAGAGTAAGAAGCTCACAGCAATCAAGGATAGTTTAAAAGAGTATTCCCGCTCGGGAGTCATGCCATGGCTGGAGGTCGATCCTGACAAGATCTGGGGCAAGGTGAAAGCCATACCCAGACGGAGCGATATCTTCGATTTGGCCGACGTACAAGAACAGTTGATCGTCGAGCTGTACTCTAAGTAAGGTTGAAAAACAACCTCGATTTCGATTGACCAAATGACACATAATGCGGATTTTAATCCGAACAACCACGGTATCTTGTGTTTGCCTGGTTACTGGTCAACCTCAATAGAGGTTGAAAAACAACCTCGATTTCGGCTGACCACTGCCAAATATTGCGGCTTTTGCTATTTGCAGCCACAATATGCTGCATGTAAGGATCAAGCTTATGGATTGTTGGTCAGCCTCAATTAAGGAGTAGGGATGGCAAGGAAGAATCTTTTAAAAGGATTCAGAAGACCCAAAGGAATCACCTTCGAACATTTGGAAAGCGATACGAACTACGGTAAGTTCATAGCCTATCCTTTTGAGCGGGGTTATGGAGTGACGATGGGAAACACGTTGCGGCGTATCCTGTTGTCCTCTATCCAGGGATATGCGATCAGCGCGATTCGGATTACCAGCTACGGTGAAGACGGATCTCCAAAGGTGATTACCAACGAATACGAAGCGATTCCGGAGGTAGCGGAGGACACTCCGGATATTATCAATAATCTGAAAGCTGTGAAGATCAATCTGCCGGGGGGCGAAGAGGAGAAGGTCGTTGTCGTTGAAGCGAAGGGCTCTGGTACGATTACTGCAAAAGATATAGGAGTAGACGATACTGTACAGGTAATCAATAAGGATCTTCTCATCTGCACGCTGATGGAAAAAGCCAATCTGGAGTTGGAGATCCAAATTGATCTTGGCAGGGGGTATGTCCCTTCAGAGAGAAGCGAGAAGTATATAGAGGTCATTGGGACGATCCCCATCGATGCAATTTTCTCCCCGGTGACCAAGGTGAAGTATCTTGTAGAAAATACCCGTGTGGGACAGCGAACCGATTATGACAAGCTCATCCTGGAAATCTGGACGGACGGTGCGATACCTCCGGAGGATGCTCTGGCGGAGGCTGCAAAGATCGCCAAAGATCACCTGTCGATTTTCATAAATTTCGATGAGGAAATAGCGGAAGATGAAGGGGAAATCAATGAGGAGGAAGCGCGCCTCCGCGCCCTGCTGGACACCCCGGTGGAAGAGTTGGAACTGTCGGTTCGATCGAGTAATTGTCTGCGTAATGCTAATATAAAGACCATCGGCGATTTGACCCGCAGAACGGAAGAGGAAATCGCTAAAACTCGTAATTTCGGCAAGAAGTCCCTTCAAGAGATCAAGGAAAAGCTTCGAGATAGAAACCTCTCCCTGGGCATGAAGGACTACAGTGCTTTAAAGAAGGCCTTGGCCATGACCAAGGAAGAGGAAAACGCACAAGAGGAACAGGCCGATGAAGCATAGGATCGGTTACAACCGTCTCGGACGGAATGTGAGCCACAGGAAAGCGTTGTACAGGAGTATGGCTACAGCACTGTTCCGGTATGAGCGCATAAAAACCACAAAACCCAAAGCTCGGGAGATCCGCCGAGTTGCGGAGAAACTAATTACCCGGGCTCGTCAAGACAACGTTCACAACCGCCGGGTCGTCGCCAAGACGATCCAGGATAAGGCGGTTCTGGCCAAGTTGTTCACCGAAATTGCTCCCCGCTTTACCGAGCGGCCCGGAGGCTACACCAGGATTCTGAAGTTAGGTCAGCGTTACGGTGATGCGTCGGAAATGGTATTTCTCGAGCTGGTAGAGCGTAAAGAAACGGTTAAGAAGAAGAAGAAAAAACCTGCAGAAAAGCAGGAGACTAAAAATACCTAGGCGTGAAGGAGAAGCCGCAAGAGGGAGATTCCTGGATCGATAGACGGGTGGCTCCCTCTTTTTTATTTGTATCCGGACTACTCCTTGCACCGGCAATCATTGTCCAGCAGAACCTCATTGTGAAAACTGCCCAAACCGTCGTGTTCCTCATCCTGGCGTTGTTATCCGTATCCGTGGCGAAGCGGCGTCTTCTTATCGGCAGTATTGTCTTTATGACAACCACGATTGTAATTAACCTCTTCTCTCCTGTTGGATGGGTAATGCTGCGGATCGGCCCCCTGACGATCACTCGGGGTGCACTGGTGGTCGGCCTATCCAAGGCGACCACCCTGGGATGTTTGCTGTACTTGTCCCGATTCTGCATTCGACCCTCTGTGAGGTTGCCTGGAACGCTTGGCAGATATGTCTCAGAGACCTTCGCCTATCTCAACAAGCTGATGGCCAGGGCTCGGATGCTCCCCCGCAAGAATTTGGTACAACGTCTTGATGAGATCTTT
>Ga0307378_10002560_pt1 | contig 27591 bp, 19 predicted proteins | sample UN1MG_FD_202238 | JGI IMG/M metagenome (GOLD analysis project Ga0307378, IMG submission 202238) | Soil microbial communities from Risofladan, Vaasa, Finland - UN-1 | ecosystem: Environmental > Terrestrial > Soil > Coastal area > Acid sulfate soil | place: Finland: Risofladan, Vaasa | collected... | reverse complement strand
CTCTGGCGAAGAACGCGACACGCTAGGGAGGTGCTGGTTTATCTGTTAGATTTCGACGGAAATTCAGCCGACTCACGATGAGGTGGAACCACCATGGACGACCGCGACCACACTGACCCGGCCACCGATCACGTACAGGGCACCGGCGGCAAGATGTCAAGGCGCAAGGTTCTCGGCGGAATAGCGGCCGCCGGAGTTGGGGCCGCGGCGGCGTCGGCATTCGCTGTCAGTTGCGGATCCAAGGAAGGCACCGGGACGGCCGGAGGTGACGGCCCCCCAGGCTTCGGGACCGGGATCAATGAGGGCTTCGACGGCAAGATCGAACTCGACGTCCGCGATTCCACGCCGGACTGGACACCGTTCGAGCTGAAACGGGCACCGGAGGGCGCGCCGAACGTCCTGGTCGTGCTTTACGACGACACCGGGCAGGCGGCGTGGTCGCCGTATGGCGGGCGGATTGAGATGCCGGTCATGCAAAAACTGGCCGACAACGGGGTGACGTACTCGCAGTGGCACACCACCGCGCTGTGCTCACCGACGCGTTCCTGCATGCTCACCGGGCGCAATCACCACGTTAACCGATTCGCGGCTATCACCGAGGGCTCCAACGGTTTTCCGGGCGCGGCGGCCCGACTGCCCGCGCAGTGCGCCACCATCGGTCAGGTGTTGCAGGACAACGGCTACAGCACGTTCTGGATCGGCAAGCAGCACAACGTCCCCGAGGAGGACGTCTCCAGCGGGGGTAGCAAGTCGGAGTGGCCGCTGCAGAAGGGTTTCGATCGGTTCTACGGGTTCCTGGGTGGGGAGACCAACCAGTGGTTCCCCGACCTGGTGGAGGACAACCGGTTCATCGAGCAGCCCTATCTACCCGATGAGGGTTACCACGTCTCCAAAGACCTTGCCGACCAGTCAATCCGGATGCTGCGCGACCAGAATTCGTCGAACCCGTCCAAGCCGTGGTACCTGTGGTTCTGCCCGGGGGCCAACCATGCTCCGCACCACGCACTGCAGGAGTACATCGACAAGTACAAGGGCAAGTTCGACGACGGCTATGAGGCCTACCGGGAGTGGGTGCTGCCCCGGATGGTCTCCAAGGGTGTGCTGCCCGAGGGCACCAAGATGACGCCGATTAACCCGCTGCCCGAGGACGCCGAAGTGGCCAACGACATGGTGCGGCCGTGGAATTCTCTTAATGCCGATGAGAAAAAGTTATTCTCGCGGATGGCGGAGGTGTTCGCCGGGTTCTCGGAGTACACCGACGCCCAGGTCGGGCGGATCGTGGACTACCTGGAGCAGACCGGCCAGTTGGAGAACACCATCATCATGTACTGCGCGGACAACGGCGCCTCCGGTGAGGGTTCGCCGAACGGGTCGGTGAATGAGAACAAGTTCTTCAACGGCTATCCCGATGAGCTCAGCGAGAACATGAAGTATCTGGACACCCTGGGCAGCCCGGACACCTACAACCATTTCCCGACCGGGTGGGCGACGGCGTTCTCCACACCGTTTCAGATGTTCAAGCGCTACTCGCAGCTCGCCGGGGGCACCTGTGCCCCGATGGTGATCTCCTGGCCCAAGGGCATTAAGGCCCGCGGCGAGGTGCGCGAGCAGTACCACCACGCCATCGACGTGGCGGCGACGATACTCGATGTCGCCGGCGTGGAGATGCCCAAGGAGTACAAGGGCATCAAGCAGTACCCGCTCAACGGGGTCTCGATGCGCTACAGCTTCGATGACGCGGGAGCGCCCACCACCCGCAAGCGCCAGTACTACGCGATGCTGGGTACCCGTGGCATTTGGCAGGACGGCTGGAAGGCCGCCGCCGTGCACTCCCCGATCAGCAACAAGGGCAATTTCGGTGACGATCGCTAGGAGCTCTACCACGTCGCCGAGGATCGGTCGGAGTCCACCGATCTCGCCGAGCAGAACCCGGACAAGCTTAAGGAACTGATCGACGCCTGGTTCGAGGAGGCCGACAACAACTTCGTCCTGCCCCTCGATGACCGCTCCGCGGTCGAGCAACTCGGCAACCCTCGGCCGCAGGCCGAGCCGCCGCGAGATCGCTACCTCTACTACCCGGACACCGCACCGGTGCCCGAGGGTGTGGCAGTCAGTGTCCGCGGCCGCTCCTACAAGATCGTCGGCAACGTCGACCTCACCCCGGAGGCCCAGGGCGTGATCTTCGCCCACGGCTCCCGCTTCGGCGGACATTCCATGTTCATCAAGGACGGCCGTCTGCACTACGTGTACAACTTCCTGGGCATCAAGCCGGAGCAGGAATTCGTGTCCGCGCCGCTATCACCGGGCAAGCATTCCCTGGGCATGGAGTTCATCCGGGAGAAGGCCGGCGCGAACGGTGAGTCGATGGGTACGACGAAGCTCTACGTCGACGGCAAAGAGGTGGCCAAGGGTCCGATGCGGGCCCAGATCGGCAAATTCACCCTGGCTGGGGACGGGCTGTGCGTGGGCTTTGACAGTGGCGACACCGTCTCACAGCAGTATCAGACCCCGGGTAGGTTCACCGGTGGCGAGGTCCAGGGCGTCGCAGTCGACGTCAGCGACAAGGCCTACGTGGACCTGCAACGCGACGCCGCAGCAGCGTTCGAGACCGACTAAGCGGCGGACGGGCCCCGGGTCGCCGAGACGACCCCTTCGGCGATGAGCACCACGATTAGGGTGACGCCGAAAGACGGGTACAGCACGGCCAGAGCTGTGGCGACGATCGCGATCGCGGCCACCGCCCCCCGCGGGGTGTCGGCGCGTTGGGCGTCGCTGGTCCGGCCCGGCAACCCGGTCCCGCCGGTCGGTCGACGCTTCCACCACATGAGCATCGCCGTGGTGATGCTCGTCAGCAGACCCAGGCACGCCAGCGTGGCCAGGATGCGGGTGAGCACCCCGTACTGGTTGCCCATGTGCATGGCCACACTCCAACTGGTGATCCGCGCCAGCGTTCCGTCCCGGTCGGCGGTGGAGTTGGCGATCGTCTCCCCGGTGAACTGATTGAGGTAGAGGGTGCGCTGTTCGGAGAGCTTCTGCGGCCAGTGGTTGACGACCGTGTAGCTGCCGTAGACCGTTTCGTCGTTTGGGGTATCACCCGGGTAATCCGTGGGCGGGACGATGGAGTAACCCGGCAGCATGTTCTCCGATTTGGCGATCTCATCAATCTCGTTGAAGCCCAACGTCTTGGCACTCCGGGGCCCGGATCTGAGGCATAGACCGGGTCGTCGGTGTCCGCCCACGCGATGCGCCTGCCGAGGCGATCGAAGTCGCCGACCTTCGCCGGCGTGGCGGGTGCATCCACCGTCATTCCGGGGCTCACCGTCGATGCCACCGCGCGCCAGTTCTCACCCCAGTACCGCGACCAGGTCAGTCCCGACACTATGTAACCGATCAACACCACCGAGAGCAAGATTCCGGTGGTGGCGTGCAGATCCCGCCAGCGCACCCGGCCACCTTTGCGCCACCGGATCGCCAGCCGCGGCTTGCCGCGCTCGGCGGCCCGGGGCCACCACAGAAAGATCCCACTGGCCAGCAGCACCAGGATCCATACCGCGGTCATCTCGACGATGAGGTTGCCCACGCCCACCCTCATCGAGGCATCGGGATAGGACGACGGCGCGATGAAATGCCCCAGGGCGGGCACCGACACGGTAGGGCCGTCGTTGCCGAAGAATCGGTGCAACTGGTTGGCCCATCCCACCAGTCCGTCGAGTTCCCGGCGCTGGCCCAGGTAGGCGCCCGTGAAGGGATCAACGAAGACCTGCGTGACGTTGCGCTCGCCCACATCGGGGGATTCGGGCGCCATGAAGTCGATCTGGGTGGATCTGTTCGGCGCCGCCGGTGGCGTGAGAGCGTCAGGCCAGCAGCAGCAACGTCGGGGCTGCGAACAGTCCGACCCAGAAGTGCAACCGCCAGATCCGGCGCAGGGTGGCCGCCTCGCCACGGCGCTGCGCTCGATCGATGGTGACCACGCAAAACCTCCACGTTCCGACTCTCGCCCGCACCGGTATAGACCGCACCGTTGTCGTGGCACCGTCCTAGTCGTTTAGTCGGGGGCGGAAGTTCCCACGGATGGTTGAGGCCGTACCCGGTAACGATTCGGCGAATGCCCGGACGGCCTGCGCGGCGAACGCCGGAACCCGTGTGACGATGGCGGTAGCAGGTCACACCCCTGTGGGCAGGAGCCACGAATGTTTTGGTTCGGTGTCTACGTCAGCGCGGCGACGGCGGTGGCCCTCTGCGTCTACTTCACCGCGGTCCGGTTCCGGGCGGATCGGGTTGGCCCAACAGAACATCCGGTCCTGACCGCGGTTCTCACCGGAATGCTGTGGCCGGCGCTGCTGGTCGGGGTCGCGGAGCTGGGCCTGATCTGGTTATGCGGACGGTGCTGCCGGTCGACCACCGCAAGCGGCGCCGAGTTTGCCGCGCCGGCCTTGAGGTAATAATCAGTCCGCGCCGCTACGCAGCGGTCGAGCGGGATCGCGCCGTCAGCGTCGCCTGGTGCGGCGAAGGAAGAACACACCGATAAAAGCCAGCATGGCGCCGCTCGGTTGCGGCGTCACCGTGTAGCCGAGATCAGCGAGGACACCGAGTTCGATCGGGCTCAGAACGCGGATGCCTTGGCCCGATCCCACCTGCGCGGTCATCAGGGTGCGGCTCACCCCGAAGACGCGGTCATTGAGGTGTGAAATCGAACTGCCGGGTGCCCAGGTGCCCGGGGTGTAGATCGGGACGAGGTTGCCGTACGCGGCGACGGCATCGGCGCCGGCGAAGTAGAGGCCGCCATTGGCTCCCGTCAGATTCGGGGTGTAGGTGTTTTTCCAGGCGTAATCGTTGCCGATCACCTTCGTGCCGTCGGCGTTAACCAGGAAGCTGTCGAACACCGTCCAACTCAGGCCGGTGTTGGCCCCGGGGGCGTCGACGTAGGACAGGAAGCCCAGGGTGTGCGTCAATTCGTGCAGCGCCACCGACTCCAGGTCGTACTGGCCGTAGGCCACCGAGTCGCCGAATGCCCAGTTCTGGGCGAAGTTCCAGTTGATCTCACCATCGGCCTCAGCGCCGTTGGAGTCGACTCCGGTGAGGATTTTGTTCTGGACCACCGTGGGCAGAAATCCCGGGTCGGAACTGATGAAATCGCTTCCCGCCGTCGCCAATGTCGAGGACAGCAGTGAGAACTCCCCGGTGACCTCGAATGTGACGATGACCGGGGCGTCCACCACGATGTAGGACGCGAGGGCCGTGGCCGCTGACTCCAGCGAACTGCGGGCGGCCGGGGACCAGAACTGTGCACCACTGCCGTAGTAGAACTGGAATTGCAGCAGTGATCCGGCGGCGGCCACGCCCTGGCGGACCACGACGCTCGCCGCGGTGCTGGGTGGGCGGAACAAGTCGAGCAGGTTGATGTGGAAGCCGGGGTCGGCGGCGGCAACGGTGAACGTATCGGTTCCGGTGAAGTCCTGACCGGGGGTGTAGATGTAGCCGCCGGTAGCGTCGAGAACAACCGACCCGTACCGGGCGTTGCTGGTGAGGCTGTAGAGAATCCGGTCGCCCTCGGGGTCGCGCGCTCCGATATTGCCGGTGATCGGTCCTTCGCTCTGTCCGGTGATCTGCACCGGACTGACCGACGGGGCTTGATTAAAGAAGGTCCGGCGCACGAGCAGGGCCACGCCCTCGATCAATCCCTGGATCGGGGACAGCAGCCCCGAAAGCAGGTCGGTCGCCGACGCGGATGCGGCGGCGCGGGGGGCGCGCAGTGCGTCGGTGTTGGTCGCCCCGCGGGATGCGGAGGCGAAAGTCGTTGGTGCGGAACTTGTCTGCGCGATCGTCGGGGTGGGGGCTTCGTCGGGCACGGTCGCGGCGCGAGGTGTGGCGAAGTCGGCGGTTTCCGGTCTGGCCGTTTCGGGTCCGGCGGTCTCCGGTCTGGCCGGGATGCCTGCGGTGCGCCGGGCCGCGTCCAACCGATCGGTGCTGTTCTCGGCCCGTGCCGTCGGCTGGTTTGCCGCGCGTGAGGACGACCCTCGGGTGAGGTTCGTCGTGGCGGCCGCGCGATCCTGTAGCGGGCCGGACCCGGTCCTGGCGGCAGGCCTACGGTCCGCAGACGTGGGTGATGCCGGCGCGGAGAGCGTCGATTCCGGCGACGATTGCGACGACACCGTCTTCGGGGCACGGAGTTCGCGGGTGGGTCGGCGCCCGGGTGATGCCTGGGTCTGGCGGGCCTCGCTGTCGGCGCTACTGGCGGCCGATGATGGCGAGGATCCGGGCGCGGAGTCCTCTGCTGCCGCGATGCCGGGGGCGGCCAGGGACAGGCCGAGCGCGACTGCTGCGGCGCCTAGGGGAGTGACGCGGGAGAGCTTCGACATCACCGCACCCCCTTTTGTGTCTCTGCTCGCGAGTAGCTAACGGTAGCAGTCGGTTGCTGAGCGGCCGAACCGCTCAGCGGTGGGTACGGCAATCGTGGAGGGGACACGCCGTGGTAGGTCACTGGCCTGCGTGATTTGAGACCCTTTCGATATTTTCGCTAAAGCCGTGGACATTTTGTTTGCCGATGGCAATATTGGCGACACTGCGTTACCGCCCGAGCCTGTCAATGGAAGGATTTTCTTTCACGCGTTCTGCTGATTCCACCCAGTCGAATTCGACCCAGGCAAACTCGACCGAGCCCGCTCGTGGTCAGCGTCGTTCGCTGACGGGGCGGGTGCGTTCGATCGAGTTCAGTCGGCGTGCGGTGGCGGGGTCGGTGTCTGCGTCAGGTTACGCCCGGTATGTGGGTCGGGTGGGTGCGTTGGCGGTGGCGTTGGGTGTGGGTTCGGCGTTGGCGTCGTCGTTGCCGGTGGCGTTGGCGGACACGACGGGTTCGTCGGGGTCGACGGGTTCTTCGGATTCGGCGGGTTCGTCGTCGGGGACGAAGTCGTCTGCGCCGTCGCGGGGTGCTGGGCGTGCGGGTCGGGGCGGATCCGGTGCTGCCGATACCGCAGGCGGCGGGACTACGGCGGATGATTCGGCGGCGAGCGATTCGGCGGCGGTGGTGCGCGGTCGTGGGTCGGGTTCTGGGTTGGGTGCGTCGGCCCCGTCGGTTGTTGGTGGTGATTCGGCGGGATCTTCGGGTGTGCGTGCGGGGTCGGTGACGCGGCCATCGCGTTCGAGTTCTGCGGGTGCGGGTTCTGCGGGTGCGGGTTCTGCGGGTGCGGGAGTTGAGGATGCGGGAGTTGAGGATGCGTCGGCTCTGATTCCGCGTGCCGATCGTTCGGTGCGGTCGGGTCTGGTTGAGGTCGCCGATTCTGGTGTTGCGGTGGCGGATTCACCGGAGGTTGCAATCGGGGACTCTTCGGATTCGGTGTCGGTTCCGGTGGTGGAGGTGGTGGCGCCGCCGGTGGCTTCTGCGCCGGTGATGTCGGCGGCCGCTGGCCGTGTCAGTGGGCTCGGCGGGAATGTGTTGGCGTGGTTGGGTGGCGGTGGCACCGGGGATGGTCCGGCGGCGGCGCCGTTGGCGTGGTCGGCGTTGGCGGCGGCGCGCCGGGAGTTGGGTGGGTCTGCGCTCACGGTGAATCCGGCGGCGGCGGTGAACACCGGTGAGCCGGTGGGTCCGGTGGCGGCCAGTGTTGGCGGACTCGGCGTTGGCGGACTCGGCATTGGTGCTCCCGGTGCGGCGGCGATCGGTGGTTGGCAGCCGGGCAGCATTTTGCGCTTCTTCATTGGTAATGGCACGGCGGCGAACCCGAACGCGGGCATCCTGCTGGGTAACGGTTACTCGTACACGGCGTCGTCGTGCACCGGCGGTACGGCGTGCAATGGCGGTAACGCCGGTTTAATCGGCAATGCTGGCAGTGGCTATAACGGCGGTAATGGCGGTGCGGCGGGTTGGTTTGGTAACGGCGGCGCCGGTGGTGCCGGGGTGGCCGGGATCGCTGAGGGTGCTGGTGGTGCTGGTGGTCGGGGTGGGTTGTTCCTGGGTAATGGCGGCAATGGTGGTGCGGGTGCGGTAGCGACCGCGGTTGGTGTTGCTGGTGGTGCCGGTGGTGCTGGTGGGAACACGGGCTTTTTGTCGTTGCTCGGCACTGGTGGTGCTGGTGGTGTCGGTGGTGCGGGTAATGCCGGTGGTGGTGATGGTGGTGCCGGGGGTGCGGCTGGGCGTGCCGGAATCTTGAATGGCCGCGGTGGTGCCGGTGGTGCCGGTGGTGCCGCAGGTGTCGGTGGCGGTAATGGTGGTGTCGGTGGCGCTGGCGGGGCCTCGGGGGCGATCGCTGTGTGGGGCAAGGGCGGTGCCGGTGGTGCCGGTGGTGTCGGAACCGGCGCGGGCAACGGCGGCAGTGGTGGTGCGGGCGGCAACTCTGGATTGCTGGCCCTGTGGGGTACCGGTGGCGCCGGTGGTGCCGGCGGTAACGGTGGTACCGGCACGGGTGGCAACGGTGGTGCCGGCGGTGGCGCGGCGGTGATCTCGGTCTTCGCGGTGGGCGGCCAAGGTGGTGCGGGCGGGACCGGTGGTGCGGCCGGCAGTGGTGGCAACGGTGGCGCCGGCGGAAGCGCTGGTTTGTTGTCGGTGCTTAACGCCGGTCGTGATGGCGGTGCCGGTGGTGACGGCGGCGTCAGCGGTGGCAATGGTGGTGACGGCGGGTCCAGCGCGGTGGCGTCGCTGATCGGTTTCGGCGCGGACGGCGGTGCCGGCGGTGATGGCGGTACCGGTACCGGCGGTAATGGTGGTGCAGGGGGGGATGCGGGCTTTTTGACGGTGTGGGGTCTCGGTGGTGACGCCGGTGATGGTGGCGATGGCGCTACCGGTGGCAACGGCGGTGAAGGTGGCCGTGGCGGTTTGGTGCTCGGCGGTGGCGGTGACGGCGGGGATGCCGGCGCGGGCACCAGTGGGCCCGGCGGCAACGGTGGCCATGGTGGTTCGACCGGCTTGTTGTCGCTTATCGGCAACGGCGGTAACGGCGGTAACGGTGGTGGCGGTGTTGGTGTGGATGGCGTCGACGGCAAGGCGCCCGGTGAGTCGGGCACCGATGGTGGCGCCGGCGGCAATGGCGGTAATGGCGGTAATGGCGGTGAGGGTTCGTGGATCCTGGGCCGCGGCGGCAATGGTGGCAACGGCGGATCGGCGGCCGGCGGTAACGGCGGTGACGGCGCCGCGGGTGCGGGTGGGGAGAACCCCGGCGATGCGGGCCAAGCCGGCGGTAACGGTGGCAACGCCGGTTCGGTCGGCACTGGCGGGACGGCCGGACATGCCGGCGGTGGCCGGATTTTGTTGCTGTTCCCCAATAACGGCACCCCGGGCAGTGGTGGTACTGCGGCCGGTGCCGGTAACGGCGGTAACGGCGGGGCCGGCGGAGCGGGTAAAGCATCGGCGTCAGCCGGGGTGGCCGGTGGCGCGGGCGGTAAGGGTGGTTCCGGCGGCGCGACGACCTCAGGTGTGGCCGGTTACGGCGGCGCCGGCGGCGCCGGTGGTGATGGCTTTACCGCGGCAGCCCTGTCGGGTCTGGACGGCACCGACGGTGGCGCCGGTGGCGAAGGTGGTGCCGGTGGCGCGGCGACCTCGGGCACGGCCGGAGACGGCGGCGCCGGTGGCGCGGCCGGGGTCGGTGGCAATGGCGGAACCGGTACCAGGGGCACCGACGGCAGCTTGGGCGTCGACGGCACCGCGGGCACCGACGGCGGCAGCGGTGGCAACGGCGGCGTCGGCGGCGCGGGTGGCGCGGCCGGTGTGGCGACCACAGGTACCGATGGTCTTGACGGTGACGGCGGTGCCGGTGGCGCCGCTGGGTCCGGCGCGGACGGCGGTGCGGGCGGTATCGGCTTCAGTGGCGCCAACGGCACCAATGCCGGGGATTCCGGTCAGAACGGCAGCAGTGGTGGCGACGGTGGCGTCGGCGGCGCCGGCGGTACCGGCGGTGCCGGGGGTGCGGCAGGTGGCGCGACTGGGACAGCCGGTGCCGACGCGGCCGGCGGCAAGGGCGGCGACGGTGGCGTGGCCGGTGCCGGTGGCAATGGCGGTTCGGGTGTTTCCGGGACGCCGAGCACTGTCGTGGGTGTTGACGGGCAGTCCGGTGGTGACGGCGGCAGTGCCGGTGACGGTGGCACCGGTGGCGCTGGTGGTGCCGGGGGTGTCGGCGGCGGCACGGCGGCCGCCGGGGTCGACGGCGATGGGGGTGCGGGCGGTCTAGGCGGCAATGCCGGCGACGCCGGTGACGGCGGTAACGGTATCGCTGGCACGAATGGTGACGGGGCCGGTGCGGACGGGTTGGCTGGCAGTGCCGGCGGTGACGGCGGTGACGGTGGCAACGCCGGTGTCGGTGGTGGCGGTGGTGCTGCGGGCGGCAACACCGGTTCGGCTGGGGCTGATGGGGGTGATGGCACGGCGGGCACCGGTGGCAACGCCGGTGCGGGTGGTGTTGGCGGTAACGGCACCGATGGTGTCGACGCCGCGACCCCGGACGGCGGCAAGGGTGGTCGCGGCGGAGATAGCGGGAAAGCGGGCTTCGGCGGGACCGGGGCGACCCCGGGCACTGATGGCGCTGACGGGGCACCCGCCAATGCCGGTGCTGGCGGCGTGGGTGGCAATGGCTACTCCGCAACCGGTAGCGCCAACGCCGGTAAGGGCGGTGCCGGCGGTGACGGCGGTGACGCGTTCACCGGTGGCAATGGTGGTTCGGGCGGTGCCGGTGGTTTCGGTGGTGACGCGGTAGACGGTGCCGGTGGTGACGGTGGTGCCGGTGGTAACGCCGGGGTCGGCGGGAATGCGATCGACGGCCCGGGTGGTGACGGCGGCAGTTCCGGCACCGGTGCCGGAGGTAACGGCGGTAATGCCGGTGCGGCGGCGGATGGTGGGCGTGGCGTTGATGGCACACAGCAGAATCCCGACGGTACGGCCGGTGGTGCGGGAGGTTCCGGCGCCGGAGCCGGCCAGGGCGGGTCCGGGCAGGGCCCGGGCACGGACGGTTCGGCCACCAACGGTGGCAACGGTGGTGACGGTGGTGACGGCTGGACCTCGACGGTGGCCGGTCTGGTCGGCGGCAACGGTGGCGCCGGCGGTATCGGTGGCGACGCGACGACGGGTACTGCCGGCAACGGTGGCGCCGGCGGTATCGGCGGCGACGGCTTCAGTGCCGCGGCGGGGACGGGACTTGATGGCACAGCTGCCGGTAATGGTGGCGCGGGCGGTGCCGGTGGCGCAGCAACCTCAGGCAATGCCGGCGACGGCGGACTGGGTGGCGCTGGCGGCGTCGGTGGCAGCGGCGGCAGCGGTATCGACGGTATCGACGGCATCGTGGGTAGCCCGGACGGCACCGCAGGTGGAGCCGGCGGTAGCGGTGCGGCCGGTGGCAACGGTGGCGCGGGCGGCGCAGCCGGTGTAGCGACCACCGGCATCGACGGCGCGGATGCCAATGGCGGCAACGCCGGGGCCGGCGGTAACGGCGCTGCCGGCGGTATCGGCGGCGACGGCCTGATCGGTGCTGACGGCACCAATCCCGGGGATGCGGGCACGGCCGGCGGCAATGGCGGCGACGGCGGTATTGGTGGCTCCGGTGGGGCGGGCGGCACCGGCGGTGCCGCGGGCGGTGTGGGTGCTCAGGCCGGTAACGACGCGGCCGGCGGAAACGGCGGCACCGGTGGCGCGGCAGGCATCGGCGCTGATGGTGGAAACGGTGCTGATGGTGATTCGGGCACCGATCCGTCGACACCGGGCCAGGACGGCGGTGCGGGCGGTAACGCCGGCAGCGGTGGTACGGGTGGTGCGGGCGGTAACGCCGGTGCCGGTGGCGGTTCGGCCGGTGGAGATGCGGCTGGCGGTGACGGCGGCACCGGTGGCGCGGCCGGAGCAGGCGGTGATGGTGGCACCGGTGCCGCAGGTTCGGCGGGCAATACGACCACGCCCGGCCAGGCCGGTGGCAATGGCGGCAGCGCCGGTGCCGGTGGCGTCGGCGGGGGCGGCGGCAGCGCCGGCCTCAGCGCCGGCTCGGCGGCTGCAGGCAATAACGGCAGCGGCGGCGCCGGAGGTGTTGGTGGTAACGCCGGCGATGGCGGCGTTGGTGGAGTCGGCTTCGACGGCGGCGTCGGACCCGACGGCCAGGCTGGCAGTGACGGTGGCGCCGGTGGCGTCGGCGGCACCGGTGGTGCAGGCGGTGATGGTGGCGCGGTCGGAACCGGGGGCACGGGCGGTTCGGCCGGTGCGGACGCGGCCGGCGGTAACGGCGGGACCGGCGGCAACGCGGGTGCCGGTGGCAGCGGCGGCGACGGCTCAGCCGGTACTGCGGGCACCGATCCGTCGACCCCGGGTAGCGATGGTGGCTTCGGTGGGGCGGGTGGAGAGGGTGGCGTCGGTGGTGCTGGTGGCGCCGCGGGTGCCGGTGCGGGCAGTGCCGCGGACGGCATCGATGGTGACGGCGGAGCCGGTGGTCTCGGTGGCAATGCCGGTAATGGTGCCGACGGTGGCCTCGGATACACCGGTGCGGCAGGCACCGGCGAGAACGGCAGCAATGGTGGCAATGGTGGCGCAGGTGGTGCTGCCGGTGCCGGTGGCACTGGTGGCGCTGCGGGCGGTATCGGCGGAACTGCCGGTGCGAACGCCAACGGTGGTAACGGTGGTGCCGGTGGTGACGCGGGTATCGGTGGCGATGGTGGTGGCGGTGTGGCCGGTGCCAACGGCACCGCCCAAAGCATCGATGGCAAGGCTGGTGGGGCGGGCGGTAACGCCGGTGCCGGTGGCACCGGCGGCGTCGGCGGAAATGCTGGCGTTTCGGGCGGGAACGGTGCCGCGGCGGGAGCGAACGGCGACGGTGGCGACGGTGGTCTCGGTGGCAACGCCGGTAGTGGTGGCAATGGTGGCGTCGGCTTCGCGGGCGCCAACGGTGCGACTGCGGGCGCGGCCGGAACCAATGGCGGCAACGGCGGTGACGGTGGCACCGGTGGCACCGGTGGCGCTGGTGGTAGTGGCGGTGTCGGTGGCACTGGTGGAACCGGTGGCCTGACGGGTCTAAGTGCGGACGCCGGAGATGGTGGCGACGGTGGCAACGCCGGCGCCGGCGGCATCGGCGGTAACGGCGCTGCGGGTGCAACCGGTGTCAACTCCGACGGCGGTAAGGGCGGTAACGGTGGTAATGCCGGTGCCGTGGGTGCCGGCGGTGCGGCAGGTGCCGGGAACGGTGGTGGGGCTGGTAGCGACGGCACCGGTGCTGATGGTGGCGACGGTGGTTTCGGTGGCGCCGGCCTGAACTCGGTGACGGCGTCGTTCGTCGGTGGTGATGGTGGTGCCGGTGGTGTCGGTGGCAGTGCCTCGGGTGCCGGCTTCGGCGGCAACGGTGGTGCCGGTGGTGATGCCGGTGACGGTTACAACGGTGAAGCCGGGACCGCCCAAGACGGCACCGACGGCGGCAACGGTGGCGCTGGCGGTGCCGGCGGTGATTCCGTGGGTGGTACGGCCGGTGACGGCGGCAATTCCGGTGCCGGGGGTAACGGCGGGAACGGCGCGAACGGCAACGCCGCGACTCCCGCCGGTGGCAGTGGCGGCAATGGCGGTGATCCAGGCTCCGCCGGTATCGGCGGCGCTGGCCTCACTCCGGGCGGAAACGGGTCGGTACCGACCTCCGGCGGCAATGGCGGCAACGGCGGGGACGGGTTCAACGCCGTGGCCGCAGGGGTGGCAGGCGGCAACGGCGGCGTGGGCGGCAACGGCGGCGCGGTCGGCAACGGCGGCGACGGCGGTGCAGGTGGCAACGGAAAGGCGGGAGCGAGCGGCGCCAACGGCGTGAGCTCCGGTGAGTCGGGCACTGACGGTCAAACCGGCGGCGCGGGCGGTCAGGGTGGCGTTGGTGGCAATGGCGGATCAACCGCAGGCAACGCTGGCAGCGGCGGGGCCGGCGGAGCTGGCAGTGACGGTGGTGACGGCGGCACCGGCGTGGCCGGAGCCGATGGCGCCGCGGCCGGAGCCGACGGTCAGGCCGGCGGCAGTGGCGGCAACGCCGGTGCCGGTGGTGCCGGTGGCAATGGCGGCGCGGCCGGCACGGCCACTGCGGGTGCCGCTGGACTCGAGGGCGTCGGCGGCAACGGTGGTAACGGCGGCGACGCGGGCACCCCGGGCGACGGGGGCTCTGGCGCGAACGGTGACGCGACCACTCTCGCGGGCGGTGATGGCGCCACAGGTGGAGATCCCGGAGCCGCCGGAGCGGGCGGCAGCGGTGGTACCGGCGTCACTCCGGGGATGACGGGGACCTCAGGTATAGGAGTGACCTCGGGCGGCGACGGCGGCGATGGTGGTGTCGGGTTTACTCCCTTGGCGGCCGGTGCGGCAGGCGGCGACGGCGGCGCTGGCGGTGACGGTGGCGCGGTCGGCAACGGCGGCAACGGCGGGGCCGGTGGTGACGGCACCAATGCGGTCGGCGGCGACGTTTCGATGGGCATACCGACCGGCTCTCTGGCTCAGGAGCTGAACAACGCCGGCGCGGCGTTCTTCCCGATCACTGCGCCGGGTGCGGTCGATCCCAGCGGGTGGCTGGGAGGCGTTAACGTCTCGATGCTGGCCGGCTGGGATCAGGGCACCCAGCAGTGGCGGCGGTTCCAGCCTTCACCGGTGACAGCGTCGGTGACGTTGTACGGCCAGCCGGTCACCATTGCCACCGCCTACCTGGATGTGTTGCCCGTGGACGGGACGATCGCCCGGGAGGTGGGTCTGGACTTCGGAAGTACCGCAACCGGTCTGGGCAACCCTGCCTACACCTATCACTACGTGATCGGGGTGGCTGGCCTGGGACGCTTCCCGACGGAGACGGCGACGATCAACTCGAATGTGACGCTGACGGTGCTGGACACCGCGCCGGTGTTCACCGATGTCTACTCGCTGCTGGACGGTCAGTCCCCGACACCGGGATTGACGGGAACGGTGATCACGCCTGCACCCGTGCCGGTACTGCAGGGCTACACGTTCTACGGTCTGCCCGACGACGTGGCGAACATGACGTTGACCTACACCGGCAATGACGCCCACGGGCTGATTTTTGGACTGGTTGCCATCTCCAACGCCCTCGACGGCGGAGCCGGCGGCAACGGCGGCGCCGGGGGCGCCGGCGGGACGATCTCCGGAAATGGTGGTGACGGCGGAGTCGGCGGCGACGGTGGTGACGGCGCCGGCGGCAGCAGTGGGGCCAACGGGGGTGACGCGACCGACACGGTGGCCGCCCAGGCAGGCGGTGACGGCGAAGCCGGCGGTAACGGCGGCGCGGCCGGTATCGGCGGGGCCGGCGGCAATGCCACCAACGGCACCAACGGCGACGGCGGCAACGGCGGGACCGGCGGGGACGCCGGGGCCGGCGGTGACGGCGGTAACGGCGGCAACGGCGGCGTCGGCGGTGCTGGCGCGGCCGGCGCGAGCGGCGCCAACGGAGTGAGCCCCGGTGATTTCGGTGATGACGGGCTGGCTGGCGGTGTCGGCGGTGCCGGCGGCGCGGGCGGCGATGGCGGTTCCGTCTCCGGAAACGCGGGCAGTGGCGGCAGTGGCGGCGTCGGCGGTGCCGGCGGCAACGGCGGTGACGGTGTCGCGGGTCTCGATGGGGCCACCGCCGGCGCCGCCGGACAGGATGGCGGCGGCGGCGGCAACGCCGGTAACGGCGGCGCGGGTGGCGCAGGCGGCGCAGCCGGTACCGCTGCCGCAGGCAGTGCCGGAGTCGACGGTGATGGCGGTGCAGGCGGTAAGGGCGGCAGCGGCGGACTCGGCACCAACGGTGGAATCGGAGTGGCTGGCGCGGACGCCGTCAATGGCCCGACGTCTGCCACCTCGAGCGCGGCGCAGGCTGGCGGTACCGGTGGCACCGGCGGCGACGGAGGCACCGGCGGCGACGGCGGCACCGGCGGCGCTGCCGGTGGCGCGAGTGGGATCACTGGGCTCCAGGGCGACGGCGGTGCCGGTGGCAAGGCCGGCAGCGGCGCCGATGGCGGGAATGGTGGCAATGGCGCCGATAGCGGATCCTTCTCGTCCACCGTCAGCCGGGCCGGCGCCGACGGCGGCGACGGCGGTGACGCCGGACTGGAGGGCCGTGGCGGTATCGGCGGCAACTCCGGTGCCGACGGAGCCTTCGGTGACGGCGGTAACGGCGGCGACGGCGGCAAGGCCGGGAACCTAGGCAATCCCAGCGGCATCGCCCGCGCGGGCGGTGCCGGCGGTGACGGCGGTAGCGTGACCGGCGGTGTCGCCGGAGACGGTGGCAACGGCGGGGCCGGCGGCGGCGGCGGTCCCGGTGCCAATGGCGCCCCGGGCACCTCCAACGGCAACCCTGGCGGCCCAGGTGGCGTCGGCGGTACCGGAGGCAGTGGCGGCAATGCGACCACAGGCACCGCCGGTGACGGCGGCACCGGTGGGATCGGCGGCTACGGCGGCACCGGCGGGAATGGGTATACCCCTGCGGGCGAAGGCGTCAACGGCACCAACGGCGGCAAGGGCGGGGCCGGCGCCAATGGTGGTGCCGGCGGCGCACGTGGTGTCGCCAGTGATCCCATCGGTACCAGCGGCACCGCCGGTGACGGCGGGATCGGCGGCAACGCCGGCGCCGGCGGCAATGGCGCAAACGGCGCCGACTCGGCTACGACCGCCGGCAACGGCGGCAACGGCGGCAACAGCGGAGCCGCGGGTGTCGGTGGTCTCGGTGGCGATGGTGTTACCCGGGCCGCCGACGGCCTCGGGGCCAACGGCGGCAACGGCGGCAACGGCGGCAACGGACTGGCCTCCACCGAGGTCGGCCTGCCCGGCGGTGACGGCGGGGCCGGCGGCACCGGCGGGACGACCACCACGGCCACCGGCGGCAACGGCGGGGCCGGCGGGGCCGGCGGGGCCGGATTCACCGGCCCGAACGGTGCCCCCGGAATCGAGGCCAACGGCGGCGACGGCAGTGTCGGCGGTGTCGGCGGCGCCGGCGGCGTCGGCGGTGATGCCACCGCGGCGACCGGTAACGGCGGTGCCGGCGGCGCCGGCGGAGCGGGCGGTGTCGGTGGCGGAGGCGGAACCGGCGGTGCCGGCTCTGACGCCGGCGCCGGTGAGGCAGCGCGCATAGGCGGAACCGGCGGTGCCGGTGCAGACGGCGGCGCCGCTGGCGAGGGCGGTGCCGGCGGTAACGGCGGCGCGTCTGGCACCAATGGCACCGGTGGCGCCGGCGGGGCCGGCGGCAACGCCGGTACCGGCGGCAACGGCGGGGCCGGCGGCAACGGCGACTCGGCCTTCCAGGGCGGCGCCTCCGGCGGCAACGGCGGTCTCGGTGGCGACGCCGGGGCCGGCGGTGCCGGTGGCCCGGTGGGTGTCGGCGGTAACGGCGGCACCAGCGGAGCCGGTGGAAACGCCGGTACCGCGGGTGCCGGTGGAACCGGTGGCCGGGGCGGCACCGGCGGAACAGGAAACAACACCGGCTTCCTGTTCGCGCCGAACAGCGCCAATCAGCCGGCCGGACGAATCCTGTCGATCACCGACTTCACCGACTCGGACGTGCTGCTGGTCTCGGTCTCCATTCCGAACGCACCGGACGGCACCACCTTCAAGTTCGGCAGCTACGCGGGGTTGACACCGGGTTTCGGGTTCGACTTCACCGGCGACAAGGAGGGTCTCAACTTCACCGGGACGAAGGCGGCCGTCAACGCCGCCCTCGCCACGATGGAGGTCTCCACCGGTGAAGCGGAGGGCGCGTTCGACTTCGAGGTCACCTCGTCGATCAATAAGCCGGACACCTACTACAACCCGCTGACCAACAGCTACTACGAGTACGTGCCCTTCCGGAATGTCAACTGGAACACCGCACGGGCTGCGGCCAAGACCAGGACGCTCAACGGCGCAACGGGTTACTTGACGAACATCACGACATCCGTCGAGAACGAGTTCATCGAGTCCTACGTCGGTGCGGGCGACATCTGGATCGGAGCCTCCGATGCAGCAGTCGAGGGTGAATGGCGGTGGGTGGACGGCCCGGAGGCCGGAATTCAGTTCTGGCAGGGCGGCAGACCCGTCGACGGTGGCTTCGCCACGGAGCCGTTCAACTACGCGCGGTGGAATGTCAACCAGCCCGACAACGCCGGCAATGAGGACTGGGGCTCGACCAATGGGCCCCGGGGCAGTCGGGGCTTCTGGAACGATCTGCCGCTCAACGGCGCCGGCCTCATCAGTGGCTATCTGGTCGAGTACACCGAACCGGTCGGTGACTGGACCGGGGTGTCGCAGACCCGCAACGGCGCCTCGGTCGGTGTCGACGGTGGCCCCGGCGGTGCGGGCGGCAACGGCGGCCAGGGCGGCGACGGCGCCCTCGGTGGCACCGTCGGCGGCACCTCCAGCGCCGGTGCCAACGGCGGCGCCGGCGGCACCGGCGGCGATGGCGGTCCGGGTGTGATCGGTGGCGGCACCGGCGGCACCGGCGGCACCGGGGCCGCGGGCGGCACCAGCGGCACCGGTAACCCCGGCGATCCGGGCTTGGCGGGCAGTCCGGGGACTGCCGGTAGCGGCCTCGTCGGTGGCGCCGGCGGCGCCGGCGGCGGTGGCGGCACCGGCGGCACCGTTTAGAAGCCGGGAGGGGCCGATCCGTTTTCCCGTCACTCAGACGCGGCGCGGGCTGCGGCGCGTAGATTGCGTCGTCATTACCGGGGAGGCCGCACGTTGAAGACCGAGAACATCAACCACGCGTTCCTCGACGGCGTGCTCGACGGCACCCACGACGACGTCTACTACCACTTCGGGGTGGCGTCGTCAGATCCGGTGCTAGACAAGCTGCGTGATGTCAGGGCGGTCATCATGGCCGGGTCCGGCGGACGAATTAATGAATTCACCGAGCGCTGGAGTGAACTCAACGCGGGCACTGAGATCGTCGCTTTTCCCAAAGAGGATCGCTTCGTTACCCGCTACACCGCCGGCGTGCTGTTCGCCTCACACGGCATGGGTATGCCGAGTGCCTCGATCGCCCTCCAGGAACTCATGCGAATGGTGTTCTTCCTCAAGCGCGGCGATCTCGAAGCGATGGATGAGGTGTTCTGGTGCCGGGTCGGCACCAGTGGGGGAGTCGGACTGCCCGGCGGCACCGTCGTCGTCTCCTCCGAGGGTTTGATGGCCGATCTCAAGCCCTACCGTCTGCTCAACGGCGGCACCGGCGAGTACTGGTTCGACGGGCACTTCCCAGCCGCGACGTCGCAGGCGATCATCGCCGCCAACGAACACACCGATTTCGACATCATCTCCGGCACGACCATTGCCGGCAACGAGTTCTTCCTTGAGCAGTTCCGCCTCGACGGCGCAATATGTTTGGAGACCCCGGAGACCAAGATGGGGTGGCTGACTTGGCTGCACGACAACGGCGTCGCCAATATCGAGATGGAGGGCGCGATGATCGCCGGCTATCTCAACCACTGGGGTTTCTCGAAGTTCGCGATGATCTGCTGCACCCTGCTCAACCGACTCGAGGGTGACCAGGTGACCGCAACCCCGAAGCAGTTGCATAAATACAGTGAGGACTCCGGCGTGGCGCTGTTCAACTACCTGGCGGCCAGCCTGCTTGGCGCCTGAAGCCGCGTTACCACTTAGCCAACGCCCAGCGATGCCTCATCCACGTCGATTCCGATCACCTCGGCGACGCGAACCATCTCAGCGTCCCAGGCCAGCAACATCAGAGCGCGTCGGTGCGCGACGGCCGCGATCATGCAGTCGACCATCCCGCGCGGTGTGATTCCCGCTTGTCGGCATCGTCGGTAGATTCTCGTCGCGGCGTCGAAATCGGTGACCGCGTCGAAGGGCGCCAATTCGAATCGCAGCAGCATGCGCCGGAGATCGTCTTCACGCGCGTCACTGCGTGCGCCGGCCAACACCTCCATCAGCACCGGTTCGGTGAACATCAGCGGTCCCTCGTCGGCGATCAACTCGGCAATGCGCCGGTCCGCGGTGCTGCCGGTGGCCCGGTCGTACTCGACCCACGCGGAGGTGTCGACCAGGATCACGCGACGCCGCGGGGACCGGTATCGGCCGGAATCTCACCGATGGCATGTGCACCTCGCATTTCCAGCGCCTGTTCGCGGGTCATCGGCTGGCCCGCGAGATGCCGCAGCGCGAGGTCTACGGCCTCGGTCTTGGTGTGAACCCCGTAACGGTTTTTGATCGCCTCGACGTAGACGTCCTCGATTTCGATGTTCGTTCGCACCTTCGCCATACACGCATCGTACACACCACGTGTATAGAAGGTGTACCAGGCGTCCTCTTGAACCGATACCCGGCTAGGCCGCACGGATATCGTTCCCCACGTGACCACCCACGTCGAACTGTTCACCCGCGCCAACATCGCCGTCGTCGATTCCCTGGGCTCGGCACCTGATGACGTCGATATCCCCCATGTGCTGCGAACCTCGAAGACTCTCGCCGGCCGCATCGACCACACCCTGCTCAAGCCCGACGCCACCCTGACCGCTATCGAGACCCTCTGCGATGAAGCCAAAGAGCACGGCTTCGCCTCGGTCTGCGTCAACACCCGGTGGGTGCCGACGGCCGTGGAACGACTCTCCGGATCCGACGTCATGGTGTGCACGGTGGTGGGTTTCCCACTCGGGGCGATGACACGCCTGGCCAAGGCTGAGGAGGCCCGCATCACCGTCGCCGAGGGCGCCGACGAGGTCGACATGGTGCTCGACATCGGCGGTCTGCTCTCCGGTGATCTCGCCGCGGTCTACGACGACATCCTCGGTGTGGTGGGGGCAGCCCGGCCCGTGCCGGTGAAGGTGATTCTGGAGACCAGCATGCTCACCGACGAGCAGAAGGCGATCGGGTGTCTGATCGCGGCGCGCACGGGGGCTGCGTACGTCAAGACATCCACCGGCTTCGGTGGTGGCGGCGCCACGGTCGAGGACATCGCATTGATGCGCCATATGGTGGGGGATCGGTTGGGTGTCAAAGCATCCGGCGCGGTTCGCAACCACCGCGATGCCGAGAAAGTATTGCACGCCGGTGCGGACCGAATTGGCGCTTCGGCATCCATCGCCATCATCACGCCGTGACCCTGCTGGACACCGCGCGCGCCTGGCTGGCCGAGGATCCCGACCCGGCGACGTCTGCCCAACTCTCGGCACTGATCTCGCGCGCCGAAGCGGGGGACACCGACGCCGCCGGTGAACTCGCCGACGCGTTCGACGGCACCCTGCAGTTCGGCACCGCCGGGCTACGCGGACGCCTGGGCCCGGGCAGTAACCGAATGAACCGGATCGTGGTGGCCCGCGTGGCCGCCGGACTGGCCGCCTATCTCGGTGCGCACGGCGGCAAGGCAGTCGTCATCGGCTACGACGCCCGCCGCAACTCCGACGTCTTCGCCCGCGACACCGCCGCCATCATGTCCGGCGCTGGTATCACCGCGATGGTGCTGCCGTCGGCCCTGCCCACCCCGGTACTGGCCTTCGCGATTCGTCAACTCGGCTGCGATGCCGGCGTCATGGTCACCGCGTCGCACAACCCGCCCGATGACAACGGGTACAAGGTGTATCTGGGTGACGGCAGCCAGATCGTCCCACCCGCCGATGCCGCGATGGCCGCGTGCATCGCCGCGGTGGGACCGTTGGTGTCCATCCCGCAGTCCGATGACTTTCAAACTCTCGACGGTGTGGTGCTGGATTCCTATATGGCACGGGCGGTTTCACTACTCGGTGATGGTCCGCGGGATGCTTCCGCGGTCTACACCGCCATGCACGGCGTCGGCGGTGAGGTGTTCATGCGCACGGTGGCCGCCGCCGGCTTCCCCGCCCCGACGAAGGTCGCCCAGCAGTTCACCCCCGACGGCCGCTTCCCGACGGTGAATTTCCCCAACCCCGAAGAGCCCGGCGCCATGGACCTAGCACTTGCCGAGGCCCGCACTCAGGGCGCCGATGTGATCATTGCCAACGACCCCGATGCCGACCGGTGCGCGGTCGGGATTCGGACGGCCGACGATTACCGGATGCTCACCGGCGACGAGGTGGGCGCCCTGTTGGCCTGGTGGATCGTCGAACGGGGACGCGGGGATGGCACGCCTGTCGAGGGTGTCTTCGCCCAGTCGATCGTCTCGGGCACTCTGCTGGAGCGCATCGCCGCCGACGCTGGACTCGGCTACGCCACCACACTCACCGGGTTCAAGTGGATCTCCAAGGTGCCGGATCTGAGGTTCGGCTACGAGGAGGCCCTGGGCTACTGCTGTGACCCCGAGGCTGTCAAGGACAAGGACGGCATCACCGCCTCCCTGCTGATGCTGGAGATGGTCGCCGCACTCAAGTCCGAGGGCCGGGGAGTCCAGGATGTGCTCGACGACCTGGCCCGCAAATTCGGCCTGTACGCGACAAGTCAACTGTCGGTGCGTGTTTCCGACGTCGCGTTGGTCGCCGACGCGATGGCACGCCTGCGCGCCAACCCACCCACCTCTCTCGGCGGCCGCGCCGTGGTGCGCATGGAAGACCTGGAAAACGGTGCCGACGGCCTGCCGCCCACCGACGGCCTGCGCTTCACCCTCAAAGACGCCCGGGTGATCATCCGGCCCAGCGGCACCGAACCCAAACTCAAGTGCTACCTGCAGGTGGTCGTCCCGGTGACGGGTGCGATCGAAACAGCCCGTAAAACAGCCCAGGCGGAACTCGACGCGGTCCGGGCCAGTGTCACCGAGATTAAGGTCTGAGCGCGGCGGCGCGGCCGTGATCTCGGGGTAGGCTACAAATATGTCTACAGAATCGACTACGGTTCGCGTCTCGCTTCGAACGCGTGACCGTTTGGCCGCCCAGGCCCGCGAGCGCGGCGTCTCGATTTCTGCACTTCTAGAGGAGTTAGCCGCCGGGGCGGACCGTGAAGCGATCTTCCGAGCCGAGCGCGAGGTCACCCGCGCCGAAGCGGGCGACCGGACCGTCCGCGAAGAAGAAGCGGACTGGGTAGACGCGGCAGCCGACGATATTGACTGAGCCGCGGCGGGGAGAGCTGTGGCTGGTCGCCTTCGGCGCTGCCCGCCCGGGTGAACCCGGCAAGCGCCGACCCGCGGTTATTGTGTCCACCGACGAGATGCTCACCGAAGTCGAAGACGAGTTGATCGTTGTCGTTCCGGTGTCGAGTTCCCGCGCCCGGACTCCGTTGCGGCCGAGCATTTCCCCGGATGAGGGCGTCGACGCCGACAGCGTCGCGGTGGTCCGAGGCCTGCGCGCGGTCTCCCGGGCCCGACTGGTGCAGCGTCTCGGCACAGTCCGACCCGAAACCCTGCACGACATCGAAGACGCGCTGGTTCTCGTTCTAGCGCTGGGGCCGGCGCTCACCCGCTGACATGCAACCCTCAGTTGCCGGGCTTGGGTTTCCTCGCCTCGAGATCCCACGGGCCGAAGGCCTGCGGAAGGATCTGGGCCATCGTCTGGATGCCCTGGGGGGTCATGATCAACAGCTCCGGCCCGCCATGCTCATAAAGCAGTTGGCGGCAGCGGCCACACGGCATCAGCGGGTCGCCGTTGCCGTCGACGCAGCAGGCCGCGGTCAGCCGGCCCCCACCCGAAGCGTAGAGGGCGGAGATCATCGAGCATTCCGCGCACAGCGTGATTCCGTAGGAGGCGTTCTCGACATTGGCGCCGGAGACGATCCGGCCATCGTTGACGAAGCCCGCGACGCCGACCGGAAAGTTGGAATAGGGGGAGTAGGAATTTCTCGAGGCCGTGATCGCGGCGGCCCTTAGCGACTCCCAGTCCACGTCGCCCACGCGGACCCCTACGGCTGAGACGGAATCGCGGTCAGCGGGATGTAGACGGTGCCCTGGCACGCCCCGTCGCCGATATTGGTCGCGAACATCCCCTTCATTGAACCGTCGGGTTGCGGGGAGTAGGTGGTCACTGAACTTGCCGGATCGAACGTGATGGTTCGGTCCGCCATCGTGCAGTCCCACCGCCAGTTGTTGGTCCGCGACCACTGCGTCCCGGTCCACTCAAAGGTTGTCGACTGCGCGGCATTGTCCTTGGGCGCCGGACCGTCGACCACTGAGGCCTCGCAGGCACCCGACGAGCAGTTCGTCACGAACTGGTACCACGCCGTGTAGGGCTCCTCCCACTGCTCAGCAGCGGTGCTGGTGCCCGACTTCTGGTCGGTCTGAAAGGTGATCTTGTACCAACCGTCCCAGTTCGGTGCCGGTGCGGCCGAGGCGATCGGTGGGAGGGCCACCGACCCGAGGGCCAGGCCGAGGGCCAGGGCCGCTGAAGCCGATCTCCTCATGCAGGAGGTGGTCCCGCCGGGGGAATCGTCCATGTCTCGTCCGTCCTCGGTCAGGGAGCCGTGAAGCCCTCGCGCTTGTGTGCCCCATCGCAGAACGGCTTCTTCTCTGAGAACCCGCATCGACACAGATAGCTCTTCTCGGACGCCTTGATCAGGGTGCCGTCGGAGGCGAGGATCTCGACCGCGCCGGACACCTCCAAGGGGCCGTCGGTGAGGGTTTTGATAGTGACGCTGGATTCGCTCATGGGTGCATTCTGCTACACCCCGGCGACGGACTGCATTAACCCGCGGGCGAAGTACAGCAGAAAGCCCGCGGCGACGATTCACAGCAGTGGGCTGATCTCACGCCACTTGCCGGCCGCCGAGCGCACCACCACCCAACTGATGAAGCCCGCCCCGATTCCGTTGGCGATCGAATAGCTCAGTGGCATCACCGCCACGGTCAGCACGACCGGCAGTGCTACCGAGAATTCGGAGATGTCGATATGGCGCAGGTGCGACACCATCATCGCGCCGACGACCACCAGGGCCGCTGCGGCCACCTCCGTGGGCACGATCGAGGCCAGCGGGGAGATGAACATCGCGGCCAGGAAAAGTGCACCGGTCACCACATTGGCCAGGCCGGTGCGTGCGCCCTCCTCGATACCGGCACCGGACTCGATGAAGACCGTGTTCGACGACGACGAGGTCGTCCCACCGGCTACTGCGCCGACGCCTTCGACGATCAACGCCGAACGAAGCCGCGGGAACGTGCCTTGCGCGTCGGCTAGTCCGGCTTGTCGGGAGAGCCCGGTCAGCGTTCCCAGAGCGTCGAAGAAGTTCGCGAACACGAGGGTGAACACCAGAACGACCGCTGCCAACGCCCCGATACGTTCGAAACTGGCGAAGCTGAACGCGCCGACGAGGGAAAGATCTGGCAGCGCGAATGGTGAACCGGATAGCCACGGTACCGACAATCCCCAGCCGCCGGGGCGGTCGACCGCCGATCCCAGCTGCCAGATCGCCTCGATTACCACCGCGATCACCGTCCCACCGAACAGGCCGATCAGAATTCCGCCGCGTACTCTGCGCGACACCAGGATCGCAGTCAGCAGCAGAGTGAATACGAACACCAGTGTCGGGACCGAGGTGATGTACCCCTGGCCCTTGGTGCCCAATCCAACTGGGGGAGAGGAGAATCCGGTGGATGAGATGAAACCGGCGTCGACCAGTCCGATGAACAGGATGAACAATCCGATTCCGGCGGTGATCGCGATCTTGAGTTGCATCGGCACCGCATCGAACACCATCCGGCGCAGGCCGGATACCGCCAGCGCGACGATGATCAGACCGTTGATCACCACCAGTCCCATCGCCTCGGGCCAGGTGAGCGTGCCCACCACCGAGGTCGCGAGGAATGAGTTGATGCCCAGCCCTGCCGCGAAGGCGAACGGTAGTCGCGCGATGACGCCGAACAGGATCGTCATGACCCCCGCCGTCAGCGCCGTCACCGCGGACACCTGGGCGAACTGCAACTGATTGCCGGCGACGTCCTTCGGTCCGGACAGGATGATCGGGTTCAACACGATGATGTACGCCATCGCTATGAAGGTCACCACTCCGCCGCGCACCTCGGCGCCGAGGCTCGATCCGCGCGCGGCGATCTCGAAGAAGCGATCGAGGCGATTCACGGGTGGAACATTAGGGTCTCGGAGCGGTTGCTGCGGTAGTTCAGCGCAGCGGCGTGGCCTTCACGACGCCGACCTCGTCGGGTTTGGTGATCGCCTCGGGCAGAAACTTCTCGATCCCGTAGACGAACAGCGCTCCGCCGATCAGACCGCCGATGATCGGCGCGATGATCGGTACCCAGAAGTACAGTTCGGCACCGTTCGCCGAGAACCACGCGTCTTGATACCCCGTCAGCCAGGAGGCGAGTCGCGGAGCGAAGTCCCGAGCGGGATTGATGGCGTAGCCCGCGTTGGAGCCCCAGCCCAGGCCGATGCCGACCACCAGCAGGCCGATGAACAGTGGCGCAGTATTGCCCAACGGAGGGTTGTTGACCGCACTCGTCAGCGCGAAGATCACCGCCACCAGGATCGCGGTGCCCACGATCTGGTCGAAGAACGCCGTTGGCAGCGAAACACCGATGTCGGGTGAGGTGGAGAAGATTCCCTGTGTGGCCTTGGTGTGACCGGGGTCGACGCGGTTGATCGCGTCGCTGTAGACAAACCGCACCACCAGCGCAGCGACGAAAGCGCCTAGCACCTGAGCGACGATGTAGGGCAACACTTTTTGGACCGGAAAACCCTTGAAGGCGGTCAGTGCCACCGTCACGGCCGGGTTCAGGTGCGCACCGCTGAGGCGGCCGGCGACGAAGACCGCCATCGTTACCCCGAGGCCCCACCCCCACGCGATCGAGTTGTAATCACCGCTGGCGCCGGGCAGGGTGCCCAGTTCCTTGCCGCCGGTGACCACCTGGGCCACCACGCCGCATCCGAACAGAATGAGGATCATCGTTCCGAAGAACTCAGCGGAACACTCGCCTAAGAGAGGGGTTCGTTTCACGTCGGCAACGTAGCAACGGCAACGGCACGGTGTTCAGATATTCGCGAAGGCGCTTCGGGGGCGCTTCGGGGGCGCTTAGAGGGCGGTCAGGCGAGAAACCGGGTGAACCAGTCCTGCAGGCGTTGCCAGGCATCGGCGGCGGCCGTCGGGTCGTACCGCTTCCCGCTGTCATTGAAGAATGCGTGATCCGCGCCTTCTTCGACGACCAGCTCGTTGACCACTCCGGCGCGCTCCAGTGCGGCCCTGGCCGCGGGCTCGGTTGACGTCACTCGCTGATCGAGCGAGCCGTAGAAGCCCAGCACCGCGGTGTCCTTCGATCCCGCGAAGTCGGGATCGTCGGGAATCGGGCCGTAGAACGGGACGGCTGCGGCGAGCCTCGAGTCGCCCGCGGCAAGCAACTGCCACACCAGTCCGCCACCGAGGCAGAAACCGACGGCGGCGAGTTTCTGGCCGGGCGTGCGGTTCTGCAATTCATCGAGCGCGGAACTCAGATCGGCGATGAACCGCTGCGGCTCGATCGCGGCCAGTGCGGCGGTGGCGGCCGCCGGATCGGTGAATGTTGCGGTGCCACCCTCATCGGAGAGCAGATCCACCGCAAGCGCCGAATAGCCGATTCCGGCCAACCGGCCTGCCACCGACCGCACCCAGTCGTTGAGGCCCTTGTTCTCGTGGATCACCAGGACCGCGCCCCGGGGTTCCTCGGCCGGAGACCAACTGCCCAGCAGCGGGCCTCGTGGTCCGTCCCAGGTGATGGGCTCGGTCGGACGCGCGGTCGCCATCCCCGGTGGCGGGGTCGGCGGCGCTTCGGGAGCGGACGATGCGGCGGATGACGCGGGTGCCGTGCCCGATCGCTTATCGGCGCAGGCGGC
>Ga0307378_10002557_pt1 | contig 27622 bp, 26 predicted proteins | sample UN1MG_FD_202238 | JGI IMG/M metagenome (GOLD analysis project Ga0307378, IMG submission 202238) | Soil microbial communities from Risofladan, Vaasa, Finland - UN-1 | ecosystem: Environmental > Terrestrial > Soil > Coastal area > Acid sulfate soil | place: Finland: Risofladan, Vaasa | collected... | reverse complement strand
AAGAATTCTTTTAATTATTTTTGAAAAAATTCAAGAAGTTTTTGTAGAATCTCATTTTGCATAACTAAACCAATTAATTCATTATTTTCATTCACAACAGGTAATCTTTGTATTTTTTTTCCAAACATTAACTCTAATACATACATTAAAGTGTCATTTTTTGTTACTACAAATGGTTCTGAAGTCATTAAATCCTTAACAGTTGTGTTAGGTGAGTCAAGACTCATTGCAAATCTGGCAAGGCGTATATCTCTTTGTGTGATAATCCCAATTAGTTGCATATTCTTACGATCTTTTACAACAGGAAGTCCACCAATATTTTTTCTTATCATAAGAAGTTCAGTAGCACTGATTTTTTCATTCGGAAATGTATATAGTGGATCTTTAATCATTAATCCTGATACTTTTGTTTCACTTAACTCTTTTAAGCGGTCTTCCATGTAAAAACCCCATTTTATATAATTTTTTCAAAAGACGAAATTACTAAGCTCCTTATTGAAAGTAATCAATATTGAAATTAAAATATATTTATTAGCTGATCTTCATTGTCTCTCCAAGCTTTTTTTCAATTTTTGTTATTTCCTTTAGATACTTCTGATAAATTTCTAAAATATACAGCCCCCAATCAGTTAATTTTACCCAACCCCCTCCACCACGACCTCCTTTACCTGTTATCACTATAGGTTTACCCGTTCTTTTTTCTATTCTTTTTAGTATATTCCATGCGTATTTATATGAATAATTGCACTCTTTTGCTGCTTGAGATAATGAACCTTCTTTATTTTTCTCAATATTTTTTAGCAACTTCGCCCATCCAGAACCCAATATACTTTGATTCTCAAATTCTAACCAAAATTTTATACCTAGCTTTATTTTGGGTTTTAATTCTTCAATGTTGGGTTGATTCTCCATACTATTATAAGTTAAGTTTTGTATATTTAATAATTTTATATTTTGGAAAAGAAAAACATTAAAGTCAAGTCTATTTTATCTTTTTAAAAAACATTTATTGGAAATTTCATTATGTTTTTTTCTGGTACAGACTCTGAAAAAAAGGGAAAAGAAGTAAGAACGAATCTATACTTTTTTGCTGAAAATCAAATGTTGGATTGTAATCAATATATTATTAAAGATCCAACCACCAATGAATTAGCTTTATTTGATACGGGGAATAGTATCTCTCTTAATGGTTTATTCAGAGGAATGCAAAAATTTAATCTTAATCCCTCAAATATTAGGAAAGTATTTTTGACTCATGAACATGTAGATCACGTTTTAGGACTTTATCCATTAATGAAATTATGTATGAGTAATCCCCTTGAAATTTTTGCTTATGGTGAAACTGCTAAAATCTTGATAGAAGGAGATGAATCTCGGATATTTCCCGGAAATCTTGGAATTAGTCCTAGTATGTTTGGAGTCGAAATTATTCCACTAAAAGTAACTGATTTAACTAATACAAAAGAGATTCAAATTTCTTCTGAATACAAATTCCAAATCCATTATACCCCCGGTCACTCCTTAGGATCAATTTCTTATTATGATTCTAACAAAAAAATTTTAATCCCAGGAGATCTAGTTTTTACTGGCGGGAGTTTTGGGCGATATGATTTTCCAGGAGGGTCATTAAGTGATTTAATTAATTCAATTAAATATGTAAGTAATTTGGATGTAGATTACTTACTTCCTGGCCATATGGGAATTAGTGATCATGGGAACCAACAAATCGCATTTTCCTATAAAATGATACAATCTATTAGTTTCTTTTAGTAAATATTCAAAAAATTTAGTAATAGAAAAAAATTGTGAATTAAATTTCATTTATTTGAGTAGAAATTTTTATTAGTCCAAGTATTTATTATTCTTTAATAAATCTATTATTTTACGAAGTAAAATGGAAAATTCTGATTATTATGGTTGACCAAGAGGAAAATATGATAAATAATTTAGAAAAAGATCAAATTGTTTTAAGAAGTTTCCCTAAAGCAATATTTTTTACCCCTTTATTTGCGATTTCAATAATTTTTTGGATAATTCAAGCATTCCTACCCGCGCTGAATCCATGGTTAGGAATAATCTGGGTTATTATATTTTTCTCAAATTTTTTTGTAGCATCATTAGATTTCCCTTCTACTAAATTCCTAATCGTTATTTTAGGAATTCTTATTGTTGTATTGCTTCTAATATTTCTTGGTTTATTTCCTACCTTGCAAGAAGTAGGTATCATTGGTGAAAATATACACCTTGGCTTACCCGCTGAATTTTATTTGATTATAACAATAATTTTAGGTTTAATCTTAGGTTTAGTCGTTCTAACTTCAAGATTTGATTATTACCGAATCGAGAGAAACGAGGTGATTCATAAGAGAGGAATGTTTTCTGCGAATATAGAACGATTTCCAGTAAGGGGTTTACGAATTAAAAAAGATATTCCAGATATATTTGAGTATTTAATGTTTAGAGCGGGCTCTTTAACTTTAATTATGGCTAAAGGGGATATAGTACATTTAAATACTGTTCTTAATATTAATAAAAAAGCAGATAAAATTGATCTTCTGTTAAGTAGTTTACATGTTATAATGGATTAACTAATTGTAGAAGAGAAAACCTTAATTCAAAGTAAAAAAAAAATTTTTTGCTTTTTCAGAAGCGATAAAGTAAACTACGTAAAGTAAAAACCACTTTCATTCAATTTTTAGGTAAATTGAAAAGATACTAATATTTAAATAACACATCTATCTATTATTTTTATAATCTTCTTTAAATTAAAATAAATAATAAGTGAAAATTTATTATGTCTCAACAAAAAAAACAACCAACTGAAATATTTTTAAGGACTTACCCTAAAGTTATCTTTTTCTGGCCTTTACTCATCACAAGCTTAATTTTAATGTTCATCCAAGCAGTAATCGGCCCTTCTCCAGTACTAGGATATGTCTGGTTTATAGTGTTCTTTGTAAACATTTTTGTAACTGCGTTTGATTTTTCATCCACTAAATTTTTTGTGCTAGTATTAGCTATTGTTATTTTCCTCTTAATTCTTGTTTTCTTAGTTCTACCGAATTTTGCTCTCAATATCACAGGTATACAACTCGATTTAGCTTTGCCATGGGAGTTCTATATGGTGATGACTTTAATTCTAGCTTTTATCCTAGGGATTGTGGTTCTTAGTACGAGATTCGAATACTTTAAGATTGAAAGAAATGAAATTATCCATAAAAAGGGTGTTTTCAGTTCAGCTGAACGATTTCCAGTGAAAAGCTTACGATTCAAAAAAGAAATTCCTGATGTCTTTGAGTTCTTCATGTTAAGAGCTGGAAAATTTACTATTATGCCGGGACAAGCCGATGAAGTTATGATCCTCCCTACTGTATTAAATGTTAATAAAAAAGAAAGACAACTGGATTTCTTACTTTCTCATGTATCAGTTGAACCAGATGAAATAGACAAATAGAATTATAAGAATTTACTTTACTTTTTTTTTAATATTTTATTCTTTTAATAGTAAAACAAATATGGATAAATTTAAGTTTTAAATAGCTTTTTTAAACACACTTATGTCTCACCCACCAATAATTTTATTTGATTTTGATGGTGTTATTATTACTCAGAAGGCACTTGAATATACAGCGTTAATCCATTTAAGAAATAAATTTTACAAATGGCAAAACACAGAAGGTTTAAGACTTATTGATTGTGCTCGACTTTTTGAAGAATCAGACTCAAAAAATAGATTGGTTGCTTTTAGACGTATAAATAAAGCATATAAACCTTTTATTCATAGTATCTGGAAGAGAAACTTATTTTTTATAAAATTTAGGCGTATGTATCCCAAATATGAGAAATATGAAATTTTAAAGCCAAATCTTGAGTCTGTTTTAACACAACTTAAGAAAAGGGGCATTTCATTAGGAATTGTTTCAAATACAAGCAAAAAGAGATTAAATTATTTTATAGAGAAATTAAATTTAGATAGATTTTTTAGTGTTTTTATATCTCGTGATGATACTCCTTTTAGAAAACCTAATCCATATCCAATTATCAAGGCATTAATGAAATTTAAGAAAAACCTTAATTACTCAATAAATAAAGATAAAGTATATTATATCGGTGATCTTCCCGCAGATATTATATGTGCAAAGAATGCAGAAATCAATAGCATTGCTATACTTTCAGGTCATGGCACAAGAGAAAGTTTAGAAAAATCTGATCCAACATTTTTACTTCTAGACATTAAGAATATTATAGAAATTGAACAATTCAAAAAATTCTTATTGGATTAAACAATTTATTTAAATGTATATGTTTAATCTTAAAGAATTTGAAGATAGCTTAATTCTTGAAAAAGTTGGTAAACTTAACAAATATCTCAATAAAAAAAAAACTGATAAAGTCTCAAAATTAATTAATGAATTGCTTAGTTTATTAGATCAACAAGAATTTGTTGTACAAATAACATATATCTTAAGTATTTTAGCCGAAAACCGCATAGATCTCATCAGTGAAGCAATATTACGGAAAATGGAGGCTTTTCTTGACTCCGAGAATGTAAAATTAAGAGTAAACTCATTAATTATTATTGGGTTTTCTCTGATTGCTAAACCAGTTTTAATAGATCATTATTTTCCTTTAGTTGCCAAACTTCTAACAGATCAATCGGAGGACGTACGGGATAATGTTCACTTTTTCTTGTTGGAATTATTTAAGAAAAATCTAAATTTAGTAATGACTAGCATAGATTTTTTACTCGAAAGTCTTAAGATAGAGAAAAAAAATACTAATATCATTTCTTTATTAAGTTTTCTTGATTACTGTGAGGATTTAGAATTTGATCAATTATTCAATTTTAGAAATATTTCAAAATCTTTAATTATATCATTTGATGATAAAAGAACATCTAAAATTTTTATTAAATTAATAGATCTTGTTAAAAAGTTTTTCCCAATGCAAGATACATCCGAATTGGCGTATCAAGATGCTAAAAAGATTACAAAGTCATTGGATAGCCATTTTTTAATGAAAAAACACAATTTTACAGCATTAAGTAAGAATACAGGGGTATCTTTAAAAGAATATTTAAAAACTTTTGCCAAATCAAAACAAAAGGATAATAAAATCTATTTCTATGTAAAAACCAAAGATAACATAATTTATGTCTATGAATTAGAAAAAGTTAAACTAAAAGGATTTTTCGCAGAAGAATTGAAAATATCTGATGAAAGCCTTTACAGAACATTTTATCAAATTATAGAAAATAAGTCAGAATTGAAAGCTTTTATAAAAACATTAATTTCTCTAAAGCTTATTGATGGTTATTATTCGAATATAGGTTTTTTTTATCCTTATACATATATAAAATCAAAATTTTTAGAGAATTTACAAATAAACGCTTCTATAAATATAAGAAGTTTTAAATTCCTTCCACAAAATTTTATTGAAAAAATTACGAAAGATATTTCTAATACTACTAGCCAAAAATTTTTAAAGAGTAAAGACCAAGAAACTTATTTCTCATTAAAAAATATTCAAGATCGGATTAATTCTGAAGCTGCAAAAAGTAGTATTATCGAACTAAAATCATACCGTGAGAAATTATTAGAAGAAGATTTCATAAAATTAATTAAAAATATCCCTAGAGAATATCTTTCAAAATTTCATAAAGGTACACAGTGGTTGACTAATCTGGGTAAACAAAAGATTACCAATGAAGTTCAAAATTCTAGAATTGTAGGTTATTTTGACATTACTAAAATTTCAGATAAATTAAATATAGGAGAACTTTTACTGTTAGATGTTTTTGATCAATTTGTAGATTATAGAAGCGGAATTTGGAATAAAAAAAAAAACATTTTCTACTATTCAAAATTCCTAAAAGAGAAGATCAAAGAGATTAGTGTAATTTCTGATGAAAACAAGAAATTACAGCAAATTGAAAAGATCTCTAACGAGCTGAATATTGACAGAAATCATATCTTATCTAAGATAGATGAAAACCTACAACTAATTGCGGAAGAAATAAAACAAAGAGATCAAATAAAAATAGATGAATATCTTGAAAAAACAGGGATGGAAGTTGACGTATTTTTAAAATTTATTGATGATTTGGGCATTTCCTACTTTAAAAAAGCTGATTTATTAATATTTAATTTGCAGAAAATAGAAGATGCTAAGAATGACATAAGATACATGCTAATTGATAAAGCAAAACATAATGATTATATTTCTTTAGGAACATATGATATTACGTCAACTTTAATAGAAGATCTTATTAATGATTTATTAGTTGATGGAAAAATAAAGGGGATTTTTTATGATAATGACGGAGAAGTTATTTTTTATACTGAAAGCGGGATTACTAATCTATTATTAGAAAATAGCTTTCTTTTTTCTTTTCATGATTTATTTTATGGTAAAGACTTAAATGAATCAGAGATTACCTTGATAAGAGACATTTTTGATGATTTAGTTAAGAAAAGAAAACTAATAGGTATTTTTGATGAAGAGACTCTAACATTTTCAAGTAATGAAGTATTATTTGCTAAAGATTATAATACAGTTCTGTTTGAATTTGAAAAAATGGTCAATAATTACATTAATAAATTTGAAATTGAATTTCAAAAAGTTAAGAAGATCCTAACAAAGAAAGAAGAGACTATTTATCCACAAGAGATAAGAATCATTCAAGAGATAATTGATAAGATTAATGAAAAATATGTCGGTTGGAGAAGTAGTTTAGAAGCGTTTATTCGTAAAACTAACACGAAATTATTAAGAGATCAAGGAGTAAGTGTAAAGCAATATAAAAAACTTTTTTCAGGAGAAAATAAAGATGAAATAAAAGCATTAGAAGAAGACCCTGAAGTTTATAAACTTTTAAATAATTTTAACAGTTGGATTAAAAGAATTAATAAACTAGAATTAAAATATCCAAATATAATATTTTATCAAAAACGGTTAATTAATAATCCAAATGATGAAGAATGTAAAAATAAATTAAACGATTTATTAATAGGTTTAGACTTGATCTAAAATTCAGCCTTCTTATTTTTCCCAATTTGGGAGAGTATTTTGTCAACGTCTATTTTATCATTTGTTATAATCTTATAGGTTTTAGGATTTGTTATTCCATTTAACGTTAAAATTCCTTCTTCTTCAAGACACTTTAGAGCTCTCCATATGAAATTTATCTTAGAGCGATTTGAGGATTTAACATTATAACATCTTCTAATTCTCTTAGTATTTACGATGGTTACATTATTTTCTATTAATTTATTTATCGCTTCAAGTGTGTCTTTCAAGTTGTCAAGAAAAAAATCCATTTCTAAAAGAGCTCCATCTTAGTAAGATATGATTAGATTTAGACTCCTCATTTAAAATATTAATTTAAAATGTCAAATTCAAAATATTGAGTATTATAAAATTATCTTTTGAAATTTATAAACCTTTCTTCCTTCAAATAGTTTTTTTCAAAAAGATTAATTCTTAAATGTGTAAAACCAAATTAATAATCCTTTAAAGATTTTTAATGGCGGAACACTCTTTTGCCACAAAATACTAAAGCACAGCCTAATTCATCTGCACGTTTAATTACAGCTTCATCTCTAATGGATCCACCAGGATTAATAATAGCTTTTGCCCCAGCTTCGACTGTAACCTCTAAACCATCAGGGAAGGGGAAAAAGGAATCTGTTCCCATAAAAGAATTTTTTAATTCATCTTTATGACCAAATTCTATCGCTTTTTGGATAGCTAATTTAACTACATGAACTCTACTTTGTTGACCAGCTCCAATTCCTATGGAATAAATTCCATTATCATAGATTTGAGCAAAACATGCCGAATTCGATTTAGCCCATTTAGAAACTTTATACGCAAAGATTAAAGCCTCCTTTTCAATGTTATTCACCTTTTTCTTGCTTACAACATTCCATTCTTTAATAACAGGTTTACTATCATACTCTTGAATAAGAATTCCCCCTAGAACGCTTTTAATTTCAAAATTTTTATAGATATCATTTCTTTTATCAAGGAAATCTTGGTATTCAATTATTATCATATTTTTTTTTTGTTTTAATATCTTTAGAGCTTCATTTTCATATGAGGGTGCCATTAATACTTCCACAAAGATTTTTTCTTTATTTACAATAAAATCTGCTATATCTGATGTTAATTCTTTATTAACACCCCAGATCCCTCCAAATGCTGACATTGGATCTGTGCTGAATGCTTTTTGTACAGAGGATAGTTGATCCTTTTTATCAATTGCTACACCATTAGGACTTGTATGTTTTAAAATTGCCGTTGTGTAATGTTCCGTCCCAAAATCCAAAAGAATTTGCATACAGGAATCGATATCTAGATAATTGTTAAAAGAGATTTCCTTTCCACTAATTTGTTTTAAGTTATGAAGACCATATTTTGCAAAAGTATCTTTATAATATGCTGCTATCTGATCCCAATTTTCTCCATACCTACAATCTTGTACCTTTTCATATACTTTTATTATTGTTTTGGGTAACAATGCTTCTGGATTGTAATATTTTTGGAGATAATTTGCAATCGAAGCATTATAATCTGCCATAATTGAAAAAACCTCTTGAGCGAGAAGAATTCGAGTTTTTTCAGTGATAGCTCCTTTATTTTTTCTAAGCTCTTCAATAATTTCTTCATAATAGTCAGGGCTTGGAACCACGATAACATCCGGAAAGTTCTTTGCAGCAGCGCGAATCATCGTTGGTCCTCCGATATCAATCATCTCCAATGCATCATCAAGAGCTATTCCTGGTTTTTCAATTGCTTCTTTGAATTGATATAAATTGCATACAACCATATCAATTGGTTTAATATCATATTTATTAGCGTCATCAATATCTTTCTGTAAACCTCTACGATATAAAATACCACCTTCGATTTTTGGATGTAAAGTTTTAATTCTGCCATCAAACATTTCTGGTGATTCAGTAAACTCAGAAATTTTTGTATATTTAATTCCATTTTTCTCTAAGAGGGTTCCAGTTCCTCCAGTAGATAAAATTTCAACCTTAAATTCATCTAATAATACTTTAACAAACTCGATAATCCCCCTCTTTTCATAAACACTAATAATTACTCTTTTTATTGTTTTCATAAAAATCTAATTTGATTTAATTTACATATATAAAAAAATAATTGTAACAAAGAAAAGTTTATTGTTGTTAATACTTAATTAATAGAGATTTAATAAGTGAAATTAGGGATAAGATTGTAAAATTTAAAAAGATCTGTTATTTTTCAATATCGACACGAAAATTATTAAAACAATTTAAAATTTTCCAATAAGATCATGTGGCGATGTTTCACGCTGCCCAACAATTGAGACAATTCCAAGTGATGCTTTTTTCATCTCTTCAATAGATCCCGCACCAGCATAAATCATTCCATTAGTTAAACCTTCTTTTAGAGTCGCTAAAACTCCATTTACATCCCCTACATAGGGCACGTAATCACTAACGCCTTCAGTTAGCATTTTTGAACCTTCTATATAACGATCTGCGATATATCCTGACACTCTCGCATCTTTACTACCCATTCCACGATAAACCTTTACCTTTCTTCCAGCAATGGTATCTATAAAACCAGGAGATTCATCAGTACCCGCAAAAAAATGCCCTGACATTATTAGATCTGCACCGGCAGAAAATGCTTTTGGTAAATCACCGGGTTTAGTGAAACCCCCATCTGCAATTAAAGACAATTCCTGATTATAATCTTGTATAGCATCAGCTACTTGGGCAGTAGCATATAGGGTTGGAGCACCTACACCTGTTTGTATAGAAGTAGTACAAATTGACCCAGAACCCATTCCTACCTTTATTCCAATAAACCGTTCCTCTACAAAATCGCATTTTGAGATTAAATATTCAGCAGCTTGGTAAGTCCCAATATTGCCTAAAATAAAATCAGATTCTAAAAGTCTCATTAACTTTATTGTACCATTGATATCATCTCTTTTATAAAAATCTGCTACGTCTATAAAGAAAATATCTACATATTTATCAATTTCTTTCAAAGCAGCTTGAGCTTGAGACGATTCTGGAAATCTAGGGGATAAAGCTAATGCACATAGTAAATGTCCTTCATCATCTTTAGAAGCAAATGGAAATTCAGGGGCTAAATCTTTCTTTGTGATTAATCCTTTTAAAAGTCCGTCGTCACCTATAATTGGTAATTTTTCTTTACGTGATTCATATAATATTTTCAGCGCTTCTTCTCTCGAAGCTCCCGGTTTGATTGAAATTACATTTTTGGTCATATAATCTTTAATTGTCCCGTTTTGAAGATCTTTTTCAAAAAAAGGAATATCGCGTTTAGTGAAAATGCCACATACTCTATTCGCTTCATTAACTACGACAATTCCGCTTATATTATAATTATCCATCATAAATTTTGCTTTAGAGACTTTTGCATTAGGGCTAATCGTTGCTACATCGTCAATTACAAAAGACCTAGCTCGCTTAACAATTCTTACCATTTCCAATTGCCTTTCATATGAGCAATTGCGATGTAGAACTCCAAGACCGCCTCTTAAAGCCATAGTAATTGCCATACTTTCTTCTGTGACTGTATCCATAGCTGAGGATAATATAGGAAGTTCCAAATGATATTTTCCTAAGTTTGAAGATAGATCAACTTCATTAGGTGAGAAATTCGTGAATCCCGGTAGTATTAATACATCGTCGAAAGTAGCTATAAGATCGTTTGAATGTACTTTTTCTCGATAATAATTTGACATTTTGGTTAGCCTCGTTAAAGATCTTATTATATTCTTGTTATAACGTAAAAATATAAATTATAATGTTAAAGATATTCGTATTATGACAAACTTATAAATTTTTGGTATTGTCTATTTAATTGGTATTTCAAAACTATTTAGGAGTTGAAAGCATTTAAAAAAAATTAGAAAAAATTTATTTTTAGACAGGGATATCCCGTTTATTGAAGATTAGTAATGAAGCTAAAGCTAATATAATCGTATAACTTGAGAGAAGCACGATTTTTATAGGTATTGCATCCCAATTACTATTAACAAGGAGATTTGACATGTCTGCGTAGTAAAAAATACTGATATATTTAATGCCTTCCATGCTCTCACCAAAACTCTGCCAGAATTGACCAACTGCATAGAAAAAGATAATTACACCAAAACTTAAAACAAGAGACTTCTTAGTATCCATGAATGTTGAGAAAAAAAATCCAGTGGTAACAATGCCTAAATTCAATAAGATCATTACAAAAAAAGCTGTCAAGAATTCTGCCCATGGAACCTCATTAGGAGCAACAGTTGGCATGATGAAAATACCCAGAATTACAGCTAACATTACTCCTACCAGGACGATAATGGCACCTATAATGTGATATAAATATTTTCCCAGCGTAAATTCCCATCGCTTAATAGGTTTAGAAAGAATTAAATCAATTGTTTTATTGTCAATCTCTCTTGGAATGTCTTGGGAAGCTTTTAAAACAAAATAAACTCCAAAAAAGAATATAGACATCGAAAAAAGATATATGTTCATTAGACCTCCAATAGTGCTAAGTGAGTAGAATTCACCTATCATCTGTTTTATTGCTTCTGGATAAGACTCTAATAAAGCATCAAAATCCTCAAAAAAGATAGGATCAAAAATTGAAACAAACCACATGTAAAATAGTCCCATTAATGCAGTATATAGAATAATTCCTTTCTTACTTGACTTAAGTTCCTTCAGCATAACTTTATCTGCTTTTATACTGCTTCACCTCCTTCTGTAGTACTATCTCTGTAATATTGCATAAATATGTTCTCCAAAGTGGAGTGAGTAATTGATATATCCCTTATAGGAGCCCCATCCCAGTCGTTTTCACTAATTTCACGCAAAACTTTTCGAGTCTGTTCTGGAGGGACTAGAAATTGAAGTTCAACATTGTAAGATTGTTCCACAATAGCTTCTGGAACTTCAGATGCTAAAAAATTGGTAAAAACTTCTAAACCTCTCGGTGTTTCAAAGATTAATTCAATATTTTTTAAATTTTTTGCTTTAAGATCCCTAACATCTGAAATCTCAGCAATTTTTCCTTTTTTAATGATTGCCACTCTATCACAGAATTTTTCTACTTCTGGAAGGACATGAGAACATACAAAAACAGTACAATTTGATTCTTTCTGACGCTCAGATACAATTCGATAGAACTCACTTTGATTTAATGGGTCAAGTCCTGAAGTTGGTTCATCCATGATTAATAAATCGAATTTGCCCATTAATGCTACTAAGACACCTGTTTTCTGTTTATTACCCTTGCTTAAGATGCCCATCTTTCTCTCCATTTCGATTTTGAGACGGTCAGCTACCTCATCTACAAAACTCCAATCAATTTTGATTTTATAAAGCTTTGAAAAGTATTTAATTAATTGAGTAACACTCATCTCCTTGTAAATCCCTAACTCCCCGGGTAAATATCCAATTCGATTTCGAATTTCTACATCCTTTTTGGGATTAATTTTCTGTCCAAGAATAGTTATATCACCTGCATCAACATTTAAAAATCCAAGTAAGCAGCGAATCGTCGTAGTTTTCCCCGCTCCATTTGGACCAAGAAAACCAAATCGAGAGCCTTCTGGAACTTCAAAAGAAATGCCATCAACAGCTTTAACCTTTCCTTTGTTATAATATTTTTTCAGATTTTTTATTTCGATCGCGTTCATATTTATCAACCTTTAGGGCTTTTTATTTTTCATTTATAATGAAAATAATAAATCTTACAATTATTAAGAGTGAAATTGCATATTTAAATGTTTTCATTCTCTATGAACTTCACTATCTATGAAATTCATAATCTTTAAATAATAGAAAAGCAATATTATTTATAGGAAAGACTAAAAGAAAATGATGTTTAATATTATTAGCTGTACCAGTAATGATTGATCAGAAGAAAATTAATAATTTATTGGAAATAATAGGTAAAATTGCTCAGAATTATTTAGAAAATAATAAAGGTGGGCATATCAAGTTGCTAAAAGAAAAACTTAAAGATTTTCTTATTGATCCAATATGGAATGAAAAATTAATCCTCGAATTAAAAAACAAAATTAATAAGTTGGATCTCTCAAATGAAGATTTTATCTCATTATGGAATGTTATTGATCGAAAGCTTGATAAAGATTATTCGGATTATGTGGAAAGAAAATCTCACATGTTTGAGGGAAAGATCCGTGAATATGAAAAAAGAATTATTAAATTCTTCGTAAGGGCAGGCAAACTTAAAGGACAAAATTATGTTTTAGCCACAATTATCGGTTGTCTACTTTTACATAAACGCGAAGGCTTAACGCAGACTCAAATGAAAGAACTTACAGGACTTTCAAAGGGTGCAATTTCTGAAAATTTGAAATTATTGGAAACTTCTCCGATTCTTAAAAAGGAATTAGTTAAGGGGACTAGAAAATATATATATTCTCTTGGAGGAGATTTTTCAGTAATTGCTTCAGGTACGAGTGTCTATAAATTTGAAACAAATGAGTATGCTAAAAAATTTTTACAATCAATGATTATAAATTTAAAGACGTTTCAGTTCAGAAAAGGCTATAAAATCTTATTAGAAAGAATTCAAGGGATTCTCTCTTTTTTAGAATTTCACCGCAAAATAATTGGTTTAATCACTGATTCAGAATTTGTAAAAGGACTTGGGAGGGAAAACTTATGAGTGAAAATGAGCCATTTGATGATGAGATCAAGAATTTTGAAGGTGAACTAATAGAATTTCTACTAAATACTCCACTTTTTGGTTTTCAGAAGTCTATATATTACACAATAAAGACATATTTCATTACAAGGAAAAATCTAACCCAAGATATGATACATAAACTAACCGGTTTTTCCCGAGGTAAGATTTCCCAGGAGCTGAAAAAACTACTCGAGAATGCGTTTATTGAGAAATCTAAAATATCTAGAACAGGTGAGATTACGTATTCAATGGATTCTTCCAAAAAAGCATTTATTAAGAATTTTCTTAATTCGCAAAAAGAAATATTCGATTTTTATAATGAACTTAATGAATTAAAAAAAGAAATGGATGCAGAGAAAAATGAAATAGAAAATCTCTATGGCTATACTGATATTTATGAGCTTCTTACATTACTTACAACATCTCTGCCTTTAACTATGAAAGTAATTGAAGTATTAGAAAAAGAACTAGCACCTCTTGAAAAATAAATTATAAGGGAATTAAGAATTAATAATATTTTCAATATATTAATTTTAAAAAAATAATTAAAATAATTAGAAAAAAAAATAATTTAGATTGGAATATCTTTTTTATTGAATATCAACAGACTTCCTACAACGAGAGCTGAGTTAATAGAACCTAATACAATAAGATCACGTGCCAAAAGCCCAAAATCTGCGTGAACCATATAATCTGAGGGATTGAAATAGTAGAATACTGAAATATACTTCATACCTTGCACGGCTTCGTCCATATATACATAGAATTCACCAAGGAAGAACATTAAGAACAATACAAATATCCCCATTGCCATTGATTTTCTACCGTTAAGGAATATCGTGGAAAAAAACTTGGCAAACATTGCTAATGCCCCGAGATACAGTACAACTACTATATAAGTTAACCATAAGCGATCAAAGAAAAGCCCCTCATTTTGGAATACTGAAGAAGAAGCCATGCCACCCATAGTAATAAGGAAAAACATACCTAGTGCAGCTACAATAAATAGGTAAAGGAAAGTTATTTTGCTACCTAAGAAGTTATATCGAGTTACTGGTTTGGAAAGAGATAGATCAATAGTTTTTGCCTCAACTTCTCGCGTTAATAGACTACTTGCCATGTAGACAATATAGATACCAGCATAGACCCACATGAAAGATAGAAGCTCTAAAGTCCAAAAACCATAAGGACTAGTAAATGCTTCCACATCTCCAAAAAACCCGAGCATCTCTTCTGGCCACATTGCTATGATATCCTTGATTGCTGAAAGATCCATACCATCTATCATATACACAATGAAATAACTCAGTAATCCAATTACTCCACCTAAAATTAGAATAACAAACTTTTTTTCTAAAAGAGATTCTTTCACCAACAATAAAAATCGTTTCATTTAGGCTTTCACCTCCATTTTGTAATATTTTAAGAAGATATCCTCAAGTGCAGGGCTAGTAACGTCGATATCTACTACTTCAGATTGTGAGAGTAGATTTAATAGTTGAGATAAATCTTCACGAGAAATCATAAATGACGCATGTGTCTCATTTAACATAACAGATTCAACTATAGTAGTTGGGACTTTTTCTGAGAATTGTTGAAGGGCCGCTTTAGTTTTGAATTCAACTTTTATTTCTTTCATGGCTATGTTTTTCAATTGTTGAATGGTAGCTACTTCTACTACAGATCCTTCTCTTATAATACCGACACGATCTGCTACCCGCTCGACTTCTCCTAGCAAATGTGAACTCAACAAAACTGTTGAACCCGTTTCTTTCTGTTGTTTATGAAGTATAGTATAAAACTCTGAGGTTATTAGGGGATCTAAACCAGATGTAGGTTCATCAAGAATTAATAACTCAACCTCAGGAGCTAGTGCTAGTATTATGCCAATTTTTTGTTTATTGCCTTTACTAAGTTCTTTTACTTTTCTGTCAAGTTCAAGGGAAAATATCTCAGCTAATTCCTCAATCCGGTTCATTGATAAATTATTTTCATAAAGTCCTAATAGAAACTTAAGATTTTGCCTTGCAGTCTTGTTTTGGTACAAACCTAATTCTCCAGGAAGATAAGCTGTTCGTTGGCGAATTTCAGTTGAGTTTTGATGGATATCTAGATTAAAAATTTTAGCATCACCAGAATTTTTTCGAATTAAATCAAGAAATACTCGTACTGTAGTTGTCTTCCCTGCACCATTTGGTCCAAGTAAGCCAAAAATTTCTCCCTGAAAAATTTCAAGATTTAGATTTTCAATACCTCTTGATTTGCCATAATATTTTGTCAAATTCTGTGTTTGGATTATTATATTTTTAGACAATATTCGGTCACCTTAAAAGTTTACTTTTTCATTTAGATTTAGTTAATTTTTTATTATTAATCACGCTTAAATTAGGCATGACTAATAAATAAACTTTGGTTTCACAAATTTTTATTAATGTGAAACCTAAACTATAAGTGGGAACCTTACTATATAAATGTTTTCATACTTTTTGAACTTTAAGAATTTTAGGAAAATGTTTAAATATCAGAAGAATAATATAATTATTAAAGAGAGAGCTAAAAATTTGAAAATTCTGACAAATCACACATAAGGAGATAAGAGATGACAATTCAAGAGGAACCTAATCGTCTTTTTGATAGGAAACTTCGCAAATATGAAGATAAAATTATAGAACTCCTATTAGATATCGCACAGCAGAAGCGAGCAAACCTAAAACCATCAATGATTTCCTCATATTTATTGATTCATGAGGAATTGACTCAAAAAGAATTAAAAGAATTAACAGGGCTCTCAATGGGGACCATCTCGACATTTTTATCAGTTATGACAGGTGCAGGAAGCTTTATTGAAAAACGTCGAATTCCTAAAACTCATACATTCGTTTATTCATTCTCTGGTAAACTAGGAGATCTAACTGTTAAGAGTCTAGAAATAGCAGTAAAAAGTATAATTTCCATTGATGGATACTTAAGAAATACAATCTTAAAATTGGATAAATTAGATGAACAAGGTAAAAAAGGTGCAAAACATCTCTCCCAAAGAATTGCTGAATTGCTTGATAGTTTTGCATATTATAAGGAATTATTTCCCGGTTTAGTAAAACCATTAGAAGAAAGAGTTCAAAAAAAACAAATATTTCAAAAGAAAGCTGTTAGTGAAGAAGTAAAGGAGATGGAGTTTGATCAAGATGTTTATGTAATTGAAGATGATATTCACAATCAACTTGCTGCTTTACAAATGTTTTCAAATCGAGATCCCTTATTTATCAAGATTCTTGGATTATTCATAACAAGAAAATATTTAACTCAACAAACTCTCAAAAATAATACTGGGTTATCATCGGGAAAAATATCTCAAGAAGTAAACAAACTTTTAGAAGATGGTCTTATAGAAAAAGCAGAGGTAACAGATAAGGGTAAGATAACTTATGGAGCAAGTTCCGCAGGTTTAATCCTACTTAGGTTTTCAAGGAGTATTATTAATAGATTTACCAAATGGGAGAAGACTATAGGAGATATGAAATTAGAGTTTGAAAATAATAGACAAGCTCTAGGAAATTTGAAGGGTTATAATCAGATATATAAATTACTTATTTTCTTAATAGAAACACTTTCACTATATAAAAAATCAATTTCTATAATGGATGAAGTACTTAACGATTTATAATAGCCCTATTTAACCATAAAACCATTACATTCGGGTCAAGTTTGTTCTTGTCATGTTTTTGATTCGTGGATCATTAATATAAGAATCTAAGGTTTTTATGAACATATCTCGATCTTCTTTTATATTTGAAGATTCTATTGTACAATAGTTAGATACATGGTCGTTAAAGACTTGAGAAGTGACATTTTCACCTAAATTAGCGATAATTTCCCTCTCCTCTTTGATATTTTCTAATGGGCTCAATAACTGAAATTCACCAGATTTCCATTCATCCCAAAGAGGAGTACCGGGCAAGATATTTAATGTTCGGAATCTAAAAATAGTTGGATTTATTTCAGTTAAAACCCTAGCAGTCTCTTTCACATGATCTTCCGAATATTTATGACTACCTAAACCTAAAATAATGTATAATGATAATTTAATTCCCGCATTCAATAATTTCTTTCCTGCTTTTATCAAAGATTCAGCATTTGTCCCTTTTTTCATTAATCTTAAAATTATATTTGAACCACTCTCTAGGCCCATATAAACTATATCTAATCCTGCATTAGCTAATGTTTTTAATTCTTCATCTGATTTTCTTAAAATATCTAATGCTTTAGCATAACAACTTATTCTAGGAACATTTCTTAGCTTTACTCTTACATACTTGATAATTTCAGCCAAATAGTCGGTTGGTGCCGATGTAGGATTCCCTCCTGCTAGAAACACAGGAAATCCATGATAATTCGATTGAGCGTATTTATCAATATCTTTTTTAACATCTTCTAAAGATCGTATTGCATAATCTTGAGTAACGCCATAAACTCCTTTATAAGTTCCACAGAAACGACATTTATTCCACGAACAGCCACCAGTTACCGGTATTAAAACTGAATAAGCCTCTACGGGAGGTCTGATGACAATTTCTGAAGGAGGGATTTTAGTGATCATAAACGCTTCTTACTAGCTATCTTTAAAAATTGTATTATCACACTTATTGTTTTAATAAATCAAAACAGATTTTTAGATATTATTATTATATTTTGCAAGAAGTTAATGAATGAAAAAGGAGAATAATTTTGAATACCATATTCAATTGGGATTTTAAATATCCTTCCAAACGAATGCCTGTTTTAGCAAACAATTTAGTAGCGACATCCCAACCGTTAGCTTCACAAGCAGGACTTCAAATGATATTAAAGGGTGGAAATGCTATTGATGCTGCTATCGCTTCTGCAATCGCATTAACCATTGTAGAACCCACTTCGAATGGGATCGGAAGTGATGCTTTTGCAGTCTTATGGGATGGTAAACGAATTATTGGCTTAAATGCATCTGGTAGATCTCCATCAGCATGGACACCAGAACATTTTTCTAAATATAAATCAATACCTATTAATGGATGGGACTCAGTAACTATACCTGGTGCAGTTTCAGCATGGGTTGAGTTATCGAAAAAATATGGACAATTAGAATTTAAAGAATTATTTGACCCCGCTATAAAATACGCTGAAAATGGATTCTTAATCTCACCTATTATAGCAGAAATTTGGCCTTTCCTCTCAAAACGGTTTAAGCGAAGAGTATTCCCAGATTTTCATAGTACTTTTATGGTAAATGGAAAGGCTCCAAAACCCGGAGAACTTGTTAAGTTTCCATCTCATGGAAAGACTTTAAGGCTTATAGCGGAAACTGAGGGTGAAGCTTTCTATAGTGGTATTTTAGCAAAAAAAATTGTGGACCATGCAAAAAATACTGGGGGATTAATTGCACTTGATGATCTAGTAAATCATAAAGCAACATGGGAAGAAACTATTACAACAGAGTATAATGGGGTTAAATTGCATGAAATTCCTCCCAATGGTCAAGGATTATCAGCTTTAATTACGTTAGGAATTTTAAGAAATTTAGATTTATGCAGTTATGAATCTGATTCAAAAGAATGTCTACATTTGCAAATTGAAGCTATGAAATTAGCGTTTGCTGATGCACATAGATATATATCTGATCCCAACACTATAGAGTTTGATCCATCTTTTCTTTTAAATTCAAGCTATTTAAGTGAAAGAGCTAATTTGATTGATTTTAATATAGCTAAACAGTTCGAAGCGGGTATACCAAAATTTGGTGATACTGTATATTTGACAGCTGCCGATGCTGAAGGGATGATGGTTTCTTATATACAATCAAATTATGAGGATTTTGGGTCTGGGATTGTTATCCCTGGAACTGGGATAAGTCTTCAAAATCGAGCTAGGGGTTTTAATTTGATAGAAGGTCACCCAAATCAAATAGGACCTAATAAGAGACCTTATCACACTATTATTCCTGCTTTTATAACAAAAAATCGAGAGCCATTAATGTCATATGGTGTAATGGGGGGGTCTATGCAACCACAAGGGCACGTGCAAATGATGATTAGGATATTTCAATATGGTCAAAATCCACAAACAGCTATAGATGCTCCTCGATGGAGATTTATGGATAATCTTAATGTTATCCTTGAACCTGGATTTAAGAATAGTATCTACATAGATTTAGCTAAAATTGGACATCACATAACTAAAGAGCGTTTTTATAAATTTGGTGGTGCGCAAATTATATATAAACTTGAAAATGGTTATCTAGGAGCATCAGATTGGCGTAAAGATGGGCAAGCAGTCGGATTTTAATGACTTTTTAAAGTTTAAAAGGTACATTATTTTCCAACTTTGAAACTCTTAACAATTTTATAGAAAATCAAATTTTCAAGCAAAATATTTAAGTTTCTCATAATTTTCTCATTTAATCCTGTTGATTATAATAAATTTACTTTATAATCTTAATAAGATATAAATTATGTTCATATAATCTAAGAGAATATATATCAATGAGCTACGATCGAAAAGACATAATATTTAGTTTTAAAATAGTAATATGTGGCGCCAGTTCGGTTGGTAAAACATGTCTATTTAACAGATATTGTTTTAATTCCTTCAATTTTGATACTACTCCTACAATTGGTATAAATTTTCATTCTATTAATTTAGAGATTAGTAAAGAAAAAGAATCTGAAATATTGAAAGAGAATTATGTAAACAATTCTATTTTTGATTTTGGAGGGCAAGAGAGATTTGCCCCATTGATTCCTAAGTTTATAGAAGGTGCTAATGGAGCTTTATTAGTATTCGATGCCGTTAACTATCCCTCCTTTCATCAGTTAGATTTCTGGTATGATAAATTAATTGAGAATGCTGTTGATTCATCGATTCCTATAGTTTTAGTTGGGAGTAAAAGTGATCTAATAGATCAAACACCCGATTCTGATATTGTTGCCGAGGAATTAATTTATAACTATGTAAAAGAGAGAAAAATAGATGGATTTTATAAAACATCTGCTTTAGAAAACTATAATGTTCTAAAGGTTTTTAAAGAGTTGAATAATTTAATGTTAAAAAGACTACACAAGCCTTATATTGTTATATAAAATTGAAAAAAATTTTCTAATAATCTCTTTGAATTACAAAATCTGAAAATTCGTTAAAGAATTTTTTTTGTTCTTTGTTTAAGTCGGGATAAATATCTTTTAACGAATTTTTAGATTGCTCTACAAGGTTTTTAGCTAAATGCTCAGCGATCATTAAGGCATTTGTTTTAATAAATATATCTTTAACTTCTTCAATATCATTCTTATTTAACTTTTCTTTATGGTATATTTCATTCATTCGTTTAGACTGTTCTTCATTTGTGTTACTAATAGCTAAAATATATGCTATTTTTTTCTTTTTTCGTTTGATATCTTCTTCTAAATCAAGAAGATCATCACGAATAGAATGAGCTTGTCCAATACTGAGCATAGCGTCACTTAATGGTTTGATTTGATAATGAAGATTTCCTTTAGCTAAAATTGCTCCAATTTTTGCAGATTTCTCGAATATCCTTGCTCTTTGGCATTCTGCAATATTTAGATATTGTTCCAATGTCATAGTAATATTATTATAACTCATGTATTCTTCTATTAATTGTCCTTTCATTAAATAATCCATTGCATTTGTATACTCATTAATTGCTAATAGTTTTAATTGTTCTGGAAATTTAGAAGATTTTAATATATCCAAACCTAACAGATATCCTTGAGTTCCCCCTAAAATTGACATATCTCTTCCATACAATCCAGCTAATTCATCTTTTTTTGGGAGATCAATATCTTTGTAGACTTGATTTAATTCATTCTGTAATTGTATATGGAAAGTAGGTTTACCTCTTCTCATAATATCGTCATCTAAAAGATCATCATGAATTAAGTGACCACTATGTAATAGTTCAACTGCTATGGATACTTCACGAATTTGGTTAATTTGATCTTCTAAATACATTGGATTTACAATTCCAGCGAAAGCAGCTGTTAATAAAATCGGATGAATTCTCTTTGCTTTCTCATTTAAAATAAATTCTTCTAATTGAGTTATAAAATCTTTAAGAAGGATATCTTTTTCTATTTTGTATAATTGATTAAAATAATTCTTCAATTCATTGTTAACAAATGTTATTTCTGTTTTAAAGAAATCTTCGATCATAAATAATTCACAAAAAGTTCATTATTAATATAAAACATATAATAATGTAATTTAATTATATCTAATTCAATTAAATTTTAAACTAAAAGAAGAGTTTTAGGCGATGAAGTTAGCAGTTTTATCAGATAGTCATGATCATATGAATAATATATTGAAAGCAGTATCTATAATAAATAGAAGAAATGTGGATGCGCTTATTCATTGTGGAGATTATGTAGCTCCATTCGTAAAGAGATGGTTTGATGAGTTAAATGATGCAATAAAAAAGAATTTTTATGGTGTATTTGGGAATAATGATGGAGAAAAACTATTTTTAAAACAAAACTTAGGACAGATATGTGAATTCGCTGAAAATGGCAATGAATTGATTTTAGAATTAGGAGGAAAAAGAATCTTTGTATCTCACATGCCAAAACAGAAAACAATAGATGCTTTAGCAAATTCAGGGCGTTTTGATATAATTTTATCGGGTCATACACATTCTTTATCAAATAAAAAACTAGATAACGGTGTTTTAGTTGTTAATCCCGGTGAGGTATGTGGTTATTTAACGGGAAGAGCAACTTTTGCGATTATAGATACTGATAAAATGGAATCTGAAATAATTGAATTATAGAATTCAATTAATTTTTTTCTTTTTTAATTATAGTAATAAATTATATTTATCTTATCATTTAAGTAAAGAAATATATTTCTCGGTTTCAAACTTTTCATCTATACTTTTATTTTACCTATTTTTTTTAATATTATGTCATTACCTTTAGAAGGGAAAATTGTATTAGATCTAACGAGAATGTTACCCGGTCCATATTGCTCCATGATACTCTCTGATCTTGGAGCAAAAGTAATAAAAATAGAAGATCCTTATTATCCATATGGACACCCCCCTCCATTCCTTCAAAGAGGAAGATATCGGGAAAGTGCTTTCAATTTTATTCTTAATAGAAATAAACGCTCTATTACATTAAACTTAAAAAAGGAAAAAGCAAGAGAAATTTTTTATGAATTAGTTAAAATCGCTGATGTTGTTCTTGACACTTTTAGACCCAAGGTGACAACTAAATTAAAAATTGATTATAATACATTAGCTTCAATAAATCCATCAATAATTTGTTGTTCCTTAACGGGATATGGTCAATATGGGCCATATGAGCAAATAGCAGGTCATGATCTCAATTATATCGGAATATGCGGTATTTTAGATTTAAATAAAGAACGATTAGTTAATGGTGATAATGCTAAAGAAAGAAAACCGTTAAATCCAGGTGTTCAAGTTGCTGATATTGGGGGTGGCTTAGTATCTGCTATAGGGATTTTAGGTGCAATAATTGAAAGAGAGAAGAACCCTGATAAAAAGGGACAATTTATTGATATATCAATGACAGATTGTGTGTTCTCTTTTATGCCTCTTGTAGCGGCATATCATTTTTCCAAGAATTTAAATGATGGCGTCGAAACCCAAAATCCCCTGCATGGTGATTTTCCTTTTTACAATGTTTATAAAACAAAAGATAACAAATTTTTATCTGTTGGTATTGTTGAACTTAAATTCTGGCGAGAATTCTGTGAAGGTCTTGATCGTGAGGATTTAAAACCAAAACAATTTGTTAAAGGAAAAGAAAGAGAAGATTTGTTTGAAGAGTTACAAAAAGAATTATTAAAAAAAACTCAAAGAGAATGGATGGATATTTTTAAAACCTTAGATGCATGCGTTATGCCAGTAAATTCATTTGCTGAGGCTTGTAATGACCCTCAGATTAAGGCACGTAATATGGTCTTAGAATTTGAACATCCTAAGTTTGGGAATGTCCAAAATATAGCTTCACCTATAAAATATTCACGAACTCCTTTAAAAATCAGAAGCCTTGCCCCAAAAATTGGACAACAAACAAAAGAGATACTTAAAAAACTTGGCTATTTAGATAATGAAATCAGAGACTTCAAAAAAAAAGGAATTATTTAAGTTTTTATTAAAATATCTGGAATTCGATAAATACTATCAAGGATGTGATTAAAAGAGAAAAAATGGTAAATACTATTAATATAATAAACATAGGCCAATCTTTTAACTGTCCATAAAACCCTGCAGCGTTTATCGTAGAATATATTACCATTCCAATAGCTATAAAAAAAAGAGCCATACCCCAAGGTTGATTCATTATAAATCCAATTCCTCCGATTATTAGCATAACAGCTGTAAGAAATTCAGCAACTAAGTGAAAAAATATTTGCGTTGGTTTTGTTTTAAGGTCTGGCACTTCTCTCTTTATTAATAAAAGAAACCACATACCGAGCATTGTGATTCCTATTATAATTGTATATAATGAAGCAATTAATTCAAGAACTATATTATTCACCTTCAACGATTTAATTGAATCAAAATTATTAATTATTATATTTACTTAAAGTTTCTGTAAATTTAATACCTTAAATTATTGTCCAGTAATAAATATTTTATTAATTTTTTGAATTAGAGAACGTGAATACAACTTTGACAGCATGAGATTTAGATTTATTAGCTAATGTATCAAATGCATCCTTGTAATCTTTAAGTGGAAATTTATGAGTAATTAGCATCTGAGGTTCTATTAATCCTTCTGATAAAAAATTTAAATAATGCTGAAATGCATGCAAAGATTTATCACGGAACATTTCTATACCAAATGCATTTGAACCAATAACTTCGAGTTCTTTAAAATAATGAAGAGTATTTTCAAACCTTTTTGGAGGGCTTGCACCCAAAAACACTAATTTACCTTGAGTGCACAGTATTCTCTCTCCAATTTCAAAAGTCTCTGCTGAAGCTATAGTATCAACTATTCCATTCACGCCATCAAATGTCCATTTAAGACCCCTTTTAGGAGTATATAATTCAAAATTGTTGTATGTAGCTATTTCTTCAATTAATAAATCACCTGAACTTAAAAAAACATGGTCAGCCCCTAATTTAACAGCTAAATCTCTCTGAAATTGATATCTTCCAATCCCTATTATATGTTTTACTCCAAAAATATTCTTTAAACAAAGTATTGTTAGCAATCCTATAATACCTAAACCATAGACGAGAATTTGAGAGTTAGGGTTAGGATTTAATGATAATAGAGAATGAAAAGAAACAGAAAAAGGATCTGCTAAAACTGCTTGTTCAAATGATATTTTTTCAGGTATCAAAAAACATTGAGATTCATGAACTGATAAATATGGACTAAAGCCTCCATATCCACGTGTAACACCTAAATGCATTCCTACGGGAAGATTTCCCTTCTGGAAATTTTGACAATGTTTAAAATCACCTAAAGAACACCTCGAGCATATGGGTAAGATTCCTCGAGGAATACATGAAAACCACGGACTGATTACTACACGATCTCCCTTTTTAAACTTTTTAACTTTAAGCCCAACACTTTCTATAATACCAACAGGTTCATGTCCCATTATCTGAGGAAAAGAAATAAAAGAACGTATAGGATTATCAAGTGACCCCTTAAGTTTTAATTCAGTCATGTCACTACCACAAATTCCACAAAAAACGGTTTTAACAATTACCCAGTCTTCTGCTATTAACTTTGGATATTGAATATTTTTTAGAGATACTGGCCCTCCCGATTTCCAAAACCCTTTAGGATTAATTTTTCCTCTGATGAATGCTTTCAATAATTTAAATTTTTTTAATTCGAAAATTAATGCAGGGATGCAACTCTTCTCTTTTTTTGAATTCATATGAAATTATACTCCGATTTTTAATCAAAATAAAATTTTACTTTAATAGTTTTAAATTTTTCTTGATTTCTTGCCACTACAAACGCTTTTTTATAATCTTTTAAGAGAAATTTATGTGTTATTATTGGTGTTGGATCAATTCTTCCCTCTTCTAATAATCGAAAATAATGATAATATGCATGATCTCGAGTGCCTTCAAAATTTTCTATTGCAAAGGCATTACTGCCAATAATATTTATCTCTTTAAAATACCATGGGGTCCATTCAAACCTCTTAGGAACATGGACTCCTGTTAATACAGTTACTCCAGATCTCTCCTTATTATTCTCAACATCTACTAATCTTGATTTTACGATACGTAAACCTGTTTCTAATGTTTCCGCAGATGCAACAGTATCAAATAAAATATCAATTCCTTCTAATAACCAAGGTTTATCTTTTTTTAAATAATAAATATCACAATTCAAGTAATCTCCAACACTTTCGATGACTCTGCTTGGAGGGGATGATTTAATTACTAGATCTGCCCCAAATTTCTTTGCCATTTCTATTTGATGTGGAAATCTAGCAATAGCAATTACTGTTATATCTTCATACATACTCTTTAAGTAGTGAATTGTTAGTAGCCCAAGATTTCCACAACCATAAACTCCACAAATCGATCCTTCTCTAAGATCAACTTTTAATATAGAATGAAGCACCACTGAAAAAGGATCTGATAGAACAGCTTGCTCCAATGAAACTGAATCAGGAATCTTTATTGCCATGGTTTTATGTGCCGGGAAAAATTCTGCAAATCCCCCTGTAGCATCACTACTAGTACCCGAATGAATTCCAGGGGTGAGTATACCTTTTGTAAAATTTCTGCAAAGATATTTGTTTCCTTCTTCACACGCACTACAAATTGGCTTAACTTCTCGTGGTTCGCAACTTATCCATGGATTTAAAGCAACTCTATCACCTGGTTTTAAATTTGATGATTTTCCGACTTTATTGACAATCCCAACAGCTTCATGTCCTAAAGTTTGAGGCCATGAAAGTAAGGCAGTTATGGGATTATCCAAATTTCCATCAAGAAAGATTTGTTTCTGATCAGAACCGCATATCCCACAATATTTCGTCTTTACAATCAACCAGTTGTTACTTTTAAGCTTTGGAAAAGAAACTTCTTTCAATCGTACTGCTCCAAGTTTAGAAAGATATCCTTTTAAATAAAATGTTCCCAATATTTTAGATAATGCTAATCTGTAAAGTTTGTAATTAAAAACGAGTGCTTTCATAATCCGTATTCACTAGGTGTGGTATAAACAATTAGATTTTTAATAATTAAAGATATTTACGTATTAATAAATATGATTCCCCTAAAAAGTATTAATTAATTAAAACTAAATCTAACAATTGATATAATTTTATTCAAGATAACTATTATAATAATTTAAAGAATTTATGATTCATTTATGTAATTACTTCTTTAATAACATTGATTGAAAAATCATAGTCCTATGAATGTTGATATCGCATTATATGAAATGATTAAAGATTCTGGAATCGATTTAATTTTATCATTACCATGTATTTTATTAAAGGGACTTTTAGAAGAAATCGATGAGAGACAAGAGATTCAACATATTCCTATAACGCGTGAAGAAGAAGGAATAGGTATTGCAGCAGGTGCTTATTTGGGAGGAAGAACTCCAGCAATGTTGATGCAGAATTCAGGTTTGGGCAATTCAGTAAATGCTATAAAATCATTACTTCAATTAAATAAAATTCCCGTTGTATTTATAATGAGTCATAGAGGTGCCGAAGGAGAAAAAATAATTGCACAAATTCCAATGGGTCAGCTTACTCCAAGTCTTTTAGATCTCTTAAATATTAAAAAATTCATTATTGATTCATTAGAAAAAATAAAAAAAATCAAAACTGCTGTTGAATTTAGTAAGAAATCAAACAAATCAGT
>Ga0307378_10002555_pt1 | contig 27640 bp, 25 predicted proteins | sample UN1MG_FD_202238 | JGI IMG/M metagenome (GOLD analysis project Ga0307378, IMG submission 202238) | Soil microbial communities from Risofladan, Vaasa, Finland - UN-1 | ecosystem: Environmental > Terrestrial > Soil > Coastal area > Acid sulfate soil | place: Finland: Risofladan, Vaasa | collected... | reverse complement strand
ATCGAATCGAGGTTTTGCTTGACCGAAAAAAATAGGCCGCGCCTCGAGCGCCTCGAGCGGGAACTCCGCTTCCTTTCCGATATCGGCGCCGAGTTCATCTTTGCTCCGGGGGGAAAAAGAAAAACTCTGATGAAGGGCCCGGAAGTGGGTATAACGCCGTCCGCGGAGGCGGCTCCCCGATCCCATATCCAACGAACGGGCGGCGCGGAGAAGTCGAAGGTCCTCCAAGACCTGAACCAGAGGATCCTAACCTGCACCCTTTGCCCTCTCTCTCAGGGTCGGACGCACGCCGTCCCCGGGGAAGGCAATGACCGGGCGGAATTGATGTTCGTCGGCGAGGGTCCGGGTGCGGACGAAGACTCCCAGGGCCGACCGTTCGTCGGCCGGGCCGGGCAGCTCCTGAGCAGGATCATCGCGGCCATGGGCTTCAAGCGCGAAGACGTCTACATCACCAACATCGTCAAATGCCGACCGCCCAAGAACCGCACGCCGGTCCGGGAAGAGATCGAGGCCTGCCGGCCCTACCTCATCGCCCAGATCGAGGCGATCGCCCCCAGGGTGATCGTGTCGCTGGGCAAGGTGGCTACCGACTTTTTCCATCCCTCACCGACGGGGATGACCAAGCTGAGGGGGCAATTCGTCGAGTCCGGGAAGATCCTCGTTATGCCCACCTTCCATCCATCCTATATCGTCCGGAACGAAGGCAACAAGGAGCTCAAGAAGCTTGTCTGGCAGGACATGAAGCAGGTCATGGCCGTCCTCAGCAAAACATGACGCTCTACGCCGACGTCATCCTGCCCCTCCCTCTCGATCAACCCTACACATACTCTCTGCCCAAGGAGATGGAAGGGAAAGCCCGGGTGGGCTCGCGCGTCCTCGTCCCGCTCGGAGAACGTTGGCTGACGGGAATCGTGGTCGGTCTCAGGAAAAGAAAGCCCGAGCGGGCCATGAAGGTCAAGCCCGTCGCCGAGGTGCTGGATGAGACACCTCTCTTCACTCCCCAGCTTCTTGCCTTCGCCCGGAGGGTCGGCCGATCCTTTCTTGTTCCCTGGGGAGAAATGCTCCAGTCCGCGGTGCCGCCTTCTCTCTTCGTCAGGAGCAGGGCTTCTGTCTCCCTGACGCCGCAAGGAAAAGAGGCCCTTGAGAAAGGTCTCCTCAGCGAAGACGAATGCCAACTGGCGGCTCTGCTCGGGACAAGGCCCCATTCGCCGCTTTTCCTGGAGAGGAAAAGCCGGGTCAAGAACGTCTCCGCTCTCCTGTCCAGGATGCGGAAAAAGGAGCTTGTTACGGTCGAGAAATCGGTCCGGCAGGTGCGTCGAAGGATCCGACCCGAGGCCACCCGAGGATCCGCCCAGCTCGAGCTGGACTTCTCTTCGGGTGAGACGGTCTTCCGGGCGGCCGGGACGATCTCCGGGGCGATGGCGAAAAAGGCCTTCTCTCCCTTTCTCCTTTTCGGTCCGGCCGGACGGCGAAAGGCCGTCTATTCCCGTCTTCTTCGGGAGGCGGTCTCGAGCTCGGGGCGCGTCCTTTTTCTCGTCCCCGAAATCTCTCTAACGCCGGCCTTGATCGAGGAGTTCGAGAAGAGCCTTGGAGACGGGCTGGCGCTCCTGCACAGCCAGATGACGGACAGACAGCGAGAACTCGAATGGCAAAAGGTCAGAGAGCGCCGTGTCCAGGTTGTCATCGGATCCCGCTCGGCGCTTTTCTCGCCGCTCGACAACCTCCGTCTGATCATCCTCGACGGAGAGCAAGACGAAAGTTATTCTCAGCAGGAGGGACTGCCCTTTGATGTGCGGAGGGCAGCGAGGCTCCGGGCTGAGGAGGAGAAGGCCGTCCTGGTGCTGGGCAGCTCTGCGCCGACGATCGAATCCTTCCAGCGGGCCCGAAAAGGCCGTTATCTGATCGATCTCGGCCCTGAGTCTTTCAGACCGAAAGTAACCCTGCTCGATTTCCGCGGCCGTTCAGGGCTGATCGATCCCCGGCTGATCAGGGCCATCCAGGAGCGGCTGGACGGGCACGAGCAAGCTATCCTGTTTTTCAACCGCCGGGGTTATGCCTCCTATCTCGTCTGCAACCGATGCGGGTTCGTACCGAGCTGCGACCGCTGTGATCTTTCCCTGGCCTACCATAGGAGCGAAGGAAAGCTGGTCTGCCATGCCTGCCGCCGGACCGTTCCGGCAGAGATGAATTGCCCGCGCTGCCGGGGGCGCCTGACCGCCAGGAGGGGCGCCGGGATCGAGGCCGTGGCCGAGGATTTGAGACGGACATTTCCCCGGAAGCGAATCGAGGTCTTCGCCGCCGACGAAGCCGGCCGGAAAAAGGAAAGGGAGTCTCTTCTGGGGGGGTTTGAGAAAAGGGAAATCGATATCCTGGTCGGGACGCAATTCCTGGCCCACAAAGCCGGCCTTCCGCCGGTTGCGCTTGTCGGCATCCTCCATCCGGAGATGGTCCTTCATCTGGCTGACTTCCGGTCGGGGCAGAAAGCCTACCAGGCGATCTCCCGGGCCTTCCGTTTCCTGCGGGAGGAAAAAGGCGCCGAGATTTTTATCCAGACGTTCGCACCCGACCATTACAGCATCCGGGAGGCAGCCCGGGGGGACTACGCGGCGTTTTACGAGCGGGAGCTCGAGTTCCGCCGCCTTCTCGACTATCCGCCCTTTTCTTCCTTGGCGGAAGTCGTCTTCAGCGGCGAGAATTTGCGCCGGCTGGCCGGAACGGCGAGAATGTTTGCCAGTCAGGTCAAAACGATAGGAAAAGGCATTCAGGTTTACGGGCCTGCCTTGGCCCCGATAGCCAGAATGAGGGGGCTTCACCGCGTCCAGGTGACTCTCAGGGCACGGAGAACTAAAACGATAGCCAAAATTCTGGCTCAAATACTCCCGGGGATTCGAACAAAAAAGTCTGTTTTTTTCTTCGATTAAGAAGAAAGGCGCAAGTCCCGAAAGAAAAACCTCCGTATCCCGGGATCAGCTTCGCGGATCAAGGTCAATTGTTACTCGTCGCTGCGAATAACATAGATAGGGGTTTTGTCGGAAATAAACTGGGACCCCTCCCAGGCAACCGTCGCCCGGATGTAGATCGTCATTTCCCTCCCCAATTCGTTGTAGAGCGGGCCATAGTAGCTGGTCTGGACAGTACCGTTCGCGTCTGTGGTTTTTGTCAGAAAATCCAATTTGTCTTCGAAATAGCCGAGGCTGCCACGGGGGGAGTCTATTTTGAACAAGACAGTTTGACCGACCAGAGGAATCCCGTCGTATTTTTTCAGCGTGGCTGTGATCGTGGCCATCTGCCGCTCGTAAGGGCCCGCAATGATCGCATTGGGACTGGCGGTCAGGTTGAGAATGACCGCAATCGAAGAAGGGCCCAAGGGAGAAGGTTCGCTGATGGTATCACTCTTGCAAGAATTGAGAGCGAAAAGAATCAAGGCCAAAGAGATCGCGATCAAAACAGGCTTTTTGTTTGTCTTCATGTTGATCACCTTTTCATACTCGGGTTTTATCAGTTGGCCTGATCCACGTAATTGGCGAAATAGACGGTCAGGTAGCCGGTGGCCTTGACCGTCCTGTTCACCATGTCATGGCCGTAGAATTCGACCTTGGCCGTGCAGGCCAGGACCATCTCCGCTCCGAGGTCGCCCAGCTCGATCAGGGGAGTCTCCAGCTTGGCGACCTCCCTCACCAGGACCAGGCTGAACGATGCCGTCGAGCCGGCCTTGACGACGGTGGACATCGACCCTTCGAAGGGATAAGGGACATCCTGACCGGGGACATTCCTGCCATCCGTCCGGGTGAAACTCACCAGGTAACGGGTTACGACGATATCGTTGTACTGGGACGTTCCCAGGAGCGGGTCAGAGTCCAGGGTCTCCGCCCGGAGGGTTGCCGTGGCCGAATCCGACCGGACGCTTCCCGTGCTCAACAGGACATCGGACTGCAGGAAATTCGCGCTGGTGCCGTCGGCATCCGTGCCCAGGATGTTATCGATGATGAGCCAGCTGGCCGACCGGGAATCGTCCTCGACCGGGTTGCAGGAATTGAGCACCAGGAAAGCCGAAATGATGACCGCTGTGCCGAATACCTTCTTCATGTTTTTCATGGTCGCACCCCTTATTTTATGATTCGGGGAGTGATAAAGATGAGTAACTCCCGATTCTGTTTCGTCCGGGCGAACGATTTGAACAGGTTGCCCAGGATGGGTATGGTGTGCAGGAACGGTACCCGTTCTCGGGTGATCGAATCCTCCGTCCGGTAGATGCCGCCGATGACCGTGGTCCCGCCGTCGGGGATCATCACCGTCGTCCTGGCGCTTTGGGTGGTTATCGGCGGAATGCCGTTGACCAGGTTGGCGAAATCGGCGGCGTTGTTCTGGATCTCGATCGTCATGATGATCGTCCCTTCGGCCGTGATCTGGGGCGTGGCCCGGAGCTCCAGGGCGGCATTGACGTAACGCGTCGTGACCGTGAAATTGGCCACCGTCTGAACCGGGATCTGCCGGCCTTGGACGATCTCAGCCTGCTGGTTGTTCTGGGTCGTGACCTTGGGACTCGAGATGATCCGGCCTTCTCCGGCATGCTCCAGGGCGGAGAGGTACATGTCCAGCCGGAACGTGTCCAGGATGTTGGCAAAGGAGAACCCGAGGGCGGTGTTGAAGGCGGGCGCCGGCAGGTTGATGGAGTATCCGCCGAGCGGGCCGCCGATCCCCTTGGTCACGATGCCCTGGGGGATCACCGAGCCGTCCACCAGTGCCTTGTTGGGGAACTGGAGGCTGGTCTGGTTTCCGTAGAAAGGATCGGCCACTCCACGCCAGCCCCACTGGATGCCGAGGTTGCGGATGAAGGTCGAGGTGGCCTCGACGATCCGCGCTTCGATCGACACCTGCGGCGTGGGCGTGTCCAGGACGGAGAGCAGTCTCTCGAGGAGGTCCAGGTTCTCCCGGACGTCGGAGATGATCAGCGTGTTCGTCCGTTCGTCGATGGTGATCTCGCCCCGCTGTGATTTCTTGGCGTTCAGGAGAGCCATCACGTCCCGGGCCTTGGAATAGGACAGGGTGACTGTCTTGACGATGATCGGACCGGCGAGTTCTTTACTCTCCCGTAGCTTTCTCTGGTCCTCGTCCTCCCGGGTCAGCACGCTGACCGGGGCGATGCGGAGGACGTTCCCCTCCAGGACCTTGCCGAGCTTGTTATTGCGGAGAAGAATATCAAGGGCTTGATCCCAGGGGACATCCTCGAGGTTACAGGTCACGACGCCCCTGACCTCGGGGTCGAAGACGACGTTTAGCTTAGCGAAGTCACCGAGATAGAGGATGACATCCCGGAGGTCGGCATCCTTGAACTTCAGGGAGATGATCTCACCCGTGTATTTGACCTCTCTTTCCATGAGAGTTTTGGGCTGGTATCTCTGTTCCTGTTCCTGACCGATGTTCAAGTCCTCTTGCCGGGTGGGCGGCGGAGCGCTTTTTTCGGTAGCGGCCTTGCCGTTCTTTCCGTTATCCGCTTTGGCCGGGGCGGCGGGAACAAGGGACTTGACCTCGGCCTTGGGAGCGGCTTCGATCTGGGGAGCGTTCACAACCGGGGGCGGGGGAGGGGGGTCCGACTTCCGGACAGCGGGTCCGCCGGCTGAGGCCAGGACCGGAGTCTCGTTCTTGATAAACGAAACGACGATCTCGTCGCTGTCCGAGCGGAGACTGTAATATAAAGGTTCCTTCAGGTCGAAGACCATCCGAGTGATGGAGCGGGGATTGCTGAGCTGGAATTGGGCAACCCGAACCTTTTTCAATCCGTACCGATCAACCGGAAGCAAGGAGGCCGGCTCTTCGTAAACCGCGTTGAAGACATCGACAACCAGGCGCAGGGGATTTTCCAGCGTGAAGACCTGAGAAACGATGCCGCCGCTGAGCTTGGCCCGGAATTGAACCTCGCCCTCCTTGTTTTCCATGTTCACCGTGTTCATGAAGACCGTCGAACCGGCGCTCTCGTCCAACTGCTGCTGGACCTGGGTCTCGATCGGGGGATCTCCCGGTCCCCTCTGGATCCTGTTTAGTGCCACGACCGTCCGGTTCTCCTCGACCGTGACCGTGAAGGGAACGGGTTCGCGGAGATGGATCGACAACCGGGCCCGTTCGGCCCCCGCTCTTTCCAGCTGGATAGCGGTGACGAGCGGGGAATCGGCCGTCTGGATCTGGGGCTGAGCGCTGAGGTTGACGTGGTCGAGCTCGAGGACGAGCGCCTTGTCCGCGTAGTAGGTCCGGGTGAGAGTCAGGGGCTTGTCTGTTTCCAGGACGACCCAGTTGTTCAGCTGACCCGGTTGAGCGGTGATCTTATTTATCGTGGCCGCGGCAGGGGAACCGTGCCCATAGCCGGCGAAAACAACCACAAGGCTCAGGGTGGTGAAGAGCAGCCAATAAGCTTTCCTTTTCATGTTTTAACGCTCCTCTGGGTTTATTTCTTTGATGATATCTTTGGGTTTAGTCAAAGGGATGCCCCGCTCGTTGGTCTTGCGAAAGATGACCTGGGTCTCTCCGATCGACAGGGTGAACCCGTCCGATAACTTATCGCCGATCTCGAAATAGTACGGGAATCCCTGGGGACCGCTGAGGATGGCCGTATACTTCTTTTTGTATTTGACGATCCCGATGAGGTTGATATCATCGATAAAGAGCTGAGGCGCTGCGCCGAGCGCCGACTTATCCTTGAGCTCTTTTCCGCCCAGGAGATTCTTGAAGGGATCCCTCCGGCCGGAGGCGTCGTAGGTGGGCTGGTTCATCTGCAGGTCGATGAGAGGCTCCCTCTCCGGCGCGGGCTTCTGCTCCTGCGGGAAGAGGAGGCCGATCCCTCCGAGAAAAAGGCTCAGACAAAGCAGCAGAATGCCGGGATGTTTCATCTTGTCCTCCTCGTGGGCTGAGGTTTTGCCGCCGGCGCGGTTTCCGCCTCTTCCAGGAAGATGTAAGTCTTGGCCGTGAAGTTGGAGGAGATGGTCAAATCATCCGTCTGGTTATTCAGGGCTTTGATCGTGAAGTTCTCGATGTTGAAGATGCGGGCGAACTTGCTCAGCCGGTCGAAGAAGGAAGCCAGGTTATGATAATTCCCCCGGATCTCCATCGGGATCGGCCATTCCGAGTAGAATTCCCGGTTGACCTCTCCCCGGGGAGTGAAGCGGATTAGGTCCAGCCTGGAATCGAAAGCCATCTGCTGGACCCGCCTGAGGATGACATCGACCTCCTTCCTGAGAGGGATGATCACTTCCAGCTCTTTCAGGGTCTGGGTGAGGGTGGCCAGCTCGGCTTCGATAATGTCCAGCTGCTGTTTCTTTTCGAGGAATGACTGGACTTCTTTTTCCACGTTCTGCCTCTCCACCTTGATCTGGTTGAGCTCGGCCTGTTGAGGCTTGAAATAAAGGAAAAAGGCTAGTCCGAGAATGATCACCGCTAAAAGGATGTAGCCGTACCAGGGCGTGTTTTTCATGATGATCACCTTTTCTTGGCTTTGGGCTTCGGCTTGGCCGCGGCTTTCTGGGGGGGCGGCTGCGCGGCCGCGGGCAGCACGTAGTTCAGGGTCAGCGAGAACTCGAGGAACTGGGCGTTCCGTCCCGACTTCTGAGTGGAGGAGATAAGGTTGATGTTGGTGAGGTGGGGGCTGCTCTCCAGGTTGTAGATATAATCGGCGATGAGGTTGTTGGACAGGGCGTTCCCTTTGATCTGGATCATCTGGCCCTGGCAGGAGACCTCGGTCAGCCAAATCCAGTCCGGGAGCTTCCTGCTGAGCTCGTCCATGATGGTGACGGCGCTGTCCTGTTGGGCGCGCAGCTGGATGATGAGGCCGATCTTGCGCTCGAATAGGGCCTTCTGCTTCTCGAGCTCATCCAGCTTGGCGATGACGTACTCGAGCTTCTTCTTCTCGGCCTGGGCGGTCTGGAGCCGCTCTTTTTCCTGGTTGATCATCCTCTTTTGAAGAAAAAAGGCGGCGGCCAGGACAACAATGAGGAGCAGCGCGAAGACCGAGGTGATGGGAAAGGCCTTCTTGGCCTTGAACTTCGGCCCGGCGACGACGGGCCCTTCCCTGAACTCTTTGCTTTCCGGTTTTAAGAGGTTGATTCGGATCATGTTACTTTTCCATTTTCCTGATGGCGAGCCCGACGGCCACACCGAAGAGGGGGGCCATTTCCTGCGGATAGACGGGTTCGAGCCTTTTCTCATCAAAGGCGACGTTGCGGAAGGGATTGAACGCCTCGGTCTTGATCCCGAACTTCTGCTCGAAGGACTGGGCGATGTTCTTGAGTTGGGCCAATCCGCCACTCAGATAAATTTGTTCGATTTTCTTTTCTTTCTTCTCACCGGCCTCGTAAAAGGAAAAGGTCTTGTCGATCTCATCGAGCAGGTCCTTGACGTTGAAACTGACCAGTTCGTCCACCTTCTCGGGAGCCACGCTCTTGACGGGAATTCCTTTGAGCAGCTTCTCGGCTTCGTCGAAGCTGAGGTTCAGTTCCTTGCGGATGTTCTCGATGAAGAAGAAACCGCCGAGCGAGAGGTCGCGGACGAGCTGCGACGTTCCCCGCTCGATGATCGCCACATTGGTGATATTGGCCCCGATGTTGACGACGGCCAGGATCTTGGATTGAAAATCTTCGGGGTAGTTCACCTCCAGGGAGTTCTGGAGGGCGAAGACGTCGATGTCGATAGCCACGAGGTTCTTGCGGGCCTGGTTGACCACGTTGCTGTAGTTGGCGATCTTGTCTTTCTTGGCGGCGACCAGGAGGATGTCCAGATTCCGTTCCTCTGAACCGCGGGGCGGCCGGAGGATGGCGTAGTCGACGTTGGTTTCCTCATAGGGATAGGGGATGTTGTGCTTGGCCTCCCAGACGATGGATTCGGCCAGTTCCTCCTTGTCCATGGCCGGCAGAGAGATCTTCTTGATGATCACCGAGTTGCCGGAAATGGAGATGGCGATGTTCCGGTTCTTGAACTTGTTCTCGTCGAAGATCATCTTGATCGTTTCGACGACGGCGGTGGAGTCGATGATCGTTCCTTCGACGATGGCGTCATGGGGGAGCAGCTCGTAGCCGATGCGGACGACTTCGAAAACGTCCCGGTCCTTTTTCTTCTTGGCAGCAAGCTCGACCGCCTTGATAGAATAAGAACCGATGTCCAATCCGACGATCCCTTTTTCTTGGTTTAAACCGAGCATGTTTGCGCCTGCCTTTATTAAGGTTTTAATGAGAAACCGATAGCTTGCCCTGTCGGAGCTTTTCTCGGAGCCGGTTTTCCACGATCTCCGGAACCAGCCCGGTGACGCATCCGCCCAGCGAAAAGACCTCCTTGACCACACTGGAGCTCAGGAAGGAGTAATGGACGCTGGGCATCATGTAGAGTGTCTCAATGTCGGGGTCGAGCTGGCGGTTCATCAGAGCCATCTGCAGTTCATACTCGAAGTCGGAAACCGCCCGCAGTCCCCGGATCACGATCCGGGCCTGAAGGCTCCGGACGAATTCGACCAGAAGTCCGCCGAAGGCCTTAACCTCGATCTTCGGCTGATCGGCAAAGATCTCCTCGATCATGGTCACCCTATCTTTAGTCGAGAAAAGAGCCTCTTTTTTGGGATTTTTAAGCACAGCGACGATGATTATGTCGAACAGCCTCAACCCCCGCAGGATGATGTCCACGTGGCCGTTGGTAATGGGATCGAAGAAGCCCGGGTATACTGCTCTCCTCTCCATCCAAGGCATAGATCTCTCCGTCTCAACCAGATTATCATTCTCATTATCAGAAAGCATCGCCTTTGTCAACAGAAAATCTTCCTCGGCCAAAGATTTTCGACGGTACCCAGAATCTCATATCCCCGCCGGGGCGTCAATCACCCCTAGCGGGGAGATGGGAGGTGATAAATCGCCGGTCCGCCTCACCAATAAGGATGAGCCACAAGGATCGAATGTTCTTCGCCGGCGGGCGGGGCGGTTGATTTGTCGGCGGGAATAGGGGAAAATAGAATAAGATAGATCTGTGGGAGAAATGCCGCCATGAGACGACGTCTTGGCCTTCTTCTTTTATTGTTCAGCGCGGTCCCGGCCTTGGTCTCCTCGGAAGGCCAAGACCCGGATGCTTATGCCGAGAAACGGCGCCGGATGGTGATCGAACAGCTCGCCGGTCGGGACATCTTCGACCGCCGCGTCCTCGGAGTCCTGGGGAAGGTTCCCCGGCACCTGTTTGTCCTTCCGGCCTATCGAGATCAGGCTTATGAAGACTATCCCCTGCCCATCGAAGAGGGCCAGACCATTTCTCAGCCCTATATCGTGGCCCTGATGACTCAATGCCTCGGCTTGAAGGGCGGGGAAAAGGTCCTGGAGGTCGGGACGGGATCCGGCTATCAAGCGGCCGTCCTCGCCGAGATCGGGGCGCGGGTTTTTTCGGTCGAGATCAACGAACGATTGGCGGCTCAAGCCGCCCGGACTCTTCGGGCGCTCGGCTATGACGATGTCCAGATCAGGTGCGGCGACGGCTATCGAGGCTGGCCTGAGGAGGCCCCGTTTGATGCCGTCATTGTCACCTGTGCTTCCCTCGAGGTCCCGCCTTCCCTCGTCGAGCAGCTCGGGGAAGGCGGCCGCCTGATCATTCCCCTGGGGAGTGCCCGTCATTTCCAGACCTTGACGCTGCTCACTAAAGAGGGTGGGAGGCTGCGAAAAAAAGAGATCTCAGACGTCCGCTTCGTCCCCATGACAGGAGAGGCGCAGAAGAAAAAGGACGGCTAGACGATTTGCTTTTCGGCCTGCTCTTGTGCTAATTTTGGCCCGCACGAGATGATCAAGTTTGGGACTTCGGGTTGGCGGGCCGTGATGGGCGCGGAGTTCACCTTTGCCAATGTCCGAATCGTCGTCCAAGCCATCGCCAATTATCTGAAACGGAGGTTTCCGGGCCGGACGATCTCCGTCGTCGTCAACTACGACACCCGCTTCCTCTCGGAGCGTTTCGCCAACGAGGCGGCCAAGATCCTCTCCCATAACCAGATCCAGGCGCTGCTCTCCGACCGGGACGCCCCGGCTCAAGCCCAGGCGCTTCAGGTTATCATGCGGAAAGCCCAGGCGGGGATCAACTTCACCGCTTCTTTCAACCCACCCGAGTACAACGGCTTGAAATTGAACCTCGAGACCGGCGCTCCCGCTCTCCCCGGTGAGACCGATAAAGTCGAAGAGGAGGTCCGTCGCCTGGCCAAAAGTCCCGCTTCCTTCCCGTACTACCCGCGGACGGATTTTGTCCAGAAGATCGACCTGCAGAGCGACTATCTGGAGTTCATCCAGAAGAAGATCGATTTCGCCTCTATCCAGAAATCCGGGCTCCGGATCGGCGTCGACCTTCTCTATGGGACGAGTCGTGAGTACCTGGACGAGATCCTCGAAGACAACAATATTCCGGTCGAGGAGATCCACGGCTATGTCGATCCCTATTTCGGCGGCATCACGCCCTCGTGCACCGAGCAGAACCTGCGCGAGCTCCGGAAGCTGGTCCTGGAGAAAGAATGCGACCTGGGCATCGCTACGGATGCCGATGGGGACCGTTTCGGGATCCTCGACCAGAACGGACGTTTTGTCATTCAGAACATCATTCTTTCCCTGTTGCTGGATTACCTCATCCGCGTGAAGGGATGGCGGGGAGGGGTCGCCCGCTCTGTGTCCACCACCCACCTGATCGACCGTGTCGCCCGGCGGTACGGTCTCCCCCTGTTCAAGACGCCGGTCGGATTCAAGTATATAGCCGACCTCTTCCTTCGCCGGCAGATCATCTTCGGCGGCGAGGAGAGCGCCTGTATCGCCGTCAAGTCGCACCTGCCGGAAAAGGACGGTATTTTCGCCGGCCTCCTCGTGGCCGAAATGATGGCGGTAACAGGAAAGAGCCTGACCGAACTGCAGCAAGGATTTTTCCGCGAATACGGACGGAAGTTCAGCGGACAGCGGAGCCTCCCTCTCCAGCCGAGAAACGAGCACGTCCTGAGAGAGCTTATCATCAACCCGCCGGAACATCTCGGCGGGAGACGGGTCCTAGGTGTCGAACGGATCGACGGCATCAAGCTCGATTTCGATGATGACGACTGGCTCCTCCTCCGGCTGTCCGGGACCGAGCCGATCGTCCGCTGCTACGCCGAGGCCGGCTCCAAGGCGGAACTGGAGAGGCTTCTCGCCCTCGGAACGAAGGGGCTGACCTGATGGCCCGGGAAGAACGCAAAGGCACCTCTCTCCGGCGGAAGCTCGCCCTGGCGGCCGTGGCCTTCTTTTTTCTGGTACTTCTTATTTCTTCCTTTTTCGGCAAGAAAGGACTCATCGAAATCTACCGGGTGAAAAAGAACTACGAGGCTTTGCTCCAGGAGGTCCAGAGCCTCGAGGCCAGAAAACTCGAGCTCCAGAAGGAGATCGAGGAACTCCAGAGGGACCCGCTGGCCGTGGAGAAAGAGGCCCGCGAGAAACTCTGGCTGATCAAACCCGACGAAAAGGTCATCGTCAAGAAAAAAGAAGAGAAGCGTTGAGGCTGCCGCTCCAAGAAACGCAAGACCTGCTCAAAGACCTCAACCAAGAACAGAAAAGGGCAGTGGCCCATGGCCCTGGGCCGCTCCTCATTATCGCCGGCGCCGGCACCGGCAAGACCCGGGTCATCACCCAGCGGATCGCCACCCTCATCGCTGCCAAGATGGCCAAACCGGAAGAGATCCTGGCCGTGACCTTCACCGAGAAAGCGGCCAACGAGATGGAGGAGCGGGTCGACCAGCTCATTCCCTACAGTTATTCCTTTGTCGAGATCAGCACTTTCAACTCGTTTGGAGAGAGGGTTCTGCGGGATTATGCCCTTGACCTCGGCTATCCGCCGGATTTCAGGCTCCTGGATGATGTCGAGCAGGCCATCTTTTTCCGGGAGAGACTCTTCCGCCTTCCCCTCGATTACTACCGTCCTCTCAGTGTTCCCACCCGGCATATCCAGGAGCTGCTGGACACGATCAAGAAGCTCAAGCAGGAGGATATCAGCCCGGAGGAATATCTCCGGTACGCAGGCGAGCTGGAAAAGCGGTCCGTCGATCCTGCGGACAAGGAAAGGACCCTCAAACATCTGGAGATGGCCCGAGTCTACGGAGCCTACGAGACGTTCCTGAAGAAAGAGGGCAAAATCGATTTCGAGGACCAGGTCCGGCTGGTCGTCGAGCTGTTCCGGAAAAGGCCCTCCGTCCTCGCGGAGTTCCAGGGAAAATTCAGGTATATCCTTGTCGACGAATTCCAGGACACCAACTACATCCAGTTCGAGCTGCTGAAGCTCCTGGCCGCCCGCCACAACAATCTCACTGTCGTGGGAGACGATGACCAGAGCATCTTCCGTTTTCGGGGGGCGTCCCTGGCCAATATCCTCAACTTTCGCGCCTATTACAAAGACCGGGGGATCAGGGTCCGGGAGGTCGTCCTGACCCGGAATTACCGGTCCACTCAGCAGATCCTTGATTCCGCTTACACCTTGATCCAACACAACAATCCTCACCGCCTGGAGGTCAGGGCGAAGGTCCAGAAGAAGCTCGTCTCCGCAGTGGACAGAGAAGAAAAAAGCATCCATCTCCTCCAATTCGACACCCTGTCCCACGAAGCGGACCGGGTGGCCGAGCTGGTCCGCACGAAATGGGAAGCCGGGGCCAGGCTCGGGAACATCGCCATTCTCGTCCGGAGGAACGCCGACGCCGACGCCTTCCTGCGGGCTTTGAACATGAAGCAGGTTCCCTTCCGATTTTCCGGAAGTCGGGGCCTCTATTCCCAGGACGAGGTCAAGATCCTTGTCTCGTTCGTCAGGGCCTTGACCGATTTCGAAGACGGCCGGAGCCTCTTCTTTCTCGCCCACTCCGAGGTCTACCGAATGGACCTTTACAGCCTGACGATCATTTCCAATTATGCCCAGAGGAGAAACCTTCCGCTCCACGGCGTTTTCCGGGAGATCGCTCAGGAGGCCCTGACCCTGGAAGTTAAGCCCGAAGCCGTCGAGAGCGTAAAAAGAATCTACGAGGACCTGCACCATTTCGTTCGTCTCTCCGACACCAAGAATGCCGGCCAAGTGGTCTTCGCCTTTCTCGAGAAGACGGGATATCTCAAGACGCTCGTCGAATCGGGGAGCCTTGAGGCCGAGCTCAAGATCAAGAATCTCCGGCTCTTCTTCGATAAGATCAAGAATTTCTCCGAGGTCGTGGAGAACGACTCGATCCAATCTTTTGCCCAGCACCTCGACCTTCTCCAGGAGGTCGGAGACAACCCGGCGACGGCCGAGGCCGAGCTCGAGGAAGAAGCGGTCAACGTTCTGACCGTCCACAAGGCCAAGGGCCTCGAATTCGAGGTCGTCTTCATGGTGAGCCTGATCGCCGACCGGTTCCCCGGCCGGGAGAAACGGGAGAAGATCCCGTTCCCGGGCGAGATCTTGAAAGAAAGGCTCCCCTCCGACGACGGTTCCGGGACCGGGAGCGAGTCCTCGGATATCGGTTCGCTTCGGGAAGAAAGGCGTCTTTTTTATGTCGGCATGACGCGGGCAAAAAGGGATCTCTACCTGACCTGGGCAAGAGATTATGGGCTCAAGCGCCTGAAAAAGGTGAGTCCATTCGTCTTGGAAGCCCTGGACATTCCCAAGCAGCCCGGGGAGGTCCAGCGCACTTCGGCCCGGGAAGAGATCAGCCGCTATGGCGAAGGGGCGTCGGCGGGCCGGGTTTCGCCCCGGCTCAAGGTCAAGGACATTCTCACCCTGAGCTATTTCCAGGTTGAGGATTACCTGGTGTGCCCGCTTAAATACCAGTTTCGGCATGTCTGGCGAATCCCCGTTCCACCCCGTCACACGCTGGTCTTCGGCCGGGTCCTCCACAACGTCATCCATTCGTACCTAATGAAAAGGATGGCCGGCGAAGAAATCAGCGAGAAAGAGCTCCTTCGGGAGTATGAAGGACAGTGGATCAACGAGGGATTCCTGAGCCGCGAGCATGAAGCGCAGAGAAAAAAAGCCGGGCGGGAAGCCCTCAAACGCTTCTTCCGGCGCGAAGAATCATCGGGCGGCCTTCCGACATACCTGGAAAAAAGCTTCAAGTGGCAGCAGGATAGGATCCGATTTATCGGGCGCTGGGACCGGGTCGACGTCCGCCCGGAAGGAGCCGTCATCATTGACTTCAAGGCCACCCAGGTCAAAAACCAGAAAGAGGCGGACAAGCGGACGGCGGACAGCCTCCAGATGGACCTTTATGCCCTCTCGTTCGTCAGAACCCAGGACGGTCCTCTCCTCGGGACGGAACTCTATTTCCTGGAATCGGACCTGGTCGGACACGTCGCCAAGGGCGAGAAGGAGATCGAACGGGGCTGGCACAAGGTCAGAGAAGCGGAAGAGGGCATTCGGATCCGGAGTTTTGCCGCCCGGCCCGATTATCACAACTGCCGGCTCTGCGAATTCAAGACGATCTGTCCAAAGACGTATGCCTACTGACAGGAAGGTTGCGCGGGAGCCGGGAAACTCCTGAGCGGCGGCCGAGACATCAGTCGGTAGGCAGCCAGAAGGGCATGACCGCCCAGGGATTCTCCTTTTGCAGGATTTCCAGCGTTCGCAGCAGGCCATGCAGGTCGGAAGATAAGGGCTGCAAAGCCTTGATATCCAGCCGGCCGGAGAGAGTCCCGAACAGGGTTGTTTTCCTCGGCCAAACGACCAGCCTGACGTTCTCATTAGAAGGAATGCCGGCCAGGTCCTTGGCCAGCTCCAGGGCCTTGTCCAGGCCGCCCAGCTCATCGACCAGCCCGACCTCCTTGGCCTGGTGTCCGGTCCAAACGCGTCCCCGGCCGACCCTGTCGACATCTTCCCTGGAGAGGTTGCGGCCTTCGGCCGCCTTGCTGAGAAACTTATCGTAGGTCCAGAGGATCTGTTCTTTCAAGAGCCTGCGGTCCTCCGGGCTGAAAGGCCGGAAGGTGGAGAACAGGTCGGCCCTCCGTCCGAAGGTCATCTTCTCGGCTGTGATCCCCAGTTTTTCGTAGAGCCCGGCCAGGCTGAACTTTCCTCCCAGGACGCCGATCGACCCGGTCAAGGTTTGGGGCTGGGCGACGATCCGGTGGGCGGCCATGGAGATCCAGTAACCTCCCGAGCCGGCCAGGTCGGACATGGAGACGACCACCGGCTTTTCCTTCTTGGCCAGGACCGTCTCGCGCCAGATGACGTCCGAAGCGACGGCCGATCCGCCGGGGCTGTCCACGCGAAGCACGATCGCCGCAACGGAGCGGTCTTCCCTGGCCCTCCGGATGGCCCGCGAAAGCGTCCGGCTGCCGATCGTGCCGTATGGCCTTTCGCCGCCGATGATCGGTCCCGCGGCATAGATGACGGCGATCTTCCGGCCGGCCTCCAGACCGAGGGAGGCCGGGCTGATCCTGAGGTATTCAGAAAGGGAGGTCCGGTGGAGTTTCCGGTCTTCCTCCTGGAGGAGCTTCTCCAGTTCGTCCTCGTAGCGGAGTTCGTCCACCAGACCGGCGTCGAGTGCCTGTTCACCCTGGTAGAGGCCCTGGTCGATGATGGCTTTGACCTCGGCTTCGCTCTTTTTTCTGGCCTCGGCAACGGCCCGGACGTATTCGGAGAAGATATCCTGATAGATGGCCTCGAGCATCACCTTGTGGGCTTCGGTGAAACCCTTTTCCATGAACATGTTGTAGGCGGTCTTGAATTCTTCAACGTGTTCGAACTGCGCCTCGATGCCCAGCTTGTCCAGCCCTTTCTTGAAAAAAGGAACCCAGCCGCCGACGCCGTTGACACCCAGCCAGCCGAGGGGGTGGAGGATGATCCGATCGCAGGCCGTTGCCAGGTAATATTCCTTGTCGAATTCGGGAGCCTCCTCGATGTAGGCATAGACCTTTTTCCCGGAGGCGCGGAATTCCCGGATGGCCTCCCGGACCTCACTGACCTTGGCCCAATTGCATTCCAGGTAACCAAGCCGGAGGAGGACGCAGCGGATGCGGTCGTCCGCCTTGGCCTTACGGAAACTCTCCCAGATATCGCGGACGGAGATGGGTCTCCCGAGGAAATAGATCGTCAGGAAATCCGGGGCGGAGAACTCCGGGAACGGGCCGGCCAGGTCGATGTCGAGGTAAGAGCCGGCCTTGACTACGGGCGGCCGACCGAACTCGCTGTAGAGGAAAGCCAGGATGGTGGCCGTTACCAGGACCGCAAAGAACAGGAATATCAAGAGGACATATCTGCCTTTCTTCATCTCATCTCCTTATCCCAACTACGGATTTTTCGGCAACAGGTTTTCGCCCCGCGGGCGCCTCCAATATATCAGAAAAAGAGGAGCCGCGGATAGGACTTGATTTCTTAAAATGGATATGAAAGAATGATTCGGCCTTCGCCGTCATCCGTCCCGTCTCGATGGGAAAGATGAGGGTGAGAGCGCAAGGAGGTCTTTTTATATGTCTGCTGTAAAACTTTATGTAGGCAACCTCAACTACAGGACCACAGAGGACAAGCTGAAAGAACTCTTCTCCCAGTACGGAGAGGTGACTTCAGTCAACGTCCTCCAGGGGCGCGGCTTTGGCTTTGTGGAGATGGGCACTCCGGAAGGCGCCCAGGACGCCAAAGCGAAATTGAACGGCACGGAATTCGACGGCCGGAGAATCATCGTCAACGACGCTCGCCCGAGGACAGAGAGGAGCGGGCGCAGCGGCGGCGAGCGGAGAGATCGAAGAGATTTCGGTAAGTTCTAATATAAGTTTCACCCTTTCGTTTCCCTTTTCTGGAAATCCCCGGGAGCAGGTTCCAGAGAGGGGAGGATTCTGCGTTCTTGCCTTCCCCTGCCGGTCTGAATCCCGGTTGCCTGGACGTGGCCGGGGAGCGATTTTCCCGGCTTTCCGTCCCGGCCGGTGAACCTTTGTCCGAATCCGTTCGTAGAAGTCTGTGAAGCGCCCAGGTGAGGTCAGGAATGAACATGGAAAAGCGTCCGCCCGCAACGCTTACCGCCGTTCAGGTGCAGGATGACTTCACCATCCGACGGCGCTATGATAGCCGATAGACCGAGAATGGAAGAAACCAGGACGACGAACAATGAAGACATCCGGATTCTGCTCGAAAGAGCCGTCGAGGGCAACCGGCAGGCCTTCAAGGACATCGTCAGCCTCTATCAGCAGAAAGTCTTCCTCTTGGCCTATTCCATCCTGCGGAACCGAGAAGACGCCCTGGACGTCGTTCAGGAGACTTTCATGAGGCTCTATCAGAAGCTCGACATATACGAGAAGGAGAGGAATTTCCAGGCTTGGCTCCTTCAGATCGCCAAGAACATCAGTATCGATTATTTCCGGAAGCATCACGGCCGGCGCCGGGAACTAGAGAGCGGCCGGAGCGTCGAGGATCTTAACCTGGCGGCCGGAGATTACCGCTCCAACCCGGCGTCCTCGGAACTGCGCCGGGTCATTTCTCTCTGCCTCGAGCGATTGGGGGAGAGGCAGCGGCTGATCTTCGTGATGAGACACTACAACGGGCTCGAGTACAGGGAGATCGCCCAGATCATGGGGATCTCCGTGGGGACGGTCAAATCCCTTCATTTCAAGGCCGTCCGGAACCTCAAACACTGGCTGAGCCCGCAACTAGGGATGCAACCATGAACGAATGCCGGCGCCTAAGGCGAGATCTCGCGGCCTATTGGGGAGGAGAAATGAGCGAACGCGACCGAGAAAACATCAAGCGGCATCTCGACTCCTGCCCGGCCTGCGCCAAGGAGTTCAAGGCCCTGGAGGGGATCCTGGAGAACGCCGATTCGCTGGGCCGGGAGATGAAGTCCGTGCTGGCCGGCATCGATTGGGACGCCCAGGCGGAGAAGATCGTGAGCGCAGTCTGGGATGAAAAGGTGCGGCCGCAGATAGAGCCGAGACGGGAGCGGGTGTGCCTGTTCGGGCCCCGGTTCAAGCCCGTTCTCGCCGGCCTCCTCCTCGGGATCATGGTCGGAGCGGCGGCCATGTTCGTAGTTTATCGCAGTGGAGTGCTGGAGAAGCCGCCAGCCGAGGCGTTTTTCGCCAGCAACGAGTTTCTGGGCCGTATCGACCAGGAGTTCGCCCGCCGGGAAATCCTGGACTACCTGGACAAGAGCCAGTACGTGCTGCTGGAACTGGCCCAGACTCAAACCGAAAGCGGGGATTGTCGCCTGAGCAAGGCCGCGGCGCGCGAGACCAGGGAACTGCTGTCCAAGAAAAAGTACCTGAATCCCCAGCTCGAGAAGGCCCGGATGGCCAAGGCCAAGGCCATCTGCGACCAGATCGAGATGTTGTTCTTCGAGCTCGCCCAGGTCAGCGAGAGCCTGACTCCCGCTCAGTGCCGGGGAATCCAAAACATGATCGAGGAAAAAAACATTCTCTTGAAAATAAAGCTTTTGAAGAAAGAGCTCCAGGAAAGCGAGGCATAAGGTGAGAAAAACAGCCCTTATCATAATCATCCTGGCGGGTCTCGTCTGCGTCCGGGCGACCGCCCAGGAGTCTTCGGATGAGAAGCTCTTCCAGGAGGCCAAGCTTCTCTTCTTCGACGAGAAATGGGAAGACGCCCAGGAGAAGTTCGAAGATCTCCTGCACGACTATCCCGAAAGCTCTCTGCTCCCCCAGGCGACCTTCTACAGGGCCCAGTGTCTGGCCAGGCGAAAGGGCCACGAGGAAGAAGCCATCGAGGCGTACAAGGATTATCTTTCGGGCAAGCGGAGAAACGACAGCCTGGCCGAGGAGGCGGAATCCTCCATCATCGACCTCGCCTATGAGCTTTATAAGGACGATGAGGAGGACTACCTGGACGAAATCGAGCAGCGCCTGGAAAATCCCAACCGCGTCATCCGGTATTACGCCGCCTTCAAACTGAGCCTGCTGAAGGATAAACAGATCGCCGTCCAGGCCATTCCGGTGCTGGAGAGGATCATCGTCGAGGAGGGCGACAAGGAACTCAGGGATAGGGCGAAGATCGCACTATTGAGGATATCTCCTGACGCCCTGAAACATATCGAGGACCAGGAAGAGCGGGGGAGGGCCAGAGCCCTTAGGATCACCGTCGTCGTCGAAGGGCAGAGAGAGCCCGTGTTTTCGCTCAATATCCCCTGGGCGCTGGCGGACCTGGCTTTTCAGGCCATCCCGGAAAAGGACAAGGCCGCTTTAAGGGCCGAAGGGTATGACCTGGACAAGATCGTCCATCAACTGACCCGGATTAGGGGAAACATCATCGAGATCCGGCCCCGGGATGACAAAACCCGGATCATCAAGATCTGGATCGAGTGAAGGCCTTGCTTTTTCCTCTCGGCAGAAAATGATCTCGTTTCCGTAAAAGGCCGGTCAATCAAGACGTTGCGATCATGACGCGTCCCCGTTGACTTTATCCGCGCCAGCTTCAATAATATTAGCCTTCAGGATAGGACGATGGCCAGACTGTTCGAGTACCAGGGCAAGAAGCTGCTGAAGCAAGGGGGCATTCCTGTCCCGGCGGGAGGTGTGGCTTCCACCCCCGAGGAAGCCCGCGGCATCGCCGAGACGATCGGCCGGCCGGTTGTCCTCAAGATCCAGGTCTGGGTGACCGGACGGGCGGGGGTCGGCGGGATCCAGTTTGCCGCCACACCCGAGGAGGTGGAAACCAAGGCCCGCGGGCTCCTGGGGATGAAGGTCAAGAATTTCGTCGTCGACCGGATCCTGGTGGAAGAAAAATTGGACATCCAGGCCGAGTATTTCACCGGGGTGGTCATCGATGACGCTTCCAAACGGCCGCTTCTCATCTTCAGCCCGGTCGGAGGCACCGGTGTGGAGGAGATCGCCCGCCTCCATCCGGAAAAAGTCGCCCGCCAGACTATCGACGTCCTCAAGGGATTTCCTGAGTACGACGCGCGGAACATGCTCCTCCGGGTGGGGATCGAGGGCGCGCTCCTGCCGAAGCTGTCCGATCTCCTGACCAAGCTCTATAAAATCGCCCGCTCGAGTGACGCCCGCTCGGCCGAGATCAACCCTCTTGTCCTCACGGCAGAGGGAAATCTGTTCGCCGCCGACTGTCACCTTATCATCGATGACTATGCTGTTTACCGCCATCCCGAGTTCGGGATCGAGGTGGCGCGGGAGTTCGACCGGCCGCCGACCGAGCTGGAGAAGATCGCCTACCGGGTCGAGGAAAAAGACTACCGCGGGACCTTCTACTTCTTCCAGATGGTCGAACAAACGGCCGCTAACGAGAAATACATCGGCTTCCATGGCGCCGGTGGCGGCGGGTCGATGATGTCGATGGACGCGGTCCTAAACCGCGGGTTCAAGCTGGCCAATTTTTGCGACACGAGCGGCAACCCTCCGGCCAGCAAGGTCTACCGGGCCGCTAAGATCATCCTCTCCCAGCCCGGGATCAGGGGCTATTTCGCCTCGGGATCGGGGGTCGCCAGCCAGGAGCAGTTCCATTCGGCGCGCGGCCTGGTCAAGGCCTTCCAGGAGGAGCGACTGGCCATCCCCGCGGTCATCCGGCTGGGCGGGAATTTCGAAGAAAGGGCGATCTGGATCCTGCAGACTTATTTGAAGGAAATCCCGGGTGTCGTCGAGGGGTACGGTCGTGACGATACGCCCGAATTCTGCGCCCGCCGGCTCGAAGAGCTGGTAGCGAAGAATCCGGACGGGCGCCATGAAGTGCGGCCGATCGTCGAACCCGCGGTTCCCGAGAAAGCCTATGTCTTCGAGACGGTCACCGGCCGCATCTCCTTCGACCATGTCAAATGCGCGGATTGCCGGACCAAGGGCTGCGTCCCGGCCTGCCTTCCCAAGATCTTGAAGATCGAGGACGGGAAGCCGGTTTTAGCCGTCTCTCCGGAGGAGGCCAAGAAAGGCAAGTGCACTGAATGTCTGGCCTGCGAAATTTTCTGCAAGTTCCACGAACAGGACGCGATCGTCATCCGTCTTCCCATCCCCGGACTCAAAGAGTATAGAGACAAGATCATCGCCGTCAAAAGGGAAACCTGATAACTCACATAGAACATAATAAGAATAAGAACAATGAATAACGGAGAGCAAAGAGATCAAATATCATGGCCATCTTGGTGAATGAGAAGTCGCGGGTCATCATCCAGGGCATCACCGGCCGGGAGGGCATGGTCCGGGCGCAGTTGATGAAGGATTACGGGACGAAAGTCATCGCCGGAGTGACGCCCGGCCGCGGCGGCCAGGATGTTTACGGCATCCCGGTCTATGATTCCGTGCTCCAGGCCTGGGAGAAACAGGGGTCGATGGACGTCAGCGTCATCTTCGTCCCCGCCGCCCTGGTCAGGGGAGCCGCTCTCGAGGCCATCGACGCGGGAGTGAAGCTTCTCGTCATCGTCCCCGACCGCGTGCCCATCCATGACGTCCTGGAGATCGCCGCCCGGGCCGCCGAGAAAGGCGCGCGTTTCGTCGGCCCCAACACCCTCGGCCTGGTCAGCCCGGGCAAAGCGGTCCTGGGGATGATCGGCGGACGCGCCGAGCGGGCCAAGGAATGGTTCAGGCCCGGGTTTGTGGGCGTCAGCTCCCGGAGCGGCGGCATGACCTCGGCCATCTCCTATTATCTCACCCAGGCCGGCCTGGGCCAGAGCACCATCGTCCATGTCGGCGGAGACGCCGTCATCGGCCTCTCCCATCCCGAGATCATGGCGCTCTTCGAGGAGGACCCGGAGACGAAGATGGCCGTGATGTTCGGGGAGATCGGGACGTCCCAGGAGGAGCGGGTGGCCGAGCTTATCGAAAGCGGCCGGTTCACCAAACCCCTCATCGCCTACATCGGCGGCAAAGCGGCCAAGTCGGGGACGCGCTTCTCCCATGCCGGGGCCATCGTCGAAGGCTCGCGCGGCTCCCACGAAACCAAGGTGAGGAGGCTGCGCGAGGTCGGCGCGCACGTCGTCGAGGCGATCTCCGATATTCCCGTCAAGGCCAAGGAGCTTGCCGGATCGATCCAGAGTCAGTGAGGGAAAGACAATGGCCGAAGATCTTCATTGGAAAACCGGAATCACCAGCGTCCAGCCGAATAAGGTCCAGCTGCGCGGCTATCCCATCGACCAGCTGATGGGAAAGATCACCTTTTCTCAGGCGATCTACCTTGTCCTCAAGGGCGAGTTGCCTTCGCCCGAGGTCGGGAAGCTCCTCGACGCTGTCTTCGTTTCCTCGGTCGACCACGGCGCCGGTCCGCCGTCGGTCCTTGCTGCCCGCACCGTCGCCTCGACCGGGGCCGAGCTCCATGCCGCCATCGCGGCCGGGGTGCTGGCCATCTCCCGCCTCCACGGCGGGGCCATCGAGGAGGGGATGAAGCTCTTCCAGGCCATCTCCAAGCGGACGGAAGAGATGAAGATCACGGTAGAAGAAGCGGCCCAGGAGATCCTGGCCGAGATGAGAACGAGGGGCGAGCGCGCTTCCGGGTTCGGCCACCGCGTCCACACCCAGGACCCCCGAACAGAGAAGCTCTTCGCCATGGCGGAAGAGCTGAAACTGGCCGGCCGCTACGTCCGCATCGCCCGGATCGTCGAAAAGATATTCAGGGAGAGCGGCAAGCCGCTGCCGATCAACGTGGACGGCGCCATAGCTGCCCTGCTCTGCGATCTCGGCATCCCGGCCGAGATCGGCAACGCCTTCTTCATCATATCCCGGGTGCCGGGACTCGTCGCCCACATCCAGGAAGAGAAGACCAGGATGAAGCCCATGCGCAAGATCCACCCGTCCGACCATGAGTACGACGGGCCGGGAGAAAGAGAGATCCCATGAGAAAGCAATTGGAGGCGCTGCTGCCCGAGCTCCAGCTTATCAAGGACGCGGAGCTTCGGGAGAAGACCATCAAGGTTTGGGTGGAGGCGATGGAGCGGGCCGGCTGGGGGATTAAGGATTTAGCCGAGATGCCCTTCACGCTCTTGATCAAGCACACCGATGTCAACCTCATCACCCACACCCGGGCCGTCACCCTGGCGGCCCTGAAGATCGCCGAGGTCCTGCTGGCGGAGTACCCGGGCAAGATCGCCATCCACCGCGATCATCTTCTTTCCGGAGCCATCCTTCATGACGTCGGCAAGCTCTTCGAATACAAGCGGGAGAAGGGGGAGTTCGTCAAGAGCCGGGAAGGAGAGCTGCTGCGCCATCCCATCTCCGGGGCGGCATTTGCTTTCGCCCACGGCCTCCCCCAGGAGGTCGTCCACATCATCGCCGCCCATTCCAAAGAAGGGGATGGGTCGCGCCGGACGGTCGAGGCCATCATCGTCAACCACGCCGACTTCGTCAACTTCGATGTGCTCAAGGGTTAAGGGAGAATGAGGATTTGGTTAAGTCAGCCCGTCAAAGACTGAGCGGAAGGCTCGAGATAGTGGCATCGAAACCGCGCCCGTTTTCTCCCAGCGCGGAAAACGGGCTCGATTCGTCGTTCGCTCTTCTCTCCCTGCGGTCGAGAAACCGTGCCCGCTCACTCCTCATACGGGTTTCTCATGCCACTGCCTCTCGCCTTGCCGCAATAAGGAGTACCCGCTCGTCGCTCATACGGACTTCTCACCATACATCCCTCACCCTTGGAAAAACAAATGGGCTAACTTGCCCAAATCCTCATTCTCCTGAGTAGGCGAAGGTAAAGGAGGTGAGTCACTTGGGCCGAACGCTTTCAGAAAAAATCCTCGGTCGCAAGGCCGGCAGAGAGGTCAGCGCCGGCGAGGTCGTGACCGTCGCTCCCGACTACTGCCTTTCCCACGACAACTCGGCCGCCATCATCGGCGAGTTCAAGAAACTGGGCGTGGAGCGTGTCAAGGCGCCCGGGAAGCTGGTCATCATCCTCGACCACATCGTCCCGGCGGCCGACGAGAAGTACGCCCAGAACCACAAGACCATCCGCGAGTTCGTGGCTGTCCAGGGCCTGCCCAATTTCTTCGACATCCAGCACGGCGTCTGCCACCAGGTCCTGAGCGAGGCGAGCTTCGCCCTTCCCGGAAAGCTCATCGTCGGGAGCGATTCCCATACCACGACCTACGGGGCTTTCGGGGCGTTCGCGGCCGGGATCGGCCGGACCGAAGCGGCCTCGATTTGGGCGACAGACGAAATCTGGCTGCGCGTGCCGGAAACGCTGCGGATCGAGTTTTCCGGGAAGCTACCGGCCGGCGTTTATGCCAAGGACGTCATCCTCAAGGTCATCGGCGATAACGGCGCCGACCGGGCGAACTACGAGGCCGTCGAATTCGCCGGTCTGGCGGCCGGGGATTTCAGCCTGGCCTCGCGCATGGTCCTGGCCAACATGGCCGCCGAGATGGGGGCCAAAAACGGCTATTTCGAGCCGGACGAGAAGACGCTCGAGTGGGTGAAGGCGCGGGCCCGGGCCGATTACGAGGTTGTCCGGTCAGATAAAGATGCCAAGTACGAGGCGATTCTGAAATATGACCTGTCCGTGATCGAACCCCAGGTCGCCTGCCCTCACACCGTCGATAACGTCAAGCCCGTGCGGGAGGTCGAAGGGAAGCCCTTCCACCAGGCGCTCATCGGCACCTGCACGAACGGCCGCCTGGAGGACCTCGAGGTCGCGGCCGGGATCTTGAAAGGGAAAAAGGTCCATCCGGGCGTCCGGGCGCTCGTGCTCCCCGCATCGCGGGAAGTTTATGTTGAAGCTATGCGGAAAGGCCTGCTCGAAATCTTATCCGAAGCGGGATGCGTCATTCTCAACCCCGGATGCGGGCCCTGCCTCGGCGCCCACGAGGGCCTGCTGGCGGCGGGCGAGGTCGTGGTCAGCACTTCGAACCGGAATTTCCGGGGCCGGATGGGAAACCGAGACTCCGAGATCTACCTGGCTTCTCCGGCTACAGCTGCCGCCTCCGCGCTCGAAGGCAAGATCACTGACCCGAGGAAACACCGATGAGCAAAGGACGCGTTTGGAAGTACGGGGACGATGTCAACACCGACGTCATTTTTCCGGGGCGGTACACCTACAAGATCATGGAGCCGGCCGAAATGGCCAAGCACGCCATGGAAGACCTCGATCCCGATTTCGCTAGGAACGTCAAGCCCGGCGATGTGGTCGTGGGAGGAAAGAATTTCGGCTGCGGGAGCTCGCGGGAGCAGGCGGCGGCGTGCCTGAGGGCGGCGGGAGTCCAGGCTGTAGTCGCCAAGTCGTTTGCGCGGATCTATTTTCGAAATGCTATTAATTTGGGGTTAGCCGTTCTCCAGTGCGAGGAGGCGTCGGATGCGCTGAAGACGGGCGACGAGGTCGAAATTGACTTCGCGGGAGGGAAGATCATCTCGGGCGGCCGCGTCTTCAAATTCTTCCCGCTTCCCGAGTCGGTCATCGGCATCATCGAGGCCGGCGGCCTAATCGAGCATACGAAAAAGAAGCTGGCCTCCGGCCGCTGAGAATCATATCGTTTTTCCGTCGTCTTTTATTGGCGTTGTTACTTAGGAGATTCCCCCACCTCTCTTCCTCTCAAAGTCTAAAGGGAAGGAACAAAAGTGAAAGAACAAAGGGGGAAGGAACAAACTGTCCACCCCAAACCCTCCTCCCCTGGTGGGAGGAGGTGGGGAGGAGGGGGATCTTTGGCCTGCGGGGTGGCAGCAGAGCCATGAAGAGCCATTTTTTCTGGCCTTGATATAAATGCATAAAACATGCATATATATACATATGAGGACGACTCAAAAATTTGAACTGGAGATCATTCGATCAGAAAAGGTCGATATTTTGGAGAATTTCCGCCTTGTCGAGGCCATGTATAACGAGGCGATCCTGCTGGGGGTGCTCCCCCCTAAAAACGTCCTATCCGGATTGGAAATAGACCTTAAAATCGCCAGAGTGGTGAACAGTGTTCCAAAGTCTTCTTGAGAGAATCGCCGCAGCTCTTAGGTCAAGCCCTGGATCGTCGTTTTCTTGACCGCGCCCCGGCTCCAGATTCCTTATCTGCTGCTCTTCGGGTTCCAGGTTCCCTGCGCGACGGCCGGAATGAAGTTCGCCAACCCCGGCGGTGGGAAGGCCAGGGTCTTATCCCGCTCGGCGCTCATGTAGGCGGCCATCAGAAGCTCGGTCACGTTGAGGCCGTCGTCGAAATTCTCGTTCGGACGCGCGCCCTTGAGGAAAGACTGGACCATGTGCCGGTCCTCCGCCTGGTAGCCGTACTCGTTTTCCTCATCGGCCACCACGGGCATGAGGCCGACCTCGGCGTTCTGTTTCTCCACTAGGTCCTCCCCGGCCTTCCCCTTGACCTTCCGGCTGAAGAAGACCTTGAGCCCGGCGTCGAGGGTGTTGATCTGGAGGGCGTATTCGGGCCCGAGGAGCTCCATGCTCAGACGCAATCCGGCACCGACATAGCACCAAGAGGTCGTCGTCTCGACGACGACCACGTTTCCCTTCTCGTCCCTGTATTCGATGAGGGAGCGGGCGAAGTCCTCGGCCGGCCGCTTGAGATAATCGGTCTTGCCGCCGCTCTGATCGCGGAGGACCTTGGCGTATTCCGGGTTCTGCCATTTCAGGCAGGAGGCGTAGGCGTTGACTTTAACGGGTGTCAGCACGCCCCGCGGCGCCCCGGGCGGGGTCAGCAGGAAGCGGGCCACTTCGACGGAATGACACATCATGTCGTTAAGCACACCGCCACCCTGGAGGGAGCCTTCCCAGAACCAGGGCATGTGCGGTCCGCTGTGCTCCTCGGCCGCCCGGGCGAGATACGGACGCCCTGATA
>Ga0307378_10002554_pt1 | contig 27646 bp, 21 predicted proteins | sample UN1MG_FD_202238 | JGI IMG/M metagenome (GOLD analysis project Ga0307378, IMG submission 202238) | Soil microbial communities from Risofladan, Vaasa, Finland - UN-1 | ecosystem: Environmental > Terrestrial > Soil > Coastal area > Acid sulfate soil | place: Finland: Risofladan, Vaasa | collected... | reverse complement strand
GGAGATAAGACCCAATTGGCTGTTCTGTGCATGTCTACCAAAACAAAACGGCACGTAAGCCTTTTGGTGGGAGTCATTTTGGGATTTGCCCTGGTCAATGGAGCGACCATTCTTTTTGGAAATTACGTGGGTCGGCTTGTGCCGGTCAAAGTCATTAAAATCTCTCTCAGCCTCTTTCTGGTCCTTTTTGGAAGTTTCCTGCTCTGGAGTCAGCATGGGAAGGATAACAAAGAGGATTATACCTTACGCAATCCCTTCTGGTCAGGGTTAAGTATTATTTTTCTTTCCGAGTTCGGCGATAAGACGCAGATAGCGAGCGGCTTGTTTGCTGCCCGGTATCAACCTACGATGGTATTTACCGGTGTAATGCTGGCGCTTTCAATCCTTTCCATAATAACGGTCCATGTGGGGAGAAAACTCTCCAACAGGATTAATCAGCGCCTTCTTTCCCAAATTTCCGGTAGCATCTTCATCATCATGGGAATCATGAGCTATTGCTGGTAGGGGCGGCCACTGTTGTGGCCGCCCGCATCGGAGTACTGGTAGTGCTCAAAGAAGTGCTCAGAAAATTTTAATCCATGGATACCGAACACGCGACAGACTTTTGCAGCTCCCCGCCCCCTCCCTTCCAGGTAATGCTTATGGTCACGATAGCTACTTCGGGCGGGTCATTCTCGTCAGTTTTATCATCATACAGGACATACGAAAAAATAGGTCCTCCGGCCGTAGAGCTTGTGTCCGCAAAGACAAGTGTGTTTGTCCCGCTTAATTTACCCTTATCAGTTGTGACAGTGTATGTTGTACCCGCAATCGGCACATTAAAATTTTCATCACCGACAAACACATGAAAAGAGAGAGAACCGCCATTTGCAATCGGGATTGGCACAAAGTCCGTATAGATAAACGGCTCGCCGGTTATAAGAAGATTAATAGTCTTGTAGATCTTCTTGTTCCCGTCCCAGAGTCCGTTGTTTCCATTAAAGGATAGATCATTATTCCGGTCGATCACTAAATCTTCAAAGAGTGTATTAATGGACCTATCGTCGTCCTTATCGATAAAAATATCATCGTAGGTATCATCGAAGGCCTCGCCAAGGTCGTACTTGCCATTGGCGTCGCTGTCGGTAAACTCTTCCTCTCCGTCAACGACCACGACAAGGGTACACAGACCGTCTCTTGGATTAGGGCTTTCAGTGTCGATAGGATCGGTGGTGTCAACAGGAATACCAAAGGTGGTGTTTAATTGATTCATGAAGGTTTTTTCACTATCCGTGGGAGTTGTCTTGTGAGGGATGGGCTGCTGGGTTCTGAAAAGAACTGATCCTTCTCCTTTTTCATCCATAGCTACTGCCCGGAAGATACCTCCAGCCTCGCCGTAGAAGGACACGGTCGTTCCTTCAAGGACTTCGACGTTACCATACCGGTCAGCGAGTCTGACATTTACTTGTGATTCAATCCCATCGTATGCCAGCCCTTCGAGATTTAGGACAGTAGCAGAAAGGGAAACGTGACTCTCCGTTGGTTTCCCGCCACCTACGGAAATTACTCCCGATGAAGTTGACAGTTCAGTTCCTCCGGTGATAACTATAGTGGCTTTGAGCGTCATCGGACCTGGGATTACACCGCTGTGGACATCCACCCTGGCCTCGCCCTGTTCCGTGCTGACCGTAACGATGTTTTGCCCTTCCTTTTCGATATACTCTCCACCCCCCGGGCCAAACAGTTCGATGCTCACGCTTTGGGCATCCAGGACAGGATCGCCATTGCTGTTTTTGACTAAAAAGGTAACTGTCGAGGTCTCGACCTGACCTGATTCCTTGAGACCGATGATATTCGGCTCTGCGGACACGAACTCTATGCTTCCTACCTCGGCACTGGCAATATCTACCGTCACATTCTGCGATGCCGAGCCTGCTGAGGCTGTAATCTGGATCTCACCGGAAATATCAGCGGCCGTAAAGGTAGCCGACGCCCCACCCTTGACTGTCAAAACACTTTCTTCGGTTACCGTGCCGTACGATGGATTACCAATGCTAAAGTTGACTTGGGTTCCGTCCACTACCGGCTGGTTGTTTGAATCCAGCACCATGACTTTAATGTGAGATGTCCCTCTTATCGAAATTGTGCTTGGATCAGCGCTGATATTGACTTGAGCGGGCGGCGTCAGGTCGGAAATCTGAATGTCGAGACTTCCCTGCACATCTCCTCCACTGCTGGCCAGGATCGTCACAATTCCTTCCCGGTCTTTTGAGACAAAATCAACCGTTCCGGTTCCATCAGTGACTACCATTGGGCTCTTAATCTTCCCCAGTGTAGGATCGCCCAATTCAAAGTTCACTATTGCTTTGTCGCTTATGAGCTGTCCACTTTTGCTGATGAGTTCTACCTTGATTTTTAAGGTGTTGTTTACGGTTTTGTTAGTACCGATAACCGTATTGCCGTTTACCGAAGACAGACTGATTGCGCCAACTTCAATTGCGCCAACTTCAGAGGGAGTACCCTGGATTGCACTGCTATCCCCATTGCCGCCACCCGAGGAAACTCGATTACAGGAGCTCATCAGGCAGGTACTCACCAGGAGGAGCATCATCCCTATCACTATCAAGACTGGTTTTGCAAAAAGTTTCTCAGCCATTTTTCCATTTCTCCTCAAATATGGGGGCTTTCATTTTTTCTTACAATCCTGGGAGTAATAAAGATCAGTAACTCATCATACTGTTCATACGCACTATGTGATCTAAAGAGCCATTTAAGACCTGGAATATTGCCAAACCAGGGGACCTTATCCTCGTTCTGCTGCTGGGCACGCTGGTAGAGTCCGCCGATCACCGTGGTATCTCCATCTTTGACAATCAGCTTGGTGGTAGCGGTCCGGGTAGTAATGGCTGGGACGCCGTTTACCGTTTTGGCCCAGTTGGGCTCGCTCTTATCCGCCTCTATCTCCATGGTAATGTAATTATTGGGGGTGATATGAGGAGTAACCCCCAGCCTGATGACAGCATCAACAAAGTTCGTGGCTGGGTTTCCATCCTTGTCTATAGACGGATAGGGAACCTTGGACCCGCTTTTGATTTCCGCCTTTTCATTATCCAGGGTGGCAATTCTGGGGTTTGAGACAATTCGTCCTTTGCCCTGAGACTCCATGGAATCAAGCTCGATGTTGAGCCGGACCAAGTCATTAACATGGCCCAGATTAATCCCAACTCCTCCAAAAACATCTCCTTTGTTGGGAAGATTGACTGCATAATCCCCACCGCGAATTCCCGTGATATCAATGGTCCGGGGAAAGCGATAGTTTGTTTGCTTTTCATACCCTCCACCCCAGCGAACACCCAGTTCCTTCAAAAAACCCTTATTCATTTCCACAATACGGGTTTCTATCATGACCTGGGGTGTTTCCCTATCCAGATTGGCCAAAACTTCCTTGATCTTGATAAGGTTTTCCGGCAAATCTTTAATAATCAAAGAATTGGTACGATCATCCACAATGATGGATGACGATTCATTCAATCCTTTGGAGTCACTGAGCATTGGAGTGACCTGTTCTTTGAGTTTAGCGGCCTGGGCATAATTAATCGGGATAATCTCGGTTTTAAGCTGTCGGCTGTTTTTCTTGGCCTGCTCAGTCATCTGCTTGGCCTGGATAGCTTTCAGTATGGCCGATTCTTCCTGTTCGAAGGTCTTTTGGGTCGCTACCCTGATGATATTGCCTTCCGTGCTCATGGATAATTGGTTGGTCTTCAGAATAATATCCAGGGCATGGTCCCAGGGGACCGGATTCTGGAGAGTAACCGTGACCCTTCCCTTGACATCCGGATCAATAACCATATTATGATTGCTGATCTCTCCTATGATACGCAGCACTGATCTGATATCCGCATCCTGAAAATCGAGAGAAATCGGTTTACCGGTATAATTTTTTGTAGGAATGTGTTTAGATTCGGCAGTCTTTGTTTGCGCCCCTGGCTGATCCTTGGTAAGATCGGATTTTTTGGCAGAGGTACGGTTACGATTGGATGTTCGGACAATGTCACGCTTCAAAACTGATGGCTTTTCGATCGACGGCTTCGATGGCTTTTGAATCGACGGCTTCGATGGCTTTTGGATCGACGGCTTTTCGATCGACGGCTTCGATGGCTTTTGGATCGACGGCTTTTCGATCGACGGCTTCGATGGCTTTTCTGAAAGGCCCCGTTCATTGGATTCGGAATCAAATAAGGAAGAAGTATTCAGTGTAGCGAGCGAAGCAAGGTGCGGACCTGCCTTATCGGCTTTCCGTGCTTCGGCAGTTATCAGGGCATCTGCGGATGCCCGGTTCCCAGCAGTTTTCTGAGATGGGTTTGAGGCATTTGAAATTTTTTTGACCTCCCTAAGAGGTGTTGAATTGATAAGTTCTGATTTATTCAAAGCGCAAGCACTTCCGTGGTAGCACAGGAACAGGATCAGGATTATTTTGGCCTGGGCTATCAGCCAATGAAATCTCCTTCTGGAATCCATTCTCATCCCCCTTGCGGGACAGGGCGTCCCTTTCCACCCAAGACGAATACCTTTAGGAAATGTGTGAAGTGAGAAGGGTGAAGGGTGAAATTCTTCACTCTTCTCACTTCTCCCTTCACCTTCCTTAATCGGTCGCTCAGGTGCCATTTTTTACCTTTTGGTAATTGTATGTATCTCTAATGTATAATTGATCATAATTATCTTAAGGAGATTCTTTCTCTATCCCGCTATAGCCTTTGTCTGCTTGTGATCAATTAAAGCCAGGTTGTTTAGGCTGTAGGCTGTTAAATTGTTGGGCTGTTAGTCATTGTCTTTTCCTATAGCCTAAATACCCTAAATGCCTATTCAATTGGGAACAGGGATCTCTTCTTTATGAAGCCTTACCGTAATCTCTTCCGTTTTTATCCTTCCCAGGTAGTCCGTTACTGTGGCCTGAACCTCAAGGTGGTCTTCACCGACCTCTTTCACCTTTCCCTTTAGTTTTCCTATTTCTCCATTCTTTTTAACCAGATAACATTTCCCATCGGGAGCCTCCACTACGGCAACTCTTCCTAGTTCACCCCAGATAATGCCTACTAATTTGAGCTCGGAAAGATCATAGTTCAATATCGGCTTGGAGGGCGTCTCAGGAGCTTGCATCAGCTCCGTAGCAAACGGAGATCTAAATGGGTCTCTTATTTTTTCTAACGGCTTCCTTTCTGGCAGATTCCTTTCTGGCGGATTCATTTCCGGCGGTTTCATATCCACCGGCGACATTCCGAAGATCAGAGGGAGAAAGAGACAAACAACAAGCAGCGCCTTATTTTTTCCCTTTTCCTGCATTTTATTTCTCCTTCTTCTTTTTCCCTTTTTCTGAAGAGGCATCTGCCTGGTCATGAAGAGCATTCGCATTGAACCGGTAAGTAGTAGCTACACAGGTAGTTTCAAGAGTAACAAGACCACTGGTCAACTGAGGATTTTCCATCGCAAAATCTTCAATATTGACAATACGGTCCAGGGCACTGATCGATTGAAAAAAATTGGCGACATTATGGTAGGGTCCCCGTACCTTTATATCAATAGGGAGTTGCCGGTAAAATTCCTTATCAACCTCAGCCTGCGGTTTGAAGAGCTTGAATTCGAGCCCGACATTATTCCCCAGGTCGGAAATTTTAGTCAGGAGACTGGGGATTTCCTTTTCAGTAGGCAATTGGATCTGAGCAAGGAGAAATTCCTGCCGGACTTTTTCCACCTCCTGCTGAAATGCCTCGGCATTTTTAGCAACCTTCTTGATCTCCTGCAAGTCCTGTTGAGATTTGGTTAATTCAGCCCTCATGTTCCTAATTTTTTCCTGAGAGGGCTGTAAGACGACAAAATTCCAGAAAATACCAAACAGCATGGTTAGAGAAAGCAGCAACAAAATTTTTTTAGACCGCGGCAACCCAGCCAGTTTGTTGTTGAACGCCTTGAAGTTCATGCTTATTCCGCCCTTTCCCTCTGTAGGCTGATAGGCTGTAGGTAGTTAGGCTAAAAACCTACAGCCTATCTACCTAAGCAGTAACTCATTTATTTCTCCTGAGAGTTCGAATCGGCAAGGTTAGCGGCTGCGCCTTTTACTAAACAAGTAACCTTAAACTTTTGCACCTTTTTATCAGCCATAGATTCCTGCTCGGTTTTGTCCAACTCTATCTGAGTCAGCGACTTAGTGTTTTCCAGACCTTTCATAAAGTCGGCCACGTTATTGGCAGTGAGCGACCTCCCCTCCAGGGCGAGTTGATTCCCCTTCGTGGATATGGAAGAGAGCCAGATCTCATCCGGAATGATCAGAGAAATTTGATTCAGGAGCGGAGCAGGACCTTTTTGTTTGGATTTCAAGTCCTTAATGAGGCCCAGTTCCTTTTCCAATTCCTTTTTCTCTTCTTTGAGTTTGTCTATTTTTTTTATCTTGACCTGAGCGGTTTCAATTTCCCGTTTGGTTTCGCTGATCTGGCTTTGCATGTTCTTGATTTTAGAATTTAACTGGTAATACCAGAAAATTCCAGCCGTCAGCAGCATCATAAGAAACGTGATTCCGATCACCAATTCCCGACTGGCAAAAAACGCCTTCTTCCTTTTGACGAGCAGGTTGATTTTGATCAACGGTCATCCATCCTTCTCAAGGCTAACCCTATGGCCACGGCCATCATGGGAGCCACGGAGGTCAGCCAGTTGGTATCAAATTGGTTTGGGTTGATTTGAATTTTCTGGAAAGGATTGGCCCTCTCTACTTCCAGCTCAAATCGCTGGGCCAGGGCTTGATCAATACCGTCAGATTTGGAAGCGCCTCCACTGAGGAATATTTTGGTTATGGGAACATTGTCTGATGTAGCATGAAAATAATCAAAGGACCTTTGAATCTCCGAAAAAATTTCTTCATAAAAACTCTCCCGCAACGGAAGCACCTGGTCCATCGATACGGGTGCCAGCGGAGCACCCTTTTCAATACTTTCCCCTGCCAGCGGGGCTCCCCCCTGAATGAGCCTCTCAGCCTGAGCAAAATCCAGATTTAGACCGTTTTGCAGAATCTTCGAGTAATTACGCCCACCCAATGAAGCATCACGGGTAAAAACGGTTCCCCCTTCCCATAAGATATTCATGTTCATCGTATCAGCGCCGATATCGAGCAGAACCACGTAGCTGTCCGACTCTACGGGATTATTGATTTCATATTGATTTTCCAAGGCAAATACATCAATGTCGATCACTGAAGGATTGAGCCCGGCTTTGGTAATAATAGACACGATATCCTGAATGCGCTCTTTTTTAACAGCTACGAGAAGGACATCCATTTCCCCTTCATTTTTTTGCTGAGCATTTTGCATAATCTGGAAATCTAAATTAACATCAGTGATATCAAAGGGAATGTATTGCTCTGCCTCAAAAAAGATGGATTCCATCAACTCCTCTTCACTCAAGCTCGGAAGCTTAATTCTTTTAATTATTACTGACCGGCCGGACACCGAAGTGGCCACATTCTTTGTGCTGATCTTTTGCTCCTGCATGAACTGTTTGATGGATTCAATAACTGTTTGCTTGTCAGAAATCTCATCTTCAGAGATGGCTCCCGGAGGCAAAGGCTTTAAGCCCGCCTTGACCAGCTCATACCCTTTGGCATTCTTTTTCAGTTGAGCCAGCTTAAGTGAACTGGTCCCAATATCCAGCCCGATTAACTCTTTTTTCTTGAAAGGCCCCATTTTCCCACACCTACTTCCTTATGAAAATATTAAGTTATTTAGGTTTAAGTGTAAATAAATTTTACTGATGTCAGATATGGATACAAGAGATTCTTTTGCCTCTTTATTCCATTCTGAGGGGCGATATGTCAAGGAAATTCGACTGGTGAAATTACAAATTCGAGTGATGAAATTACCGTTTCGGCTGGTGAAATTAACGCATTGATCCATTTATATCCGATGCCTTATGATGATGTCTTATGATTGCCCTATTATTCACTCAGCTAACTTTTGCGAGTCAGCTTCCTCATTCAGCGATGTCGTTTTATCATGAGTAACTTTCAGATATAGGTAACGGTACATTTAATGAAAAATTGTGCCTCTTTCATCAGACATGGTATCTTTTTCTCCTCTATAGCTGCTAAAAGGTTTTTCGGCATAGGTGAGGCGGTTAATCGGAAAAAAATCAAATTAAGTTTTTTTTGTCGCTAAAATCTGCACATTTCGGGTTAAATTCGATGCAAGATCGACGCAGGAGATTACTCCTTTTACTTGCTGGCTCTAACTGGCCGCGTATTTACCGCGGGTCGTAACAAGCCACTTCATTAGGGATAAAATGTTAGTGCCATTAGGCACAGGGGCCTGCCCCTCTGGCACTGGCTGCGTATTTAATGCGCGGGGGGCTAAGTTTCCGAATGTGCCAGTATAAGAGATATGCACAAGAAAAGGCCTGAACATTTTTGGGAAAACAAGGAAAGGCGAAAATTAAGTCTTGAAATATCAACATAAATATGGCATTAATATACGAGATATAAGGTAATGATATACTAAAAAATTGCTTAAGTATCACATATTATTTTAATAATAATTCCATAATTTTAAAGCCAAGATTTATCAGCCCTCTTCATTAAATAGCCTGTCCCTTTCTATTCCTGAAGCCGCAGGTAAATCTTTTAAAATTGTAACTACTCAGGTAGATAGGCTGTAGGAAAAGACAATGCATCCCGATCATTACAGCTTGGATGCCAATATCAATAGCCGCCGAGGCGAACGCAAGTAAGGCTTTTAGCCTAACAGCCTTCAGCCTATAGCCTAAACAACCTGAGTAGTTACTTAAAATTCAGGGGGTAGAGTACTTTTATAGCTTAAAATGATATATTCTGCACCCTGTTCTGAAGATTCTGGGGAGACATGATTAAGTGAGGGCGAAACAAGATATTTTTTTTGCTAAGTTGGTAAGTATTGGCGATGATGGAGCCTGCAAAATTTTTGTTAATGACTATACTGATCTTGTCCTCTCAAAAGTATGGAAGCTTATGAAAACCCACTGTCATTACCCAGCCAGAAAAAAGGTATGTAGTCTGATTATCCTTCAAAAACAGAGAAAAGGGACAAAGCAACCCTTGCCGTTTGATCAATGTGATGAATGTCTGGATTCCTACATCTGGTTTTTTGACTTTCTAAAAAAGAAGGTTAAATCATACCAGGGAATCAACAATTGCAGTCTCAAAACCTATGTCTGGTCTATCACAAATTCACATTCTACCTACATAGAATGGCTAAGATGGAGATATGGACGGATCTATTAGTGAATATGTAAAAAACAGGCTTCCCTCTTCACTGAGAAATCTTGATGAAACCCATCAAAAGGCTTTTATTTATTTAAGACTCAGGAAAGGAGAAGACGATATTGCAAGGCTTCTCAATACCTCCAATTCTCAAACCAGTAAAATAATTAATGAGGTGAAACGGACATTAATTACAAGCGGACAGCTCTATCTTATAGAGAATCCAAGATTTATACCCATTCAAACAGGTGCCCCTGATGATGATCTACAGGGCATACCTCTCCCAGCCAATGAGCTTGATATTGATAAGAAGCTCATCATTAAAGAATTCCTCTCCTTTCTTAGAGATGCCGTGATCGAACTCCCAGCCCACCAGGCACATATCTTGCGGCTAAGATATCAGCATAATCTATCAGCGAAGGAAATAGTGGCTTTTTCAAAAAGGATAAATTTGATGCTTATCCCAGGGAAATCCATTGAAGACGCCACAGAACAGGATGTTTTTTACTCTTTAAACAAGGCCCTCAAATCTGTCTTAAAGAGGCTCAAAGAAAGGTATATCGGAGAATGCCCAATGAACATTGATACCCTTAAGGACGCTTTTGAGTTGATTGAGCTGTAACGAGTTTTAAAATGATAAGTTAAGGTATATCCGTATAAAATCCGTACAAAATAAAATCCGTACAAAAAAAAGGAAGAAAAATCAAGTCGGCTTTCAAATAATCGGTATTTTGTCCGCCCAATATATTGTATGCGAGTAGGAATTTTGCGTTTTAATGTTTATTCTGATTGAATGGAATAGCCTTCTTAACTTCAAAAGAATTAAATACTTTCCAGAGGGATAGTCATGCAAAAGGTAAAAATTGTCATCTCTTTATTCATAGTAACCTTTCTTGTTTTTGCCTGCACTACCAAGGGAGTCAAAAAACCATCCTTTGATTATTGCGGGAGGGAGGTTACTCTATCAAAAGACATAATCCAGGGCACCCTTGGCAAACCGGTACAGTTAACCAATACCTTTTCCTCGGAAGACAGTGAGGTTATCGCCTGTCTAACATGCAGGAATCTGACGGGAGAGCATGGTTTGAGATGGGAATGGTATGACCCTGATGGAGATCTCTACCTCACGACCGGGAACTATCCACTTTCGACAGCCAGCGGGAAATATCGCAGGGAGGTAACCGCATGGCATAAGCTATCTATCAAAGGTGAAAAGGCAGCAAATCTCACCGGTGACTGGCTGGTAAAGGTATTCTTTGATGGTGTTCCCCTCGCTTCGAAGAGCTTCAAGATAGAAGAGCGGTATGACCTTATGAAGATTATAAAAAATATGCAACCGGTGGCGGAGGATAAAAATAAATATGCATTCATCATTGGTATAGAAAAATATGGGGATACTGTACCAGCAGCCCTCTATGCTAAGAGGGATGCCCTGCTCATGAAAGAGTATTTTAAACGCTTGTATGGTGTGCCTGTGGGCAACATCTTTACCCTTATCAATGAGGAGGCAACCTTGGCAAGAATTAAGGATTATATAGTAGGAAAAGATAAACTCCGACCTCGTCTCGCTCCCAAAGACACTCTCTATGTTTATTATTCAGGTCATGGAGGTGCCGAGGGAAGCAAAGAGCAGCCTCCTGTTGCTTATCTCATTGCTCAAGACAGTAACCCCAACGATCTGAAGGGAAACGGATATGCCCTAGTGGATTTCTACAAGCATCTTGACAAGTTACAGGCAAAAAATATCTACGTTTTCCTTGATGCCTGTTTCAGTGGAGAAATGATTTCTGGAAAGGACCCTGAAAAGGTAACTGATATAATTGAAGGAAAGAGGGGCCACGCGAGTTTGTCCATAAACCCTTTCTACCTTTCTAAAAAGATAGTAAGTTTCGCCTCATCGCATGGGGATCAAATCAGTAACAGTACGCCAAAGGAAAGGCAAGGTCTTTTTACCACCTATTTGGTGAGGAGCATTGTGGATAAACAGAGTCCTCTCAGGGCGAAACGTAAAATTACGGTAGGGGAACTCTATGAATATCTAAAAGAAAAGGTATCTGATGAAAATCGCCGACTGTATGGCCTCAATAGGAATCAAGATCCGGACATTAATCCTTCTCCTTTAGATGAAAGAAAGGATTGGATTCTATGGAGCAAATGATAAAAATGCAACATCAGAAGACTTTGATTTTCCTTTTGGTTTTTCTCACAGCTTTACCTTTCACCGGGGATGCAGGGGAAAACTGTAAGTGGAAAGAGGTCAAGGGAGTGGCTCTGGCATATAATATCACCGTTGAGGAGGCAGAGAAACGAGCGCTTGACATGGCCCGGCTTTCTGCTATCGAGGAGGTTACAGGTCTCCATATCGATAGTATTCGAATCCTTCTGGAGAGGAATAGTAGTAGTGATCAGAAGAAAGAGAGCGCGTTGGTAGATTTTATCATGACCTTGAGTGAGGGATTAATTGTTCAGGAGGAAATAATAAAATGGGAAGCCGAATTTCAACCGTTAGACAAAGATAAGCCTCCTATTCCCCGTTACCGAGTTTATGCACGGTGCTGTGTCTCTGAAAGAGATCCAAACTCTCAAAGAGATCCATACTTTACCGTTTCCGTAGAGACGAATAAGCCGGTATTTTTTTCGGGGGATTTGGCAAAACTGACAATAACTACAACCGGTCGTGACGCCTATATCACCGTCTTTCACCTGTCTTCAGAGGACAAAGTTAAAGTCCTCCTGCCAAATGAATATCAGAAAAAGACATGTATAAGAGAAGGAGAGAAGTTTATCTTTCCTTCCCATAATGGAATCTATGATGGAATAAAGGTGCAGGCTGCACCTCACCACAAAAGTGATGTAGACTATTTCATTATAGTAGCCACTAAGGAATGGTTTGATTTTAAAGGTCAACTAAAGAAGGACAAAGACATACCCATAACCTCCTTTAATAAGGTCCTCGTTTCTATCCCGGCGAAGGAAAGGGCTATGGCTATAACAGGGTATGAGATAAGAGAAAGAGATTAGGAGAAGAATATGAGGAGAAAAAGATGAAACTCTTAAGAATCAGTTTGATCTTGACACTGATCGTTTTTACTCTGAGTCTCCATCTCCCAAAAGCTACTTTCGCTGGAGAAGAATCTGCTCCCGTAAAAACCGAGATTACCCAGCATACCCCTGAAGTTCTTTCAACACCTGAGGAGGTTTTACCTACACCCCCGCCATCTTGGTGGCATTGGTTCCCTGAGCATCCGATAATGTCGGGATTGCTTTGTGGAGGAGTGGCTTATGGGGCCTATTTACTCTTTAAGCCCGATCCCGATCCCAATAAAGATGACGGTCATGGGAATGACGGCCCAGGTGATATAACTGTTGAGTGGTAGTGATGATGTTATCAAGGAAGGTTAATGATGATGAGACATCGGAGAAAACTCTTTCAATGTGCACTATGCCTTATTCTTCTCCTTTCAGCCTGCGGGGATGGCTCTGATAATCCCTCCGGGAATGGCTCAATTGCCTTTACCATTGAGTGGGAGAATCCTCCCCGCACCCTTAGTGATGCCAGTGCTTACCTCAGTGCTGATGCCGGTGCTGATGTGTGTGCAGACTATGGAATAACCACCGTTACCGCTAAGGTATTCAATATCGCCTCAAAGGAAATAGCTTCAGGGATCTGGAATTGTTCCGACCATCAGGGGACAATTTCTAACGTGCCCGCCGGCTCTGGCCTGGAAGTTCTCATCGAGGGAAATGTTCTCGGTACCGTTAAGTGGAGGGGGATACATGCGGGGATAACCTGCACCAGCAGGCAGACCGCATATTGTGGCATAATCAAAATGAGCTATATCGGGGATGACCACACTCCTCCAACCATTGCTGCCGGAGAAGAAGAAGAATCAGTAAGCCCGTCTCAAAATGCTACCGACGTTCCTGTAACCACAGCCGTAACTGTCATCTTTAGTGAGAAAATGGCACTATCATCTATCAATACTTCAACCTTTACCATAAAAAGAACAACTGACGGCACTTCGATGAACGGTAATGTTTCCTACGGTTCCTCCGCCAGGACGGCTACCTTTACTCCATTGAGCAATCTCTCTTACACCACTACCTATAGAGTCACCATAACCGGTGGTGGAGGTGGCGTAAAAGATATAGCTGATAATGTCATGACCAGTAATTATTCATGGAGCTTTCAAACGGAATGTAGCCCATACGAACCGCCACTACCTCCGACAGAAGTGGTCACTACTTCCGAGGACAGGCAAATAATCATAAGCTGGAAGCCTGTCAGCGGGGCAACATCATACAATATCTACTGGTCAACAAATATAGATCAATTGATAAGCAAGACCACAGGCACCAAGATTCCTCACGTCACCAGCCCGTATACCCATTCAGGCCTGACCAATGACATGCCCTATTACTATGTGCTGACATCAGAGAATATTTATGGTGAAGGCAATATATCCGTTCCACCAATATCAGGGACACCATATTGTGAACTTCCGCCTGTACCAGGGAATGTAAAAGCGACTGCTGGCGATGGGGAGATAATACTAGATTGGGATAGTTTTGCAGGTGCAACGAGCTATAATATCTACATGCACACGTTATCAGGTGTATCACAAACCATCCTATACTGAAAAAAAGTCCGTTGACATAAACTCTTATACGTGGACAGAGCTAACGAATGAGATTCCCTATTATTTTGTAGTTACATCGGAAAATAATTGTGGGGAGAGTGGGGAGTCAAACGAAATGTCGGCAACTCCACAGGCACCCGTTCTTGGGGTTACTTCCACTACATCAGCACTGGATTTTGGAAGCAGCCAAACATCCAAGACATTGCCCATTATAAATACCGGAAAAGGGACACTTACCTGGGCTGTTACTGATGACAGGATATGGCTTACTGTCTCTCCTCCAAATTGGACAACAACCACTGAGACGGATACCCTGACCGCAACCGTAAGCAGGGCAGGTCTTGTTCATGGAACATATACAGGTACAATCAGCATCACATCGAATGGAGGAAGTCAGAATATAGATGTGACTATGCTTGTTCCTAACCATTTGCCTATTATTACCTCTTCCCCAATTACTACGGATGAAGTAAGCAATCCCTATACCTACGATGTGAATGCTACGGATGGGGATGAGGATATTCTGACTTATAAACTCACCACATCACCTCCTGATATGACCATTGACGATAGCACAGGGCTTATATCCTGGACTCCGACTGTTGATGGGTTATACACGGTTAATATCTCGGTAGATGATGGAAATGGCGGTATAGCGAGTCAGGGCTTTTCTCTAGACGTAAGCCCTCCGCCACTTCTTAAGGTTACCCCTACTTCAATCCTGGATTTTGGAAGCAGCGAAACATCCAAGACACTGGACATTACCAATACCGGTAAAGGGACACTTATTTGGGCTGTTACTGATGACAGGATAGGGCTTACTGTCTCTCCTCCAAATGGGACAACAACCACTGAGACGGATACCCTGACCGTAACCGTAAGCAGGGCAGGCCTTGTTCATGGAACATATACAGGTACAATCAGCATCACATCGAATGGAGGAAATCAGGATATAGATATGACTATGCTTGTTCCTGACCATTTGCCTGTTATTACCTCTTCCCCAATAACTACGGCTGAAGTGGGCAAACCCTACACCTACGATGTGAATGCTACGGATGCGGATGGGGATACCCTGACTTATTCACTCACCACATCCCCCCCTGATATGACCATTGACGACGGCACAGGGCTTATATCCTGGACTCCGACTGTTGATGGGTTATACACTATTAATGTCTCGGTAGATGATGGAAATGGCGGTGTAGCGAGTCAGAACTTTTCTCTGGACGTAAGCCCTCTGCCGCCAACAGACGTGTATGCCGAAGCAGGAGACAAGCAGGTAACGATAAGATGGAGTGATGTACCGGGCGCAACATTATATAATATTTACTGGTCTACTTCCGTCTCAAAAGCTACCAAAACCCAAGGCACCAAGATTTCTCCGGTCTCCAGCCCATACACCCATACTGGACGGGTCAATAGTACAACCTATTATTATGTGGTAACGGCGGTAAATAACAGGGAAAGCAGGGAGTCAAGTCCGCCCGTAAGTGCAACGCCAGGGGCACTTGATACCTTGCCACCAACCAATACAAAAAGCAGTGATTTTATCAATAGTGGTATACCATCGACCAATTCAACCCTCGTCACACTTTCTCTATCAGCAACGGATAATAGGGGAGTAACGGCCTACTACGTCTCAGAATCTTCTACTCCACCATCATCCGGTGATAGTGGTTGGGTATCAATTACACCTGCAACCTCTTACTCTGCAAATGTATCGTTTACGCTATCCCCTGAAAATGGCACAAAGACAGTCTATGTCTGGTTTAAAGACGCTGCAGGGAATATATCTACAGTTGCCAGTGATAGTATAAAATTAGACACGGATCTACCTTCGGTGAAGTATGTTGGGCCATCTGATGGGGCAACGAATGTATCCATAGGCTCATTAATAACACTTGTTTTTTCAGAGGATATGGATACAGATACCATTAACAGTACTAATTTCTTTGTGAACGGCGTTAGCGGGACTTTAGAATACATGCTTTATAATTCCGGGACAGACAAGGTAGCAATTTTTTCACCATCTAGCCCTTTATCAGACAATACTACTTATACAGCTACTATCACAACAGGAGTAAAGGATTTAGGAGGAAATCCATTATCTTCGGATTACTCATGGTCTTTCACTACAGCTAGTTCAGTCGCCTTCCCAAACCTGTATTTAATATCGCTAGTATTCCATACCTTACCAGCAGCAGGGGATATACAATATTACCGATTCAATGCCGTTGATGGAGAACATCTTTTCGTTCAATTAGTCGATGATTACAATGGTGACAGATTTAATTTATACATTAAAAAAGGTTCTCTGCCTACAGCATCAGAGGGAGGGTATGATTACACCGGGACAGAGGATGGAGCTGTAGAGATTGCCAGTGCCACGGCCGGGATCTACTACATTATGGTAAAGTTATCTTATAAATCCCCTTACGGAACCGGACGTTATGGTATTCTTGTCTCTACATCCTTTACTGAATTGACCTTTGGCCAATCAGTAACCCATACCTTATCTTCAGCGGGAGATATAAAATATTATCAATTCAATGCCGTTGATGGAGAACATCTTTTCGTTCAATTAGTCGATGATTACAATGGTGACAGATTTAATTTATACATCAAAAAAGGTTCTCTGCCTACAGCATCAGAGGGAGGGTATGATTACACCGGGACAGAGGATGGAGCTGTAGAGATTGCCAGTGCCACGGCCGGGATCTACTACATTATGGTAAAGTTATTTTATAAATCCCCCTACGGAACCGGACGTTATACTATTTTAGTTTCTCCGTAAGATAAAGAAATAGAAATTAATGTCAGGCACAGATTCAAATAACAGGTATTCTGTCCGTCAAATATACCTTGTCCGGGTAATGAATGATATCGTCGTCTGTATAATGAATTACATCGTCAGCCAGACTTTCATTCAGAATGACACGATGTCCAAACAGCCAAAAGACCAAAACTCAAATCTATGGCCGATCTCAAATGGCTGCTCAAAAAATATGGAGAATATGAGCGAGAGTATGGAAGAGGGACATATAAATCTAGAGAAAATTATTTCCTGCCTGGGAAATCAACCGCCTGGCCAGGATCGCGACGAAATTGAAGGGCACTTGGCCATCTGCCCAAAATGCCATGCCGCTTACCTTGGCTTGAGGTCAATAACCGAAAGTCTGAGCCAGGCATTCAAGGAAGATGATTCATCATCCTGTCACCTTGGACGAGCAAACAAGGAGGATGCCACGCTCTCCTGTCCTGATGACTGGGAAATCGCTGCCCTGATCAGGAAAGAGGCTGCACCTGAAGTGTCAGAGGAGATATCGAAGCATATCGGGGATTGCGAATTTTGCCTCGGCAGGGCTGCCAGGTACTATAAATGCCTTGAAGAACCCACAGGAGGTGAGCTTAAGACCCCCGAGCTCTGGAAGGAGAGGGCAATTCAGGCACTGAGATCCGAAACCAGGAAAGAAGAAAAAAAAATATCAACCCCTCAGCGCATAGTGGCCTTTTTCCAAACGCTCTCAGCCTTGCTTCCACCTCTTCCCGGTTATGCTCTGGCAGCACTGGCTATCATCATCTTAATCTGGTCCCATTCTCCTGATAATAAAGCTGGTAGAGAAAGGATTATCACCATTGCCTCTTCGGAGAGGATCATCACCAGGTCTTTGGAAATTCCGCCTGCACTTGGCTTCATGGGAGCCGGAGAAGCGGGTAAAGAGAGAGAGAAGAAGACTGACCACACTATGGAGATCAAGCTTAAAGATGATGAGATTATCTTTACCTGGCAGCCAATAGAGAATGCTTCGATCTATAAATTTTCCTTGCTGGAAAAAAAATCAGAGGAAAGGCCAGGTGAAAGACCGGAGGAAAGACCAGAGGGCGAGACGATCTTTTCCCAGGCAGATCTCGAAAAGCCCCAGGCATCCATCAAGGCCAATATGATAGATAAAGATAAGCATAAACTCTATTCATGGGTTATCGAGGGAGAACTTCCGGAAGAGAAGTGTTTTGAATATCGTGGAGATTTTATCCTGGTCAGGTGAGGGAGGAGTAGTGAGGGATGGTAAGTGGAATGAATAATGGAATCAGGCATGATAATGAAAAATGGGTAAAGCCAAGTATAAATAATAATAAGGAAAAGAATAATGAGAATAATAAAAAGAATAAGAAGAGAATGCTCATTTGGCCGTGTCTTGTGCTTATTTTGACCATGCTCATGAGTATGGAGGTCGTCATGAGCATGGGTGCTTCGGCGGCTGATGACGGATCGGGCAGCAGGGATTATTGGATCAAAAAATATGGGCAGATCAAGGATAGTCCCCTTTACTTGAGAGCCGCAGAGGTTTTCAAAAGAGTGCTCTTAGCCTCAGACAGGCGTGCTGGCCTTGAGCCTGCGCTTTACAGCATCAATTTTGACGGAGTTCCCTGGGCACAATCTTTGGCTGACGGCTCAATTATCCTTACCAGAAACTGTCTCAAGTTCTGCTACCAAGATAAAAACCTCGAGCATGGCGATGCCAGGCTTGCCTTTGTCCTTGGCCATGAGCTGGCCCATCAGTTTAATGGTGATTTCTGGCACTATCATTTTTTCCGTTCACTGGGTAAACAGGAGGAAAACAGATTCTCCTTCCAGGAGATCAAAAAGATCGCCACCAATCCCGATGCATTGCTGGCCAAAGAGCTCCAGGCAGATCAGTATGGAATTCTCTATGCTGCGCTGGCCGGCTACAAAACCGGCGAGATTGTGGCCAAGGATAAAAACTTCTTCCTGGAGTGGGCCAGAGCCATCAATCTTTCAGAAGCTTATCCCCAAAGTGGCTATCCACCTGCCGATGAAAGGGCTATGGCTATTACGGCTCGATTGAGGGAAGTCTTAAACCGGCTTGCGTTATTTCACCTTGGGGTCATAAGTTACCACCTCGGCTGGTATAACGAAGCCATAAGCCTTTTTGAGGGATTTTCCCGCTGCTATCCGGGAAGGGAAGTATATGCCAATATCGGCACGAGTTACCTTCGCATGGCCTATGAAAAATTACCCCCTTCAGGAGGGAGCAAAGCCCCTTTCCCTTTTACCCTGTCCTTTGGCCCGCAGGTGAGTACCAGAGCTGAATCCATAGAAATTTCAAGAAAGGTATCTCCGGATACTCCTGAAAGCCAAACCCTGACCTATGAGAAACTCATCAAGAGTGCAATCGATAATCTCAGGAAAGCGGGGGATTGCGACCCATTTTACGCTGAGTCTAAAAATACCCTTGGCTGTGCCTATATCCTGGAAAAAAAATATCACGATGCAGTTTCCCTTTTGGAAGATGCCTTACGTTTGCGGCCAAATGATAAGCGCATTCGGAACAACCTTGCTGTAGTCTACTTTCTCCTTGGCCAGAAACTGGAAAGTGGCAAGTTGAAAAAAAAAGCAAAGGCAGAACTCAAAAATGCAGCAGATAAAAACCCTGTGGCTGAAAGGAATCTGGCGACTCTTTACAGGCTGGAAGGTAAAGTAGATACGGGTTTGGCTGTCATGGAGTGTCCTGCTGAGTTCCCGTTAAGGCTTAAGATGCACTATCCATTGTCCGGAAAGCTAAAGCCTGGTGCGGGAATACCGACAGGAGGGAATTATACGCTCTTATATGAAATCCTGATAAATGGGCAAGATAGGCTGAATATATTGAAATCCTTTGATGAAAAGGTTTTTGTCCTCCAGGAAAAGGGCGTAATCAGATTGGTTGCTTACAAAGAACCATATGGCTTAGAAAAAAGCGATCAAGGAGGAGATCCAGGTGATGTTTATGTTTCAAAAGAGATGAAAAATGGGGCCATATTCCAGGGAGGGAGGGTATTCTACTACTTTGAGTTCTAAAATTTGAGTTCTAAAAACAGAATCTATGTCCGTCAAATAAATGGTTAGATACCTACCAGATAAACATAAAGATATCGCCATAACTAATAACAAACTCGTTATATTAGGGAGGAAAAAATGAGAATATACAGGGTGAAGAGAAAACCATCAGCTAGAGTAATGGCAGGGTTTTTAGGGATTTTATTTGGTCTGTCTTTTTTTGCCGGGTGTGCTGGATCATCTGTGAAGGATGGTATCGGGTCAACAGAGGTAATTCCTCTTCAGAAAGCTGGTGCCCCTGACTGGGTGGTTAAAGGCAGCGGGGCCTTCAGTAAAGAAAGCGGGAAGGCCTTTTATGGCGTTGGGGTGAGTACTTATAAGGACGTTGTCGCTCAAAGAAGCTCTGCCGATAATTATGCCAGAGAAGAGATAGCGAAAGTAATGCAAGTTTATATAGCCAGCCTTGAGAAAGAATACCTTGACTCAATAGTTGGTGGTGAGGACATTGAATCGGCTGAAAAGGATTTTAGGAGGGCCGTGAAAACAATTACGGTCATGACCTTATCGGGCGTAGAAATAGTGGATCATTGGCAGCAACCTGTCACGGGAACGCTATATTCACTGGCTAAGCTAGACTTAACCGCATTCAAGGATGTAACTGAAAAAATGACGAGAATGAATGAACTTAGCCAAAGGGTGAAGGAATACATAAAACAGAATGCGGATCGTGAATTTGAGCAACTTGAAAAGGAAGAGACTAAGATAAGAGACTGAGATAAAGGGTGAGTAAAATGTAGGTATTATGCTTTCGTATTTGTTTATTTCCGTGGCTTAGGAGAAAGGGGTATTGAATGAAAAAAGCATGCCAGCAAGCTGACATAAAGAGGAATGAGGAGCCAGAATCCCTTTCTCCCCCTCCCCTCTCGGGAGAAGGCCAGAGGGAGGGGGATTATGTGCAGATGGAACGGGGACTTATCTTTTGGACAATGGCTCTGTTCCTTTGCCTGGCAGGATGTGCCTCAGCAATTCACAGCACTTCAGCAACCCATCGCGCCTTATTACCTCGTAGCGCCTCAGCAATCCAGAACACCTCAGCGGAGCCTCTGGCAAAACCTTTTTTCTGTGATGAGATCTCTGCTGAGATCTCTGTCGAATATGCTGAGGAAAGCTATATAGTAGGCATAGGCGTGGTCACCAAGACTGATGATTCTCTTAAAGATAAAACCGTAGCAGAGGTACTTGCCAGGCTTGAAATTGCCAAGCGGATCAAGGTGCAGATAAAGGAAACCTCCCTCGACCAAAGGATATGCGAGAGTGGCAGTGGAAAGCTGTTTACGAATGGAGAAGAATGCAGAAATGCGTTTACAAGGTTAGTTCAAGAGACTGTTGATGTCTTCCTGGAGGGATCAAGGATTGTGAACCACGGGGAGAAGAATGGGCTGATTTATGCAGTAGCGGTTCTCCCAAGGATTAAGGCTGTTGAAGCGCTTGATAGAAATCTTGAAAATTCAGTCCATATGATTAAGGAAGGTATAAAAAAGGCTCAAGGGGGAGATAAGGATTCTCTCCAAAAGGCGCATGAAGAATATATGAAAGCCATAGTCTATGATGGGGAGAAAAAGATAATTGAGGGTGGCACGAGCCGGTCTTCAGATGCTTTTGAGGAAATGGAAGAGGAGATTGCCAAGCTGAAGGGAAAGTAAGGCAAAAAAAATAATGGAATGGGAGTTAAAAGAAGATAACGTTAAAGGGGATCAAAATGCGTAAGATTTTGCCAGGAGCAATAGTGCTATTTTTTATGAGTTATGCCTCCTCAGCCGGCAGCCTTCCAGCTAAAGAGGTCTATGAGCAAGTCTCACGAAATGTTGTTCTCATTATTGCCCGGTCTCAAGGAGGACACAAGTCACTTGGGGCTGGCTCTATTATTTCAAACGATGGTCTTGTGGTGACTAATGCACACGTGGTGCTTGACAAAGATTCCTCCAAGGCATGTTCAGATATCAAAATTTTTTTAAAACCTGACAAAGTAACCGGACAGTCTCCCCTGGATCTGGTGAATGGGCACTACGTTAAGGTCCTGATGTATTCTCATGACCTTGATCTGGCACTATTGAGCATAAACGATCCCCCCCCAGAGTTAGGGAAAATTGAGTTGGCTGATTCTGATGAGATCAAAATCGGTGAAGAGGTAATAGCCATCGGTCATCCTGAACAGGGAGGGCTCTGGTCTTTAACCTATGGCAGAATTAGCGGATCGATTGAAAATTTTTCGGATATTACCGGCAAGGATGTCTTTCAGACAGATACCAGTCTGAACAGAGGAAATTCAGGCGGCCCCCTCCTCGACCAAAGGGGATATATGGTGGCCATTAATTCCAACATAGCCCGTCTGAGCTCAGACAACCTGCCGATAACCGGAGTAAATTTTGCCATCAAGTCATCGGTAGTTAAATCATGGCTTGGTAAGGAAGGTTATGTGATTGCCTATGGTCAAAAACCACTCGTCGAAGAGTCCCAGGAGAGGAAAGTGCAAGAGAGTGGAGGCAAGACAGAATTTACCGAGGGAGAAAAGGCTCAAGGAAAAAAAGTGCAGGGAAAGAGTATTCAGAAGATAGGGGAATCCAAGAAATCTGAGGCTCAGGGTGCAGAGGTTACTCAGGAGGAAAGATTTCAGACGCCCAAACAGCCGTATGACTATGACGCCTTATTGAAAGCGGTCGAGGCAGACCTGGAAGAAATGATGGATAAAATGCGGAATAAGATCAGATAGAAAAAGTGCTTAGTATGTTCTGATAATTGGATTTTGACTTGCAGGCTAAAATGTGGTATAAATTTTAACCATGAGTAGAGAAAATCAAAAGGATCAGAAAAATAGTCAAAATCAGGAAAATAATCAAGGCCAGGGAAATTGCCAGGCCGGGTCCGATAAGCAAAAAATCGTTGTAACCAGTGCCCTCCCCTACGCGAATGGGCCGATTCATTTGGGCCACCTGGTGGAATATATCCAGACCGATGTCTATGTCCGGTTTTTGCGGCTTTGTGGAAAACAGGTCATCTACTGCTGTGCGGATGACACTCACGGTGCTCCCATCGAGATCAATGCCTTCAGGCTGGGGATTTCTCCCGAAGAGCTTATCGCCCGCTCCTACCAGGAGCATACCGAGGATTTTGCAAAATTCCAGATCAGTTTTGATTCCTACTACTCGACCAATTCTCAGGAAAATAAAGAATTCAGCGATCTTATCTTCTCGCGGCTTCGAGACAGGGGAGATATCTATCAAAAGGTAATCGAACTAAGCTATTGCCCACAGTGCAAGCGCTTTTTGCCGGACCGCTATGTCAAGGGGGGCTGCCCGCGGTGCGGTGCCCCTGATCAGTACGGCGATAATTGCGAAGTATGCAATGCTACTTATGCCACAACCGATCTCATCAACCCCTATTGCTCGATTTGCCGGACACCGCCCATACGCAAGGAGTCGGAGCACTACTTTTTCCGGTTAAGCAGCTACAGCGATCAGTTGCGTTCCTGGCTGGTCGGAAATAAGCAATTGCAGGAAGAAATAAAGAATTATATCCTCAACTGGATTGATTCGGGCCTCAAGGACTGGGACATTACCCGTGACGCCCCCTATTTCGGGTTTCAGATACTAGATGATCCAAGCAAGTATTACTATGTCTGGCTGGATGCTCCGATCGGCTATATGGCCAGCACCAAGCATTATTGCCAGACGCACGAAGATGACTTTGACAGCTACTGGGTGAAAGATACAGGCAAAATCATCCATTTCATTGGCAAGGATATCATCTACTTTCATTTTCTCTTCTGGCCGGCGATGTTGATGGGCAGCGGATTTCGCCTACCTGACAATATTATCGTCCACGGCTTCCTGACGGTTAATAAAGAGAGGATGAGTAAATCCAGGGGTACCTTTATCACGGCCAGGGAATACTGGCAGAAGGCCGATCCGAACTATTTGCGGTTTTATTTTGCAGCCAACCTTTCCAGAAACATTACGGATATAGATTTCGATCTCAATGACTTCAAAGATCGGGTCAACAGCGAACTTCTGGGCAATGTGGCCAACTTGGCCAACCGGAGTCTTAATTTCCTGAAAAATAAGCTGGGTGGGGAGTTGAGCGCTCCATATGAGGAAGAATACCGCACACTGGTTCAGCAGAAAATCTTTCCCATTCTGGATGCCTACCAAAATTTTGAGTTTCGTGCAGCCATGCGCGGCATTCTGGAAATGAGCGATTATGCCAATAAATACTTCCAACACCGCGAACCCTGGAAAGTGATCAAGGAGTCAAAGGATGAGGCCAGCCGGATCGTATCCACCTGCGTGCACTGGGTCAGGGATCTGGCCATCCTGCTCAAGCCGGTCATACCTTCGATCTGCCGGGAATTAGAGATGCAGCTTAATTTGCCGGATTTAACCTTAAAGGACCTTGAGAAGAATATCGCCGGTCATATCATCGGGACTCCCAAACCCCTTGTACAAAGAATCGATCAACTGGATCTGATAGTTAAGGGGATGTAAGGGTATCTTCTGAAATGCTCCGCACTTCTACTATTGAAGGAGTGTAAAACTGTTTCAACTTATGAATCCATTCTAGCCAAATTACGGTCAGCCCCATACTACTTCATCTTTTCTTTCAAGTACATAAAACTCAATCCCCTCTGTTGACCTGAAGTCGGTGTGCAACCCGGCTTTAGTAGCTGTAGAATCAGGTTCAATAGTCTCCACCGCAACATTATCGACCTTTATCTCCAGTATTTCACCCCACCGATCTACCTGCTTTTCGTGAACTCCGATAATTGGCTGCCCTTTGAAGATCCTACAAGGAGGCTTACGCACAACAACGACCGATCCTTCTTTGTAAGGACCCTCTATCAGACACCCGACACTGATTGCTACACCAGATTTAATGTAATAGCGGTCAAGATACGTGTTAGCAAGAACATTAAACAGTGAGCAGGCATAGGCTTTCAGAAAATCTAATTGCAGTTGCATATCGTCAGTACCAAGGAATTCAGGCTGATCGCGGCCAGCATGTGCAACTTGATTCCTTCGATCTACGAGATCCTTTAACCGCAGGTCCACCACGCTTCCCGGAACCTTTTCTCTCGAAGAAGGCTCATTATCCTATAAGTTATAGAACCAGGTTGAGCATGAGCACAATAATTGATGGAGAAACCCTATGTTTTGAATCACGATAATTGAGGGAAAGATTGCTAAATTATTATAATACATAGCAAATACCATTTTTAGAGCATGATAAATGAAGGCTGCTAATCGTGATAATTGATGCTTTTCTGTGGATATCTATGCCCCCTGAGCACGAAGGCCCTTTATTACCCATATACTTGAGCCTTGTACAGGCGATAAATGATGGATATAGGGAAATACAGAGCCATTCTTTTACCTTTTTTTGAACCCGTACTTTTTTTAAAATTTTAGAGATCGGTATTGAGCTTACCCCATATACCGTGAAAATAAGTCCATCAATTATTGAGCACGGTCACACTTACGCTGCACGGGAAGCCTCATTATGGAAAATCGATATATCCAATGCTAATCAGCTTGTGAAAATATTATCTAAAACAGCATTTTTATCCCTTAATAATTATTTTTTAATTTATTTTAATACTTTTTTTTATCATCTGTTTTTTTCTTGCAAGGCGGCTTCTTGTTTGATATAATTTATTTCTAAATCAAGCACTTAAGACGAAGTTGCCAATAATTTCTATGTACTGAAATAAGGCCTTTATATGATCTTTATATGTAAGTAATGTTTATGTACTGAAGTAAGGAAAGAAATGAAGAATCCATTCATTAAAGCATCAACCAAAAAGAAACATTTAAAAATCAGCCTATATGGTGCCCCCGGGGTAGGCAAGACTTTTTTTGCGCTTGGGTTTCCTTCCCCTGCGGTCATTGATCTTAAGGGCGGCACCAGAATCGATAACCCCGGCTATGAAACCTTTCGCCCCTTGATGGAAGAAAGCAATATGGAGTCTGAGGACGGGCACGGGGAGGTCGGCCACGGTGAAGTCAGGCACTATGATGAGCATGAAGCTATGCTCAGGGATGCCGAGTTCTTTCAGCAGCATGAAAAAAGCTCATAAAAAGTAACCGCTCTACGGTCACGGGCAATAATCAAGCCGATAACAACAGTGGGCCATCGCCTCGACTGCTTATCACCAGATTTACCGAACTTAAGCTCAAAGCCTCGGTAGAGCAATATGAGCACTATATTTATCAGAAGTATGGTCTTAGCTCTCTCTTTCAACTCACGAATAAGCAGGTAAGGGAACAAAGGAATGTTTTACAGAAATGTGTGAGGGACCCGCAGGTTAAGGCTCAATTTGAAGCCTTTTTGGAAAGCGGATTGATTGTCGATCGCAGGTCCTAAGCTTTTTCCGTACAGGTCATAAGCTTTTTCTGTAATTGTTATCCTGATAACGTGTGTCCTAATAGCAGTTATCCTAACAACACGTACCCTGTAACCTCATTTCAAGGAATAAAAAAATGCAAATTTGTATCATTGGCGGAGTTGCCGGGGGAGCCACGGCTGCTGCCCGGTTAAGGCGTTTGGATGAAAAGGCCCGGATTGTTCTCTTCGAGCGGGGCGATTACATTTCTTTTGCTAATTGCGGGCTTCCCTATCATATTTCCGGCAAGATTAAGGATCGCAGCCGGTTGCTCCTGCAAACACCGGAAAGTTTTCTGTCCCGCTTTCAGGTTGATGTCAGGGTTAAAAATGAAGTACTGGTCATTGACCCTCAGCAAAAAAAAATCCAGGTCAAAAATTTAAAGACAGGTGAAGAATACTATGAACCTTATGACTACCTGATTCTATCGCCGGGAGCATATCCTTTTGTTCCGCCGATGGAAGGGGTTGAAGCCAGAATGTTCATGCGTCTTCGCGATATGGGTGACATGGATGCCATTATCACTCACATGAAAGAGCACCAGGCAAGGGAAGCCGTGGTGATTGGCGGCGGATTTATCGGCGTCGAAATGGTAGAAAACCTGGTTGAAATGGGGATTAAAACCCATCTTGTCGAGATGATGAACCAGGTGATGGCTCCTTTCGACTTGGAAATGGCCAACATCATTCATGCCAAGCTCTCCGAGAAAGGAGTTTGCCTCCACCTGTCCGATGGAGTGAAAAAGATCGTCGGAGACACGAAAGGCAAAGTCATTTTGAATTCAGGGACCGAACTGAATGCTGATTTGGTGATTGGCGCCATTGGTGTCCGGCCTGATTCTCAATTAGCCAAAAATGCTGGCCTTCGGATTGGAGTCACCGGCGGAATTGCCGTCGATGAATCCATGAGGACCAGTGATCCACATATCTTTGCCGTTGGAGATGCTGTTGAGACCACCCACGTTGTAGGAGGAAGGCAGATGCTTATTCCTCTGGCAGGTCCTGCTAATAGGCAGGCCCGTATTGCTGCGGATAACATTTGCGGCATCAGCTCCAGCTATCCCAATACTCTGGGGACTGCAATCCTGAAGGTTTTCGATTTACAGGCTGCATCTACAGGCCTGAATGAAAAATCTGCCCAAAAGAGCAATATTAAATATCAGGTTATTCATCTGCACCCGCTCAGCCATGCGGGCTATTATCCCGGTGCCTCGCAGATGACTTTAAAGGTCTTGTTTGAAGTGCCGGGCGGTAAAGTTCTCGGTGCCCAGTGCATTGGTGCCGATGGGGTTGATAAACGAATTGATGTCATTGCTACTGCTATCCGCGCGGGAATGACTGTTTATGATTTGGAGCAACTGGAGCTATCGTACGCACCTCCTTTCGGTTCTGCCAAGGACCCGGTAAATATGGCGGGCTTTGTCGGCAGCAACATCTTAAAAGGACTCGTGAATGTAGTGACGTACGATCAGT
>Ga0307378_10002553_pt1 | contig 27649 bp, 22 predicted proteins | sample UN1MG_FD_202238 | JGI IMG/M metagenome (GOLD analysis project Ga0307378, IMG submission 202238) | Soil microbial communities from Risofladan, Vaasa, Finland - UN-1 | ecosystem: Environmental > Terrestrial > Soil > Coastal area > Acid sulfate soil | place: Finland: Risofladan, Vaasa | collected... | reverse complement strand
GCAAGCGCGAGCCGCGGCCGCCGCAGCTCGAAGAGAAACGCAACCTCGACGGCGGCGGGCACTCGATCTTCCATGGCACCAAGAACGTGATGGTGGCCGACTGCTACGGCGGCAGCGTCCGCATCATCCCGGAATCGAAGCAGAAGGAAACGCCCCGGCCCGAGAAGATCCTCCCGCGCGCCGGCGACCATCGCGGCGATTTTCTGGCCGCCTGCAAGGGCGGACCGCCCGCCAGCAGCCACTTCGACTACGCCGGCCCGTTCACCGAGATGGTCCTGCTGGGCGTCCTGGCCCTGCGGCTCCGCCAGCCGATCAAGTGGGACTTTGCGACCATGAAAGCGGCGAACCTTCCGGCGGCCGACGCCATCATCCACCGTCAGTACCGGCGGGGGTGGGTCAACATCTAGGTCGTCCGAGGCGTTGGTGCGCGGCGGGGAGCGGCGGATGCGATCCGGGCCGTGTCGCGGGCGATCAGGGCTTCCTCGTCGGTCGGGATGACCAGGATCCGCTTGGGCGACTCGGCGGCGGCCAGGTCGCGCGGCCCGCGGTTGCGCGCGGCGTTCTTGGCGGCGTCCAAGACGTAGCCGAGCGGTTCGAGTCCGCGGCAGGTTTCCTCGCGGATGTGGGCTGCGTTCTCGCCGATGCCGCCCGTAAACACCAGGGCATCCACGCGTCCGAGGACGGCCGTGTAGGCGCCGACGTACTTCCGGAGGCGGTAACAGAAGATGTCGATGGCCAGGGCCGCGCGGTCGTTGCCGCCCTTGGCGCTCTTCGTGACCTCGCGCATGTCGTTCGAGACGCCCGAAAGACCCAGGAGTCCGCTCCGGCGGTTCAGCAGGTCGTCCACCTGGTCCACGCTCATTCCGAGGGCCCGCACCAGGTGAAACGCCAGGGCCGGGTCCACGTCGCCGCTGCGGGTGCCCATGACGAGGCCCTCGAGCGGCGTCAATCCCATTGACGTATCTACGCTTTTTCCATTGGCCACGGCCGTGACGCTGCACCCGTTGCCGAGGTGGCAGGTGATGAGGTTCGTCCGGTCAAGCGGCCGGTCGAGGAACCCGGCCGCCGCCTCGGTCACGTAGCGGTGGCTGGTGCCGTGGAACCCGTAGCGACGGATGCGGCTGCTGGAATACAGGTCGTAGGGTATCGCGTAGAGGAACGCGCGGCGCGGCAGCGTCTGGTGGAACGCCGTGTCGAAGACGGCGACGTGCGGCACGTCGGGCATCAGGGCCATCGCCGCCCGGATGCCCGTCAGGTTCGGCGGATTGTGGAGCGGCGCCAGCGGCACGCACGCCTCAATCGCCGCCAGGACCTTCGCATCAATCCGAAGGCTCTCGGTGAAGCCCTCCGCGCCGTGGACCACGCGATGGCCGACGGCGTCAATCTCCTTGGGACCCGCAATGACGGCGCCCGGCCCCTCCGCCAGGGCCGCGATCATCAGGCCGAAGGCCGCCTGGTGGTCGGCGGCGCGGACCTCGCCAACGGTCTCGCTGCGGCCGACCATGTGGCGGATGCGGCTTACCGGCTCGCCGATCTTCTCCACGAGGCCCGACGCCAGCACTGTCGAGGATTCGTCCCGGCCCATCCTCCGCAGGGAATACTTGATGCTCGACGACCCGCAGTTGACGACCAAGACGTTCACGTGCCGGTCCGCTCCTTGACAAGCGGCGGAGCCTGGGGCCGCAACCCGGCTCCGCCTTCCACTTGACCCGCGGTTGACCGGCTACAGGGACTTACGCACCCACGGCCCGATGTAATAGTATTCGAAGTCCTTGCCCCCGTTCACCTGGACGGCGCCGTAGATGAGGTAGATAATCGCGCCGATCCACGCCAGCATCAGGATCGGCATCAGGACGCAGCCCATGATACCCATGGTCACAAGCGAACCTACGCCGGCCACCACACCCATCGCGATTAACAAAAGGATCAGGCCGACCTGGTAAAACAGTGATTGCTTCATGTGGAACAGCAGGAACTTGCTCGCCGTGTCCTTCTTGACCAGGAACAGGATCAGAGGTCCGATGAACCCCACGAGGCCAAGCAGGTGGGCGATCATGGCCATCGAGCGGTCGTCCTTGGTGGCATTGGCCGTCTGGAGTTCCGGCGGAAGCGGCGACGCCCCGGCGGCAGGAGGCGCTCCCTCATGCGGCGGCGAACCTGGCGCATTGCTCATCGTGCGTCTCCTTTCAAAAAGACCACTGCGTGAATGGCTGCCGCGACCGGCGATCGCGGCCTATAACCTAAACTATAGAATCGGCGCGGCCGGGTGTCAATCACTCAGCCCGATCAAGGCGGATTTGCTTTCCGGTTGACCGCTCGCGTCGGCGGCTTAGAATAGGCCCGCGCGTTACAGGAGAATCCCATGGCCGATTCGGCACAGCCGCTGGCGCTGGTGACCGGCGCGACTGGAATGATTGGGAGCCATCTGGCTCGCCGCCTACTGGATGAAGGTTGGCGCGTGCGTGCCCTGGTGCGCTCATCGAGCGACACGGCGCTCCTGGAGTCGTGGGGCGTGGACCTGGCGCGCGGCGACGTCGGCGATGCGACGGACCGGCTGGCGCGCCACGTGGCGGGCGCCGACTATGTGTTTCACTGTGCGGCCATGGTCTCCGACTGGGCGCCGCTCGACGAGATGATGCGCATCAACGTGGCCGGCACGCGACACCTGGCCGAGGCAGCGCTCGCATCGGGCGGCCTGAAACGGTTCGTCTACCTGAGTTCCATGGTCGTCTTCGGCATGCATCCGCAGCGGGGTTTTGACGAGACGGCCCCGATGATCCACACGGGCGACCACTACAACCTGACGAAGATCCGGGCCGAGGAGACGATTCAGGAATTCATCCGCGAGCGCGGACTGCCGGCGGTCATCGTGCGGCCGCCCTACGTCTATGGTCCGCGCGACCGGCAGTTCCTGCCGCGGGTTCTCGCGAGCCTCCAGGAAGGCCAGTTCCGGTTCGTCGGCTCCGGGCGCCAGCCGGTCAGTCTGGTTTATGTCGGGAACCTCGTCGAGGCGCTGGTCCTGGCGGCGACGCGGCCCGACGTGGTCGGCGAGACATTCCTCATCACCGATGCCGAGGCGGTCACGCGCCGGCGCATGATGGAGATCGTCTGCGAAGAGACCGGATACCCGATGCCGACGCGCCATGTGCCGCGATGGCTCGTGCGGGCGCTCTGCCCCGTCATGGAAGGCATCCATTCGTTGCGGCGAAGCGCCGAGCCTCCGCTCGTCAACAAGTTCCGCCTGAAGTTCATGAGTACGCCGCTCACGTACCGCATCGGCAAGGCCCGACGTCGGCTCGGTTACGATCCGAAGGTGGACACGGAAGCGGGCCTGCGCCAGACGCTGGCCTGGTTCCGCCAGCACCATCCCGAACTGATGTCGAAGAAGCCCGTTTAGCCGTCGCCGAAACGGCGACGGCTGCGGTGCTTCTTGTGCCGCCCTACGCCTTCAGCACCCGCACGCCGTAAGGTTCCAGGTCAATTTTCGGCCCGACCGTTCCCTTGCCGAGCAGGTCCTTGCCCCGGTCGCCGATGTCAACCGACTGCGGCTGGCCGGAGAAGTTAGTGACGATGAGGATGCGGTGGGCCGGTCCGACGCGTTCGAGCACCTCGACGGCGGTCGGCAGCAGCGGCCGCATCGCGATGCCGACTTCGTCCGCCAGCCGGGCCACCAAGTCGTCGTAGAACGCGTCCTCGGCGCTCGCGCCTACGTAGTAGACGCGGCCCTTGCCGACCCGGTTGACCGTCGCGGCCGGCATGCCCTCGTAGAACTCGGCGGCGTAACGGGCGATCGTCTCGGCTCCCTCCGCCTCCAAGAGGTCGCACCACCCGAACGACGCGAACTCGCGGCTGCCGGCCGCCATCCGGATCTTCCCCTGGCGGTTGGGCCGGACCATGTCGTACTCCAGGACGCGGCAACCGGCCATCTCGCGCAGCAGGCCCGGCCGCGGCTGGTCGGTGACCAGGTTCGACCAGGTCCGCTCGCCGCTCCGCGCCGTCAGGACGACCGTGCCGCCCGCCTCGGCGAACTTCCTCAAGGCGTCGGCGTGCTGCGGCTCGAGGATCACGGCGTGCGGGCACACGAGGAGCCGGTATCGCCCGAGGTCCGCCTGCGGCGTGACCACGTCGCAGGCGATGCCGCGATGCGCGAGGGCCTTGCTGAACCGCTTCGCCTCGGCCCACAGGTTCATCTCGTCGCAACCGGGCTGGTACTTGATGACCCAGTTGGCGTCGTAGGTGTGCCAGATGGCCGCCGGCGCGCGGACCTCGGTCCCGTCCAGCGCCTGGGCGAGGCGGGCGATCTCGTGGGCCGTCTGCTTGACCTCCTCGTAGCGTCGTCCCGGCTCGCCGTCGTGCGGCAGGATGCCGTGCCAGTACTGCTCGGTGCCGAAGCGGCAGACCCGCCACCGGAAATATTCCACCAGGTCCGCCCCGTGACCGATAGAATGATATGTCCACATGCGTATCTGACCAGGCCGGGGCGTCGCGCTCATGGTGTTCCACCCGCCGGCGCCGGACTGCTGCTCGAACACGAGGAAGTTCTTCTGTTTCAGGCCCCGCGTCACGGCATGCCCCAGCGACGGGTCCACCGGGTCGGCCGACCAGATCGGGTAGTTGTCCCATCCGGCGATGTCGAGCGGTTCGGCGATCTTCTCGTAATCGAGGTCGTCGAAGAGGCCCATGAAGTTCGTCGAGATCCACTGGTCCCTGACGCGGGCCCTCAGGGCGTCCACCTGGACCTGCTGGAACTCGACGACCCCCTCGCTGGAGAACCGCCGCCAGTCCAGGTGCAGCGACGGGTTGTGGCAACGGATGGGCTGGACGGGCGCGACGATCTGGGTCCAGGCCGTGTACTTCTGCGACCAGAAATCGGTGCCCCAGGCGGCATTGAGGGCGTCGAGCGTGCCGTAGCGCCGCTTGAGCCAGGCCCGCCATTGGCGGAGGCAGAGCGGACAATAGCACATCATCCCGGAATCCACGCCGCCGAACTCGTTGTCAATCTGCCACCCGATGACCTGCTTCGACCGGCCGAAATGCTTGGCCATCGCCGCGGCCATCCGCCGGCACGCGTCCCGGTAGCCCTTGTGGCGAGGACAGTAGTGGCGACGGATGCCGAACGGAAACGGCGACCCGTCGGCCTTGATCGGCAGGAGGTCCGGCCACTTGGCGACATGCCAGGCCGTCGGCGTCGCGCTCGGCGTGCACATCATCACGCGGACATCGTTCTCGCCGAGGTGTTTCATCACCCGGTCGAGCCACGAGAAATCGTAGCGGCCTTCCTTAGGTTCGAGACGGTCCCAGGCGAACTCCGCCAGCCGGACGACCCCCAGGCCCGCCTCGCGCATGAGTTGGGCATCGCGCGGCCAGCGCTCCTCGGGCCAGTGTTCGGGATAGTAAGCGGCACCAATCAACATCATTCTCTCCTTTCACCGTGCGGCATCCCTGGGATTGTCGGGCCAACTTGCCCCGCATCCATTTCGGACGGCGGCTAACCGCGTCCCGCGACGAGGTTCGCCAACCGGATGATCTCCTCGACCGAGTAGGCTTCACCGCGCGCCTGGCTGTCGAGCCCGGCCGCCTCAAGCGTGGCGGCCCATGCTTCCGGCGAGGCCCCGCTGGGACCCGCCAGGGCGAGGCTCCGGGCGGCGCGCTTGCGGCGATGGGCGAAAAGGCCCTCGACGGTCTTGTGAAACGCGGCCATGTTCTTGATGCGCCGCTGCTTCGCGGCGCGCGGCGTGACGCGGACCATCGCCGACCAGACTTTCGGACGCGGCCAGAACACGCTTGGCGCGAGTCTCCGCAGGACCTCCACATCGGCCAGCGCCTGGACGAGCACGCCGACGGCGCCGTACTCGCGCGTGCTTGGCTCGGCGGCCAGGCGCTCGGCGACCTCCTGCTGGACCGTGAAGACGAGTTGATCGGGCGGCGGCTGGCGCCTGACGAGTTCGGCCACGAGCGGCGTGGCGGCGGCGTAAGGGAGGTTGGCGACCAGTTTCACCGCGCCGCCGAGCGTCCGCTGCCGCGACTCGAGCATGTCGAGGACCGCCGGCGCGATGTGCCGCTTGTCGGCCAGGATGTCCGTCACGAGGAGGTCCAGGTTCGCGGCGCCCTCGAGTCGCGCGCGGGCGATCTCCGCGAGCGCCGGGTCCACCTCGACGGCGACCACCCGCCCGGCCTGCTCGAGGAGGAGTTCCGTGAGGTTTCCGACGCCTGGCCCGACCTCCAGGACCGTGTCGGAGCCCTTGAGGTCGGCTTCCGCAACGAGGAGGCGCATCAGGTTTCCATCCACAAGGAAGTGCTGACCGTAGTGCCGGTTCGGGCGCAGGCCTGCCTCGGCCAGCATCGTTCGGATTTCGGTTTGGGTGGGCGGGTGGCTCATTATCGAATGCTGCTCATTGAGCCCGACGCGGAAGCGTCGGGAATGCGACGCGACGCTTCCGCGTCGGGCTCACACAGGGGCCTCAGGGTGCGCGGGAGCGGTCTTGCCTGACCATGTCGGCGGCCATGCGGATGGCGGCTTTCATGCTGCCGGGGTTGGCCTGTCCGCGCCCGGCGATGTCGTAGGCCGTCCCGTGGTCCACGCTGGTTCGAACGATCGGGAGACCCAGCGTCACGTTGACCGATTCGTCGAAGGCAACCGTCTTGATGGGGATCAGCCCCTGGTCGTGGTACATGGCGACAATCAGGTCGAACTTCCCCCTGGCGGCCTGGAGGAACGCCGTGTCGGGCGGTAGAGGTCCGAACGCGCAGAGGCCCTCTTCCTGGGCGGCGCGGATGGCCGGCTCGATGATCTCACGCTCCTCGTGGCCGAATTGGCCGGCCTCGCCGGCGTGCGGATTGAGGCCGCAGACGCCCAGGCGCGGGACCTCGATGCCGAACCACCGGCGGAGCGCGGCGCTCGCGAGCCGACAGATGCCCACGATCCGGTCGGCCGTGATGGCGCGGATGGCCTCCACGAGCGACACGTGGATCGTCACGAGGACCACGCGAAACGGTCCGCCGGCGAACATCATGGCGACCTCGGCCGCCCCGAACTTCTCGGCCAGCAGTTCCGTGTGCCCCGGCCACGGATGGCCCGCCAGGCGGACGGCCTCCTTGGAGATGGGGGCGGTGACGATGGCGTCTATCCATCCGCGCCGGGCGGCTTCGATGGCCGCCAGGACGTACCGGATGCTCGCGTCGCCGCCGACCTTGCTCGGCGCCCAGACCGCGAGGCCAGCCAGACCTGCGCCCACGTCAATCAGTTCGACGCCCTCGATGTGTCCGTCCCAGGCGTCGAGCGGGTGCTCGTGGTTCACGAATGACGGCACGCGGCCGCCCAACTCGACCCACTTGACCAGCGGATAGCCGAACACGACGAACCGGCCGCATCGCTGGACGGTCTTGTCCGCCAGGGCCTTGGCCGCCACCTCCGGCCCGATGCCGGCCGGGTCGCCGAGGGTGATGCCGATGCGGGGAAGTGGCACATTCGCCATGGACGGAGCCTTTGACATCAGCCGAGGAACCCGGCGCGGCCGAGGGTTTCCAGGAGCCGCCGGTCGGATGCCGCCGTGTCGGCGGCGGTCAGCGCGCGGCGGACGTACTTCGCCAGGAGGTCGGTCTCGATGTTCACCAGGTCGCCCGGCGCGAGGTCCCCCAACGTCGTCGCGCGCAGCGTTGTCGGGATAAGGGCGATGCTGAACTCGGGCGGCTGGACCTCGACCACCGTGAGGCTGACGCCGTCCACGGCGACGGACCCCTTCGGGGCAATTTCGGCCAGAAGGTCGGCGGGCGCCTCGATTCGCAGACGCCATCCGTCGGTCCGCTCCTGGTTTTCGCGCACCGTGCCGGTCGCATCCACGTGGCCGGCGACGAAGTGGCCGCCCAACCGGTCGCCCGGCCGCAGGCTCCGCTCGACGTTGATGCGCGTGCCAGGCCGCCACTGAGCGAGCGTGGTCCGGGCGAGCGTCTCGGCTACGGCGTCGAACGCCGCGCTTGCGCCCTCGACGGCGGTCACGGTCTGGCAGATGCCGCTCAGGGCGATGGAGTCGCCAGGGCGGACGCCGTCGGCGGCAGGGCCGAGGTCCACGCGGAGGCGCAGGCCCGCGCCCGACCGCTCCGCCGACACCACCGTCCCGATAGTCTCGATGAGCCCGGTGAACATGACAGGGTTCATCCTAAGGGCCGGCCTGGCGCCCGTCAAGCGGCCTCTCGGCGCTCCTGGCCGGGCAGGGGCGCCCGCCTTGGCCGGTTGGGGATTGCACACCCTCCTGCGACGGCTATACTTGCCGCACTCGCTACAGCCTGAGACGATGGAAAGACAATGTCAGCGACACCTGGCGGACCAGAACTCGGCGTTCCTGCGGACCCCATGCGATGGTGGGGCATCCGGGAAATCGTGCACTTGGCCGTGCCGACCGTCCTGACGACGGTCAGCATGACGCTGATGCAGTTCGTGGACGGGCTGATGGTCGCGCGGGTCGGCGTGGACGCGATGTCAGCCCAGTTGCCCGGTAGCATGGCGTCGTTCACACCCCAGTGCTTCTTCATCGGTCTCTTGTCGTGCGTGAGCACGTTCGCTGCACAGTACCTCGGCGCCAAGCGTCCTGAACGCGGGGCCGCCTATGCCTGGCAAGGGCTGTGGCTGTCGGTGGCGGCGGCGACCGCGCTGGCCGTCCTGGTTCCGACGGCCCGGCCCCTGATGAGCCTGTTCCACCACCCGCCCGAGGTCTTCGCCTTGGAAGTGCCATACTTTCAGATCCTGATCGGCGGCTCGATCTTCGCTCTGGCGTCGGCGGCGCTCAGCGGTTTTTTTGTCGGGCTGCACAGGCCGGTGATACCGTTCATCGCCGGCGTGGTCGGGAACGCGGTCAATTTCGTCGTGGCGCTGGTCCTGATTTTCGGTCTGGCGGGCTTTCCGCGACTCGGCCTCGTGGGCGCCGGCATCGGAAGCGTGGCTGGCATGGCCTTTCAGATGGGCGTCATGGCATGGTTTTTCCTTGGCGGGCGCCTGAGCGCCGAGTACCAGGTCCGCCGGCAGTGGCGGCCGGCATGGGGCCCGATGAAGGACCTCATCCGCCTTGGGGCGCCGGCGGGGGCGATGTTCCTGAGCGACGTCCTGATGTGGACCATTTTCATGGGCGGCATCGTGGGCGGTTTCGGAGTGGCCACGCTGGCCGCCACGAACATCCTCTGGCGATACTGGCCCCTGTGCTTCATGCCGGCCATCGGTGTCTCGATTGCCGTCACGGCCATTGTCGGCCGGTACTGTGGCGCTGGGCAGCCGCGACTGGCCTGGCGGCGGGCCCACGCCGGCCTCATGCTTGTCGAAGCCTACATGATTACTATGGGCGTTGTCCTGTGGCTCTACAGGGACCCGCTGGTCGGCATCTTCAACGATGCCGCCGACCCGACCGTCCAGGCCATCGCCACGCAGACGTTCATCTTCATCCTGCTGTGTCAGGCGTTCGACGCGCTGAACGTCATCTTCATCGGCGCCCTGCGCGGAGCGGGCGACACGCTCTGGCCCAGCCTCATCCAGATTGCCCTGGCCTACGGTCTCGGCGTGGGCGGGTCGGCGCTGGTGGCCGCGAGATTCCCCGAGTGGGGCGTCTTCGGTCCCTGGGTGGTCGCCTCGCTCTACATCGCGCTGCTTGGCCTCGTGATGTGGCTGCGGTTCTTGGGCGGCCGCTGGCGGACGATGGCGGTGGTCCAGGCGCCCGCCGCGGGCGAGTGATGCTCGGAGTTCGAGGTCGCCGCGGGCTTGTCCGCCGTAGCCTGTCGGGCGAAGGCGGAAGCGGCGGAGGACGCAGTAAACAATTGACCGCCGCTCAGCCGATGATATACTTCACGGGCCTGTCTGGACGCGAGGTGCGGGCGTGCCTTTGCCTTGAAGAACGGCGGCCCAAGCCTGCCCACAGGGCCTGGAGGTGCAGCGTGTCGGCACACGGACGATCGGACGGGCCAGCCGTCCCGCCTTGGGCGGGCCGTGCCAGGGGGCGCCTCGTCGAGGTCTCGGTTGCCGCGCGCGCCGGTATTGTCGTCATTGTACCCGTCCTCCGCAGCAGCGGTGCTGCCGCTGCGGAGGGTGTATCGGAAGGAGACCTCGGGGCGTAGGCCCTGCCTGCCGGTCAGGCAGGTCGCGGCACGGAATCGCGGCCCCGGGGCGGACGGCTCCGGGTTTTTTTGTTGGGGCGCCGCATCGCATCGGCGGCTCAAATCACGCGAAGCCTGCCCGAGGCAGGCAGGATCGAGGCATCGCCATGAATCCAATCACGGTTTACGATACGACGCTGCGGGACGGGACGCAGGGCGAAGGGGTCAGTTTCAGCCTCGAGGACAAACTCGACATCGCCCGACGCCTGGACGACCTGGGCGTCCATTACATCGAGGCGGGATACCCTGTCTCGAACCCCAAAGACGAGGCGGTGTTCAAGGAGTTGAAACGCTCGCCTCTTCGGTCCGCCGTGCCGGTCGCCTTCGGGATGACGCGGCGCGTGGGCGCGAAGGCCGCCGAGGATGCGACGCTCCTTGCGGTCCTGGAGGCCGAGACGGCGGCCGTGGCCCTCGTCGGCAAGGCCTGGGATTTTCACGTGGCGAAGGTCCTCCGGACCGACCTCGAGGAGAACCTGGCCATGATCCGCGACTCGGTGCGGCTCATGAAGGAAGCGGGGCGGCTGGTCTTCTATGACGCGGAACACTACTTCGATGGGCACCGGGCCAATTCCGAGTATGCCCTCGAGACGCTCCGTGCCGCCGCCGAGGCCGGGGCCGACTGGATCGTTCTGTGCGACACCAACGGCGGCCGCCTGCCGGACGAGATCGCCGAGATCACGGCCGAGGTCGTCCGCCAGGTCGGCGGACGCCTGGGCATTCATTGCCACAACGACGGGGGTTTGGCGGTCGCCAATACGCTCGCGGCCGTCCGGGCCGGGTGCTCCCAGGTCCAGGGGACGGTCAACGGCCTGGGCGAACGCTGCGGCAACGCCGACCTCTGCGCCGTGGCGCCCAACCTGGAACTCAAAATGGGCCGGGCGTGCCTGGGGCGCGAGAACCTCGCCAAATTAACTGAGGTATCACGATACGTATATGATGTAGCCAACATGCTGCTCGTGCCCGGCCAACCGTACGTCGGCCCGAGCGCGTTCGCCCACAAGGGCGGGATGCACGTCGCCGCCGTCGCCAAGGACCGCCGGACCTACGAGCACGTGGACCCGAAAGTGGTCGGCAACACCCAGCGGATCCTCGTCAGCGAACTGTCGGGGCGGGGGACGATCCTGGCCAAGGTCTCCGGGACCGCCTTCGAGACCGACAAGGCCCTCCAGCAGAAGGTCCTCAAGGAAGTCCAGCGCCTGGAGCACCTCGGGTACCAGTTCGAGGCCTGCGAAGCGTCGTTCGCGCTGCTGGTGCGCCGCGTCGCCGGCCGCGCGCGGCCGTTCTTCGAACTCCAGCACTACTCCGTGGGGATCAAGAAGGACGATGCCCGCGAGCCCACCACGGAGGCCACGGTCAAACTTCGCGTCCGGGGCGAGTGGCAGCACACCGTGGCCGAGGGAGACGGCCCTGTCAACGCCCTCGATGGGGCACTGCGCAAGGCCCTCCTGGCGGCCTATCCGAACCTGGCCGAGATGAGCCTCGTGGACTACAAGGTCCGCGTCATCAACTCCGGTGCCGGCACCGCCGCCAAGGTCCGCGTCGTCATCGAGTCGCGCGACGACCTCGGCCACTGGGGCACCGTGGGCGTGTCCGAAAACATCATCGACGCGTCCTGGCAGGCGCTCGTGGACAGCATCGAGTATAAGTTGACGAAGGACGAAGAGAGAACCCATGGCTAAACAAGCATCGCAGGGCGGTGCCGACAAAAGAGGGTTTAGCCGCGACCCGAAGGGGAGCGCGCCGGCGAGCGAGCCGGCCGGTGCGCCGCAGCCGCTGGCCAAGGCCTACGACCCGCTCTCCGTCGAGGGACGCATCTACGCCGAGTGGGAGCAGGGGGGGCACTTCCATGCTGAGGCCGATGCGCCTGCCCCGAGCGGGGCCGAGGGGCCGGGCCGGGCGTTCACGATCGTCATCCCGCCGCCCAACGTGACCGACCGCCTGCACCTCGGCCACGCGCTCAATAACACGCTTCAGGATATCCTCATCCGCTGGCGCCGCATGCAGGGGCGCAAGACGCTCTGGCTCCCCGGCACGGACCACGCGGGCATCGCCACCCAGGCGGTCGTCGAGCGGCGGATCCGCGAGAAGGAAAATAAGACCCGCCACGACCTCGGCCGCGAGGAGATCGTCCGCCGCATCTGGGCCTGGCGCGAGGAGTGCGGCGACATCATCCTTCAGCAACTCCGCCGCATCGGATGCTCCTGCGACTGGCAGCGCACGCGATTCACCCTCGACCCCGTCTGCGCCCGCGCCGTCCGCCACGCGTTCTTCCGGATGTTCTCGGACGGCCTCATCTATCGCGGCAAGCGACTGGTCAACTGGGACACGCATCTCCAGACCGCCGTCGCCGACGACGAGGTCTACCACGAGACCGTCAAGGGCCACCTCTGGCACATCCGCTATCCGGTCAAGGGCCGGCCCGGCCGCTTCATGACTGTGGCGACCACGCGGCCGGAGACGATGCTCGGCGACACGGCCGTTGCCGTCCATCCGGACGATCCGCGCTACAAGGACCTCGTGGGCCAGACCGTGGTCCTGCCGCTCCTCGAGCGCGAGATTCCGGTCATCGCCGACGGAATTCTGGTGGACCCGAAGTTCGGCTCCGGATGCGTCAAGGTGACGCCCGCCCACGATCCGAACGACTACGAGGTGGGCCTGCGGCATCATCTGGAGATGATCAACATCCTGACGCTCGACGGGCACATCAATGCCAATGGCGGCCCCTACGAGGGCCTCGACCGGCAGAAGGCGCGGCACAAGGTTGTCGAGGACCTTGAAGCGCGAGGGCTCCTGGAAAAGGTCGAACCGTACGAGACCGAGATCGGCCATTCCGACCGGTCCAAGACGCCCATCGAACCGTACCTGTCGGAGCAGTGGTTCGTGCGGATGGGGGACCTGGCGGAGCGGGCCATGGAGGCCGTCGAGCCCAAGGACGGCAGCAAGCCACGCGTCAGGTTCCACCCGGAGCGATACGCCCGCACGTACCTCGACTGGCTCAGCCAGAAGCGCGACTGGTGCATCTCGCGACAACTGTGGTGGGGACATCAGATTCCGGTGTGGAAGTCGCCGCTGGAAGCCCCTTTGGCGACGAGATTATGGAAGCTGGGGGAGGATTCACACCAAACCAGATTCCAGTACTTCTTCAATGGAGTTCCGGTGGGCGTCCAGATGCGCAAAGAAGAGCAGGGATGCTTTGTTTACAATTGCCTGCCGCCAGGCCACGCGGATCTTGAGGCCTACCTCGAAAAGGAAGGTTTCGTCCGCGACCCCGACGTCCTCGACACGTGGTTTTCAAGCGCCCTCTGGCCGCTCTCGACGCTCGGTTGGCCCGAGGAGACCGCCGACCTCAAGGCGTTCTATCCGACCGACGTCCTGGTGACCGCGCGGGAGATCATCACCCTCTGGGTGGCGCGAATGGTCATGATGGGCCTCTACAACCGCAATGACGTGCCGTTCCATGATGTGTACATCCATGCCATGATCCAGGACGGCCAGGGCCGCCCGATGAAAAAGTCGCTCGGCAACGGCGTGGACCCGCTCGAGATCGTCGCCTCGCACGGAGCCGACGCCCTGCGGTTCACCCTGGCCTGGATGACCACCGAGACCCAGGACGTCCGGATGCCGGTCACGAAGGACCCCGCGACCGGCCGCAACACGTCGCCCCGGTTCGACATGGGCCGCAACTTCTGCAACAAGTTATGGAACGCCACGCGCTTCGCCCTGATGAACCTCGAGGGGGCGGACAAGGCGAAGTTCGACAAGAAGTCGTTCCGCCTGGAAGACCGCTGGATCCTCTCGCGCTCCGAGCACACGCTGCGAACCGTAACGGACAAACTGGAGGCATTCCAGTTCCAGGCTGCCATCTCCACCCTCTATGCCTTCTTCTGGGACGAACTGTGCGACTGGTACCTGGAGGCCATCAAGCCGCGCCTGGCCTCGGAGGCCGAGCGCCCCACGGCCCAGCGGGTCCTTGCCTTCGTGCTCGACCGAGCCCTGCGGTTGTTGCACCCGTTTGTCCCATTCATCACCGAAGCCGCGTGGGAAGGCCTGAATGCGACGGTGGCCGAGCGCGGCCTGCCGGGCCTCGCCGAGGCGCCGCCGAGCGAGCGCCTGATTGCGGCCCGGTGGCCCGAGGCCGTGGATGCGCTGCTCGACGAAGCGGCCGAGGATGCGTTTGTGTATGTGCAAGGGCTTCTCAGGAAGGCGCGTAACATGCGCGCCAAGAAGAACGTGAAGCAGTCGGCAAGACCAACTCTCTTGGCAAAGACCGATGCCAACGATGCCGCCTTCTTTGACGCCGTGAAAGGCTTCCGAGAACTTGTGCTCCATCTGGGCCACCTGGGCAAGTTTGAGTATGGCGAAAACATTGCGAAGCCTGACAATGCAGCTTCGGATGTGGTCTCACTTGTCAGCAACCTACAGACTGATGGAGAAGCGATGGGGAGGACCATCATCGCGGGCAGGATCGAAGTGTACATGCCGCTGGAGGGTCTGATTGACCTGGAGGCCGAGCAGAAGCGCCTCGAGGAACGGATCGCCAAGGAGGAGGCGCTCCTCTCGCAGATTCTGAAGAAACTCGAAAACCGGAGTTTCGTGGACCGGGCGCCGGCCGAGGTCGTCGAGCGCGAACGGGCCCGAGCCGAGGAGGTCCGCCAGGCCGTCGAGGCCATCCGGAAGAACCTCGCGGAACTGGCCTAAGCCGTAGGCCGCAACGGGTTGCGGCCTACCGCTTGCCGAAGGCGCTCGGCGCGTTAGAATGTCAGTAGTTCAGGGCCTTGGAGCAGGTTATGGAAATCCCGTGCGAACTGATTCGCATCATGATCACCGAGACCGGCGATCACCAGGTGATCGTCCTGAAGGAATCGCGCGGCCAGCGGGTGTTCCCGATCGTCATCGGTTTCTTCGAGGCGGCGGCGATTGACCGGCGCATCAAGGGCCACGTTCTCCCGCGACCGATGACCCACGACCTTCTGGCCTCGGTGATTGAGGCGCTCGGCGGGCGGCTGGCGAAGATCGTCGTCACGGACCTCAAGGAACACACGTTCTACGCCACGCTCGTCATCGAGCGCAACGGCGATCAGGTCCACGTGGACGCCCGGCCGTCCGACGCCATCGCCCTGGCGGTCGCCGGCAACACGCCCATTTACGTCGAGGACCACGTTCTGGACGAGGTGGCCGGCCCCGGCCAGGCCGGAGAGAGTTTCAACGCCTGACCCGGCCGCCGTCAGCGAGCGGCCGTCCGGCGCCGCGGGCAGTCCATCCGGAGAACTTGATGCGGCCAGCCGCCACGATGGCCCTCGCCTTGCTCCTTGCGGCGTCCGGAGTCGCCTCCGCCCAGGCAGCCGAGGCTGCGGCGTCCGGGCACGCCTTGGCCGCCAATCCCGAGGCGCTGCGAACGATCGTCGTCGCGTCGGAGACCGTCCCGGAAGGCGTTGCGGTCGCCCGCCATTACATGGCTGCGCGCGGCATCCCCGAAGAGAACCTGTGCCTCGTGCGCGCGCCGGCGGCCGAAGAGATCACGCGCGACGAGTTCAATGCCACCCTCTGGCAGCCGCTGCGGGCGTTTCTGGCGCGCTGGGAAGGGCGGCTCGACGTGGCCTTGCCGGACGGCACGGTCCGCCTGCAACTCCAGGACCGCCGGGCCAAGTACCTCGTGCCCGTCTATGGCGTCCCGATCAAGATCAAGGGCTACGAGCAGGTCAAGACGATGTACCTGTCGCAGGCGGCGGCGGTGGATTCGGAGTTGGTGCTCCTGCCCTACGGCGAACACAAACTGGTCGGCGGGCTCGGGAACCCCTATTTCGGCGCCGACGCGCCGTTCGGTCCGCCGCTCGACGGCGCCATGATCCTCGTGTCGCGGCTCGACGGTCCGAGCGCCGAGATCGCCACGCGCCTCGTGGACGACGCCGTCTGGGCCGAATCACAGGGCGGCCTCAAGGGCCGCGCCTATGTGGACACGCGCGGCATCACGAAGGGCCCGTACGCCGAAGGGGACGAGTGGCTCCTCCGGGCCGCGGACTCCCTCAAACGCGCTGGTCTAGAGACCGAGGTGGACACCAAACCGGAGGTCCTGCCCCTGGCGCACCCGATGCCCGATGCGGCGGTGTACCTGGGCTGGTATGCGGACGCGGCGGTCGGGCCGATGGTGAAACCCGAGTTCCGATTCAACCGCGGCGCCATTGCCTATCACCTGCACAGTTTTTCGGGCACCGCCATCCGCGACGCGAAGTCGCACTGGGTCGGGCCGCTCCTCGTGCACGGGGCCTGCGTCACGGCCGGCGCGGTCTACGAGCCGTTCCTCGCCGGCACGCCGCATGTGGATATATTGATGGACCGACTGCTGAAGGGCTACTCCTGGGGCGAGGCGGCCTCCATGGCCCAGTCGCAACTCTCGTGGCAGATGTGCTTCCTCGGCGACCCGCTGTACCGGCCGTTCGGCCGCGCGAAGCCGCAGCCGTAGTCGCCTATGTGTCCGAGCCGAACAAGGCCCCTTCGTTGGCCGACTTGCCTGCTCGTCCCAGGCCGGCGGGAGGTTTCAGATCGAGGTGCTTGTACGCCGGGGCCGTGGCGACGCGGCCCTGGCGGGTCCGGCCGACGTAGCCGATCTTGAGAAGATATGGCTCGACCATGTCCACCAGGGTGTCCACTTCCTCATTGAGCGTGGCGGCGATGGCCTCGATGCCGGCCGGTCCGCCGCGATAGACCTCCATCAAGGTCCGCAGGAACTTCCGGTCGAGGGCGTCGAGACCTTTCTCGTCCACGGCCTCCATCTTGAGGGCTTCGCGGGCCGAAAGGTGCGTGACGCGTCCGTCGCCGCGGACCTGGGCATAGTCGCGCACGCGGCGCATCAGGCGGATGCAGACGCGCGGCGTGCCGCGGCTGCGGCGGGCGACTTCCTTCAGGGCCTCCGGCTCGGCCTTGACGCCGAGGAGCGCCGCACTTCGCTTGGCAATCTCCAGCAGGTCCTCTTCCGGGTAGAACTCGAAGTGGTGGAACAGGCCGAACCGCTCCCGGAGCGGCGCCGAGAGGAACCCCGCGCGCGTCGTCGCGCCGATGAGCGTGAACGGCTGGAGCGGCACGTTGATCGTCCGGGCGAAACTGCCGCGGTCCACCGTGATGTCAATCCGGAACTCCTCCATCGCCGGATAGAGGAACTCCTCGACCACGGGGCCGAGGCGATGGGCCTCGTCAATGAAGAGGACGTCGCCGCGCTGGAGGTTCGTCAGGATCCCCACGAGGTCGGCCGGCCGCGTCAGGGCCGGTCCGCTCGTGGTCTTGAGGCCTGCGCCCATCTCGGCCGCCACGACGTGGGCCATCGTGGTCTTCCCGAGTCCCGGCGGCCCGTGAAAGAGGATGTGCTCGAGCGGCTCGCCGCGCGCCTTGGCGGCCTGGATGGCGATCGAGAGTTTCTCCAAGAGGCCCTTCTGGCCGATGACCTCGCCCATCCGCCGCGGCCGCAGGCTCAGCGAGAAACCCTCTTCCTCGGGGCCCTGACTGTCAGGACTCACGATCCGTTCACGTGGCATAGTGCGTTTCGCTTTTCGAGCCGCGACCGGCAGGTCGCGGGCACGTTCCGGTTCTAGATAACCCGACGCTTCCGCGTCGGGCTCAACACAAGTGCGTCGGGCTCGACATCAGGCGAGGTGTCGGGCTCGGTTTACCCTTGCGCGCCGGCCGGGCCCTGGTGAAACGCCTCGCGGACGATCTGCTCGACGGTGGCCTTTTCGCCCAGGCGCTCGTAGGCGGCATCCACGCGGGCCGACGCCTCCGGGCGCTGAAGGCCGAGCGACATGAGGACCGAAATCGCCTCGACCTTCGACTCCGGCTCCGCGACCGCTGGCCGCGCACCCGCCGCCGCGGCAAACTCGTCCAACTTGCCGCACAGTTCCGCGACGATCTTCTCGGCCGTGCGTTTGCCGATGCCCGGCAAATCCGAGAGATACCGCACGTCGCGCGACTCGATGGCCTGAGCGATCTGGCCAACCGGCCGCACCAGGCTCCGGAGGCCCTTGGCGATGCCGATCCCCTGGACGCTGATGTAGCGGACGAAGAACCGCTTGTCGGTCTCCGTGAGGAATCCCACCAGTCGCGGCACCATCTGGCCGTAGGCGGGGTTCCCGTCGAAGTACTCGAGCGTGTGGAGCGTGATCCGCTGGCCCGCGCGCGGCCGCAGGTCGTCGGCCGTCACCGGCGCGACCATCACTTCATAGGCGACCGGGCCGGCGGCCACGACCGCCCGGTTCTCGGTCACGAGTTCGAGTTGGCCCGAGAGCCTTGCAATCATCGTGCACCTTGGTCGAAGGCAACCCGACGCTCCCGCGTCGGGCTCAGTTTTACCTTGATCGAAAGCGACCCGACGCTCCCGCGTCGGGCTCAGTTTTACCTTGATCGAAAGCGACCCGACGCTCCCGCGTCGGGCTCAGTTTCACCGTGCAATCGCCAGGCGCACCGTTCGGTGCGCGTGACATAGGGCGACCGCCAGGGCGTCGGCCACGTCGGGCGGCTCGGGGGCCTTCCGGAGGCGGAAATGGCTCTGGATCGCCCGCTGAACCTGCTCCTTGGAGGCGTGGCCGCTCCCGACGAGGGCTTTCTTGATGTGCGTCGCCGAGTAACTCTGGATCGGGACGCCCGCCTGGGCCACCGTCAGATAGATCGTGCCGCGCGCGTGGCCCATCAGGATCGCCGTCCTCGGATGCGCGTAATGCGAATAGAGTTCCTCGATGGCGGCGGCATCGGGCCGGAACTCCGCGAGGACCGCCGCCAGACCTTCCTGGATTTCGATAAGGCGCGCGGCCAGCGTGTCGCGCGGACTGGTGCGGATGACGCCGGCCTCGAGGAGCCGCGGCGCGCCGGTCCCGTCCGGCAGTTCGACCACGCCGTATCCGGTTCGCTCCAGCCCAGGATCAATTCCGAGGATTTTCATCGCGTGCCGCTTGCCTTGTCTGTCATTTCGAGCGCAGCCGAGAAATCTCGCCGTGCGTTTTTAAAGGCCAACAGACCGAGGCGAGATTCCTCGACTCGCTTCGCTCGCTCGGAATGACATCTTAAAAACTCCGCGTGGGTGCAGAGCACCCACCCTACTTAAACCGCCACTGGGTGCCGTCGGGCGTATCTTCCAGGAGAATACCGATTTCTTCCAGCCGCTTGCGGATGGCGTCGGCCTGGGCGAAGTTTTTAGCCGCGCGGGCGTTCTTGCGAATCTCAATCAGCAGTCCTATGCTACCGTCGGCAGCGCCCTTGTAGAGATTGGCAATCCTCACGCTCAGTGAAAGCGCGGTTCCTGGCGCCAATTCTACAAATGACAGGCCAAGAACACCGACGGCGAAGTCCCTAAACCAGTCAAACACAAGCCGCCATGTGGCGGGACTAGCCGTTCCTGCGTCTTTCAGCCGATTGGTTTCCCGGACCATGTCAGAGACGACAGAAAGTGCAGATGCGGTGTTGAAGTCATCATCCATGGCTTCACAGAATCTGCGCCGGAAATCGTCCACAGCCTGGGCCACATTCGCGTCAACTGATCCAGTGGGCACGCGACTTGTTTTCCACAGCCATTCCACCGCACTGGCCAGCCTGAAATGGCCACCTTTAGCCGCTTCCAGCGCCTCGTCCGAAAAGTCCAGCGGGCTGCGGTAATGGCTCTGGAGGATGAACAAGCGCAGGACCATCGGGTCCCACTTGGCGAAGGCGTCCTTCAGGGTGATGAAGTTGCCCAAACTCTTGCCCATCTTCTGGCCGCCCACGGTGACCATATTATTGTGGAGCCAGTACTTGACGAAGGGTTTGCCGGTGGCGGCCTCGGCCTGGGCGATCTCGTCCTCGTGGTGGGGGAACTGGTTCTCGATCCCGCCGCCGTGAATGTCGAATGATTCGCCGAGGTACTTCATACTCATGGCGGAACACTCGAGGTGCCAGCCCGGATAGCCCATTCCCCAGGGGCTCGGCCATTGCATGATGTGGCCGGGCTCGGCCCGTTTCCAGAGGGCGAAGTCGGCGGGCGCGCGCTTTCCGGCTTCGGGCGCCACGCGCGCCCCCGCGATCATGTCCTCGACGCTGCGGCCGGAAAGGCGACCGTACTTCGGCCAACTCGCAACGTCGAAGTACGCGCTGCCGCCGGTCTCGTAGGCGTGGCCGTTTGCGATGAGGCGTTTGACGAGTTCAATCTGTTCGATGATGTGGCCCGAGGCGCGCGGGCTGATGTCCGGCCGCAGGATGTTCAGGCGATCCATGTCCTCGAAGTACCGCCGCGTGAACTCTTCGGCGACCTGCATCGGATGGACCCGTTCGGCCTTGGCCTTCTTTTCGACCTTGTCTTCGCCCTGGTCGGCATCATCCGTCAGGTGGCCCACGTCGGTGATGTTCTGGACGTACGTGACGTTGTAGCCCAGGTATCGCAGGTACCGCACGATGACGTCAAAGGAGACGTAACTCTTGGCGTGGCCGATGTGGGCGTCGCCGTAGACCGTCGGGCCGCAGACGTACATGCCGACGTGGGGCGGCGCAAGCGGCTCGAAGGGCACTTTGTCGCGTACGAGCGTGTTATAAACGCGCAGGTTGTTGGGTCGAAGCGTCATATTCAACCTCATTCGCCCCCCGGTGTATTCACCGGGGGCTAACTATGGCCCCGCCGTGTATTCACGGCGGGCTAAATGTGATTGAGCACGACGACGGCCTGGGCGGCGACGGCCTCGCCGGCGCCGACGGGACCGAGGCCTTCCATCGTCCTGGCCTTGAGGCCCACGGCGTCCAGGGGTACGCCGAGCAGTTCAGCCAGCCGGCTGCGCATCGCGGCCTTGAGGCGGCCCAGTTTCGGTTGCTCCAGAAGAATATTGACGTCCGCACCGGTCACGGCCCAATCGGCGGCGCGGGCCATCTCGACCACGCGGCCGAGGATCTCGGCGCTCGGGGCGTCCTTCCAGGCCGGTTCCGAGTCAGGAAAGTGCTCGCCGATGTCGCCGAGAGCGGCCGCCCCGAGGATCGCATCGGCCACGGCGTGAAGGACGACGTCGCCATCGCTGTGGGCGTCGGGGCCGAGCGCGTGCGGAACGACGACGCCCGCCAGGACGAGCCGCCGCCCCTCGACGAGGCGATGGATGTCGAACCCGATGCCGACGCGGATGGGTAAGGCCACGGGCAGCCTCGCCAGATGAAAGTCTCTTCGGTACGAACGCCACCCGACGCTTCCGCGTCGGGCTCGATCGCTCCCCGACGCTTCCGGCTTCGCCCTTCGGGCTATGCCGGGACGAGTCCGCGTCGGGCGCGAACGCCACCCGACGCTTCCGCGTCGGGCTCGATAGATCGCGGCGGGCCTGATTCAACCGCCGCGATGGCGGGTCACTTGCCGGTCAAGGCCTTGAGGCGGCTCAAGGCCTGGTTCTTCAGGTTCTCGTTGGCGGATTCCGCGAGGACGCGGTTATAGAGTTCGACCGCCTTGGCCCGGTTTTTCAGTTTCTCATCATAGATCTTGGCGGCGTTGAAGAGGGCCGGATGGTCGGTCCTGGGGTTCCACTGCCAGCACCGCTCGTAGCACTGGACGGCGCGGGTGTAGTCCTGGAAATACCAGCCGCTGTAGATCTCGCCCATCCGGAACGCCGCGTCGTCAATCTTGTCGCTGTTCGGATACTTCTCGATGATCGTCTGGAACTTCTGAAGGGCGGTCTTCAGGTAATCCTTCTTGCCGGGCGGAAATGCCGGGTAATCCTTGTAGTTTATGCCCTCCGCATAGAGTTGGTCGGCGGCCTCGATGCGGCGCGTCGGTCGGAGGGTCGGGCTGGCCAGTTCGGCCACGCCCAGGTACTGGATCTTCGGGACCTGCTCGAACGCCGCCAGTTCCGAGTTGACCCAATCGAGTTTGGTGGCGTTGGCGCGGGCCAGGTAGTAATCTTTCAGGGCCACGAGCGCCCGGTCATAGGCCTTCCGGGTGCGGGCGACTTCCTCGACGAGGGCGACTTCGTTCTGGCCGGCCAGTTCCGCCTCGCCGGCGGGTGCGATCTGGGCTTCTACGACCTCCTTCTGAATCTCCTCAGGCTTACGCATCTTCTGCGGCTTGGCCACGGGCGGAGTCTCTTCGGCCCTCTCGCCGGCCAACTCCGGCGGCATGGGCGGCAGGGCCATCGGTTCAGGAGGCGTCTCGACCGCGACCGGGGCCTCCGCGGGCTTTGCGATCGGCGCTTCAATGGGCGCCGCTTTGGGCGCCTCGACCGGGGCCGCTTTGGGCGCCTCGACCGGCGCCGCCGGCTCTGGCGCTTCCCAGAGGATTTCACTTGGCGGCTCGACGGGCGGCAGAGCCTCTTTCGGTTCCGCGGCCGGCGCCGGGGGCGCGGCCTCCGTCGGGACCGCCACCGGTTCCTCGGGCGCTGGAGCAGGCGTCTCGGGTGCCGGCACGGCCACCGGGGCCGGCGCCTTCGGGGCCGCCGGCGCGACCGTAGGGACTGGAGCGGGTGTTACCGCCTCGGGCTCCAGTTCAGCCGGTGCGGGCGTCGGCGGAATCGGTTGAGTGGTTATCGGCCGCTCGGGTTTCAGTTTGACGGGCGGCAACTGGTACTCGCTGCCCGCTTGAGCGAGGGCATGGCCCGCCGCGCAAAACAGAATCGCCCCGATGGCTGCTAAGACCAGGGAATAGCGATACATGGTAAACCCTCCGTCTCATGAGGTGACTTACTTCCACAACCGTTACACACAATCTAATTAGAGAGTGGGTCGCAAGGACCGTCAAGGAAAAACCGCTGCCGGCGGGGCTGAGGGCCGGTGCGGCCGGGGCCGTCCGCGACGGCGCCGGTGCGGACCTCAGCCAGCCGCCCGCCGCGAACGATGGAACCGCTTGGCGAGTTTCCGGAAGGCGCGCCGGCGAAAATGCGGGTCGGCGACGTGGTTGAGGAGGCTCCGGAGCATCGCGCGGCGAATCCGCTCGCGCCCGAGTTTTCCCACCATCGGATGCGCCAGGGCCTTCCGGTAGGGAATCCACGGCGGGTGTTTCCGGAAGAACCGCAGCATGATTCGGGCCTGGATGCGCCGAAGGTCGTTGACGCCGAACTGGTCGCTGACGACGTAGCGGCGGCGGCCTTCGACGCGGTATCCCGGCTGCGAGAGGATCCACTGCTCGAAGTCGGAGTTCTCGTAGGCGTAGATTTTGTTCGGGCTGATGAAATCGAGGCCCAGGCCGGCCGCGAAGTCGGCGATGCCCAGCATCTCCGCTTCGGTCTCGCCGGGGTTCCCGATGAGGAAGTTGCCGAGCGTCAGGATATGCGTCCGGCCCAGGTTCCGGAAGGCCTCGCGGCACATCTTGACCGTGTAACCTTTGCGCATGGCCTTGAGGAGCCGCGGCTGGTAGGACTCGACGCCGACCATGAACATGAAGAACCCCGCCTGCTCCATCTTCCGGACGAGGGCCGGGTCCTTCCAGAGCGCGTTGACGCGGATTTCGCAGGCGTAGAGGTGGCGGATGTCGCGCTCGATCAAGAGGTCGCAGATCCGCTCGACGCGCGCGAGGTCGTGGGCAAAGTTGGCGTCCACGATGTGGACGATCGGCGCATCTATCTCCGCCAGTTCCTCGACCACGTCGTCCGCCGACCGGGCGACCCACGGCTGGACCTCGCCGAAGATGTTCTCGCGCCACTTGCAGAACGCGCAGACCATCGGGCATCCGAGGCTCGTGGCGATGTTGTCGCCCTTCAGGGTCAGCCACGGGTAATCGTAGCGGCGGATCGAGCGGTCGAGGTGGAGATGGGTTACGTCAATCGAGTGGCGGAGCGGGTTCTTCGCGAGTTCGCCGCCCATCGTCGAAAGGCCGTCGCGCTGCGCGCCCGGCGGAAAGGCGCCCGACTGCTTGCGATACCAGAGGCCCGCGACGCCCTCGGGCGACCCTTTCGCCAGGAGTTCCACCATCGCGTCCTCGCCATAGCCGAGCGCGAGGATGTCCATCTCGGGGAACTCGCCGAGGACGTCGTCCGGGTCGCGCGTCGGATGGAGGCCGCCGATGACGAGCGTGACGTCGCGGGGCAGGGCGTGGATGAGGGCGTCGGTGTATGCGTCGCGGCCCCAATTGAGGGATACGGCGATGAGGTCCGGCCGGAAGCGGCGGATGATGTCGGCCAGCGGCTCGCGCTCAAGACGCATGTCGAGGAGCGCGAGCGCCTCGACCTCGGGCTTCAGGGCCGTCGCGACGACCTCCAAGCCGATCGGATTGATGATCGCGAGGCCGCCATAGAGCATCTCGCTCTTATCGTCCGGGCCGTAGGGATAGATCAGGAGTACGCGCTTCCAGGTCATGGGGGCATTATAAGCGTAGGAAGCAGATGCGGCAACGCTTTCCGCCCCATCGGGGCGAACGGCGCTCTAACCACGGGCGCAAAATCCTCTCGCGCCCGTGGCTAGAGCGCAATCGGCCCTCCGGGCCTAATAGGGATTGCGCCTGGTCATTCGTTATTTCTTCCTATATCTCTCCTTCGGGTCGAAAACCTTCACGCCGTCCTCGACCCACGCCCCATCGCGGAGGACCCACGAGAAGCACGAGCGGTAGCCCGTGTGGCAGGCGGCGCCGCCGACCTGCTCGACCCGAAGGAGCAGCGTGTCCTTGTCGCAATCGGTGCGGACCTCGCGCACCCGCTGGACGTTCCCGCTCTCTTCGCCCTTGCGCCAGAGTTTCTTGCGGCTGCGCGACCAGTAGTGCGCCTCGCCGGTTTCGAGGGTGCGGCGGAGGGCATCGGCGTTCATCCAGGCGACCATGAGGACCTCGCCGCTGGCGGCGTCCTGGATGATGGCGGGAATCAGGCCGGCGGAATCCAACTTCAGTGAGTTCAGAAGGTCGTTCGTTCCATCGCGTTTCATGTGCCAGCGTCCCTTTCCATTTGCGATTTGCGATTGCCGATTTTCGATTATCGGCCCGAGGCCGACTTGCGGGAGGCGGCCACGATGGCCACAATCTGGTTGGCTTCGTCCAATAGTGGTTCAAGCCGGTCCGGCTTCATGATGCCACCTTCCGCGAGCAGTTCCAGCCAATAAGCACATTCGTCCGCTTCCTCCTCCACAATGCCTAGGCGCGACATGAACTCGGCCTTGGAGCGGGCGCGGCAGGCCGAGCGATAGTTTGCGCCTACGCTCGTCCCGCACCGGACCAGTTGGTTCGCGACGGCTCGGCCTTCCGGCGTCTTGGGGAGCGCCTTGACCAGGCGGAGGATCCGCAAGGCAAACCGTTTCATCCTCGTTTTCAGTTCGTTCTCGTCCATTGGCCTGACCGCAAATCGAAAATCACAAATCGAAAATCGAAAATACTTTTATCCGACTTCAATCAGCCGCATCGTGTCCTTGAACCGCTTGACGAGCGCGCGGCGGATCCGCTGCGACTCCGGGTGCGACAGGGCCGGGTCCTTCTCGATCCACGCAAACGCTTCGCCGCGCGCCAGCCGCAGGAGGTCGTAATCGTCCACGACGTTGCCGATCATGAGTTCCGGCATCCCGTGCTGGCGAGTGCCGAAGAACTCGCCCGGCCCGCGCAGCCGCAGGTCTTCCTCGGCGATGCGAAAGCCGTCCGTGGTCTCGCACATGACCTGGATGCGCCGCCGGGCCTCGTCGGTCTCCGGGTCCGCCAGCAGGAGGCACGCGCTCTTGGCGGCCCCGCGCCCGATCCGGCCGCGCAACTGGTGCAACTGGGCCAGGCCGAACCGCTCCGCGTGTTCCACCATCATAACGGTGGCGTTCGGAACGTCCACCCCCACCTCGATGACGACCGTCGAGACGAGGATGTGGATGCGGCCGCGGCGGAACTCGTCCATTACGGCGTCCTTCTCGTCGGGCTTCATGCGGCCGTGAAGCAGGCCCACCGTGAACTCCGGGAAGACTTCCTTCTGGAGCCGCGCGGCCTCTTCGGTGGCGGCGAGAAGATCGGACTTTTCGTTCTCCTCGACCAGGGGATAGACGACGAACGCCTGGCGGCCGGACGCCAGTTCGCGGCGGACGAATGCATGGGCCTTCGCCCGCTCGCGCGGACTGACGGCCCACGTCTCGATCGGCGTGCGGCCGGGCGGCATCTCGTCGATCGTCGAGACGTCGAGGTCGCCGAAGACGGTCAGGGCGAGCGTCCGCGGAATCGGCGTCGCGGTCATCACGAGGTAATGCGGCTCCAACTTCGGGTCGTCGGCCGCCGGCTGCCACTTGGCCTCGGCCCGCTGGAGGACGCCGAACTTGTGCTGTTCGTCCACGACCACCAGGCCCAACCGCGAGAACGCGACGTCCTGCTGAATGAGGGCGTGGGTGCCGATGACGATGTCGGCATCGCCGCGTCGGATAAGGCGGAGCCTCCGTCGTCGCTCGGCCGCGGCCAGGCCGCCCGTCAGCAGGGCCCACCTGACGCGGCTGCCGACGAGGTATTTCTCGACGTTGTGATAATGCTGTGCGGCAAGGATTTCCGTCGGGGCCATGATGGCGGCCTGGTATCCGGCCGCGACGGCCGCCAGGGCGGCGTAGAGGGCAACGGCCGTCTTGCCGCAACCCACGTCGCCCTGAAGGAGGCGCGTCATCGGGCGGTCGCGGGCAAGGTCGGCCCGGATCTGGCCGATGGCGCGGTCCTGGGCCGCGGTGAAGGTGTACGGAAACCGGGCGCGGATCCGCGCGTTCACCTTCTCGCCCACGGGAATCGCCGGCGCGTTGTGCGAAGCGGCGGCGCTGCGCCGGCGCAGAGCCACGGCCAGTTCCATCAGGAAGAACTCGCTGAAGACGAGGCGCCGCCGCGCCTCGTGGACCTCTCGCATGGACTCTGGTTGATGAATCTTTTGCAGGGCCTCCGCGAGGTCCGCGAGGCCCAACCGCCGCCGCATCTCCTCCGGCAGCGTCTCTTTCACGAGGGGCAGGCCCATTCGGAGGGCTTCCGCCGCCGCACGCACGAGCGACGCCTGCTGGAGGCCTTCCGTGGTCGGGTACTCCACCAGGATGCGGTCCTCCTGGCCGGCGCCTTCCTGGAGGCGCTCAAACTTAGGGTGCTGCATCTGGAGGCGGCCGCGATACTCGCCGACGCGGCCATAGAAAAGATACTCGGCCCCGGTCTCGAGGGCCGTGACGAGGAACCGGGCGTGGAACCAGATGGCCCGCATCGAGCCGCTCGAGTCCTCAATGAGGGCCTCCAGCCGGTCGCCCCAGCGCGGCGCGCGCATCTCGACGAGACGCGCACGGACGGCGGCATCGCGCCCGGCGGAAAGCGAGGCGATCGGAACGACGTTCCCGCGGTCCACGTACTTGCGGGGGAAGAACTGGAGCATGTCGCCGATGGTGGCGATGCCGAGGCGCTCCAGGACCGCCGCCCGTTTCGGGCCGACGCCCTTGAGGTACTGAACGCTGTCGCCGAGTTTCGGCATTGACTCGCCCGCCCCGGAGGAGTGTATCGCGACCGGTTGGTGCAAAGAATAACCCGCCCCTTCCAGGGCGGGCCAGAAAAAAGCCCCTCGCGCTTGCCGCGCCGAACAGGACTCGGCTACGGCATCACGAAGTCGCGTTCGTCGCGCTTGACCACGAGGACCGGGCAGGGGGC
>Ga0307378_10002552_pt1 | contig 27649 bp, 24 predicted proteins | sample UN1MG_FD_202238 | JGI IMG/M metagenome (GOLD analysis project Ga0307378, IMG submission 202238) | Soil microbial communities from Risofladan, Vaasa, Finland - UN-1 | ecosystem: Environmental > Terrestrial > Soil > Coastal area > Acid sulfate soil | place: Finland: Risofladan, Vaasa | collected... | reverse complement strand
TTGCAATAGGTCTTATCGAACCCGTTTTTGATTTCACTGAAGATTACAGAACGAAACATGAAATATCAAGCAACTACCCTTTATCCTTCAATTTCAAACGTTATTGAATTATGTAAGCCTCCTATTACGCACTATTATGCAGAAAGGCTCGCCGCAAGGTTTCTCCCATTCAAAATGCCCCCAACAGGGAATGCTTTCTGTGGAGAACGTATGCGGTAATCACAGCCCCCAAGCCTCCTAAGCCCAGTACGCTGTAAGACCAGGCCCAGGTTGCATAGATTCCTGTGCTCTGAAAGGTGGGATTCCTCCAGTCGAGCACAACGCCAAATATAAAGGGCGATAAGGCGCCAGCACCGAACCCGAGCAAGCCTCTAAGGGCAAATGCAGCTCCGAGGTAGGATGGCTCGACGCTCTCGGTTATACCCGCGGATAGGATCGGTGAATCACCAAGGGCGGAGAACGCGTATATCATCCCGATGAAAATGATAATGCTAATTGGAAAGCCAATGAGCCATCCAATCCCAAACGAGCACGCCGCACTAATACTCCCGATGAACAGTATCACCGAGGTTCGACCGAGTTTATCAGAAAGGGTTCCCATGGACAGCGACGCTGCAGTGCCCATGAGGTGGAAGAGGCCAACGAGGAAGGCTCCGCTGCCAACCGCGGTCAACATCCCTGATCCGCGCACCGCGAGGCATGCAGACAGAAAGGCTGGTGTCCATGCCCACATTCCCAAGAGCTCCCAGCAATGGAGCGAGTAAGCCCCAATGAGTAACATGGCCGAGGTATTGCGCACTACCTCGATTGAGAACCTTTGTTCTCGGTCTCGAGGAAATACCCTGTTAGGCGTCGAGGACAGTGTCGCCCATGCCAGTAAAAACCCAACCAGAGGCCCAAGGCACGTCAGGAGAAACGCTGTGCGGTATCCACCCCAAGGCAGTGCCGCTCCGCTTATTCCAAGGGATAGGGCATAGCTCAGTGAGGTGCTCGCGATAAAAACGCCGACGGCCATCCCCCTGCCTTTTGAGGGGTAGCGCTCAGCGATCATCATAATGCCCGGCGTATACACCCCTCCAATGGAAAGGCCGATAAGGGTATAAAGGATAAGCCCCGAGTAGTATCCCCGAGCAAGAGAGACAAAGAGCAATGATACAACTACGGTGAGAAAATTTGACAGAAGGAAAATCCGTTTTGCCCCGACTCTGTCGGCCAAGGTTGAAAAGAATAAGAGGGAAAAGGCATACCCAATATGGAATCCGCTTGAAATGGATCCCGCAGTAGCCGCGGACATCTCCCATTCCTTTTGCATCACCGGCAGTGCCGCAGCATAGGTCATAAAAACCAGGTAGGTAAAAACCCTGGACGAACAAATCCCCAAAAGCCATAAATCCAACTTCATTGACTTCTCCATCAGTTTGCGGATTGGCGAAGACTAAAAATTACCCAGCTACCTGACTTCCTTTGGAACGCCTTCCTTCTTATCAAATATTGGTGCCGATTACATCGAGAAAATGCCAAGGGAATCTTCCTTATCGAGCAGGATGCTCTGGGTAGGCAATCTTTGCAGAAAATAGCACTACCTATGATGTTATGTCAACAGGAGCAAGATCCGTACGCCGAGCGGGATACATACATAAAATATCAAGTACTTAAACGTTTGATGCAGAACTCTTTACTCTTGAATTAAACTTCTTTTGGTCTACTATTTAAATAGTATTGTGCCAGATGGTGTATGGAAGCGATATGTGGCTGCAAGATATCACAGAATCTATAGAGAGATTGTTGGCTGTTAAGTATTATAAAGGAGATAAAACTCCATATCCAGTGTGCACAGTCTTGCTCCGTTTCAACTCTGAAATTTTTCACTCGTCTCTCATGCTACATTTGTTCTATTAATTTCTGCTTGACGATTTTTACACCTCAGTCGTAAATTATTGCAGCATCAATGTGCTGGTAACCTAAGAGAGAGTAGGTATCTGCATGTCCAGTTCTGTTCTACGAGAGAGCCTTATATCAGATTTATCTTGCGATAATGTTGTAAAGAAATTAAGTCTTTTTGTGAGCCTACTAAATATATTCAATTAATTACTTAGGAGGGGAGGTGATCAAATGTCTGAAAATCCATTGAAGATTTTTGAAAAACTCGACCCAGAGCTTCTCGAGATGGTTGAAAACACCAGGAAATTAGCTCTTACCGACGGCGCCTTACCCAGGAAATTCAAGTTCCTCATAGCGATGGCCTTAGATGCATCTCACGGAACAGTTCAGGGCGTAAAGGCGTTAGCCCAGGCAGCAGTGCAAGCCGGCGCTACTAAGGAAGAGATCATAGAAGCACTGAGAGTTGCACAATACATTAGTGGAGTAGGGAGCGTGTACACAGCTGCCCATGCTCTTAAGGAATTATTTTAGCTGACTCGCTTATACTGCAAGAAACATTGATAAACTATACCGGCAAGCAGATATCGCTGGGTTGCACTAATCTATCCATACCTATGGACATGTGGGACGCTCTTAAAAAAGTAAAGTAATTCATTTCTAGTACTAGTAAAACTTTCTTAATAATTTAAGAGCGCTTTTCACTTATGAAAGAAATCTCTGTCGTTTAACAACATTAATGAAAACGAATGAATAGCAGAAAGGAGGTCAATATCATGGGCAAACATGCAACGATCATTGCGATACTTATCGCGCTTTTCTCATTCCTGCTCTTTTCCCCTTTAAGTACGGAAGCGCAATTCGGGCTTACCCCCAAACAAGTACAGAAAAAATCGCACCAAGGCGTTTTGTCCACAGCACAGGGGAGGTTTGCCTTTGGCCAGGTATCAGAGTCCAGCGAGGACAAGTTCATGCTCGACACATTTACGGGCAGGCTTTGGAGACTTAACAAAAGGACAGACATTGGACTATGTCTCACAGTTATTCCTTACCGCAGCAAAGACGGAAAATGCTCCTCGCTGCCCGAGAAAATACCAGCTTCGAAAGGCAAAGGAGTGACAGAGAAATAGGGGTTCACCTCAATACGGGATAATTCACATAATCAATGGATTTCGCCTTATGTGTCAAGGGTAACGTTGATGCATCATGTGGTGGTCCTCCCTTTTAGGCCAAGAACAGATCGATGGGGTAAGGTATTGACATTCGGGGGAAGGTAGCACTGGGGCGTTTATTCGTGAAAGAGGCGCCAATCGGGTGGAAAGAGGGTATACTCTTGCCATGAACTCACCTTCTAAGAGGCTTCTAAATCGCCCTAAATTTTCTCCTTTTCTTACCTACAAACCATTCACCTTAGATTCCTGTATATTGTGGTATCTGGCAGAACCTATTTGGTTATGATTAGCGTGCCATAGTATTTATCTGGATATTGCCTGATTTTATTGAAGATTACAGAACGAAGCATGAAATATCAAGTAATTCAAGGTTTGATACGGGAACCTTCGCTCTTGAATTAAACTTCTATTGGTCTACTATTTAAAGTATTGTGATATTCAGATGGTTTATGGAAGCGATACTTAGCTGCAATAATGGCAAGATAACTGACGTTTTTAAAAATCTAAAAAAACTTAATAACTTAAGAGCGTCCCTCTTCATATCACAAGTCTGATTTTGATTTTTTTATAGGCAAAGGTGAGGTTATGATTAGATGTAGTAGTCGATATCCTGAAAGACCGGGAGAACTTATGATTAGTGATCGCATTGTGAAATTTTCAGGTGTACCCTAAACAGAATAGGTTTATAGCAGTAACATGAAATCAGGAGTGGATATAGACTTCTTATCGTAACATGAAATTTTAAGGCACTGGATTTTGTTTCGTTTACCAACAGAATATTTAAAAATTGAGGGATTCAAGCACCGGCAAATGCAGCCGTAGCCTTCCGAATGGTGAGCTTAGATATCACAGGTTTTGGTGGCCAATAATTCCTTCAGATATGTTGGAGTGATCTGCAATTTTGAAAGGGCAGAAATATTGCAGACAGCGGCTATCAAAGGTCAGGATAACTATTCATTCTCCTTTCCTATTTTTGTGATTTTCTTTGCGACAACTAGCCTTGGAGTTCTATTAGGCCGTTGGCCAGGTCCTGGTTGGTACTAGGTGGGGATTTGGACCTCAAATATCTGGAGATTGCAAGCGCTTGCAATGCTGCCCTAAGTTCTTGTTGAGCTAAATGCGGTAAAATAAATGGGCGCAGGCTTTTCGCTCTGCGCCCGGTTAGAGGTTATTTCTTGTGCTTTGTCGGATCAACTAGAACGTAATGCTGCTTTGGATTCGGTGTAGGTGGCATCGGTTCCCCTTTTGTGACTGTAACCTCTGTTTTCGTAGTTGTGTTTTTGTACTGACCTGATTGGGGAGCTATATTCCCCGGATTGAATGTCTTTTTTCCAGCCATTGCTTTTTTCCTTATTGCTTTAGAGTTGAAAAGGATGTGGTAGCCGGGAGAGCCGAAATCCCGGCACCACGCCTTGGCTTAAGCTACCGCTTTCTACCTTTTCCGTTTCCGGTTAAGGCGGATTGCAATAACTTTGGCCACCTTGGGTCTGATAATCTTCCCAGTTCGCCAATGGCGAAACCACCTGCAGAAGATTATCTCCCCGTTGCCGTTATTGCTCAACTAGGATTCACCTCCAGGACGCCGATATTTTAGAGCTTGACAAGAGGGTCAAGAATTGTTTATTAAGAAGAATACATAATAACGTCGGCTCAATTCTTGAGCCAACTGTCGGCGATGGCCCGACGCCCTAGATAGCCATCGCACCCTTAAAGCCACCAATCCTGGAAAATTGGTGGCTTTATTTATATCATATAGCTGTAGTAATTGCAACCTTTAATCCAGCTGTAGAATATAAAGTTCATCCGATACATCATACTCGACATCATATCTTTTTGTTTTAGAATAGTCAATATCATTGTAATCAAGGAAAGCTCTTGCAGAAAATGAAATACCACCTACCCTTACAACTATTTTTGAGATTCCCTCTTCATTCTCGTCGTTCGTAAATTTGATGCCAATTCTTCTTGTTTCATCATCAAAAAACAAAAATGCATATTTATAATTTTTTAAATTGAATCTCTCAACAGATCCCTGATTAAATCCAATTTGTCCTCTGCTCCAAATTGACACTTTTGGTTTATATCCTCTCCCCGTTTTAGTAAAACGTTTAAATGCCATTTTCAATACCTCCTTTCTTAAATTATTGTACACTCATTATACAGTCTAAATTTCTTCCAGTCAAGCATTATTTATTAACTAATTAATATTATGTTGTGATTATAATGCATATTAATTAAATCGAGATATTTATTATGTTGCATGGAGATAACCTTCTATGGCTCCTTCGAGAAAATGCAGGACGACCTAGGCACAGCCATGAAAGAGGCCGATGCCATCATCGACAAGGAACTGTTTAGCTAGTACAAGGAAAATGGGTGGGTCAAACCTAAGCGTTATAGAGACGATGACCTATAAACGACACCAAAATTGACACCCACATAACAAGGAAGATCCAGGAGAGGGGTATACTCTAAGGCATTATATGCGGACAGAATGTTGACCCTGAACCAGGTAACTGGGCCAAGCGATACCAAGAGCGTATCAGATGTAACAGGTTCACCATGGATTATTTTGATATCCGAAAAATACGCGCCTTCGTGTCGCACTACAGATACATTGAGAATACCTCAAGAAATTAGGATTTGTCAAAACCTTTGTTCTCTTGCCATCATTGCAGGCACACAGGATTCTCTCCCACTTTCATATTTCATCCGAATATATAATGAATTCAGCGCAATAAAATCTGACCAAAATACTAATAATTAGAATCTTGCAGATTTTCGCTATAACCGCCTAATTATTCTAAAGATAATTTGATTTTGTTGTATTGAAGGGGAAATTGGTGTATCAAGTGATTTAAGTAGGATCGTGACAAAGAGAAGATTTCTGTTTAATAATTAATGTTGGCAGCTAAGAGATCCATGAAAAGGAGAATACAATGAAACCACTTAAAATTTTGTTCGTGATTTTACTGGAGCTATTGCTCATTTCATCGGCAGCCTATGCAGGTGACTTTGACTGGATGAGGGATTTTAATATTAAAGCTGAAGCGGACCCATCAGGATTCAGGGCAAGGCTTGAAGCTCGTTTTCAAGTAGGTGACGTAAAGATCAAAACAGTACTCGGCAATGTTGAGAAACCTGCAGATGCTTATATGTTGCTCCGGATTGGAGAAATGTCAAACCGGCCCATAGTCCACGTCATCGAAAAATACAAAGCTGAGAAGGGCAAAGGCTGGGGAGTACTTGCTAAGAGTCTGGGGATAAAGCCTGGATCAAAGGATTTCCATGCCTTGAAACAGGGCCAAGGTCTCTACGATGATAAGAACAGAGGTAAGGCCAAGGTGAAAAGTAAAGGTAAAGGTAAGAGGCGAAAGTAGTATGAGGGACGAGGGACATCCCTATCACCATCCTAGTAGCTAAGTAGGTAGCTGACCAATTATCTGAAAAGGTTGCCAACCTCTCTGCTGCAGTGGAAGGGGCAAAAACCATGCCGCCCCTGAGCAGTCTGTTAGAAGTTTGTATTTCTGCAAATTTGTTCCCTCTAATGGAAAAGTCAATAATTCCGTTTCAATCATTTCCTTTGGTCAACAACAAGATATGGTATGATAGTTTATCTGGCTAAGCCTGTGATATCTTGCCAATACCTTCAATTTCTATAATGTTGTAATATCGGAAGAATATCCAAGAGTGGCTCGGTTTGCATGCTGCCACATATCGCCAATCTAAATGGTATAGCATTCTACTATAATTGTTCAAAATTTGGCTTTAGCCCAAAAATTATGTTTCGTGCCATAGTATTTATCTGGACATCGCCTGCTTTTATTGAAGATTACAGAACGAAACATGAAATATCAAGCAATTAAAGGTTTGATACAGAAGCCTTCACTCTTGAATTAAACTTCTTTTGGTCTATCTTTTAACTTATAGGATTGTGCCAGATGGTGTATGGAAGCGATACTTGGCTGCAATAATGGTAAGGTATCTGAACTTGAAATATTACTTTTATGCACGCTCTGCACGAACGTACATATATTCTACCTTTTAATTTAATAAAATCATCAAGCCTTCAAGTCTTATTTTTCCTTTTTTTATATAATTCAATAATAACATTTTTCAATTTAATGGCATCAGGAAACATTTTATCTATTTGGATTTTATCAACTTGCTCCATAAGGTTATTTATCAAGTTATCATCGGAATTACTTAAAATTTCTTCTCTAACATAATTTAACATGGCCAGTCCTTTAAGGTAATTGTTTTTAATCTCTTCAGTTTTTTCGATTGATTCAGAATATAACTTCCGACCTTTTGTTTTATTTCCCCTTCGAAAAGCAACTAAACCTTTTGTTGCAGTTAGGCAAACGCTAGCGATCTGGTCAACATTCGAGAGATTCACAATTTTTCCTAAATGCTTTTCTGCATCATCTAATCTATTTTCTAATGCTAAAGCAAAAGCTAGATTATTTATGATCTGTGGATCATTAGGGTGTGATTCTAAACCAGCGAACAAAATATTTATTGCCAGTTCATTTTTATCCAAAATTGAGCCTGCGATATACGAGCTAAAAATTATAGGTGATCTTGAAAAAGGTATATCACAAAACCAGGCGATTGAATTCTTTAAGGCTTCATCGAATTTATTATCATAATAATTATCTAATGTTAATGCTTCATATTTATTTTCAATTCTATAATCATTTGGATTGATTATAAAATTGTATCCCTTATTCGAGATCCACTCAACCTGTGCTAAGGAGTTATCGTTAGGTGAAATCATTGATGCTTTCAACATTTTATTCGTCTTTTTTCTATTCCCATGCAAGAATTCTAATGTCCCAAGAGAAGCGGCTAACTCTGTTAAATCGCGGGGAACATATTTGCCAAATTTTATCATTTGAAACCCTTTTTTTATTAAATGAGAGCTCCTATCCAATATTGTTGCTAAAGCTATCTCCGCAGAAATAATCCATGGGTCATATTTCGAAATTTCACTCTTCTTGATGATATGATGTATATGGTCTGCTAATCCAAAATGAGTATACAACCTTGAAGCAGCTCTTAATACAAATCTGTTTTCAGGTGCGAGTTGTATGGCTATTGACATATTTTTTATAGCTTTTTCTTTGTTCCCTAAGATGGAATATAACCTAGATAATTCTACATAAAGGATGGGATTTTGCGGATAGTTATTTATTTTATCTTTTATCTCCCTGATCATTTTTTTTATTTCATCATATCCATCTTCAAAATGAAAAGTAACTCTTTTATCAATTGCTTCATCCGTTGGGTTGATTATGTATTCTGCAAATTTTAACAAATTATCTGTGCTTTTTTCTCGATTTGATAAAACGAAAACTGCAGCTTCTTTTACTTTAGGATCTTCTGTAAGCCCATTAACAAAAGCTGCACTAAGCAAATCCCCTGCAATCGTTATTTGCTTATTCCGATCCCATGAAAAAACATAGTCTTCTATTGAAAGATCAGGGCGAGACGAAACATTTACTCCTTTCTTTAATCCATCCAATTCACCCAAACCGGTTGTCAAACTAAAACTCCGCCAATTTGGTAATACTCGTCTATCTTTTGGGTTAAATAAATTTGCCATTAGCGTTTTAAGGTATAAAATGCTTTTCTATAAATTAAATCAAATTTTGAAATAAACCTTTCCAAACTATATGAGCTTCCCTTCCTGGAGATATTCTTGGGGTGCCCCCTATTTTCAGGAAAAGGATAGCAAAGTCTTTCAACTAACCACCTTAGTTCATCTCTAAAATAATCATTTTCTATTGATGATTCGAATTCAATTAAGGCTCTAGAGAAGGCATCAACTATATATGGTCTTACTTCATCAAAAGAACCTTGCCATACATGCCATCGAAAATTATTAGGGGTATATTTCATAAGTAATGCAGACATACTGATTCCAGTAAAATAAAAGACTATCATACTTCCTAAGAGATAGGAGTCAGCAGCAAAAACTCTTTTAATCCAATCTTCTTCATAATAATTATACATTATTTCCGGTGGAGCATAGTTATAGTCCCCTGTAAACTTAGCCTTAGTATGTGGCCCCTTCATTGTTTTACAAATTGAACGACCCAAATCCCCAATTTTTGACTCTTTATTAAATACTAAAATATTTGAAGGTTTTAAATCTTGGTGGGATATCTCGATATTATGCAACTGTCTCAATCCCACAGCAATATCATGCAATGACTTCAATCTCCATACAAAATCTAATTTATCAGAAATATCTAAGTTTCTCCTGACATCGCCATCAGCTAACTCAAAAATTAAATAGGGTACTGTGGGTATAGAATAGCCCTCAATGTCCTCTTCGCCTGCATCTTTAACGAAAACAATCTTTGTAACATGATTATTTTCACATAATTTGGATAAATCTCTTTCATATTTATACGCATTTAGCATATCAGTCATTACATCTACTATTGACCCAGGAGTGATCTGAAAAAATTTCGCAAAATCAAAAGCTTTCATAAAGCAAATTTCACTATTTTTTTTCACAGTATAACATACAGAGAAAAATTGGCCTGTAGCATTGTTAGGCTTTTCAATTTTTTTTAATACTTTCCAGCCTGTTTTCAATGCCCTGCCTTTTAGATCATGTGCAGCATTAGCATTGTTTGCCACTTGACCCTCCAATAAAAATACATTATTCAGAAACACATATTTGTTGGTATGTTAAAAAACAGATTAACATATTTTACATAAATATATGATAAGACAATATTATAGAATCATGATACACAAAAAACAAGCAACTGTTGTAATATCAACATATTCATTTTATGTAATGTATAATATTTTCCGTAAATTCAGAGCGTTATTGGGGACATTTGTACAGAGCTTGCATAAAAATCTCTTAAGATTGAGAAATTCCTAAAGTAGGGATATCTGCTATTAAAACGTAACAAAATGGTAATTGACCCTTAGAAGGCTAAAAGGCATTATCTGTCTGATTTTTCTATTAAAAACAGAAAAAGGAGGCAGATATGCAGTGGGAACAATTATCATTTTTAAACCCGGATTTTCCCTACCAGTCCCAGCCGTTCGATCTTCCGATTTCAGGATACGGGAGCCGGAATTCTGAGTGTCACGCATTTAGGCGGGCAGAAGAATTGATATTTGGGCGAGTATTATAAGGGGTTCAGGTACCCATTTCCCATGAGGACAGATATTTTTCCTGCTCAGGCGTGAGGGTATCAATCGTCACACCCATTGATGCAAGTTTTAACCTGGCAATTTCTTTGTCAATAGCAGGGGGAACAGGATACACTCTTTTATCAAGATTTTTATGTTCCTTTGATAGGTACTCCATAGACAGTGCCTGGTTTGCAAAGCTCATATCCATGACAGAAGAGGGATGGCCTTCTGCCGCAGCCAGGTTTATGAGCCTTCCTTCACCCAAAAGATAGACCCTGTTTCCATTTAAGAGGGTATATTCCTCAACGAATTCCCTGATCTTTCTTTGAGAGGTGGATGTCTCATTTAGCCCGGGAATGTCGAGTTCTACATTAAAATGTCCGGAATTAGAGATAATGGCACCATCTTTCATAACAAGGAAGTGCTCTTTGGTAATCGCATTTTTATCGCCAGTCAGGGTACAGAAAAAATCACCTATTGTGGCAGCTTTTGCTATTGGCATAACCTCAAATCCATCCATGATCGCCTCTAAGGCCTTTAAAGGATCCACTTCACAGATAATTACCCTGGCGCCATGCCCTTTTGCCCTGGTAGCTACCCCGCGCCCGCACCATCCATAGCCGGACACAACAAAGCAGCTTCCTGCGAGAAGTCTGTTTGTTGCTCGAATGATTCCATCAATGGTGCTTTGACCTGTGCCGTACCTGTTATCAAAAAGGTGTTTTGTATTGGCATCATTGACAGAGATAACGGGAAATTGAAGCACGTTATCTCTCTCCATAGACCTGAGACGTATGACACCAGTGGTTGTTTCCTCTGTCCCTCCCATAACATCGGAAATTAGAGTGTCCCTTTCATCTTGACGTAAAGAAAGACCCCATTCTCGTATTCCCTGGGAAACATCGTCCCATTTATTAAGGGCAATAAAATGAAGAGAGCTGACAAGATCAGCTCCGTCATCCATACTGAGGTTTGGGAATTTTTTTAGGGCTGACAGTATATGGCTGTAATAGGTATCGGTGTCTTCTCCTTTTATGGCAAAGACCGGTATTTCATCATTGGCCACCAGCGAGGCTGCAACATCATCCTGGGTTGAAAGGGGATTAGAGGCACACAGCGCTACAGAGGCGCCGCCTGCTTTGAGTGCTTGTGCCAGGACAGCGGTCTCTGTGGTTATATGCAAACAGGCAGAAATCCTCAAACCTGAGAGGGGTTTTTCTTTAAAAAACCTCTCTTTGATAGAATTCAACACAGGCATGCTTTTGCCTGCCCACTCTATTCTGAGTTGTCCTTTATCTGCAAGAGCAATATCTTTGATGTCATAGTCCATGGTTTCTTTCCTTGATTAATGGGTTAAACTATTTTGATACACTGTCAAAAGATTCTCTCGCCCACTCTCCCGATTTATCGGGATCACTCGAGCCACAGAGGTTGCAAAGATAATTATTATATTGTCCTGATTTTTTGACCCTGGTGAAATAGAAACTAAAAGCATTTCACAGGGCAGGGACGAAAAATCAGGACAAACGATCAGTCCACCGCTGGTGGACATTGATTGATTTAGCGATAAATTATTTATAATGCGCAGTACAGGTGCTATAGTGTTATAATCCTGTATACATATCTCAGAGAAAGAGGCATGTAGATTGAGTTGAATTACCCTCTCGGGAATTCAACTCAATCTCTGAGTCTCTGAGAACTCTGTGAGAGATTACAAAGCCTTTTTAAGTTTTTCAATCAGATCTGTCTTCTCCCAGGTGAACTCATCCAATTCACGCCCGAAGTGCCCATAGCTGGCTGTTTTTTTGTATATGGGTCGTAAAAGATCCAACTGCTCAATTATAACAGCTGGCCGCATATCAAATTCCTTTTCCACCATTTTTGTCATCTCAATACTGGGCACAACACCGGTTGCGTAGGTATTAACGAGTAAACTAACTGGCTGCGCCTTTCCGATGGTGTATGCTACCTGGATTTCACACCTTTCAGCTAAACCCGCAGCAACGATATTTTTGGCAATATAGCGACACATATAGGAGGCGCTCCTATCCACCTTGGATGGATCTTTGCCAGAAAATGCACCGCCACCATGGTAACCAAATCCGCCATAGGTATCCATGATAATCTTCCTGCCGGTCATACCGCAGTCACCTAATGGACCACCAGTAACAAACCTCCCAGTCGTATTTACAAAAAATTGTGTTTGTGTATCAATCATTTCAGGGGGTATAACCTTCTTTATCACCTCTTCAATAATTGCCTCCTTCAGGGTATCGTAATCAACCTCAGGGGAGTGTTGTGCTGCTATAACAACTGTATGAACGGTGGTAGGCTTTAAGTCTATATACCTCACAGTTACCTGGGATTTTCCATCTGGCCTCAGCCATGGGAGTTTTCCAGATTTTCGGACATGGGCAAGCCTCTGGGTAAGATTATGGGCAAGATAAATAGGCATTGGCATAAAAACCGGTGTATCGGTGCACGCATAGCCAAACATGAGTCCCTGATCACCTGCCCCCTGTTCTTTGAATAGACCAGAGCCATTGACTCCCTGTGCAATGTCAGGTGACTGCTTGTCAATACTCGTAACAACTGCACATGTCTCCCAGTCAAAGCCCATGGATGAATCGTTGTATCCTATTTCCTTTATTGTGTGTCTGGCGATTTCCGGTATTTCCACGTAGCACGAGGTGGTTATCTCCCCTGCAATAACTGCCATGCCGGTAGTGACAAGGGTCTCGCAGGCTACCCTTCCATTTTTGTCGTGAGTTATAATTTCATCAAGTATGGCATCAGAGATTTGATCAGCTATCTTGTCCGGATGCCCCTCAGTTACAGACTCGGATGTGAATAAAAAATCAGTGTTCATGTTTGATTCCTCTCTACGCTAAATAAAAAAATAAAAGATGAGCAATGTATATACAAAAAAGTAACAAAAATTTAAATGATACAATGTTGACCGATAGAGGAATGATACCCTTTATGAGCGTCTACAATTTTCAGGTGGACTAAAAATACCACCAGATATAATAAGTTTAAATGCATCTTCAACAGTCATATTGAGGATTATCAGCTCATCTTTTGGTATAAGAATATAAAATCCACTCGTAGGATTAGGTGTTGTGGGTACAAAGACATTCATCATATTTTTGTCAGTTTTACTCTGCACCTCCCCTTTACTTTCTCCTGTAATAAAGCCAATTACATAGATCCCTCGCCTGGGGTATTCTAACAGAGCTACCCTTCTAAAGGCATCGTTTTTCTGTAAAAAAAAGGACTCTAAGAGCTGTTTCACTCCTGAATAGAGGATTCTTACTAACGGTATCCTGGCTACCAAATATTCCCAAAAATTTACTACTTTTCTGCCAGCCAGGTTTCTAAATAAAACACCGACAGCAAAGATAATAATAATCACTAAAATAAGGCCAATCCCAGGTATATGAACGCCGTAGGTATCCGGTAGGTATTTAGCAGGGACGTACTTAAGCACGACATCCATGGCACGGATTAAAAACCAGATAACATAGGCTGTTATAAAGACTGGGAGAATTACCAGAAGACCTGTAAGGAAATAATTCTTTAGACTTGTTCTGAGTCTTTTCAATGTGCCCTCACGCTATTATACTATTATCTATCAGCCTGGCCTTTCCCACCTTTACAGCCAATGCCAAAAGGGAAGGCCCATCTACATTTTCCATGTCTGTAAGTTTTGCTGGGTCACAGATGGTTACATAATCAATCTCTGTAAATGGGTGAGTGAGGATCAATTCTTTTACTGCATTTTTGATTGTGGCAGAATCTTTTTCCCCATCTTTTACCATGGCTTTGGCTAAATCTAAGCCCTTTTTCAGGCTTAATGCTGACAACCTTTCCTCTGGGCTCAGGTACTTATTCCTGCTACTCATAGCAAGACCGTCTCGTTCCCTTACTGTTGGGAGACCAATAATGTCAATGTCCATGTTTAAATCCCTTACCATCTGTTTAATAACAGCAAGCTGTTGATAGTCTTTTTCACCAAAGATGGCCAGGTGAGGTTTCGTTATATTAAAGAGCTTTGCAACCACAATGGTTACTCCGGCAAAGTGTCCATATCTACTATTCTACCTCACTTAGCGCCTTGATCCAAGCGGAACGTAATACTTTGTTCCTTTTTCCATCTTTTCTATTTCGACAATGAGGTTATCGAGATCAGATGGTACATTAACAAAATCTATTTCTGAGGCATCGATTACTAAAAGTGGGGTCTCAGTATAATGAAAAAAAAATTCATTAAAGGCCTGATTTATTTGATCCAGATATTTTATATTTATTGATTTTTCATAATCTCTATCTCTCTTTTTGATTCTTTCTTTCAAGATATCTGTTCTTGCCTGCAAAAATATCACCAGATTCGGTTTTAATATTCTCACCTTTAATAGGTGAAATATCTGCTCATATAGGCTGAATTCTCTGTCATCCAGGTTAAGCCTCGCAAAGATTCTGTCCTTATCGAAAAGAAAGTCTGAGATAACAACTCTTTTAAAGATATCAATTTGGTTTATCTCCTCCTGCTTTTGAAAGCGCCTTAGTGTGAAGAAGAGTTGTGTCTGAAATGCAAATTTTATTGGATCTTTATAGAAGTTGGCAAGAAAAGGATTTCCTTCAGTTTCTTCCAAGATGGTTTTGCCATTTATCTTTTCGGCCAGAAGCATAGCAAAACTGGTCTTACCTACTCCTAATGGACCTTCAACAACTATATAGTTTTTTTGACGCACTTTTTATATCTACTTACAATTTGAAGTAGTGGCATGGGTATCTTTTTTTGTTATGCCCTTCAAACAGGGTGCCTTGCTATGTCGTTTCAAAATGGTTTATAGCCTCTCGGCCCTGAGCTCGAGGCCGAAGGGCAACTTGGCATTAGAATCATATATTCCGCCTATATAAACCATTTTTGAAACGACAACTAAGCTGAACTATATTTATAAGGGCATAAGCAAAAAAAGATACCCATGCCCCAAAAACAAGCAGTTTGAAATTGGCTCAATTTTGAGCAATTACCACTTTTAATCCTATGAACATTTCAAAAGCTAAATATCATTGACTATATTATGTGTCAAGGAATTGTCTTATCTGGCATTACAACAGAGCTCAAATGTATGTATTCATCTATGGTGAGGGTCTCAGCCCTTCTTTTTGGGTCAATGAGGCATTTTGTTAAGGCCTTTGCTATTATTTCTCTGGATAGAGACACCATTCCCCTTTCAAGAGAGTTAAGGATTGTCTTTCTCCGGCAGCTAAATGCCGCCCTGACAGTCTTACGAAACATCACCTCGTTTTCCGCCTGAAGAGGGTATGGTTTTGTAAAATCCATCTCCAAAACCATAGAATCAACCTTTGGTTTAGGATAAAAGGCATCCCTTTTAATCTTGATAAGAGGAGATATTGTGGCATAGTATTGGCTGATAACACTAAGTGCACTGTATTCTTTATTTCTTGGCCTTCCAGTCAAACGTTGTGCAAATTCGTATTGAAACATGAGGATTGCATTTTTGATATAATCCCGATTGATGATAAGCTTTTCCAAGAATGGAGATGAGATATTATAGGGCAGATTGCCTATTATCCGAATCTTTTGATTAAATGTATCATAGATCTCTTTAAAATCTAATTTCAGTACATCCCCAGAAATAAAAGTTATCTTTTCCTTTTCTTTCAGTGACAACCTTTCTTTTAATATGGTTATCAATAATAGATCTTTTTCTATAGCAACCAAATGATAAATGTAGGGGAGGATTGGGATCGTTAATGCACCTAAACCCGAGCCTATCTCTATAACCACATCGTTTGTATCAAATCCTGCATGGGTAATGATTTTTTCAATTACAGCAGGATCTTCTAAAAAGTTTTGCCCCAGTCTTTTTCTGGGCCTAATCCCTGATTTACGTAACAAGGCCTTAGATGCTATCAGGCCTTGATCAACTTTCTTGATTTGCGCCATGAAATAAAGGCCTTAAAAAAATAAAGGAAGATACCATATGAAGGTACAGCAAATAAAAGGCCCAATACAATACCTCCCAAGAGAAATGTTGCGACTACTATTCCACCACCACCCAAGATTGTCGTTATGATATGTAAAAACTCTCCATGATTAATTGCCTCAACTACTGGCCTTAGGAGTTTTGTGTTGTGATCAAATCCTAAGATAAGTGACCCTATTTTATAACAATAATTGTAAATAAAATATATGGTTAAAGGATTACATATCCAGGTTCCAAGCGCTGCTGTTATCTTACTTGCCTTAAAGGCTAAGGCCAATGCTATAGCAACGATTGTGTGAAAGGGAAGAGTTGGTGTCATACCCATAAATATACCAAAGGCCATGCCTAAGGCTAACTCATGAGGATGACCTCTGAGCCTAATAAGCCTAAGATATATATATCGGAATTGACGGTTAAAACGCATTTTTGCTTATTTTTTGCTATTGTTTCTATTCTTTGTTGCCTGCCCGCCATACGTCCGGCGGACCTGTCTGTTCGCCACGCCCACCTCCCGTTTTGCAAGGAACGAGCAAAGGGCCTTGCCAAACAGAGGAGAGTTCATAGGATTTTAGTGTTTACCCTGTTAGGAGGTGCTGTTCCGAAGAGCAGGAATTAGACAGGGTCCTATGGAATAAAAAGTTACGTGCAATGAAGCAGGTACAAGATAATAAATGTTAAAGTTGTATCCTGCAAGAGAAAAAACTTATCCTTGAGAGATTACAGATAAAGGAAGCTCAAGAGAAAGTCAGTTAAGGAGCAATATATTGCCAGGACAAGGAGGAAGACACTAGTTAGGTATTGAGTTGATCTAGTGGAAATCTTGATCTCGCATCTAAGGTTAGATCATTTTGTTGGCCTTTCATTAACCTGTGATACCCGGCAACAGCAATCATAGCCCCATTGTCTGTGCAGAGTTGCGGACTTGGGATATAAAGATCGATTCCTTTATTATTCATTACTTTTTGCAGTTTACTGCGTAAATAGTTGTTTCTAGCTACTCCTCCTGCAAGCACGACTGATTTTACTGCTACTTGCGCTGTTGCTGTAATTACCTTATCAGTGAGGATATCAACAACAGCAGCCTGAAATGATGCAGCGATATCTGCTATTGTAATTTTATTTTCTTCTGTTTTGTGGTTGCGCCATTTTTTGACATAAAGTGCAACAGCAGTCTTGAGACCGCTAAAGCTGAAGTTAAGGGAGTCTTTGGATAGGTAGGCCCTTGGAAAATTAATGGAATCGGGGCGGCCTGTGGCAGCAAGTTTTTCTATTACAGGGCCCCCAGGGTAGCCTAACTCAAGAAGTTTTGCGACCTTATCAAAGGCTTCACCTGCAGCATCGTCCAGTGTTTGACCCAACACGGTATAATCCCCAAAGTCACGGACATGATAAACGTTTGTATGGCCACCTGAAACAGTAAGGGCCAGAAATGGGAAGGGGGGGACCCTTTTTTCTAAAAAGACAGAGAGGATATGTCCCTCTAAATGATTTATTCCTATGAGAGGACTGGTGTTAGCATAGCTATAGGCTTTGGCGAAATGAATACCAACTAAGAGGGCCCCAGCCAGACCAGGTCCCACAGTAACTGCTATTCCATGAATATCTTTATTGGTGAGTTCAGCCTTCCTTAGTGATTCCCTTACAACAGGAACAATATTTCTACAATGTTCTCTTGAGGCAATTTCTGGGACTACCCCTCCGTATCTGTGATGAACAATAATCTGAGAGTCAATAATATTAGATAATAATGTATTTCCATTTTCCACTATTGCAGCACAGGTGTCATCGCAGGAGGTATCTATTCCAAGTATGATCATATTCAAGCGTAAGCTATAAGCTGAGAGCTTTGCATAACTCATATTTCCTTAAAGAGGATGGGCTTTTCTTCAGTTCCAAGGCTCTCGGGCTGGTCTTTTCAGCAACGTATCTGCGGGGGAGTTTTGCCCCTCTTCCCGCTTGCGGCGGGATTTCCCCCATTAATAAGTTGCGAAAAGACAGCGCCCTTCGACTCGGTCGAGCCTTTCGGCCTCGAGTCGTTCGACCTGGAGGACGTTCGGCTCCGAGCTCACGGCCGAGGGGCTCTCGACAGGCTCTAGGCCGAGAGGCTCGTCGCGGGCCACCAGTCACTTCAGAAAAGTCCACCCTCTTCATTGGGATGACAAAAATTGTCAGGTTTTGCAAAGCTCTAAAGCTATACGTTCAAAGTTGTTTGTAGACCGTTGTTCTGCCTTTGGCAGATGAAGGAATTATCCATCATCTTCTTTTTTAACTTTTAACTTAAAACTTTAGGCGCTTATAACTTTTCTATTATTCTTTAGAGGCCTTTTTATTTCTCAACTGATCTATTCGTTTTATAATCTTTCTGAGATGTTCAGCCATTAAGACAGCATTCTGGTAGCGTTGATTAACGTCTTTAATTAAGGCTTTATCTATTACCTTTTCAACAATCAGTGGAATTTTTGGATTAAACTTCCTTGCTGAGGTGTGTTTTTCTTTTGCAATCTGAAACATGAGTGAAGTCATATCGTCAGAAACAAAGGGCTTTTGTCCTGTTAGCAACTCAAAAAGAACTACCCCTAATGAAAATATATCTGAACGTCCGTCGATCCTTTTCCCACTTACCTGTTCAGGAGACATATAAGAGGGAGTGCCTAAAACAACACCTGTTTTTGTCTTAGATGATGATGTGATCCTGGCGATACCAAAATCCGTAACCTTTATAGTGCCTGTATCTTTAAGTAACATAATATTAGCTGGTTTTATGTCCCTGTGAACAACATTGTTGTTGTGGGCATAATCTAAGGCATCAGCTACTTGGGTTATGATGTGAAGCACATCTCTCAAGGGGAGGAGCTTTCCTTTATGGGTATATTTTGCTAAATCTTCTCCGTGTAGGTATTCCATAGCTATATAGGCCAAGTCGTGTTCTTCGCCAGCATCGTATATAGACACAATGTTGGGGTGGTTTAACAGACCTGCTGACTCTGCTTCCCTGAAAAAGCGTTCCTTTATATCTGCCAGCTCTCCTTCTTCAAATTCAGATAATCGCAAGGTTTTTATAGCAACAGTCCTATGTATAGTGGGATCTTCTCCTTTATAAACAATCCCCATTGCACCCCTGCCTAATTCCCCTGAAATTTCATACCTGCCAAGTGTTGGTTTAGTATCAAGGCCGTCTATTGTTGCCCCAATATCACCAGGATGGATGCCACTGGCACCAAAGATCATAGAAGATTCAGCACCTTTTAATTTAGGTATCCTCTCGCCTAAGTCTTTAAAATCACTGCCACCCTCAATAATCAAATTATATGTTGATAATGCCTTGTTAAATTGCCTTTTCCTTTCATAATCGAGGCCAAGATTGTATAAAAGATCCTTAACCCCTGGTTCATCTGTAGGACATTTTCGAAATTTTTCAGAGGCGAGATCAAGCATTCCTTGCTGTTGGAAAGAAAGACCAAGGGCCTTGTTTGTTTCAACAGAATCAGCCTCTACTTTCTCTTTGGTTTTTTCAGTGATGAAAAAATTTCTGCTAACAACTAAGATATAGCCCAGAATCAAAAGAACTAATTGAGGTGTAATCTTAAGCCATATATTTGAGCGAAAAAATAGAATTGTTCCCACTGTTCCGTAAGAGAGAAGGAGGATTAGTGTGATGATTGCACCGGTACTAGCCTTTAGCCTGGGCAGGAGAAATGAAATATAGAGTCCAAAAAGGAGGATAATGCCTAGCTCAAGAAATGAGGTCCATTGAGGCCGCATAAAAAATTCTTCTTTTAAGATGTTTGACACCGAGTTCGCTATTATCTCCACGCCTGGTAAATTACTCGATATAGGTGTTACAAAGCGGTCCCCAATTCCCGGGGCAGTGGGTCCAAGGATGACTATCTTGTCTCTGAAGAGGCTTGTTTGAAATTCATTTTTGAGAACCTTTCTGAATGGCGTCATGTGAAATGCAATCCCTGGCCCGTCATTCCATTTAATGAGTGTTGGCATGTTTAAATCTGTGGCTGGAATCTTGACTGTCTTGGATGGGGGGACCTTTATATTGATTTCCTGGCCCAAGATAAGCCTGATCTGATTGTAGTCTAATCCCTTGAAGGTTTTTACTATTGCAATAGGAAATGATGGAATGAAGGTATTGTCTAAATAACCAATGGCGTGAATCTGAGTCCTGGTGGACCCGTCATTATCTGGAAAAAGGTTTATATGGCCAATTCCTGCAACTGAATTCGCAAGAGAAGGAAGAAGTGGCTTTATCTTGGAAAGCCACATAACGGAGCTTGTTGCCCATTCATCCGTAAGGCCATGTATAATTTTATAGGAGTTTTTGGCAAGATAATCAGGAACCTCATCGTCTCTTCCCGCACTCCTTGTATCAAAATAAATGGGCAGAACTATGTTGCCGGCCTTTTTAAAAGATTCAGCTAGTTTGGTGTCATTATCCAGGTTGGCCTCTGCCTTATTTAATAATTGATAAAATGTTTTGGCAGATAAATCTTTATTTTTTAAATCGAGATCAGCATATGTTTTCTTTAGTTCTCTAATCGTTTTGAGGCCAGAACTTTCCTCTGGCTCATTAAACATAATATCCAGGGCGATAACCTTGGCACCAGCCATTGCAAGATTGTTTATAGCATTGGCAAGGATGTTTCTCGGCCAGGGGAAACGACCGATTTCATCTAAATCCTCATCATCAATAACTACTATCTCAATATCTGGATTTCTTTCTCCAGAGGCACTGAGCTTGGATCGGAGGTCAAATGTTTTTTTCTCTATAACGTCTGTAAAATCACCAAGGCCTGTGACGAACATGAGTATAAATAGAAGGGTAAGGATCAGGCCTATTGACCATCGAGGAATACTTTTTTTAAATGGCATCATTCCCCCTCAATTTTCTAAATTGAAATATAAGGCTTTATTTGTAGATAGCGAAGTTTTCCCATGCCAGGTACATTTTTTATCTCTTCTATTGTATTAAATGGACCGTAAAGGGATATATAATTAATGATCTTTTCAGCGAGCGTTGGCCCTATACCAGGTATTGTATCCAGTTCTTCCAGACTTGCAGTATTTACAGATACAGGGATTTTAAGGGTGATTTTATATGCTGCGGGCATAGGTCCAGTTGAGATATGTATGTGCCCATTCTCTGAGCTGATCTGAACACTTGTCCCCTGAGCAACAGAAGGATATGTATCGCACAATTTTGCGTCGATCAGTTTTGCCTTCAAATAACCGGCTTGAGCCATCAATTCCTTTAAAGAAGGTTCTCTATCAAACACATAGACGCCAGGGTTTTTTACAACGCCAGTGACAAGGATAAAAATATTGTTTTCCCTTTCGATAGAGCCAAGGTCTCCTTGTACAGAAAACAGGTTATTTATTACCCATCCAAGAAGAAGGATTAGAATAAGAATGAAAAGGCCTATGTGCTGACTGCTATTTTGTTTCGTTTTCATTACCCAGATCAAAGGCTTCATGCAAGGCCCTTGTTGCAAGTTCGGTATATTTTTCTTCTATAATACAGGAAATTTTTATCTCAGAGGTGCTGATCATGCTTATATTGATATTTTCCTTTGATAGGACCTCAAACATCCTGGAGGCAACTCCAGCATGGTTTCTCATACCCAATCCAATAATAGATACTTTGGAAATATTTTGATCTCCGAGCACCTTTTCTGCCCCTATTTCTCGGGCAACTTCTTTTAGCAATTTTATGGTCTCCTGATAATCTGTTTTGGTGACTGTAAATGTGAGATCCGTTAAACCCTCAACACTGGTATTCTGGACAATCATATCCACCACTACCCCAGCCTTGAAAACAGGATCAAATATTTTAAAAGCAATTCCAGGCCTATCAGGCACCTTGGCTATTGTAATTCTGGCCTCATTTTTATCATAGACAACACCTGAGACCATCACCTTTTCCATCTCCTTGTTTTCTCCTACTACCATTGTTCCCTCACTCCTCATAAAAGATGATCTAACATGCAGGGGCACATTAAATTTTTTAGCAAATTCAACTGATCGTATATCTAAAACTTTGGCCCCTAAACTGGCAAACTCTAACATTTCTTCATAGGATATTCTCTCCAGTTTTCTGGCATGGGTGCAGATATTTGGATCAGCTGAGAATACACCTTCAACATCTGTAAAAATCTCACATAGATCTGCCTTTAGTGCTGCTGCCAGAGCTACTGCGGTAGTGTCTGATCCCCCTCTCCCTAAGGTGGTAATATTTTTTTTTTCATCGATTCCCTGGAAACCTGCTACAGCTATAATTCTGTTTTCATCTAACTCCCTTAGGATCCGATCAGTTTCAATCTTCCTGATCCTTGCCTTACCGTATATTTGGTCTGTATGAATGGCTGCCTGGAAGCCAAGAAGGGAACGACAATCATAGCCCATGGACTTTACTGCCATAGCAAACAAGGATACGCTCACTTGTTCACCTGTTGCCATCAAAACATCTAATTCTCTTGTATCAGGGGTATCCGTTATCTCTTTAGAAAGCCTAATCAAGGAATCTGTCTGTCCGGCCATTGCTGAGAGAACCACCACAAGCCTGTCTCCTTTTTTACAATATTCGATTACCCTCTCAGCAACCTTTTTTATCTTTTCTATGCTCCCGACAGAGGTGCCGCCGTACTTTTGTACTATTAATGCCATTTTTGTTAATGAACCTATTTCTTAGTTTTAGTCTCTATATCTTCTTTTTTTGTTTCAATCTCAGTAGTTTCTTTTTGAGTCTTCGTTTCCAAATTTTCGATTTTCTCTTGGGTTTCTTTAACAACCAACTTAGCATTTTCTACCCTGGCCTTTTGCTTGGCTTCCTCACCCTTTAATTTATAGACCTTGGCCTCAAGTTTAGCAACCTGTTGATTGACCTTTTTTGGGTCCCCAAGGCCTTCTGATTGAACAGCTCTCATCTTCTCTGAATTAAGCTCGGCCTCACTTATCTGTAGTTGAATCTTGGCCAAATCCTTTTTAGCTTTTTCCAGGTCTAATTCGGCTTCCTTTTTATTTACCAAGGCCTTAGCAAGTTCAAGATGATCTTCGGCATCCTTAACCGTATCAAGTAAAGGGTTGATAGCATCTTTTTTTTCGTCTGGGACTTGACTGAAAAGTTTCTCATCTACCTCAGATGGAATAATTCCTGTGGCAAAATCCTTACCTTTCTCTATCCCAGCGCAACTAAAAGAGATTATGATACCTGCACAAACTAACAAAATAGATAATTTTTTTAAAAACATAATTATACCCCCTATTACATTTTCCTATTGTAATTGTGTTAAATTTCGACCTACTTTCTCTTTTAATGACCCTATAATTTCCTTAGCCCTGGGATGATTTCCAGAAAATTTAAGTTCCCTTGTATGCTCATCAATCATCTTCAATTCAACCTGAATTTTTTCCTCGGGAAGCTCCCCTGGCCAACGGTCAGCCCACTCTATAACAACTATTCCTTCCCTTGAAAAATAATCTTCAAGATCTAAGGCCAGAATTTCAGTTTTGTTTTTCAGCCGGTAAAGGTCTATATGAAAAATTTGATTCTTACCTTGGTATTCATTAACAAGGGTGAATGTTGGACTGACTATATCATTTGGATCAATCTTAAGTCCAATGGCTACTCCTTTTGTGAACCATGTCTTACCACCGCCGAGGTCACCTATCAATGCAATAATATCGCCACTGATTAATTGAATCCCCAATTGTTGGCCTAACCACACCGTTCTTTCGACTGACGTTGTTAGGTATTTTATAGAAATTTCTTTCAATCTCAAGGCTTTTGAGTTTTTTTATGGAGCATGTTTTTCAAGTACTACTACGGCTATTCCATAGTCACCATCGTCTGAAAGGCTCACATACCAGCTCATTATTCCCTCCTCTTGACAGAAACTAAGTGCCTTTCCAGTTAGATTGAGATCCGGGCGCCCCATTTTATTGTGAACAATCTCTATATCATGCCACCTGATGCCCTTTCTCATACCCAAACCTATCGCCTTTGAGAAGGCCTCCTTGGCAGCGAAACGCAAGGCAAGGGAAGGCTTTGGTTTTGAACCTTGAAAACAGAAATTAATTTCCTGCTCAGTAAATACCCTCCGTAAAAACCTTGTTCCCCATCTATCAACTACTATTCCCATTCTTATTATATTTACAATATCTACGCCAATACCATAAATCATAAAAGTGCCTAAAGTTATAAGTTAAAAGTTGTTTTGGCGCAGGGGAAATTAAAACCATATGAATTATGGGAACTCAAAAACACAAGAAACTCAATAAACACAACAAACACTAAAATTGGGACACCAGTGTAATCATCTCGCGAATAGCCTGATCCAGTCCCACCATTACAGCCCTCGCGATAATGCTGTGGCCAATACTGTATTCCTTTATCTCGGGAATAGATGAAAATCTTTTTATATTCACATAATTAAGGCCGTGTCCAGCATGTACTTTCAGCTTGAGCTCAGCTCCTAATTTTGCTGCCTCATCTATTTTTTCAAATTCCCTGAGTATCTCTGATTCAGATACTGCTTCACTGTAAAGTCCTGTGTGAATCTCAATTATATCTGCACCCGCATCAAGAGATTCTTGTATCTGATCAGGGTTTGGATCAATAAAAAAGCTGACAGAAATACCAGCCTCCTTTAATGTACCGGTAACTCTTTTGTATTCCTTTTTATTGCCTACAACATTAAGGCCACTTTCAGTGGTTAACTCTTTCCTTTTTTCAGGGACAAGGGTTACCAAATCTGGTTTAATGGTAAGGGCAATATCAATGAGATCTTTGACGGGTGCCATTTCCAGATTTAATTTGGTCTTGACTGTTTTTTTGAGCAGTTCTAAATCCCTGTCCTTAATATGTCGCCGATCTTCTCTCAGATGACATACGATAGCTTCGGCGCCGGCTAACTCAGCTATACCTGCAGCCAAAACGGGGTCGGGCTCATTTATTCCTCTCGCTTCACGGATTGTTGCAATATGATCAACGTTAACTGATAAAAGGGCCATAGTATTAACTCCTTATCAAATAAGTTTGTTTAATTTATTGTGTCTGTTGAGTTTTTGTCGTTGTTTTTTTATCTTTTGTCTTGTGCAACTGACAACAGTCCATGAACAACAGGCATCTTTATCTTTCTACCATAGTCAGCAGTCGTTCCGTCTCTTCTTCCATCCTCCAAGCCTCCTCCGATCTTTCATGGTTATAGCCCAAAAGGTGTAAAAGGCCATGAATTAGGAGTCTATCAGTCATTTTAGTAAGGCTCTCACCAGTTTTTATTGCATCCCTCATTGCAGCGTCTAATGATATGACAATATCTCCGAGCATTGATGTCTCAGGCTCGTTAGGATCATCCTCTCTTATCGGGAAGGCGAGAACATTTGTGGGGCCTTTTCTTTTAAGAAAGCGGCTGTTTAGTTCTGCTATATGTTTATCATCTGTAATGAGTATACTCAGCTCAGCATCATGACATTCCAAGTCTTTTAAGATCCTCTTTAACTTCATTTTTATTTTCCCGGGATCCATTTTTTTCATGGGGTGCTGACAAGTTATTTGAATCTCCATTTTCTTTTCTTTTATCTGTTTTTCCTTTGGCTATTGGTTCTGGATATTCAATCCTACTGTGAAAGATTCCACTTAATGTTTTAGAAAAAGTTTTGGCTATCAGGTTTAAATCTTTTAATGTTAACTCACATTCATCCAGCTGTCCATCTGAGAAGATATTATTTATGATTTTTTGAACCATTCCTTGAATCCTTGCAGGAGTAGGATTAACCAAAGTTCTGGATGCCGCCTCCACTGCATCTGCTACCAAAACCAACCCAGCCTCTTTAGTCTGAGGCTTCGGACCAGGATATCTAAAACCTTCTTCTTTAACAGGCGAGGACCTACTCCCCCCTTTTTTGCTTTGTTCCTTGGCCTTTTGATAAAAATAGGAGATTAGACTTGTGCCATGGTGTTGCTGGATAATATCTATTATTTCCTCTCCAAGCCTATGTTGTTTTGCAAGCTCCACACCATTTTTAACGTGAGAGATCAATATAAGACTGCTCATAGAAGGTGCAAGTTTCTCATGCTTGTTGTCACCTTTCATTTGATTTTCAATAAAATAGAGTGGTTTATTTATCTTTCCAATGTCGTGATAATATGCACTTACTTTTGCCAAAAGAGGGTTGGTATGGATGCTTTCAGCTGTTGCCTCGACCATGTTACTAACCATGACGCTATGATGATAACTGCCAGGGGCCTTGACCATTAAGTCTTTAAGGATGGGCTGATCCAAGCTGGACAACTCCAGCCGCTTGATATCTGTAGTAAAACCAAAAATTATCTCTATCAATGGTAGAAAACCGGTTGCTATAACTCCAGCTAAGACACCACCCAGAAAACCAGATACAACAGAAATGGCACCGAGGAGAGAGTAAGGATTTCCGTATAGAGACTGGATCGATAAAGACATAACAATATTTAAAAGACCAACCTTCATTCCTGTTTTTATCAATACCGATCTTTCTCTGCAATTTCTTACTCCATAGGCCGCTAAAAGAGACCCCATAAGGAAATAAACAAAGAACTCTATCCTGCTTTCGACAGCAATGGAGGCCAGAATGGAGAGGATCAATGAAAAGGCAATTGCCACCTCCAATCCTTGAAAGATAGAGATTAATATAGCTCCCAGAGTAATTGGCAAAGCAAAGAGGAGAACTTGGGCAGTAAAAAAATGGAAACCCCTGGCTACCTCTTCAGCCACTGTATTATACAAGAGCACAAGTAAAAACATGAATAAAAGGGTCACGCTAATGAAGATGAGACTTTTTGAATCTCCTTTGAAGATATTTGACCTCTTAAGAAGCACAATGTAACTTAGGGCCAACAATATACCAATCATTAGGGTCATGCTAAGGGCCATACTGAGTGTTGGGGCGGTTGTTTTTAGTTTTGCTTCAGTCTCCAATTTCCATAGATGAGTTAGGTTGATTTTTTCCCCTTCTCTCACAATCATCTCGCCCTTTTTAACTTGGAAATAGATAGGTTTTACTGATCTTTTTGCCTTCTCTTTTCTTAGCTCTGTTTCACTTTTATTAAATGTTATATTTGGATTTATGATCAATTTAGCAAAATGCTTTGTTGTCGTAACCATATCTCCTACATTTTTATTTTTTATGAGTTTGTTAATTGCCTGGTTGAAATATTGCAGAGCACTTTCGAGATTATAAAAACGATCAAAATCATCTATTTTGAGTTCTTGTTGAGTGTCTATATCACGAAGGATTATCCCTTTTCCTTTCTGGGTCATCAAAACTTTCTTGTTTCCTACAACACCCTTTTCTAATATTTGGTTTATTGTGATCGATGCGCTATTATCTATATGGGAAGAAAAGTTGTCCTTGACAAGCCGGTCAAAGAGA